>Ga0078972_1001621_pt1 | contig 82713 bp, 79 predicted proteins | sample YelNatPaOPGAMG01_FD_67568 | JGI IMG/M metagenome (GOLD analysis project Ga0078972, IMG submission 67568) | Hot spring thermophilic microbial communities from Obsidian Pool, Yellowstone National Park, USA - OP-RAMG-01 (SPADES assembly) (version 2) | ecosystem: Environmental > Aquatic > Thermal...
GTCGTGAGACAGGTCGGTCTCTATCCGTTGCGGGCGCAGGAGATTTGAGGGGAGCTCTCCCTAGTACGAGAGGATTGGGAGGGACAGACCTCTGGTGTGCCAGTTGTCGTGCCAACGGCAGTGCTGGGTAGCTATGTCTGGACGGGATAAGCGCTGAAAGCCTCTAAGCGCGAAGCCCACCCCAAGATGAGATCTCCCACCGGGCTGACCGGGTAAGACCGCAGGTAGACTACCTGCTTGATAGGCGGCATGTGTAAGCGCAGTAATGCGTTCAGCTAAGCCGTACTAATGGTCGAGGTCTTTGACCTACATCAGGCTGAACACAAAACTATTCACTTTCCGTCAATGCCGCGGGGTGGAGCAGCGGTAGCTCGTCGGGCTCATAACCCGAAGGTCGTTGGTTCAAATCCAACCCCCGCTACCAAAGAAAAACAAAAAGGCGAGAGGTGTCCTCTCGCCTTTTTAATTCCTGCCGTCCGTGCAAAAGCTGACAAATCTGTAGGAATCGCACTAACATCAAAAGCTCTATGATATTTAGACTTCCAGCCCTAATTAAAGCTACTAATGGCTCTTTTCAAAAGCACACCGCTACCCCTACACTGGAAAACAAAGTCCCCCCTGACATGATAGATCCTGATGGAAATACAAAAGGGGATAGCACATAGTTTGCAGGTCACACTCGAATAACTTAAAATGTCGATTGTGCAGATTAATGAATTAAGTCCGATAGCCGTAAAACTGCCAAGCCGTATCGCTGGTCTGAACAAATTGGCTTATAATCTCTGGTGGAGCTGGCATCTGGAAGCACGGGAGCTGTTCAAATTACTGGACCGCCCTCTGTGGAAAGCTACAGGGCATAATCCTATCAAGCTACTGCAGCGCATCGAGCCACATCGCCTGGTATCCGCTGCACAGAACCCAGTATTTTTACAAAAATACGATTCTGTAATGCAAGCCTTTGATACCGAACTGACTTCTTCTCCCACATGGCTCAGCACAACATACCCTGAACTTGCATCCGCCACTATCGCCTACTTCTCTCCCGAGTTCGCCATTCACCGCTCACTTCCTATCTATGCCGGCGGGCTTGGCATCCTGGCTGGAGATTACTGTAAAGAAGCCAGCGACCTCGGACTAAATCTTATTGGCATTGGCTTTATGTATCCCAAAGGTTACTTCCACCAGCACCTACTCAGCGACGGCTGGCAGGAGGAAGCCTTCGAGGATCTTGATTTTAATGAGGCACCTATAACCCGTATACTTGCTTCGGACAAAGAGCCGCTCTCGGTAGAAGTACCGCTTAACGATGACGTTATTCGGATAGTGATTTGGAAAGCCGACATTGGCAGAACAAGGCTCTACCTTTTGGACACTAACACAGAGAAGAATGCACCACCAGATCGCGAGATCTCCAGTCGGCTTTATGTCGGCGACCGGGAAACACGCCTCAAGCAGGAGATCATTCTAGGCATCGGTGGAGTGCGTGCCCTGCGCGCTTTAGGAATCAACCCCACCATCTGGCATGCCAACGAAGGACATGCGGCTTTTATGATGCTGGAACGTATAAGAGAACTATTAGCCCACGGCATTGACTTCGATCATGCCCTGCGCACAGTTCAAGCTACTACAGTATTTACTACCCATACACCAGTGCCTGCCGGCAACGACACCTTCTCTTCAGAACTGGTGGAAAAATACTTTCACAAATACTGGACGTCATTGGGACTGCAAAGAGATGACTTCCTATCTCTTGGCAAAATAAGAAAGGACGACCCTCTTTTTAATATGACAGTGCTAGGACTGAAACTGTCCAATTACCGAAATGGCGTCAGCCAACTCCACGGCTGGGTATGCCGCCGCATGTGGCACTCACTGTGGCCTCAGTTGGAGGAAAAAGATGTGCCCATCTCGGCAGTCACCAACGGCGTTCATCTCCCTACTTGGATATCCCACCAGATGTTCAGGCTCTTCAGTAAACACCTTGGAGAGGACTGGCTAGAAAAGCACGATAACCCTGCGCTGGGGGAACGCATCATGACCATCCCGGACGATGAACTGCTCTTCGCACGGCGATGGCTAAAGGGTAAACTAATTACCTTTGTGAAGAATCAGGCTCGCAAAAGATGGTACCAAGACTGCGTGTCTGCTGACCATGCGCTAGCGCTTGGCGGACTACTTGACACAGAAGTGCTTACCATCGGATATGCTCGCCGTTTCACTGATTATAAGCGCCCAGGGCTAATTTTCTACAACATAGAACGCCTTCAGCGTCTTCTCACAGATGAACTACGACCTGTACAGATAATATTCGCCGGTAAAGCACATCCCCAAGATGAACCCGGAAAGCAACTTATCAAAGAAGTATTTCAAATAGCTAAAGACCCGAGGTGCGGAGGGCGGATAGCCTTCATTGAAGACTACGATATGCAAGCAGCACGCTATCTCGTTCAAGGCGTCGATGTCTGGCTCAACACCCCGCGGCGACTCCAAGAAGCCAGCGGAACCAGCGGAATGAAAGCTGCCTTGAACGGCGCACTACATCTCAGTGTACTCGATGGGTGGTGGTACGAAGGTTATAACGGCACTAACGGCTGGGCAATCGGGAACAACATCGAGTCACTCTCCCCAGAAGAACAGGACCACAGAGATGCGGAAATGCTATATAGTATTCTCGAAAACAAGATAATACCACTCTACTACGAGCGGGATATAAACGGCGTCCCCCGTGCCTGGCTGCAAATGGTCAAGGAGTCCATGCGCTCGATTGTGCCATATTTCAGCGCTCGCCGTATGGTAAAAGAATATACCGAGATGTTCTACTTGATAGCAAACCGGCAACAAAAACCGGAGGGGAAATAGCCGGGGCTAGCCCCCCACAAGAACAAGCATATTCCAGAAGGCAACAGCACCATAAAAAGCCACCATGCTCGATATCGCCACCAGCGCCAAACGGGGAAACCGCCGGTGTATCAGGTACATTATGACTACCGATAATACTGCCCCAAGTATCTTCAACCACAGAAAATTGCCATCCTTTATTAAAGCTATCACCAATGGGTTGCTTTCTCCCACTAGTCCATAGCCAACAATAAATTGTGTCAAAATCCCATCCAGAATTTGTAGACCACCTAGTAGGCACAAAAAAAGTCCCATAACCGTCTCGCCCGACAATTCACGCTTCTTCTCAAGCAACACTACACAAATTTTGAGCCATCTGGTTCAAAAAGTCAAGCCATCTGGCTCACACCTACTCAACATGCCACCAGTGAAGTGGAAGCCCTTTGACCGCTAAACCATCCACAGCAACATTCTGACCAAAACCAACACTCCCTGCTTAGTGTTCTCTGGAGAGACCTGCCGCGGAGTAAGATTGCTAACCTCTCAGCTACAGTATTGACACAGACAAAATAGCTAGGCTAGTATTTATGCAATAACAACTGCGAATGACGACCGGAGCTAGCCATGCAAAAGATTGCCACCAAGATAATCAGAAGCGCACCTACCACCTTATGTAAATCAAAACAAGTATACCCGACTGGCTCATTATTACTAGCTCTCAGTCTCTTGTTTCCAGCCCCGGAGATTGAGACAATAAGCAAGGCTCCCAGACAAGCACGCAAAAGCTGGTGAAGGCATCCCTGTTAAACGGACACTGGAGCAGCGGATTATGAAATTAGCCAACATAATCAATACAGGCAAACAGAAAAAATCAATATCTGTTAAGCCGTCGGGGCTTGCCCTGAAATTAGAAAACAGACTAGCACACCAGGATGACCCGAAAATCTGGGAAAGTATCATCAAGAAAACTATCGATCACTCCGTCCAAAGTCTGACCGGAACAAGCCCCCGGAAAATCGAAGTAAGCCTGTCCGAACTGGCGCTACTCTCAGAAAGAAACGCCATAGACTGGCTAGGTGGTCCCACAGAAATGGTCACCGCACTATGTTTAAACATTTCGAACCACAACGTCCACCGTCTAACATTTGTTTTCCGACCGGCACTGCTCGGCTACTTGAGTAACTTCGCTGTGCACACTACAGCTCATACAAGCAAGAGCTCGGTACACCCGCAAGAAGCAATTTCTTTCGAATTTGCTAATTTGATTGGACATTCGCTCGTTACTGCTATTGCAGAGCTTTATCATATTCCCTTATCATATTCATTACCTATCGCCATAGTTGATAACGCCCAAACAGTGATGCAGATAGCTTGGACAGAAGTACTCGATCAAAAAGGTGATAGCTGGCTCCTAACTGGCGACCTTGGCATCATCATGAGCAACAACAGCGCAAAGAGCCCAATTATTTTAATCTGCTCAAGCCCTCTAGTAGAAATCGTGGCAGAAAGTAACACCGGCTTGCTTGAAAAAACGCATGCCATACACATTCATTCCAGGGAATTCATTGCTGGTACGAGTTGGATAAAATAGCAATGGTATAACTGGCTTAGTATAGCAAGAGGGGGCCACCTAAACACGACAGGGGGTGCCCACTATAAAAAGAGTGGCATAAAATGAGAGGAACTATTCTAGTCGTTGAAAGTGAGCCCAGCCTGCTAGAAACAATAATGTATGCGCTGATAGACGAAGGCTATATCGTCAGCGGCACGACTCGAAGCCAGGAAGCGCTAGCAATCATCGCCGAAAATACCATCGACTTATTGGTTACCGACCTCAATCTGCTTGACTCCAATGCTGTTGATCTGATTAAGCGGTCCCGCTTGTTTGATCCAGAAATCGGAGCAGTCGTTATTGCCGATGATAGCTCTTATAACACGATTATGGACACGATTACCGCCGGCATTAACTCTGTTTTGATACGACCGTTCAATTCGGCACAACTAGTTAAAGCCTGCACTGAAGCAATAGCGAGGGTCCATTCCCTCAAAGAATACACTCGCCTTAAGGCGCTGATGCCACTTTTTGAAGTCAGCAAGTCCATCATGTCTGAACTTCGGATCGATAAGCTCTGTAATTACATCGTTCGAACCGTGAGCACTGAAGTCAGAGCGGACATTGTCAGCCTCATGCTTCTAAACGACTCCTCACAAGACCTGGTCCTCAAAGCAGGAATTGGGGTCCCCCAGGAGATGATTGGAGAGATAATACCGAGATCAGATGAACCGCTCAGCTATAAAGCGGTTGCAAACATGGTGCCCATCCCGGTTAGCGACTTCGTAGTACCACAACCAAAACAAGGCTCAGGCATTGCCAGCACACTGTATATCCCGCTGGTTAGCAGGGGCAATGCCATAGGCGTGCTCAAGGTCGGCACTAGATCTCGTAAAAGGCTTTTGACTAAATACGACCTCGAAATGCTCACCATACTTGCAGGTCAAGCAGCAGCAGCTATCGAAAACGCCAACCTTTTTGACAAGATTAGAGTGGAAAAATCGAGGCTCAGCCGCCTAGTAAAAAAAGTTTTTCAAGCACAAGAAGAGGAACGTTCCAGAATTTCGGATGAACTACACGATACCGTTGTTCAGTGGATTGTCAGCGCCTCTTATCACAGCCAAACAGCTAAAGCCCTTATTACCAGAGGTAAACTTCCCGACGCCATTTCAGAACTGGAAGAAGCCAATAGAATAATCGACCAGTCTATCCGTGAAATCCGCCGTATAATAATCAATCTTCGCCCCAGCCTACTTAGCGAACTCGGACTGCTCGAAGCCCTCCAATATCATCTAAGAGCCATGGAAAAGGAGACTGGCATCGCTTGTCACTTCACTGTACAGGGTAAACACTACCCACTCACCTGGTCCCACGAGATAACCATATACCGCATAATCCTCGAGGCATTGAACAATATCAAGAAACACTCCCGAGCAACTGAGATGGAGCTTGCTATATGGTTCTCGCTGGATTCTGTGCAGGTCTCCATAATGGACAACGGTATAGGATTCGACCTCGCCAAAACATTAGATAACGTCTTCCAAAACGGCAAGCTCGGGTTAATGAACATGCAAGAAAGAGCAAATATGGTCAATGGCACACTGCAGATAGAATCAAACCCAGATGCAGGAACCAGGATAAGTTTGACAATACCCATTGGTAAGAAGCGGGCTGGTAAGCACGCAAATGGTATGCCATTATCATCTGTCAATGCTAACACGGAGGGAGACAATGAACATTATTAAAGTTATGATAGTTGACGATCACCGTGTGGTTCGTGAAGGACTTCGCAGCATGCTCCAGCTCGATCCTGCCATCCAGGTAGTAGGCGAAGCAGACTCGGGAGAAAAAGCACTTAAAGAGGCAGAAAGATTGTCACCTGACATTATACTAATGGACGCAAAAATGCCAGACATGACTGGCATAGAAACAACAAAAAGACTGAAGGAAAAAGGTTGTAACTCCAAAATTGTCATCCTCACCGGATACGAGGACAGATACTTGACTCAAGCCGCAGAAGCAGGTGCATGTGGCTATCTCGTGAAAGCTATAAGCCAGGAAGAGCTCGTCAATGCTGTCAAGTCTGCCTATTATGGCAAATCACCCCTGTCACCCGAGGTAACCCAGAGCCTGTTCCACACCTTCGCCACCTTTTCTAGGCTAAACCGCAACAACTTACTAACACCGCGTCAACTTGAAATCCTCAGGCTAATAGCCGCTGGTGTCACAAACAAACAAATAAGCCAGAAATTATTTGTTAGCGAGGCTACAGTAAAGAGAGAAACCAATGCCATTTTCGAAAAGCTTCAAGTCGCAGATAGGGCACAGGCAGTAGCTGAAGCTTATCGAAGGAACATCCTCTGAATTGAACCCGCACATACCGCATACTCCTTTTTGTGATAGCACGCTTGTTAGACCTTTGTTTTCCTCTGCCTGTGACCATCCCCTCTAAAACACCTCACATCTACACCGATTTAACTCTTTTGCTCACAAAACTTTAGCTTTTTGGTTGCCTTTTTGTTGTCTTTTTAGACCTTTCGGCTAACTGCCCAAAACCGCCACAATAGTTAGCAGATACTCTGGTACAACGGGGTAAAAAACATGGACATAGCACTGTATAACCGTCTTTCCAATTTTGTACACAACGATGACAGCAATGACGCTATACGTGTAATGCTCGTCGAAGCCAGACAAGCAATGCGTGAAGGTCTGCGGCAAATGCTTGAAAACGAGAACGGCATCGAAATAATAGCTGAGGTCCCCGATAGCCACACCGCGGTCGACCAAATGAAGACCGCTGTACCAGACACAATTATCATTGATGTCGAACCAGAAGTTAACCATGGACCCGAGAAGATAGAGCGCCTCAAAAAAATACTACGACCTCTTAAAAAGACTGCCCAACAAGCTAGTATCATCGTACTCAGCGACAACCACGAACTTCTAGCACCGGTGATAGCTTCCGGCGTATCAGGTTATCTCACGAAAAGCGTCAGCCGCGAGGAATTAGCAGCGGCGGTACGTATAACCCGGTTATGGCGGTTAGTCCTATTCTCCAAGGAGCGAAATTTCACCTTGGTCAAAATTTAGACCGTTCGAAATTCTCATATAAAAGGAGGTGAGAGCAAGAGAAGTAGTAGTAAAACCAAAACAAATAACCGCGGCATCACGTCCACACAGACCTAGAGAAAGGAGGTATCGAATGGACAAGCTAATCAAGGCAATGTCAAGACTTCACAGGGGAGAACGAGGTATGACCGGACTGGAGACAGCGATTATCCTCATCGCTTTTGTCACTGTGGCTGCAGTATTCGGCTATGCCGTCCTCAGTGCCGGTCTGTTCTCCGCAGAGAGAGGTAAAGAGGTCATCTTCGCCGGCGTCGAGCAGGCGAAGAGCAACCTCGAGATATCCGGCTCGGTTATCGGCTATGCAAATAACTCGACCCAGGAACTCACCACGCTCCTGGTGACGGTGAAAAATGCAGTCGCTGGCAACCCCATCGACATGACTCCAAACTGGGGCGACACCCTGGGGCAGAACAAGACCGTCATCAGCCTCAAGACCTCCACCGAGTACCTGCCCAATATAGCCTGGAATGTAACACCTGTGGGAGCGGCTGACGATGACTACTTGCTCGAAGTGGGTGAGCAGTTCCAGATTCAAATTGACCTCACCGACCTCGATGGAGAAGGCACCGGTTTGACCACGCCTCTCGGACCAAACGATAAGTTCTCCCTACAAGTTAAGCCTGCCCTCGGCTCTACCATCATCGTGCAGCGGACACTGCCCCCTGAGCTGGACGACGTCATGGATCTCTACTAGACGGCAGCCGCTTTGGTGAGGCACTGTCCCAGATCTAATGTCACTCGGGCATCCTCACTTGCGTGGGGATGCCCGAGGAGCAAAAAGAGGACTCTGAAATGGGACTGGAACAGAGAATAGCAGCTCTAGAAGATGAAATCAAAGTCTTGAAGAACGAAATAAAGGCAGTTCTTCTCGATATAAGAGAACACTACCTAAATTTAAGCAATCCCTTCACTTCTTTCAACACCATTAGAGTTCCAGCTATAGAAGAGTCCAACGAATTAACAAACGCGCAAGACCAGTACCTTGCAGAGAAGACTGAAAGTCCTGCTAAGGATGCCAAGCTCTCTGCACAGCCGAGGTCCACTGAAATAAAAGAGGAGACCTCCCCAAAACAAGAGCACCACTTTATGACCTCTGAACCGTCAACCACGGACCTCGAACTACTGAATTCCATCAGCAATCAGCACACACAAACAAGACCGATAAATCAACCGTCTAAGACGACTCATAATGGCAACTTCGACCTTGTAGTGATTGCGGGGCTTGCCCAGTGGGTGGAACAGGCGACAGCTTCACTTGGCAAAGAACGAGCAGAAGCCCTTGTCGAAATAGCCTACACCATGCGCCACTTCCCGACCGAAGTCAGGGACGCTCTGGTCAGGCTGATAAAGCTTTCCCCTCACGAAGCCCCTACCGGCAGAGTAGTAAGTGCTAAAGACTATCTGTCAATGCTGGCTCAATTGGACAACCTGCTGGCGAGCGGTCACCACGAGACTGCACTGCTCTCCATCCTAGCTATGACAAAGGAGGCGCCTGATGGATAAGGCACTGGTAACCATTCTGCTCATCATAGCCGGAGTGGTCTGCACCATGGTCGTAGTCAACGCCGTCTACCCGCTCATCTCCAGCACCAGCGGGGCACTGACAGACGCAACACAAAGGATAGACGACCGCATCAGAAGTAACATCGAGATTATCGAAATCGCCTCTAACGGCACAAACATCTACATTTGGGTAAAAAATATAGGAGCATCAACTATCAGAGCAATTGAAAAGAGCGATATATTTTTCGGCCCCGAAGGTAATTTTGCTCGTATACCCTTCGGAAGTGTCGGCTCACCACTCCCGTATTGGGACTACTCCCTGGAAGGTGAGAGTGATTCTTGGGGACCATCATCAACCTTGAAAATTACCATCCACTTGCAACAAACTCAATCAGGTACGCAGTTTGTAAAAGTGGTCACACACAACGGAGTATCAGATTGGCAACTATTTAGCTTGTAAAGATAACTATGGAGAACCTGATAATAACATTGGCTTGTATTAGCCTGATACTCTTTGGAGCAGCAAATATGGTGACAGTGTCAATGAAATCTGTAGATGAATTTTATCAATCTTGGTCTAGTGGTCAAAAACTCGCAACTGAAAGAGCCCTTACCAAGATAACAGCACTAAGCGCTCAGACCAACATACAAGGAGACCAGGTGACGATAAGATTACGAAACGAAGGAAATCTCCCCTTGTGCAGATTTGCCAGTTGGGATGTGATTCTGAAATATGGAGACGGAGATACAATCTGGTTACCATACAGGCAAACGGCACCAGGCTGGAATATCTCCGGTATCTACTTCCAGGGGCTACCAGAGGTCCTTCAGCCTGGCATCCTGGATCCCGGCGAAGAAATGGACATCGTCCTGCAGACCACTACACCGGTAAGCGAAAACGTTACCAGCATGGCAATGGTCTCAACATACAATGGCATAACCACCAGGATATTATTCAGGAGATAGAGTTGTCACGCGCAGATAGTGAGGTCAAAAAAGAATCAACCGTATGTACCGGGCAAGGTGAAATAGATAAAAGATTGGGTGGTGGCATACCTATGGGCTCACTCGTCCTGCTTGAAGGGCAGTCAGATTCGGGTAAGTCTGTCTTGGTACAACAGATGACCTGGGCTTCCCTCCAGGAAAACCTCAGGATACTGTTCTACACCACTGAAAACACGGTTAGAAGTCTGGACAAACAGATGGACAGCCTTGGGCTGAACATCACAGACTATATTTTGCTCGGATGGGTGAAAATATTCCATATAAAGTCTACCATCAGCACACACAGCAACGCCTTTAGTACCATCGTCAAAGGGATAGAGGCACACCCGGAATACAAAGTCGCAGTTGTGGATGCCCTCACACCATTTATCGCCCATAGCTCTACAGAAGATGTCATCCGTTACTTCGAAATCTGTAAAAGCCTTTGCGATACCGGTAGGACAATCTTAAACGTCGCACATACCTACGCCTTCGATGAACAGTTACTAATACGAATAGGTTCTGTCTGTGATGCCCACCTGCGCCTGCGAATTGAAGAGGTGGGCGAAAAACTTGTAAAAGTACTTGAGGTAGCCAAAATAAGAGGAGCAGACAAAAATACCGGAAACATCATCAGCTTCGATGTAGAACCTGGGCTGGGATTGAAAGTACTGCCGATGGGCAGAGCCAAAGCTTGAGGAGTCCTTACTATGCCAAGGGCAGTTTTACCTTTCGAGACAAAACAGGAAAACCAAAGAAACTCGGCAGCTCTCAGGACGAGCATTCAACAAAGCTTGCCGGCAGACTTTAGTGGAGTCGTCAAAAAAAATCCGTTTCTATTAAAGTACCTCTGCCTACTTCCTCTCAAAGACATTGGCTTACCTATGTATCGCGAAAAGCTCGAGAGAGGCATGTCCGAAATGCGCAAACCAAACATTATCTACCCTGTTAAGGGAGGCACTTTTGTGCACATTCTGTACGATCCGGACGATGCCCGTCATCATTATATCATCATTGAACCGACCCTCAACGAAAACCTGGAACATCTACTGCAAGAGCTGGAAGTAAAAATGCTCGACATGTCGGATGTGTTGCTGAACATCAAAGACGAAGACGAGGAGTCCAAGAAAGCCACCTTCATTCGTTTACTGAACGAGCTATGCGAGGTCAGCAAAGCAACACCAGTACAAAATGCACCGATTAAGAACAACAAAAAAAATGGTAAGCCATCACTTCGCCCAAACGACCTGAAGAACCTCCTCTTTTCCAAAAAAGTGGGCAAGGTAGTGGTCACACCATACCAGCTAGAATGTCTCAAGTACTTAATCATCAGGGATAAAGTAGGTCTGGGGATAATAGAGCCGCTGGTAAGAGATACTTATCTCGAGGATATTAGCTGTAGCGGTATGGGGACCATTTATGTTGAGCACAAAATTTTCCACAGTTTAAAGACCACAATATCTTTCTCCTCGTATGAAGAGCTGGACCTGTTCGTTATGCGCCTTTCCGAGCGTATGAAAAAACCTGTCAGCATCCATAACCCCATCTGCGATGCCACCTTGCCGGATGGCTCCAGAATAAACATAGTCTACGGTAAGGATATCTCCAAGCGCGGCTCTAACTTCACCATACGCCGCTTCAGCGAGACACCACTGTCTGTACTTGAGCTTGTGGAGATGGGAACACTTGACTATAACATAGCTGGCTATCTAGCAGTCATGATAGGCGAAGGTATGAACACTTTCGTTTGCGGTGAGACCGCTTCGGGAAAGACCACCACCCTCAATGCCTTAACTACCTTCATACCCCCCAATGCCAAGATAGTGAGCATAGAGGACACACCAGAGCTCCAAGTCCCACACAAGAACTGGATACGCGAAGTGACATCAACCAAAGAGAATAGTGAAAGCGGGGTTACCATGTTCGACCTCTTAAAGGCAGCGCTGAGGCAACGCCCCAATTTTATTATAGTAGGCGAGATCCGTGGTGCGGAAGGCGCCATTGCTTTCCAAGCTATGCAGACAGGTCACTCAGTGATGGCAACATTTCATGCTGCATCAGTAGAACGACTTATACAGCGTCTGACCGGCAATCCCATCAATGTCCCCAAAACATATATGGACAACTTGAACCTTGTCGTGATTCAAAGCGCTGTCAAACTTCCATCCGGCAAAACGGGGCGAAGAATGACCAGCATTTGTGAAATCGTAGGATACGACCCGGTCAATCAGTCCTTCTCCTTCGTTGAGGTCTTCCGCTGGGATTCCACAAGCGACTCTTTCGTCTTCAGCGGGTTCGGCAACAGCTATCTAATGGAATATAAGATAGCACCAAAACTTGGGATACCCGTTTCCCAGAAGAAAAGGATCTACGCAGAAATCGACCGCAGGGCTAAGGTGCTGGAGAAACTACACAAGCAAGGAGTAAACAACTTCTATGAACTTCTCAGTATTCTTGCCAAAGCTAAAAACGAAGGGCTCTTCTGAGCTCGAAAAGACAAAGGCTATATCGAAGAGAAAAGAGTCCATTAATCCGGAACTCCTCGGTGCCGACTTATTCTGTCACCTGACATACATGGCGGCTATCTCTACATCTAAATTACCCCGCCACATAATTTTCGAGTTCGCATCCAGGTTGCCTTACATGTCTTCCCGACATATAAAAGAGATCACTTTCATGGCACAGCAGCTAAATTATGATTTCCCGGAAGCATGTCGCACGATAGGACAACGGGCTAAAGAACCTGAATTACGAACATTGTTGCTCAGGATGTCAAACTCTTTCGCTTCCGGTGAGGATGAAAGTGAGTTCCTCGCCCGCGAAGCTTTCGTTGCCGGCGAAACATATACAGAACAATACCAACGCAGCATCGAAAGCCTCAAAAAGTGGACAGATGCCTATACGGCACTTATCTTATCTGCCGCTCTCATCGTAGTCATCTGCGTGGTTTCCATGCTCATTTTCCCTATGGACAAAAGTACCATAGCGGTACTCACATGGTTCATGCTCGTAGCCATAATGGGTGGCGGCTGGATCATGTATCGCGCCTCGCCAAAAGAGACCAAAACTCATTCCTTGGAATTCAAATCGTCGGAGCAACAAATAGGTAGCAAACTCTTCAAGGTCACCATACCTTTAGCCGGCGTAATCGGTCTCGCGCTCCTAGTGATAGGGGTGCCCGCAGGTACTATCATGCTGCTACTTTCGGTTCTCCTTCTTCCTCCGGGACTCGCGCTATTTATCGATGACCGAAAGATAGACAAAAGAGATGCTGAAATAGGCAGCTTTATCAGATCCCTGGGCAGCATAAGCAAAGCAATAGGCGCAACCATTACTGAGACCTTGGACAGGCTGGACTACAACGCTCTTCATTCTCTTAAATATTCGGCTCAAAAACTGAGGGCTTCTTTGGGCTTTGGCATCACACCCGCGCTCTGTTGGCAAAGGTTCGTCGGTGAGACCGGCAGCGAGACTATCAACCGCACAGTACGCACTTTCTACGACGGCACCGAGCTTGGCGGTGACCCGGAAACTGTGGGTACCGAATGCGCCAATTTCGCTATGAAAATTTCCTTATTACGCGAAAAAAGAAAGGCTGTAGCTTCTAGTTTTTCATATCTTTGCATCGTGATGCACACAGCCATTGTGGCACTTCTTGTTGGCATCTATAACGTAATACTCAAATTCTCTGAGGCGCTACAGGTTGCTGGAGGAGAAGGAGCTATGGAGGGTCTTAGCGGACTACCGGTGTTTCAGCTTATCCATGATGCCAGTCAACTTTCCCAACTCCAGCTTATGACCACAGCCTTGATAGTTGTGCTCACCTTTACAAACCCAGCAGCTATACAGTTTGTTGAAGGAGGTCATAACTATAAATATCTATTCTATCTCAGCATCATGCTGGCAATCTCAGGACTCTGTCTGTTAGTTGTACCGTCACTTGTATCGAATGTGTTTGGCTTCGTAGCACTTATAAAGTGAGGTTAAGGCATGGACTTCTGGCAGTTCGGTATTTATATAGTCATACTCATCGGAGCAAGCTCGCTGGTAATTATGACCATAATACTTCTGGTGAGGAGAATGAACCAGGATAAACATCCCCGGGGTAGACAGAAAAGCCATATCGAAGGTGCAGAGTGGGCTCCGGCGCCACCGGTGAAGAAGCCCTTTATACCCCCCACTCCACCACAACCACGTAATGCCGACCAACAAGAATCTGGCAAGGAAATAACGGAACCAGCACCAGTCCCACCACAAGACAATCTCGATACTGTTGAAGAAACACTGCTGATAAGCCCGCTAAGCGCTCCAGAAATAGCTGAGGCGCCCCAGATAGCAGAGCATCAAGCCGCAATCCTGGAACCATCACAGACAACCAACACACCACCAATGCAAGCAACCTCTGTGGAGACAGAAGATAGCAACCAAACAAACGATGAGGCTGATACAACAGAAGACGACCTTAACGACCCTCTAAGAATTTTTCGCACCGAAGAAACACAGGAAAACCCCTTCTCCGAACTCAGCGTTGCGCTTCCTGATATCGATCCTCTGGACTTACTGAGAGAAGGCAAGGAGGTGCTCAAGATTTTAGGATCTGAGACAGAAACAGACAAAAAGTGGGGGGTAACATGAACAAGATAATGAATTTCCAAACTAAACTCTCACTCTGTGCTTGCCACAGCCATTTGACAGGCAAAAAACGAAGCATGAACCGTCATACTTCCCGGATTGCGTGGCATAAGTTGTTGAGGTATTCCGGGCTTCTAGGCTTGCTATTAGCACTTCTGTTAGCTTTGAAGACAGCCTCTGCCGCCGATGATACAAAACTCCGCGTTGGCATACTGCCAGGTCAGGGACCTGTAGGTACCGAGGTTATCGTCCAGATATCAGGCTTCCCACCCAAAACAGGAATACTCATTGCCGCAAGAGAGAAAACCATCATTGTACAAAAAACAGTGACCGATGCTGATGGAGTTGCTTTGGCTACTTTCAAAATACCAGAACAGCCAGCAGGCTGGTGCCAGATATGGGCTTATGATGAAACGAACGTGGCTTGGGCTATGTTCACAGTCGTACCTTCAATCGAACTGAACAAGACATCGGGGTATGTAAGCGAAGAAGTCTCAATCAATGCCTATGGATTAGCACAAAAAAGAGAGATAACGGTCTATTTCGATGGCAAAAAGATAGCCACCGGGCAGACGAACGAGAAAGGTACGGTCAGCGAATTGACCTTCAAGATTCCGAAAAGCTGCCGGGGAAAACACACCATAACCGTTGACGATGGCAAAAATGAAAGCCAAGAGGCATCTTTCCTTGTACGCCAAAAAATTACTGTTGCACCGAAAACAGGACAACCAGGCGAGGAAGTCACGGTTATTGGAACAGGATTTACAGCCTCCGCTGATGTATTGATTTATTTTGATGACAAGGATGTTACCCTGGCACCAACTGATGATTCCGGTAGCTTCACTGCTAAATTCAGGGTCCCGAAAGCTGCTGGCGGCATGCATAGCATTAAAGTTGATGATGGTGAAAATCGCTACTACGAAGACTTCTCCATTGAAGCGACGATAGATTGCAGACCAAAGGAAGGTGCTGTAGGCGAAAAGGTCACTGTCGAAGGCTCTGGTTTTAGCCAAAACACGCCAATAACAGTCACCTTCGATAACAAGAAAATCAGCTCTGCCACTTCAACCGCCGAAGGCTCCTTCATCTGTACATTTAATGTCCCTTCGTGCGTTCACGGTGAACGAACAATCACCGTTTCCGATGGTGCAAACACCAAGCAAGACAAATTCATAGTGGAGTCCACACCTCCCCCTACACCCGCTCTAATCTACCCTAGCTCAGGTTCGCGAGTGACTACAATAACGCATTTCCAATGGCAAGAGGTGACCGACCCTAGCGGCGTCAAATACATTCTCGAAGTAGCTACAGACCCAGAATTCTCAAACACAATCATATCGGGCAAAAACCTTACCTCGCCCCAGTTTACACTCTCAGCAGAACAACAAAAATTACTTAAGCCGGCTAAAAATTCTTACTTTTGGAGAGTAAGAGCCGTCGATGGGGCTTTCAATTCGAGTAATTGGGCTGAAGCAGGAATTTTTTTCGTCGGAGCCACTGCTTCCACAATCGTGAAGAACATGCCCTCATGGGTGACATACGCCTTACTAGGCCTTCTCTTTGCCCTCATCGCCACCTTTTTCTACTATCTCGGCTATATCAAGAGCCAAAAACAGCCCAGCTACGAAGAAGAACCCTTGTGCGACGAACAAAACCCTTACTGGGACCAGTACGATGAGACCGGTCATATCGACCAGAAGAAAATGAGCTACAAGTAAACTGAAAGGAGCTAAAAATGGCAATAAGACACGCTTACAAGAAAATAAAAATCGAGTCTCGCCAACTGCGATGGCTCATTATAGCTATGGCTGCAACCACCTTGGCAGCAATGCAGATAACTAATTGTGCCTTCTCAGGGAAAGAGCCACTTTATGGGTTGTTCGACTGGGCTTTCGCCATGGTAATAATTACCTCACTTGTAGTCTTCAGCTTCCAACGTCTGGATAAAATCCAAGAAGAACTGCTCATCAAAGAACAAGAGGCCACTGAGGCTAGAAGGAGTCTGCAACATATCATCGATAACACCGATGACGCCATCGTGGTATTTGACCAATCGGGAAACTTTACTTTTGCGAACAGACCTCTAGAAAAAATGACCGGCTATCCTCTGGAAAAACTCCTCACCATGAACCTGAGTGATGTCCTTGCTCCTGAAGACTATCGTTCTCTCATGGACAAAACACAGAATAGTCACTTGGCTGAACTCAGTCAGGAAGACTTTTATTGCTACCTGTTACAGCAATGCGGGAAGAAAATAAAAGTAAAAATGCATCTCATGCCTGTAAAAAGCAAGGGAAATAAAATTTCTGGCTTTGAAGCAGTCATCCGCGAGGTTAGAGACCAGAATTATGAGACAGAAAGGGCACGACAAGAAAGAGAGCACTGCTTGAGAGCGGCGGCTAAAGTGGGTCAAATAATGCTTGCTTCGCAAACTGAGATTGCATATGAGCAGGTACTAGAACTTTTGAGCAAAACCGTGGGAGCCACCAGTGCCAGCATAACCCTGCGCAGCGGCGACGGAGTCGACACACCAAAGTTTATAAAAGTAGCCGACTGGCACGATATCCAACCCCCCACCAAAATATCCCGGGAAACCGCCCAAGAAGCCATGTCTAACCAACTAGAATATAATAACGACAGCAGAGCAACACATACCCACATGTCTCCAAGCCGCAACCAGCCACCCTATAACTGCCCGGAAATCATCCTGCCCCTGGTCACCCCGGACGGTCCTCTAGGATTTATCACTTTTCATAAACAGGCAGGAGATGGCAACTGGAATCCACTTTACATCAACCTGCTACAGACAACGTCAAGCATGCTTGCCGGCGCCATCGAACGACAGAGAGCAAATAAGCTATTGAGACAGCACTTCATATCTCTGGCACGAGCAATGGCCGGTTCAATTTCCTTCATTGACCCTTACACTGCTGGTCATCAGGAACGAGTCGCCAGAATGGCACGCCAAATAGGTATAAAGCTAGGGCTGAATAACGAACAATGCGAATGGCTGCACTTTGGCGGTCTCCTCCACGATATAGGCAAAGCTGCCATCCCTGTCTCGATCCTGTCAAAGCCAGGAAGATTGGAAGCAGAAGAATGGGTGCTCATAAAATCCCATGTGAAACGGGGCTGCCAGCTTCTTCAGGAAATCGGACTTCCAGAAATAGTCATTAAAATGGTTTTGCAGCACCACGAGCGACTTGACGGTTCGGGTTACCCCAACGGCACCTCCGGAAATGAAATCTGCATGGAGGCGCGTATACTCGCGATTTGCGATGTAGTCGAGGCAATGAGCTCACACAGACCATACCGTCCGGCTCTGCCGGTGGAAGAAATAATCAAAGAGCTGAAAAGCAATCAAGGGGTTAAATATGACCCCCGAATCACAGAAATTGTGCTGGACTTAATAAATTCAGACAATGAGTTCCTGGGGACGACTTACAACCCTAAAACACCGGCAAAAGTAGGCTAAAATCAATAAGCAAACTAAAAATTCAGGGCTACTTAATCATTAGCGCTTGGCAGCTATTTCTCGATAAGCAGCAATAGCAAAGGCGACTGCCATAAGCCCAAAGGCTACAGCGATAAGAGGAGTTCCCTGGAATACAGCACCAGCTATAGCACCAAATAGAGCTGCCACAGTAGCTACAGACCAAATAACTGCCATTTTCTACCTCCTCTTCGTTACCTGCAGCAGTATGCTAGGACCCGGACGGTATCATGCTGCAAAGCTTCACTGCTTACCAGTATACAATAACCGCTCAGGTTATGCTAGATATTGAAACACAAAATTCGTTTCCCGCCCAAGCGGCAAAAGGCTTCCACAACCATCGGGTCATAAAGAACACCACTGTTTCTGATGAGCTCTCTCAGCCCCGCTCTCGCTCCACAAGCAGGACGATATGGACGATGAGAAACCATAGACTCAAACACATCGACTACGCCCAATATCCTTGCCTCCAGGATTATGTCATCTCCACAAAGCCCCGCAGGATAGCCACTGCCATCTAGCCGCTCATGGTGCTGCAATATCACCTCAGCCACTGGCCAGGGAAACTCCAAACCCTTTAACACGTCATAACCTGCCTTAGGATGAGACCTAACAAGGTTAAATTCTTCAGGGGTCAACCTGCCTGGCTTGTTGAGAATCTCATTGGGTAACACTACCTTGCCTATATCGTGGATCATACTCATAACGCACATACCGTCAAGTTGCTCATCGCTTAGTCCCATCTCTTTACCCACCGCATAAGCTAATTCAGCTACTCTTAGCTGATGCCTGGCAGTATAAGGGTCTTTCCTCTCGCATAAAATAACAAGTGCCCACACTGCTCTGTCCAGCGCTTTCCGTTTAACAAGAAAATCTGCTTCCAGACTAGCCTGCAAATGCCAGCTGTCCAAATTTTGAATGACTCCGTCATCGATATCAAAATATGCCACTGGTTCTCCTCCGTTATTTTTCTAAATTGAGAGCAGGCGACACGCTCGTCAATTTGCAAGGTGAAGCCCGGTAACTGCGCTGACCGCTGTTCTCGTTATCAATACCTCTATACAAGCCCAGCATTTTTGAGTTCCAGACTGCTTATAATTCACTTCCCTGTTGGGGAACGCTCGCAGAGTAAGGTAGTTTAATCGTTAAAGAGCACGGAAGGATAAAAAACGGCTAATTTACTGCACCAAATTTAGCGCAGTCAAGAGTCTCTTTTCTACCGCAGATGGTAAATCAGATTCGAAAACAGGTTCTCCATCCACTAACTCGCCAACTACTACTATGCTCGCCTTTCCTTTAGCTCTGACATCCTCTCTATCGGCACAAGCACGAGAGCAACCACATAGAATTATCAGTACATCAGCATTTCCTTGAGAGGCAGTAAGAAGCTGAAAATTCTGGCGCTCATCTGCAATATTCTGCAAATGACGCACTATCTTGCTTAAGTTTACCCGGGGATTACAGCAACCGCAAAACTTCAGAACTACCTTGGGCTTACACAACGTCACTTTCAGTAGACGAACAAAGGCTGTTCACCAATCTTTGCCAGCTTCTCCGCCAACCGTTTCTTGTGCTCTAGATTAGCCCGCCTCTCTATCATAATCCGTTGTGCCTGAGGCGAGCCAGCACCGTGCATAGACTCCACCAGGGCTGTCCCGCAGGTCATGGACTCTAGCAGGCGGATAAGTCTTATCCTGGTCTCCGCTGGCACTTCCGCAACACCCCTCATGTACTTGTCCACATACTTGCCTACTCTGGAGTCTTTCCAATCAACCTCAGAAGGTGCTGTGGCTAATATGCCGCCGGCGATGTCATGTGCTAACCTTGCGATCTCGTAAATATTTCGAGTGACATTTAGTTTGGTAACGTTTGCCAAAAGTGGGTCAGCCATATAAGAGCCAGCTGCTAGAGCATAGCCCTGACAGGAACAGGCGATGGAACAACAGTAAAGAGTCTCCGTTAGATGGACCATCTCAACTATTTTATCCCGGACATGCGAAGCCCTGTCTGTACCTTGCACCTGCGCCAGCGCATAGGTGGCACCGATAAGCGCATCAGCTAACCCTGTCTTGCAGCCACCATAATTCTGCCGATGAGCAGTGGCAAACCTTTCCACAAGTTCATAAGCAAACTCATACTCCCCGCACATAAACACATGCTCCCAGGGAACAAATACCCCATCAAATATAATCAAAGCTTCACCACCCACCATGCCATATTCTACATTCCCCTGATCCAGAAAGCACTGGCATTTTCGGGTATCATTGGTCTGGCGTCCAAAGATGTGAATGACACCGGGGGCATCAGCAGGCACATAGAAACAAACAGCATAATCAGCGTCCTCTGCTCTCATAGCTGCTGTTGGCATAACAAGATGCCCATGAGAATTGACTGCACCAGTAATATGCATCTTGGCACCACTGACTACAATGCCATCGCTCTTTTTCTCAACCACATGAACATACAGGTCAGGGTCTTTTTGCTGGCTTGGCGATAGGCGTCGGTCACCCTTAGGATCAGTCATCGCCCCCGAAATCATCAAATCTTCGGATTGCACCTGCTTCAGAAACTCAATAAAACGTCTATGGTAGCTTGTACCCCTTTTCTGGTCTATCTCGTATGTTACCGAGTAAATCGTGTTCAGTCCATCATGTCCCACACATCTTTGGAAACAGCTACCTGTCTGTTGCCCGATAGCCCTAAGCATTTTCACCTTCTTTACTAAGTCGTCGTGACTATGATGTATGTGAGTAAAGCGGTTGACCCTCTCTCCGGTTAGATGTGAAGTGGCGGTCAACAGTTCCTCAAATTGCGGAGCCAGCGCCATATCGTAGGTCAATGCTGCCGCATTCACATGTGGCATAAAAGCTGGATGGTCGACCACATTATCAATTTTCTCGCCCAGATAGTAAATCTCTGGCTTGAGCTTCTTTAGGCTTTCCCTGTACTCCTTACCAGTCTTCATAATCACACCTCCTGCATTCCTTCTCATCCTTCTCTTCTTATCTTGTCCAGCTAGCCCTGCTCATTCTCATGCCATCTCATCGCCCACAAACCCACCGATTCCTATAGCATTTCAGCCATCAAAAGTCAATAACAGCAGTTAGTTTATCTGCTTGCCAAATAAGCTTAGGTAAGTTACAATGCGGCATCAGACGTCAATCCCCGATGGTTAATAGCAAACCACAAATAGAGACACGAGCTAAAGCGTTGCTCGCCAAAATGACTCTGGAAGAGAAAATCGCCCAGACAGGCGCTGTCTGGAGTTTCGAATTGCTGGATTCAGGCAGATTTTCCAGTAAGAAAGCCGAGTCGCTTATCAAACATGGTATCGGACAGATCGCTAGACCTGGTGTTGGTACCGGGCTAGAGCCGGAAGCAATTGCCCAATTTAATAACGATGTCCAAAAGTTCCTTGTGGAAAACACCAGGCTTGGCATCCCGGCAATAATCCACGAGGAATGCCTCAGTGGATTCATGGCGAAAAAAGCCACCATCTTCCCACAGGCAATCGGCATCGCAAGCTCCTGGGAACCGGAACTAGCTCTAAGGATCGCTACCGTAATTAGAAGCCAAATGAGGGCGACTGGCGTCCATCAGGGGCTGGGACCAGTAGTTGATGTCGCCAGAGACCCAAGGTGGGGACGGATTGAGGAGACCTTTGGTGAAGACCCTTACTTGATATCCAGAATGGGGACCGCATATGTCAAAGGTTTACAGGGTAACGACTTAACAGAAGGAGTCATCGCTACATTAAAACACTTCGCAGGTTATGGAATGCCAGAAGGAGGACTTAACTGGGCTCCAGCTAATATACCACCGCGGACGCTAAGAGAAGTCTTCCTCCATCCGTTTCAGACGGTTATCACCGAGGCACAAGCCATGTCTGTGATGAATGCCTACAACGAAATCGATGGCATCCCCTGCGCCGCATCAAAATTCCTGCTCAACGAGGTTCTGCGCCACGAGTGGGAATTTAGCGGCATTGTGGTCTCAGATTACTACGCTATAGAAAACCTCTACACATATCACAGGGTTGCTTCTGACAAAGCACAAGCAGCACAACTTGCGCTTCAAGCAGGGATCGACATCGAGTTACCCAAGCTCGACTGCTACTATACACTTGCAGAACTGGTGCAAAAAGGTAAAATTCCAGAGACGTTAATCGATCTGGCTGTACTTAGAATACTCAAGTTGAAACTTGCCCTGGGGCTGTTTGAAAACCCATATGTTGCAGCTGATAAAGTTGCCAAAGTCTTCGATCTGCCAGAACACCGCCAACTTGCCTTGGAAGCTGCCCGCAAAAGCATTATCCTTCTGAAAAACGATAGCAGCCTCCTGCCTCTAAGAAAAGACCTCAATACCATAGCAGTCATCGGTCCGAATGCAGACAGCACCAGAAATATTTTAGGTGACTACACATACCCGGCTCATGCTCCTCTTGTTCAGATGACGCTTCACAGCAGCGATACTCCATCGGACCCGGAAAAGTTGCTAGAAAGAGCCGCACCGCACATAGTGACAATATTGGCAGGTATCAAGGCAAAGGTCTCTCCTGCTACCAGGGTACTCTATGCTAAGGGCTGCGAAATAAGTCAAAGCATAGAAAACGGCTTCGATGAGGCAATTAGCACAGCGCGAGTCGCTGATGTGGCTATTGTAGTAGCTGGTGGCAAATCGGGACTAACACCTGACTGCACCTGCGGAGAGATGAGAGACAGCGCTTTGCTCACCCTGCCGCCTATTCAAGAGAAACTTGTCAAGGCTGTCTTTGATACCGGTGTGCCTGTTGTCCTCATACTAGTGAGCGGAAGACCGCTTGTTCTCGGCTGGATGAAAGAAAAAATACCTGCCGTAATCATGGCGTGGCTCCCCGGCGAAGAAGGTGGCAGTGCTATCGCCGACGTGCTTTTTGGTGATTATAATCCCGGCGGTAAGTTGCCGGTAACTTTGCCTAAAGCACCCGGACAGATACCAATTTACTACGCCCACAAACCGTCGGGAGCTAGGTCACAGCTCTGGGGCGACTATGTCGATATGAGCACCAAGCCCGATTTCGAATTTGGCTATGGCTTGAGCTATACCAACTTCAAACTGACAAACCTCCAAATAGAACCGACAAAGGTCTACCAAAATGACAAGGTTAAGATAAAAGTGGATATCACCAACATAGGTGACAGAGAAGGCGAAGAGGTGGTCCAGTTGTACTTAAACGATGTGATAGCCAGCATCACCAGACCGGTAAAAGAATTGAAAGGCTTTAAACGGATAGCTCTAAAACCGTCGCAGACCAAGACTGTAGAATTTGAGCTTCCGGTCACCAGCCTTGCCTTCCACAAAAATGATGAGAAACCGCTTGTTGAACCCGGCTTTTTCAAAGTGATGGTAGGACATTCTTCAGCAGATATAGCACTTCAAGGTGAGTTTGAAGTAGTGGCATGAGCAGATCTGAAAGCAAGGAAACAGACCGGAAAACAATAATACTGCTTACAGAGGACGAAATAAAGCAAGCTGTATCCAGATTAGCCGCAGAGATAAGACGAGACTATCAGGGTAAGGACTTGCTTCTTGTTGGTATATTGAAAGGCTCGTTCATCTTCCTGGCTGACCTCGTACGCGAACTCGGGCTCCCGGTAGAAATAGACTTCATGAAACTTTCCAGCTATTACTCCAGCACAGAGACCTCAGGAAAGGTAAAGATGGAACTGAACTTGAAAAGCAGGGTGAAGGGAAAACATGTCCTTATCGTCGAGGATATCATCGACACCGGCATAACCATTGCCTTTGTAATAGACTATTTGCAGAAAAAGGGACCGGCTTCTCTCAAGCTTTGCGCTCTGGCAGACAAGCCTGCACGGCATCGTGTTCCTGTTAAGATCGATTACCTTGGCTTTACCGTGCCAGACAAATTTATCGTAGGCTACGGCATCGATTGGAACGAAAAATTCCGCTGTCTGAAGAACATTTGCTTCATAGAATGAAACAGAGAAAAATAGATTTGACTAAACTAATTTCTGTAGCGCGCGGCGATGCACCCGCGGACCTCGTGCTAAAGAATGCCAGGATAATAAACACATTCGTTGGCATTATAGAAGAAGGCAATATAGCCATTGTGGGCGACAGGATCGCTGGCATCGGAAACTACCACAAGGCGAAAAAGATTATTGACCTCAAAGGCTCCTATTTAGCCCCGGGACTGATAAATGGTCACACCCATATAGAAAGCTCTATGCTACACCCCGCATCCTACGCACAGGCAGTAGTCCCTAAAGGTACTACCAGCATAGTCACCGACTTACATGAAATAACCAATGTAGCTGGACTTAGAGGGATGCAACTTGTTATAAAATGGGCAGAAAAGTTACCGCTCGATATGTTTTTTATGGTCCCCTCCTGCGTACCAGCCACCAACATGGAAACAAGCGGTGCCACTATCAGTGCTGATGACATCAAAAAGGCTTTAGAGCTGCCAAACGTAATCGGTCTCGGCGAGATGATGAACTTTCCCGGGGTTATTAATGGCGATAGACAAGTGATCAACAAAATACTCGCTGCCAGGAACCATGTCATCGATGGGCATGCTCCGGGTATCACTAACAAACACCTCAATGCTTATCTCGCCGCTGACATCCGCTCCGACCATGAGACCACATCTATAGATGAGGGCAGGGAAAAACTAAAGCGTGGAATGTACCTCATGATAAGAGAGGGGTCCTCAGCTAAAAACCTTGCTGAATTATTACCACTGGTCAACGACAGAACCTATAAAAGATGCTTTTTCGTCGCTGACGACCTCACCTGTACCGACTTGCTTTATGAGGGTGATATCGATGCTGTCGTCAGAAAAGCCATAAGGTTAGGACTCGAACCCATTCGTGCCCTGCAGCTGGCTACTATAAACACTGCAGAATATTTCAGACTTTATGACCGTGGTGCTATCGCACCTGGATATGTTGCCAACTTAATAACCATAACCGATCTAGCATCCTTAGTGATAGACACGGTCTTCTATAAAGGACGACCAGTTGCTGCCCGAGGTGAATACCTCCTGTCTATCCCTGACACCTCAGGCGAAACATTAACAGACACTGTCCACATAAAACCGTTCGATGTCGAGGCACTGAAGCTAACCGCAAACGGGGAAAGCTTTCCCGTAATCGAGCTAGTTCCAGAGCAGATAATCACCAGAAAAAGGATCGAAAGAGTGAAAAAAGAAAATAACACAGTTCTCCCCGATTTGGAAGAGGACATCCTTAAACTGGTAGTCGTTGAAAGACATAAAGCCACCGGAAATATTGGACGAGGACTGGTTAAAGGTTTTGGACTCAAACAAGGCGCTATCGCCTCTTCTATAGCCCACGATTCACACAATATCGTAGCTGTTGGCACAAATGACTACGATATCTTCACAGCCATCAAAGAAATAGAAAAAATGCATGGTGGATTAGTTGTTTGTGCCGATGGTAAAACTCTAGCCACACTACCATTGCCGGTTGCCGGGCTACTTTCTCCTGAACCACTGACTACAGTTGTAGACAAATTTAATAATCTGGAAAAGACCGTAGTCAGCCTGGGTAACCTGCCGCCGGCACCTTTCACTCTGCTCTCATTTCTCGCCTTGCCAGTAATTCCAGAACTGAGGCTTACCGATAAAGGTCTGGTGGATGTATTAGAATTCAAACTAATAGCCTGAACACGCTGGCGGCTTACACACAAAGAAGTATCTTCCTGCACCAACCATGACCACCAATATGCTTCGGGAGCAGGAACATATAGACCGTTGGAGTTACCTGACTTTCTTCATACTTGCTATAAATTCATCAACGCTCACCGCTGCCAGGGTCATCGTCTGAAGTGTGCCCCTTGAACCCAGTTCTACAGCAACACGGCTCACAACCTCGTTGCTTGGAGCCTCTAAAATATTCACAAAATCATAAGGACCTAGCAGCGCATACTGGGCAAGCACTTTGACACCCATCGCCTCGACTTCCCTGTTAACCTCCTTTATACGTCCCGGATTATCTTTTATGGTCTTTCTGCCCTCGTCAGTCAAGGTTGTCAACATAACATAAATCGGCATCTTTTCCACCTCCCCATTGAGTTTTCAGCTACTTCAGTTTCCTGCTCCGAAGCTTTCTTTAATTCTAACAGGTCAGAAGGATAATTAAAATACTTATCAAAACATCGCTTAAGAAAATGCTTGCAACAAGGCTATGGAATGAAGACTTTTAACTACCGGAAATTGGAGACAGAGGACCTAGAACAAAAATAAAGACTACACAGACTTTTGAGTCTTGGTCCGGCCACTCCTTGCCAGGACTCTGATGGCTTCAAGTAAGTCCTGACGCCGACAGTCCTTGGTCAAATACCAGCTTGCCCCAGCCTCCAGCGCCGAGCCAACGTAGTCACCGTAGACCGTCAGGAACAGGACTTTTACATCGGGCATCCCCTTCTTGATGCGCCGCGTAGCTTCAGTGCCATCCATTCCCGGCATATGAGCATCCATCAATATCACATCTGGCAGTAATTTCTCAGCCTTCGCTACTGCATCCAGACCATCTACAGCCTCGCCAACCACCGCTATATCACCCTGGGGGTCGAGTATACTTTTCAGCCCCTCGCGTACCACCTCATTGTCATCCACTATCAATACTTTTATTTTCTCCATTCTTTACCCCCAATATGAAAAGGAAATCTTCAATAGCATTGGCTCCAGTTTACTGGCTGGTATAGTACATAACAATCAGTATACAAGCCAATTTGGCAGTAGTAAAAATGACTGACCACTGCCTCAGCCTTTATTATGAGTGCCAGCTCAAACAAAAGTATGAGCTACAGACGGATGATGCCCCTTTTGAGCGCCTGTGTTACCGCCTCGGTGCGGTCATTAACCCCGAGCTTCTGGAAAATGTTACTTATATGAGTCTTTACTGTACTCTCAGAAATAGAAAGCTGGGCACTTATCTCCTTATTAGCTGCACCCCGGGCCATAAGTTGCAGTATCTCTGTTTCCCGCTCTGTAAGTTGCTCGCCCGATGGCACCTTGCGAGATAACTCCGTAAACCGGTCAATCAATCTCGATGCCACCACAGGCTGGATAAGAGACTCACCTTTATACACTGCCCTTATAGCTTTGAATAGTTCCTCTCTCGGTGCATCTTTAAGAAGATAAGCACGCGCCCCGGCTTCTATGCCGCTAAAAATATACTCATCATCGCTGTAAGTCGTCAGAATTATGAACTTGATGTCAGGGTTTGTCGACCTGATTTGACGCATAGCTTCAACACCATCCACCTCAGGCATTCTCAAGTCCATAAGCACTACATCCGGATTAAGCCGTCTAGCCTTGTCCACTGCCTCCGCACCATCCTTTGCTTCACCCACCACTTTGAAGTCGGGTTCGCGACTGAGCATGGCAAACAAGCCTTCCCTGACCACCGGATGGTCATCAGCAATCAGGATCTTAATCTGTTCCACGGTCTGCCTCCCGAAGCGGGACAGTAACCCGCACCATTGTCCCTTTGCCTTCTTCACTTAATACTTCAAAGTTGCCTTTGATGCTTCGGGCTCGTTCCCTCATACTTATAAGACCGAAGGTGCCCTTCTTTCTCACCTCTTCATCAGAGAGTGCTCTTGCCTCAAAGCCCTTACCATCATCAGATATCACGAGTTCAAGCATATCCTCATCAAAGACCAACCTCACATTGACCTCCGTAGCTCTAGCATGCTTTCTTACATTGGTCAGTGCCTCTTGACATATACGCAGTAATGCTGCCTCTATCTCAGCTGCCACATTACGCCTGATACCAGCAATTGTAAACTCAGCCTTGACACCGGTGGTCTGAGCGAACCTGTCAACCTCCTGCTTCAGTGCCTCGGGCAAAGGAAGCTGCTCCAGTGCCTGTGGGCGAAGGTTCCACACTGAACGGCGGGCTTCAGCTAAGCTTTTGCGGGCTAGACTTCTAGCCTGGTTCAAATGGCGCTCTGCAGCTGTTATGTCTTCACCCAGTGCTTGCTCCGCCGCCTCAAGCTGCAGGATAATACCACTAAAACCCTGGGCTAATGTATCATGGATCTCCCTTGCCATCCGGTTCCGCTCTTCCATCACAGCTATCTGTCGCGTCTCATCATAAAGCCGAGCATTCTCAATGGCTATAGCCAACTGATCCGCGAGTGTTTGGGCGGTAAATAAGTCAGCCTCGCCAAAAGCATCCAGCTCTGTGCTCTCTATATCCAGAACCCCTAGAACCCTATCACCAAGTTTCACCGGTACAGCTAATTCAGACTTGATATCCCTTAGCGCTTCTACAGCCTTATATTGAGGTTCCTCACTGATATCATTCGCCAGAATTGGCTCGCCTGTTTGAGCTACCCAACCTACTATGCTAGATTCACCTACCTCCAACGGCACCTCTACAGGTATCATAGTCTTCTGCCCGCTCAAGCACAACGCTTTGAGCACAAGTTTGCCTGAATCTGGCTCTAGAAGAAAGATATTCACATTGTGATAATTGAAAGTTTCCCGAAGCAAGTTGCCGACATATGGCAACAGCTCATCAAGCTTAACAACGGAGCTTATTTTGCGGCTTATTTCGTTTATGGTACGCAGCTGCTCAGCACGCAGCCGCTCTTGTTTTGTTCGCTCTTCGACCTTTCGCTCCAAATCGGCATAGGACTCTTTCAACGCCCTAGTCATAGCATTAAACTGCTCAGCTAGTTGCTGGATCTCATCTCCGGTCTCTAACTTTATACTATAGTCGAGCTCTCCTCTCCCAACCACTTCAGCCCCTTTGGTCAACGCTAAAATCGGTCTGGTAATAGCTCGTGAGAGCAGTATGATCACCACAACAGCAATAAGCATCATAGCTGAGAACACAACAATGAAAATCAACTGTGCTTTCTCCACCTGCTCATCCACATACTGAGAAGTAGCCAGCACTGCCTGGGCTATCTCTTCTTTAAACTGCTCCGCTGGCGATGAGTACTCATCAATATAGGTGACCGCCGCCACGATCAGACCTGTTGTGCCAACAGGAACACAATGCATGTACTTCTGCCTTTTCTCTCCGGCCTCGTCTGTCCACTCATAATAGCCTGAGGCTTCCCCGAAGAAACTCCTCTCCGTAATGGACGAAAAATATATTGGCTCACCACCCACTTTTAGCAGGTTGACGCCTACCATCCTCGAGTCAGGATGAAAATAAACGACGCCCTGTTTATCATAGGCAAAAGTATAACCGGTAAGCCCTACTTGCTGTACAGCTATCTTACTCACCTCAGGGATATTTTTCAGTGTCGCAACAGCCAGTTCCGGATGGTCTCCGATAAATATTCTTAGCTGGTTAGCAGTATACCAAGCTTGTCTCTGTATCAAGCGCCTGCCTAGGTCTTCCAGAGCAAAAACGCTGCGCTTTGTTACCTCGTCAGCCATAGTTAGACTCTGCTCTTTCACCAAGTAGCTCACCTCGTAAATGGTGCGGAAAGCCAATGAACTGGTGACCCCTAGAGAAATAAAAGCCAGCGCCAGAAATGGGATAAGAATCTTGGATCTGATACCAAATCTTATTCTTACTTTCTGGCTGCCCTCGTTTAAAAAGCGACCCAGCATTTTCTGCCTCACACCCTCCTAATCACTTAGTATCACCACCCTCATGTACGCCATGTACTCGTCCTCAATCAACAGCGTCGGCGCGCTTTGTCGTCCACAAGGGTTGAGTAGCAAACGGCTCCCCCGCCAGTTTCGCCTGCAACGTCCCGACCAAGTCCTTAATTGGCAACCTGATCTGCGCTGTACTGTCCCGCTCACGAATAGTGACCTGCTCATCCTCAAGAGATTGAAAATCGATAGTCACACAAAATGGCGTCCCGATTTCGTCCTGCCTGCGGTAGCGGCGCCCGATACTCTGTGCATCATCATATTGTGTCATGAAATGGCATCGTAGTTCACTGTGAATCTCTTTAGCCAGAGGCACTAGCTTCTCATTGCGGCTCAAGGGCAACACCGCTACCTTTATCGGTGCCAGCTTCCTGTGTAACCTCAGCACTACCCTTTTCTCCCCATCAACAACATCCTCATCATAACTATCCACCAAAAAAGCCAGCGCCGAGCGATCAACACCCGCGGAAGGCTCAATTACATAAGGTATATACCGCTCCCCGGTATCGTCATCAAAATAGCTTAAGTCCTTCCCGCTATGCTGGGCATGTTGTCGCAGGTCAAAATCACCCCTATTGGCAATACCCTCCAGTTCCGCCCAGCCCATTGGGAACAGGTACTCAATATCATAGCAGTCCTTGGCATAATGAGCTAGTTCCTCCCTGCTATGCCGACGCAAACGCAGGTTCTCTCGCTTTATCCCCAGACTCAGATACCAGTTGAACCGCTCATTTACCCAGTACTCGAACCACTGCTCGTCCGTCCCCGGCTTGACAAAATACTCAATTTCCATCTGCTCAAATTCTCTTGTCCGGAAGATAAAATTACCGGTCGTAATCTCATTGCGGAATGATTTACCTATCTGTGCAATGCCGAAAGGCAACTTCTTGCGCGATGTCGCCATGACATTCTCAAAGTTAACAAAAATACCTTGCGCTGTCTCAGGGCGCAGGTAAACAACATTGGCATCGTCCTCCACCGGACCCATAAATGTCTTGAACATCAGGTTGAACAACCTGGGCTCAGTAAGCTCACCACCACAATCAGGGCACTTATCCCCATCCAGGTCGGTAGCCCGCCATCTTAAATGACACAGCTTACACTCAACCAGCGGGTCGGAAAAACCGGCAACATGCCCGCTAGCAACCCAGACTTTAGAATGCATCATTATGCTACTATCCAGCCCCACAATGTCATCCCTGCACTGCACTACCGAACACCACCAAGCTTCTTTTATGTTCCGCTTAAACTCAACCCCCAGAGGTCCATAGTCCCAGCAGCTACCTAGTCCGCCGTAGATCTCACTGCTCTGAAAAACAAATCCCCGTCGCTTCGACAAAGAGACTATTTTGTCCATATCTACCTTGCACTGCTCAGGCACCTTAACCTCCTTTAACGTCTACCAAAGATTACCAACTTTATGTAATAGTGTCAAAGACCGCTTAAGAAGCTGTTAAGAAATAACCAAATACCACTAAAGTCTAGAACTATGTTCCTAAGCCTGCTAGAATTAACTTGATGAGAGCTATACATAAATTCACAGTAAATGCTGCCTTATTAGTCACCGCTCTCTTGCTATGGCTGGCAGGTCCAAGCTGCTATCAGATACAGCCACCATCGCCCCCGCCATTGCCCCCCACCCCATCTCATCAAGAGGATACTACACCGCCAGAAACAACGCTGACCCGCTTACCAGCAGAGAAAATCAGCTATAACAACATTACCTTCGAATGGCTGGGCGACGATGACTCAACACCAACCGCAGAGCTGACCTACTCCTACTTCCTCGAAGGCTACGATCCTGACTATTCACCATTCACCTCAGACACCTCAAAAACATATGCAGACCTTCCCGCTGGGTCTTATACATTCTATGTAAAGGCACGAGATTCTGCCAGCAACGTAGACCCTTCTCCAGCGATGGTCAAGTTTGTGGTAGAGATTCCTAAACCTGAACCGGAGAAAGAAGGTGCTTTCATTCCGGTCCCCAGCCATCTCCTGATAGTCCCCGGCGGTGAGGTGAACCATATTGCTGTAACCTATAACAATGTGGTCTACGCGCTTGACTCAATAAATGCCAGGCTATATAAGTCCGAACCCGGCGGCATCAACTGGAAAGACATATCAGGGACATTAGGAGCTGCACCTCTGTGGTCCGGGCTTGCTGTAGCCCCTGATGACCACCGCATCATTGCAGTAGTGACAGATAGCGGCAAAGAAGTTTACATATCAACAAACGGTGGCAACAGCTTCAGCAGCACAGGACTGGGTAGCAGATTGAGTTTAGGTGAACGAATAACCTGCCTCGCTATTTCACCGTCCTATGGAGAGACGCGGTGGGAGGTGGCTGCTGGCACTTCGACCGGAAGTGGCGCTGGTAGAGTCTGGACAAACATGGTCAGCGCTTTCCCCGGTGGCTGGCACGATATGAGTAGCGGGGCTGCAGGATGGCTACCGGCGCCAATATCAGGCGTCGATGTCTTCGCTCTCAAGTACTCGCCTAATTTTGCTGCTGATCTCACACTGCTGGCTATCGTCGCCAGCAAACCTCCGACTGAAGATACTTACCTTTATATAGGCACTAGAGACCTTGGTGGCAACGCTACACAATGGAACACGTGGACAGGTTATCCGCTGGAAATTTGCCAGTCAGGTCAGGACACCCCAGGTACTCCCCTCACCTACGCGGATATGGCTTTGCCCGCCGACTATTCAGGGGCAACCCCCTGGCACCGCCATGTTTACGCCTGCTGGAGCGACAACCCACCGGGTGTCACCAGCTTCGGCAATCCTGATGACGGTGTATACCGACTCGATGACACAGTTTGCTATCGCATTTTAACCGCTCCCGATGTAATATGCAGCCTAGCGCACTACGGGATTTTCAGTCGTGGTAAATTGCTTGCTGGGGCTGCTATAAGCACACAAACAGGGGTTTTTCGCGGTCCACAGGTGTACTTTGCTCCAGACCCATTCTCTTCTTGCCCCACCTGGCAAAAAAGCCAGAAACCACCCACCGGACCAGGTCAAGCCAGAGTCGCCTGGTCGCCAGACGGCAATATAGCTTACTGCGGCACTAGCTCCACAGGCATCAGCAGTCACGACCAGAGCGCTTTCTCTGTCAGCACCAACAACGGACTAACCTGGAACCAGACCGGGCTAATCGACCTGTAAACTTGACATGCCATGGCATTTGCCTCATAATCTTCCTTTAGCATGATTAAAGCGATATTCTTCGACTTCTATAACACCTTGGCAGCCCACCAACCACCCCGTGAAAAAGTATATGCCGATATCTGTAAAGAGCTGGGCATCCAGGTTGAAGCTAAAAATTTATTCCTCTCGCTGTCCGATGCCGACCTGTACATGCGTCAAGAACGGAGCCGCGCGCCGCTGGATAAAAGGTCTGATGAAGAAAGGCTCGATTTTTATATCCAATACGTAACTAGAATCTTAAAAGGTGCTGGGGTTGACATCAGCCATGATACCGCTTTGCAAATAATACCCAGACTGCAAAAATACAAGTGGGAACTTGTGATGTACGATGACAGCCTGCCGACATTGCAGAAACTGAAAGAACGAGGGGTGATTACCGGGCTCATCTCCAATGTAATTCAAGATATGGAGACCACCTTCACGCGCTTGGGACTTCAGCCATATCTGGATTTCAAGGTTACATCGGGAGAAGTGGGACATGATAAGCCTGAGCCAGAGATATTTCTAGCAGCCCTGGACAAAGCTAAATTACAACCGCAAGAAACGATCTATGTGGGCGACCAATATGAAATAGATGTGGTCGGTGCCCGCCGTGTGGGCATGCAAGCTGTTCTTATCGACCGCAATAACTACTTTCCTGAAATAACACACTGCCCTAAGGTTGCCAGCCTAAACCAGGTCTTCGAGCACATCTCATAGCAACAAGCCATTTCTAAAGCAACTTGGCTACATAGCTTCCTGTAGGCACACCCAGAGATTCAGCCACTGGGCGGCATTTTGCTTTAAGGCAATAGAAAATTTTGCCTTCAGTCGGTAGCTCCGAAAGCGATTCCCAGTATCCCATCCCCTTAGCCAGTACCAAATCGGCACTTGCAAATTCATCTTTAAACTCGGCTGACGCCTGACTGAGATCAATGCCTGGCGTAGCTGTGCCAGTGGTTATTATCCTGCCCAGCTCATTTTCAAGCCCCAACCTTCTTATGTCATCCAAAGTAATATCATCCTGCACAGGCACAGCCTTGACTACATAGGTGACCGCAACACGCCGTTTCAGCCATCTGACCAGCGGCAGATCAAAAAAGACTTCACCAGCATTGTCTGCCAGATAAAGAACATTTCTAGCGTTATACAACTTGTGCTCAAACAGTTCCGAATCATCTATTGCAAATCTAACCCCTTGCCTCACCGCCTCTCTTACCTCGTCAAGCGGCTTAAAAAAATCTACACTGTTCCCGAGTACAGCAAACTTAAGACAGCTATATAAACTATTTCCGTCCGGATGCGACTGTTTTGTGATCTCCTTAGCCACAACTAGTTCCGTTTCTTTCATCTGCTGGTAGGGATCGGGATTGCAGGTCACTGCTTTCACAACATTATGGATTTCAGTAGCAACCACAATGGTAACTTTGTCCAGCGAAAAGCTTCGCTTCAAAACTTCCAGACCTTCCTCTATAGCTCGGCTACGCAACACCTCGTCAGATGTTGCCAGCATAGCAGCCTGACGGGCTAACCTTTCCAGACAAGCGTAGCACTCAGGTGAAGCCTTCATATTTTCGCTCAGACATTGTAAAGTGACTGGGACATCATTTCAACCAGCCGATAGGACCCCGTTACCTGATTTGATACACAGACCAGCTTCTGCTATCTTCATGCCGTGTGCTAAAATACATAGCGTGTCGCCGGAAAAGACAAGAGCGATTCGGCTGAGAGAAGTAACAAATAAGGTAAGTTTGGCCGCCGGCCTGCTCATCGGGCTGGTTTTTCTCGCTTCAGGAAGCGGCAAACTGCTTGCCCCACACGAAACACCCGCACAGATCGTTGACTTTGTCAGTTCAGTAATCCCGCAGGTACTCCTCGCACCTTGGATGCTCGATTTTCTATATTACGTCTTTGTGCCCTACGTAATGCCGAGCGCAGAACTTTTACTTAGCATCGCACTGCTTCTGGGATTTGTACCCCGTCTTGCCGCTACACTATGCATTCCTCTGTTGGTAGCCTTCGCCTCGACGAACGTCTGGGCAATACTGCAAGGTCATTATGCTACCTGCGCCAGCTGTTTCGGCATCTGGGAAAACATCTTTGGTCACCTCACCCCGATACAGTCGCTCACCATCGACAGCATTCTTTTGCTTCTTGCCTTAACCGTCATCGTCTTGCACCCGGTAAACTTCCTCTCCAGCCAAGCGAGATTTATGACCATCGTCTCCAAAAGTAAAGCTAGTCTCACCACCTTAAGACTGGACATCCGCCAATATGGCATTAAGCAACTGAGCCGCAGATATGCAGAGGCACTGGGTGACAAGACTAAAAAGATATGGAGGAATATCACCGCTGACTGGCGTTGGGCGATCAGTACAATTGCTATATTCTTTGCTATAGCTGCAGCCACATCTTACTTCTCAGTTTTGAACTTGACCCCGAGAGTTTTAGACGTCACTGTGGCAGAAGTGTCAGATACCACTGCACTCATCAGCATAACATTGAACAAACCGGAAATCGTCACCTTAACGCTTTACGACGAGCAAAACAACAAAATAGGAGTGTGGTCAGCCAGCATACCAGAGACTCAACATGGAATCTTCCTTGACGAACTCCTGCCAATCACCAATTATCATTTTCGAATATCGCTCGAGGATAAGCAGCCAGGTTCAACGGTATATAGTTTCACCACTATGCCCCCCAAAGAGCCGCCTTTCATCTCACATATTGTCATCTCTGACCTCAGCAACTTCACTGCCACCATAACCTGGACTACCAGCAGACCAGCTACCACAGAAGTCGCCTATTGGTCAGGTGGCTCAGGCGACCAGCGGTGGCTACTGGACAACGAACTCACATCCGAACATAAAGTCACCATCACCGACCTCTCTCCTGAAAGCACCTACTATTTCAGAATACAAGCCACAGATGCCTACGGTCAAAAGACAATAGCTGAAAAAGAGGGGGTATTCTCTCTAGCTATAGCACCTGAGCCAACAAAACGCGCTCCAGACTTCACGTTACAGTCTTTAGACGGGGAAACTGTATCCCTTAGCACCTTCAAAGGGAAAGTGGTCGTGCTTAACTTCTGGAATGTGTGGTGCTCCGCATGTCGGAAAGAAATGCCTATAATTCAAGAGGTCGCCGATAAGCACTTGTCACAGGTCGTAATCCTGAACATCCACCTGGGAGGGCGAGAGGATACCATCAGAAACTACTTGGAAAGCGAGCACTTTGATCTTATCGTTCTTCACGATAAAGACACTGCTGTTAGCGGTACATACAATGTTACCCAGACACCCACTGTGTTCGTCATCGATAATGCCGGGATCATACGCCTCAAGAATCCCAGGTTCAGCAGTAGCGCTGAATTGACAAACACAATCCAAAAAGTGCTCGATAACCCGGCGGTCATCGGTAGCACTACCAGCTTAGGACAACAGTAACCTGAAAACATCTCCTGTTTGCCTCAAGCCTGGCTCGCTCTGAAAGCAAGGCTCTATTCCAATCATGTACAGCCTTAGGCTCATATCTCAGGTTATGCTAAAATGAGTCACAGGAGGTAACGGCATGCCGGCAAATTTGCCACCGCAGTATTTTGAGGCGGAAAAGCGTTATCGCCAGGCCAAAACTCCGGAGGAAAAAATTGAAGCTTTAGAAGCCATGCTCGCCATAATGCCTAAACACAAGGGTACAGACAGGCTCCATGGCGAGCTGAGGCGAAAAATTGCCAAATTTACCGAAGAAGCAGAACGTAAAGCGGCTACCAGCCGCGCTAGCTTCTACATCAAAAGGGAAGGCGCTGGACAGGTAGCTCTTGTTGGACTTCCTAACTCTGGAAAATCGCAACTTCTAGCGGCTGTCACCGATGCCACTCCCGAAGTTGCGGATTACCCGTTTACCACCCAGGTGCCTAATATCGGCATGATGAAGTTTGAAAATATCCAGATCCAAATCGTCGATACACCACCGATAACAGCTCGGGGCTCTCGAATCTGGCTTAATAATATACTCCGAAACGCCGACCTTCTTGCCATAGTTTTGGACCTCGGTGATAATCCAACTGCTCAGACCGAAGCAATATTACAAGAATTGGAAAGAATCGGCGTGGTGCCGCTTGATAGCCACGCCTCCGATAGCATCGGTAAACGCCAGAAGAAGATGCTGCTTGTGGGTAACAAAAGTGACCTCACCAACGCCACCGCCGGCTGGAATGAACTTAAAAACAACTACCCCCACATTCCCTCTACTGCCATCTCAGCAGCATACGGGGATAATCTTGAGGAATTCAAGAAGGCGGTCTTCGACACCTTAGAAATAATCCGTGTCTACACCAAAGCTCCGGGCAAGAAGCCAGACCTCACAGAGCCAGTGATCCTTAAAAAGGGCAGCACCGTAAAGGAGGCAGCCGAGTCCATACACAAAGATTTCAAGGCGAAACTAAAGTACGCTGTTGTCTGGGGTTCAGGCAAATTCGATGGTCAAAGGGTCAGTCAGGAACATGTGCTCCAGGATGGAGATATAATCGAGCTCCATATCTAAGAAGCGGATAACTCCCTTTTCTTCAGCCAGACTTCGTATAGCTTACCTGCCAGTTCCTCTATATAGGGTCTCTTCTCCAATCTGAAACGCCAGCCCTCCGGGACTCCCTCAAGTCCAAGGTAGGCACCGGAGATAGCACCGGTCATCGCTGCTATGGTATCAGTATCCCCGCCCAGACCCACAGCAAAAAGCACTGCATCCTTGAATGAACCAGCATGAGAGGCAAAACAATATATAGCCGTGGGAACAGAGTTAAACGCCTCGACACCATGACCCAGTTCATCAACAATGACAGCTGCTTCACCCGTGTTTAAAAGCCGCTTCGCCTTAGCCAGTCGTTCCCTGTACACCGTGTGGCGAACGAAATTAGCCAACCTCGATAGAAATTCCTCCGCGTCAAAGTTTGAATCACACCGCATGCTTAGCGCCAGAGCAACAGCATAAGCTTGCAAAGCTGCCCCCTCTTTACCCAGTTCATGACTGTGCGTTATCTGGCTGGACATATATGCTACCTCTCGCAAGGAATCTGGGTCATCGTGGTACAAGACACCCACCGGGGCAACCCTCATCGCCGAACCATTCCCGTATGAACCACCGTGGTATACTTTATCACCGACCCTGTCCCAGTATCCGCCAAGCCGTAACATACGAAATATCAGCGGAGGTCCAGGACCATACCCCCGCCATGGTTCAGCTTCGTAGTTCCGCGCAAACACCTCCGCCATATGTTCCCCATCAAACCCTCCCTTTGCCACTAGCGATTCAGCTACCCCTATCATCATATGAGTATCGTCAGTGTATCTGAGGACTTCCCTTTCACCAACAACAGCTTCTATCGTCCGAAGGTCAAACGGTGCCAACCCCTCAAAACCAGCACCCAACGCATCTCCCACGCCAGTGCCCACAAGCGCCCCCAAAAATTTCGACCTCACAGACTCAGCGCACATCAGCCCTCACCTCCGCAAACACTGTTAGCACACAAAAACTTGTCTGCAACAGAATATGCAACTGCAACTGCTCATCCGAACTCCTCCCGCTCCTTTCAGGGAAAGCAAGTAGAAGATTTTCCGGACAACAATTATTATATACTAAGCACCGGTGGTCAAGAGGACGGCGAATATCACAAGAATATAGACTAAATCTAATCTTAAAAACGGTAATCACAAACAGTGGATGCAAAGATAGCTGAAAAGATAAACAGGATCGCTGGAGATACAACACACGGTGCCAGCTGGCTGACCAAACAAGCCATAGGCATTTTGAATTTGACTGCTAGAGAAAGTCGGGCTCAGACCATCGGAGAATTCGTGGATGAAATAAGGCAGGTAACTTTAGCTGTTGCCAAAGCAAGACCCAGTATGGTCTCGCTAGCCAACTATGCGAACTTCTTTCTTGCCCAAATATTGGAAGCCAGAGAGCAGAAAGACCTCCCCGCCCTTAAATCATACGCCCTAACAAAAGGACTGGAACTGGCAAAAAATTCGAAACAAGCTTTCTCCAAGACTATAGAATATGCCAGCAGTATAATCAAAGACACCGACACCGTTGCCACATGCAGTTACAGCTCGACCGTATGTCAAGTGCTTGAAGTGGCGAAACGTAAAGGTACAAGTTTTCAAGTCATCATTGCACAGTCCAGTTTTGGCAACACTAATTATGGCGACATCTTGGCTGCTGAACTTGCCACATGTTCCATTCCCACACAAATAATAGCTGACAAGGACATTCACCGCCAGATTGCCAGAGCCACTAAGGCGCTGATTGGTGCCGATACCATAACAGCAGATGGCAATCTTATAAATGGCACGCCCAGCTTGGCACTAGCCCGAGCTTCCAGGACTAAGCAGGTACCTCTTTTCGTGGTGTGTGAAACATCAAAGTTCGATTTCTTCGGCTATACATCAGCGTTCAGAGAGCCGGGCTTCGATAACATCCCATTAGATATGTGCACCGCAGTGATAACCGAGAAGGGTACAATGAGGCCGGAGCTGGTCACCACCTATATTCAGCAAAAGACCGAGGAAATGACCCGCCTATTGCAGGGAGATAAACTCGTTTTGAAAGACACAATCGATCAAAAACCGGCCGGATAAATAGGTGAAAACACATACAACAGACGGTGGAAAAGACAGACCAAAGGTCATAGACACACATGCCCATCTGGATGAAGTAGAAGACCTTGAGATGGTTCTGGACGAGGCTGAGAAGGCTGGTATCGCCGCTATCATCGCTGTTGGCTCAGGTCAGGAGTCCAATGAGAAAGTACTGGACATCTCCCGCCGATATCCCCACTTTGTCTACCCGGCTCTGGGGCTTCACCCTTGGGAACTGGGCAATCTCGACCACCGCAAAATAAGCCTCATATTGAGATTCATTGAGCAGATGTGCAATGAGACCGTAGCCATAGGTGAAGTAGGATTGGACTATGATAAAAGGGTTATCAAGAGAGCACCAAAAGAATTCCAAAAAGCAGCCTTCAAAGAAATCTTGACCTTAGCTCGAGAGCACAAAAAGCCGGTCATACTACACAGCCGCTATGCATGGCAGGACTGTTTCCATCTTGTCCAGGAAACGGGCGTCGAAAAAGCAGTCTTCCATTGGTTCACCGGTTTTTCCAGTGTGCTCAAAAACATACTCAATGCCGGCTACTATATCTCTGCCACCCCTGCTGCGGAATACCATGAAGAACACAGAAGGGCAATTAAGGAGACCCCCACAGAAAAACTCCTCTTGGAGACAGATACACCTGTGACCTATGGCAGAGAGATAAAGTATCAGTCCCGTCCTACCAGCATCTTCAGAAGCCTCAAGGCTGTTGCCGTCCTTAAGGGGATGGAAGAGTTTGCCATAGCATCACAGACGACCCAAAATGCCATAAGGCTCTTCGACCTTAACGCGCTAACTTGATATTAACCCGAGCTAGAATTATCGTATTACGACTACCCTGTTCAATCCTGGCTGTTGAAAACCGACAATTGCTACGAGAATTTGCCCCCGAGACCCGGATGTGTTATAAAATATGACCGTGAAGGCAGTTATCCTCGTTGGTGGTGAGGGCACCAGACTGCGCCCGCTTACTTATTACTCAACAAAAGCTATGGTGCCAGTATTAAATCGACCATTTCTGGAACACTTATTGCGGCATCTTGCCAGCCACCATATCAGAGAAATTGTACTGGCTATGGGTTATAAACCAGACTCCATTAAAAGCTATTTCAGTCACGCTGACCAGCTCCAGACTAAACTTATGTATAGTATCGAGTCCGAGCCCTTAGGCACTGCTGGCGCGGTAAAACATGCCGAGCAGTATTTAAATGATACTTTCTTCGTCTTCAACGGCGATGTCTTCACCAACCTCGACTTAACCGCAATGCTGCACTTTCATAAGAAAAACAAGGCTAAAATAACCATCGCTCTGACGCCGGTAGAAGACCCAACACGTTTTGGCATCGTAGAGACCGACGCTCAATTGAGAATAAGACGGTTTATTGAAAAACCGAGCCGTGATCAGGTGACCACCAACAACATAAATGCTGGCGTTTACATCTTGGAAAAAGAGGTGTTGGAGCATATCCCCGCTGGAAAACGCGTCATGTTTGAACACGATGTCTTCCCATCGCTTTTAGCCGCTGGTGAGCCTGTCTTTGCCTACCCCACCAATGCCTACTGGATAGACATCGGTACACTGGAGAAGTACCGCCAGCTGAACTGGGATCTGCTCACTGGCAAATGTCCCCTCTCCGGTTTCGAAGCTTCAGAGTTCCAGATATACAAGCATTGCTTTAACCATCCACAAGTCAGAACCTACGGGACGGTCCTGATAGGCGAAGGGTGCAAAATTGGTAGAGGAGTCGAACTCAGGGGACCAGCCATTATAGGTGCCGGTTGTCAAATAGCTGACTGTGCTATAATAGAAAGGTCTATACTATGGCAACATGTCATGGTGGGAAAGAACGCAACATTGAAAGAGTGCATTGCAACAAGCAACAGTTACATTCCAGACAACAATACACTCGAAGGAGTGGTTGTTACTCCTAACATACCAGTTCCCCAATAACATTCGCAATCATCCATCGCCAGGAGGAATAAACTATGTCAAACATAATCAACATAGACCAGGGAAGTTTCGACAGCTCTGTACTACAGTCAAGCAAACCTGTGCTAGTTGATTTCTGGGCACCTTGGTGTGCACCATGCCGTGCTATAGCTCCCGTTCTAGAAGAACTGGCTAAAGAATATGGGGGACAGATGGAGTTCGCTAAGGTCAATGTAGACGAAAACCCTTTCATAGCCTCTAAATACGGTGTCATGAGCATCCCAACCATTATCGTGTTCAATAGTGGGAAACCAGTACAACATGCCATCGGCTACCAGTCAAAAGAGCAACTGAAGAAAATACTGGACAAGGTGCTGAAAAAGTAACCGCGATGACTGAGATCACCTACGCAGTTGCTTTTACCGGTGGGATACTCTCCTTTTTCTCTCCCTGTATTCTACCTCTTGTACCAGCTTACATTGCCAGCCTGGCGGGCATCACCTCCATCGAACCTAATGTACGCCGGAATTACCTGCCGATAATCTTCCACAGCCTCAGCTTTGTCCTTGGCTTCTCACTAGTATTCACCTGCTTTGGCGCCTCGGTGGGGCTTATTGGTACCGCTCTCATTGCTCACTCGGTCTTGCTGCGCCAGCTTGCCGGTGCCCTCATTATAGTGTTTGGCGCACTCATTATAGCTGCTTATAAACTGTCCTGGCTTAACTACGAAAAGAATTTTATATCCAGCCTGAGAGGTAACCCTGGCTATCTCCGTTCCATAGTGCTTGGAGCCGCCTTCGCACTGGGCTGGACACCGTGTGTAGGTCCTGTGCTCGGCGCCATTCTGACTTTAGCCTGGAGTTCGCACACCGCTGTTCAAGGTGTGTACCTGTTAGCTACCTATTCCCTGGGCTTGGGCATACCATTTATTCTGCTCGGCGTCGCCTGGGGAGTACTCACGCCACTGTGGAGAGGTATCAACCGGTACCTCGGCGCCATCTCAATAGCCAGCGGTATCCTGCTCATAATAGTCGGTATCCTCATCCTTACCGGCAGCCTGGAATGGTTGAGCAGCTTTGTTAACTGGTAGCTGTCGCCACGGAGCATAGAAAAATTTTACGGAGAATATAGAAAATGAAAGGGATAGCTGCGATTTCTATGTCCAGCATCATGTTGCTGACATGGTTTCTCATCGGGTGCGGGGGTACAACCACTGTCCCGGAGGTAGGCGATAAAGCACCCGACTTCATACTCGAAGACCTCAACGGGGCAAAAATAAGCCTCAGCCAGTTTCAGGGTAAAACAGTGCTCCTTGTATTCGCCAGCATCAATTGCAAAGGCTGTGAAGACCAAATGCCACACCTTATCACTATATCACAGCAGGAAGGACAAGACCTGGTGATCCTGGAAGTCTACCAGTTCAACGGCACCAACCTTGTACGGGACTACGTCACCAGAAAAGGGTTCACACATTTTCCTGTCCTGCCAGACCCTAAGGGCGAGGTTGCTATAAAATACGGTGCTGCCCGCAACCCGCCAACAAATTTTGTCATCGACGGGAACGGGATTATTAGACATAAGAAAATCGGACCTTTCGCAAACCCGGAGGAGATAAGCTCAGCCATCAAGTCGTTATAGACTGAAACCTGCCTGCCACAAGACCACACAGGTTTGTCATGTCCCCGGAAGACGAGAGCAGCATAACCGTCGAAATCGGTATTATAACAGACGGCACACCCGGCATTAGCATAACCATGCTTGACAAACTTATAGGGCAACTGCCTGATAGCAAGGCAACCTCTTTAAGTTTGACCGACAGCTTAGCTGTATGTGTTTGCGGCGAGCATGGTGAGCAGCGCTACTTGCTCTATGTACCTGGAACACCGACTAAAGGACAGCAAATATCTGACACAAAGGTAGTCATCTTCGTCCGACCGTAGTTCTGCACAAGTTCACCAAGCAACGAGATAGCGGATAATAGTGTCATCTCGCGGCGCCGGGGCAAACCCGTTAATCTGCGAGTAACTCTTGCCCACCACCAATTTGACCTCACGGTCAAATTGGGGCTCAATAAATATTAATCCCTTATCCGTAGTCTCAAAAGCCACTATGGTATGCCCATAGCCCTCAGGATGGAAAATATCAACAATAGCACACCTGATACCCATTTCCTCTGCATTGTTATTTACCCCGACTGCGAAGTCAACACAAACATACTGGTTTTCCGAATAAGTCTTTGACTCTGTAGTATCTTCGGCTAGAAACTGCTTCATCTCCTGATAGCTGGGATTTCGCAGAGTGACAACCCTCCCATCACTGCTTGACTGCTGCTCCAGTTTATGCTCTATCTGACGCGCCTTATAGCCAGCATCATAACCCGCCTGATAGCCCTTCTCCTTACCCTGGTCATAGCCCTTGCTGTAGCTAGCTACTTGCCCCACTTTATAACCGTAAGCATAACTTAAAAAACCGGAAACGCCGCATAACACAACAAATACCAAGAACAGCCCTAATGCTACAGCAATCCTCCGATTGTCCATCTGAAGCCCCCCTTGTCCTTTCTTAGACGGTACTGTTCCCAGTTTAACCTTTTACCATTCCTCTAGCAAGAAACTCATCTTGACGATAAAAGCCAAATAGAGTAGGCTATTATGTTACTAAAAGGGGGCGATAACAGCTTTGTGGTGCCGCGGTATCAGAGGTGCTACCATAGTACCAGACAACACAAAGGAAGCTATTCTGGCTGCAAGCAAAGAATTACTTGAAGCCATGATAAGGGCAAATGAGGTAAGAATTGATGACATCGTCTGCATCTGGTTCACCACTACACCAGACCTCAACGCAACTTTCCCGGCAGCAGCTGCTCGTGCAATGGGCTGGAACGATGTTGCTTTGCTTTGTGGACACGAGATGAATGTTCCCGGAGCACTATCACGATGCCTCAGGATTCTGATGCTAATCAACACCACCAAAAAAAACAATGAGATCGTACACATTTACCTCAAGGGAACAGAGATGCTCAGAGAAGGTGCCTAAGAGAGAGAAATGATTGTGGTCATGAGGGTCGGCTCAACAGAAAAAGAGGTCGCCAGAGTAGTGGACCGCATTGAAAAAGCTGGCTTAAAGGCACACCTTTCCAAAGGCGCGGAACGCACCATCGTCGGTGTAATCGGTCAAATCTTCGCTGAACTGCGGGATATGCTGGAAATGCTCCCCGGCGTAGAAGAGGTCATCTCGGTAAGCAAACCATACAAGCTCGCCAGCCGTGAGTTCCATCCCCTTGACACCACCATCGATATCAGTGGTACCACCATCGGAGGCAAAGAGATAGTGGTTATGGCTGGACCATGCGCCATAGAAAGCGCAGAGCAACTCATAGAAACAGCTAGGGCAGTGAAGGCTGCCGGTGCCACTATTCTACGCGGCGGCGCTTACAAACCGAGTACTTCTCCTTACCACTTCCGCGGCTTGGGAAAAACTGGACTGGAACTCTTGGCTCAAGCAAGAAAAGAGACCGGACTACCGGTCATCACCGAGGTTATGTCACCGGAAGAGGTCGAACTCGTAGCCAAGTACGCTGACATTCTTCAGATAGGCGCCAGAAATATGCAGAACTTTAACCTTCTTGTGGAAGTAGGTAAGGTAAATAAACCGGTCATGCTGAAACGAGGGCTCTCAGCTACAATCCAGGAATGGCTGCTAGCAGCCGAATACATTCTGGCACAGGGGAACAATCAACTTATGCTCTGTGAGCGAGGTATCAGAACATTCGAGACTTACACCCGCAACACTTTTGACTTAAGCGCTATACCTATCATCGAAAAAGTCAGCCACCTGCCTATCATTGCTGACCCCAGCCACGGCACCGGTAAGTGGTATCTGGTAACCCCTATGGCTCTGGCTGCAGTAGCCGCCGGGGCTGATGGCATAATGGTAGAGGTACACCCCAACCCGGATTCAGCCCTCAAGGATGGTGCCCAGTCCCTAACTTTCGACAATTTCCGCCAGCTAATGACACAATTAGGGAAGATAGCCGAGGCTGTTGGTAGACCACTGGCTAAACCATCCATAAAGACACTCCCGCCCACAGGCTAACATGAAAAAAATTAGTGCACAAATTCAAAAGGAGCTGTCCCAGGTTAGACCACAAAAAGAGACTCTGCTGACCGTCGGCGTCTTCGACGGTATACACCTGGGACATCAACACCTGCTATCACACCTTAAAGTGCAAGCCAAGGGCAGAAACTGTCTCAGCGGTGTGGTAACTTTTAAGACTCACCCCGAATCAGTGTTATCATCCGGGACCCTCGTACCATGGCTCACCGGACTTGAGGACAGGATAGCCCTCATCCACGAACTCGGCATAGACCTGGTTATCGTCTTATCGTTTACCTTAGAACTCTCCCGCCTCAGCGCCCGGGAATTCGTTCAACTCTTGAAAGACCGCCTGAAAATGAGCGGGTTGTTAATCGGACCTGACTTCGCCCTAGGCAAAGACCGGGAGGGTGATATAGAAAACCTCCGCTCATTGGGCAAGGAAATTGGCTTCACCGTTGAGGTGTTTCCCCCCGTGACGCTCGATGGTATGGTGGTCAGCAGCAGCATCATCCGCCAATTTTTAGTACAGGGAGATATACAAAAGGTGGAAAAGCTGACCGGCCGCCGTTTCAGCATTACAGGAAAAGTCGTCAGTGGCGCAAGGCGAGGCAGGACTCTAGGGTTCCCCACCGCCAATCTGAAAACCAGCCCTGACCAAGCGTTGCCTGCCGATGGAGTTTATGCTACCATTGCTTATATTGACCACAAGCCCATGCCGGCGATAACCAATATTGGCATCCGACCTACGTTTGGTGGCGGGGCACGCATCATCGAGACACATCTGTTTGATTATACCGGTGACCTTCTAGGACAGAGGCTGAAGATTGAGTTCTTACACCGGATAAGAGAAGAAAGACACTTCACTACTGTGGAGGACCTGAAAACACAAATTGCCAGGGATATCGAGCAAGCAAAAGCAATGCTAGCTAACACAGAAAAATGACAGACCCTGCACTTGAGCGACTGCTAAAACGCGGTGTAGCTGAAACAATAGTCGAGTCCGAGCTATTAAAGCTTTTAGAGTCTGGCAAGCCGCTAAGACTCAAACAGGGCTTTGACCCCAGTTGCCCGGACATACACCTGGGACATGTGGTCGGCTTAAGAAAATTGCGCCAGTTCCAAGAACTGGGGCACAAGGTTATACTTATCGTGGGAGACTGGACAGCACAAATAGGCGACCCCACTGGCGTCTCAAGCACCCGTCCTATGCTTACAGCAGAAGAAGTACGCGCCAACGCCCAGACTTACATGAAGCAGTTCTTCAAGGTGGTGGACAAAAACAAGACCGAGGTTAAATGGCAGAGTGAATGGTTCGGTAAATTCGGGCTGGAGGATGTAATAAAGCTCACCAGCAAGTTTACAGTAGCCCAGTTTCTAGCTAGAGAAGATTTCAGCAAACGGTATACCTCGGGGCGTCCCATCGCCCTTACTGAACTTCTTTACCCGCTGCTGCAAGCATATGACTCGGTAGCTATAGAAGCAGATGTTGAATTTGGCGGCACCGACCAGAAATTCAACTGCCTTGTAGGTCGTGAGCTACAACAGATGATGGGGCAGAGACCTCAGCAGATATTACTTGTCCCACTGCTCATCGGCACCGACGGTAGCCAGAAGATGAGCAAAAGCCTGGGCAACTTTATAGGCATAGATGAACCACCCGACGAAATGTATGGCAAGGTCATGTCCATACCAGATAGCCTTATGATAGATTACTTTGAACTCCTCACCGATGTCAGCGAAGAGGAGATCGCCGCACATAAGGCTGCAATGTCAACCGGGGAGACTAACCCCATGGTCATTAAAAAGCGACTTGCCTTCGAAATAGTGTCACAGTTCCATGGCACCAAGGCAGCACATCAGGCTGAAGAGTATTTCACCAGAGTATTCCAGAAAAAAGAGGCTCCGGACAAGGTGGTCCCGCTAATCGGATTCTCAAACACCGAGACCACACTAACAATCGTTCTGACCAGAGCTGGCTTGACCAAGAGCCGCTCCGAAGCCCGTCGTCTCCTTGCTCAAGGCGCTATAGAGATTAATGGCAAAAAAGTTACCGAAGACCTGGACATATCAAATATCGCTAAAGGCAGTATAATCAAGGTGGGTAAACACCGCTTCGCTTCCATATAAAACTAAAAGGAGGATTAAGAGCAATGCAACTAAGAATACCTGGACCAACCCCTTGTCCCCCCCAAGTTTTGAAAGCCGTAGGCGGCCAGATGATAAACCATCGCGGCAATAAATTCGCCCAGATTATCCACGACATCACCGAAAAATTAAAGCAGCTATTCTGCACCAAGAACGATGTCTTCATCCTCACAGGCTCAGGTACTGGTGGCATGGAAGCTGCTGTGGTCAACACGCTGTCACCAGGTGACAAAGTGCTGGCACTCTCCTGTGGGTTCTTCGGCGACCGCTTCGCTGAAATATCAGAATGTTATGGTGCTGAAGTAAAACGACTCAACTTTGAATGGGGCAAACCAGTCGACCCCGATGCTGTCCGCAAAGCCCTTAAAGAAAACCCCGACATTAAAGCTGTGCTGGTAACACATAACGAGACATCTACTGGTCTCACCAATGACCTCAAAGCTATCAGCGCTGTGGTCAAGGAATTCGATAAACTCATCCTTGTAGATGCTATCAGCAGCCTAGGCTCTATCGAATTACCGGTAGACGAGTGGCAATGTGACGTGGTGGTGACTGCCTCTCAAAAAGGCTGGATGGTTCCGCCGGGCTTGGCAATGGTCAGCGTCAGCCAGAAGGCGTGGCAAGCCCATGCTAAAGCCAAAATGCCGAGATACTACTGGGACTTCACCAAAGCCAAGAACTACTTGGAAAGAGGACAGACCCCTTGGACGCCCTGTGTTTCCACCTTTTTTGGCTTGACTGTTGCCCTGGACATGCTGCTGGCTGAAGGCTTGCCTAATGTCATCGCCCGCCACGCCAGACTTGCCGAACTCACCCGCCAGGGCATAAAATCCCTCGGCTTATCCATCTTCCCTGAGGAAAAATATGCTTCCAACACAGTCACTGCAGTTAAGTCCTCAGAAAAACTTGATGTGTCCAAGTTTCTCCAGATACTGAGAGACGAATACAAGGTCATACTTTCCGGTGGGCAAGGCAACCTATCGGGAAAAATTTTCCGTATCGGTCATCTCGGCTGGATCGGAGAAAAAGACATAAAAGAGGTTCTGCAAGCAATAACCAAAGCCATTCCTAAAGCAAGCACCTGACGCCTGAGAGAAATTTAATTAGGATAAGGAAAGAGCATGAAGGTTCTTGTCGTCGACCCGGTAGCCGAAGAGGGGATAGAAGCTCTGCGTTCCCATGTAGAAGTCGATGTCAAGCTGGGCATAAAACCCGACGAACTCCGGAATATCATCGGTGACTACGATGCTTTAATAGTACGCAGTGAGACAAAGGTCACTGCTGACATCATAAAAGCCGGCAAAAAACTACAGGTCATTGCCCGTGCTGGTGTCGGTCTGGACAATATCGATGTCGAAGCTGCCACCAGACATGGTATCGTGGTGGTGAACGCTCCCACAGGCAATACCATCGCGGCTGCCGAGCACACCATGGCTTTGATGCTGGCGCTCGCCCGCCATATACCCCAGGCTAACACCAAGCTGAAATCAGGCATTTGGCAACGAACTGAGTTCATGGGCACTGAACTCAGAAACAAGACTTTGGGCATCGTCGGGCTGGGAAATGTCGGCTCCGAAGTCGCCAGACGTGCCCAGGCTTTCAAAATGCGCCTCATCGGCTACGACCCCTTTGTCTCTCCGGACTACGCACGCAATCTCGGAGTTGAGTTAGTACCCCTGGAACAACTATTACGAGAGTCTGATTTCATCACGCTTCATCTCCCGCTAACCGCAAAGACAAAAGGGCTGATCGGCAGCAAGGAGCTCGCCAAAATGAAGCCGACAGCACGCATCATAAACTGTGCACGCGGTGGTCTTATCGATGAAGAAGCCCTGTTACATGCAGTGGAATCAGGCAGGATAGCCGGTGCCGCTCTCGATGTTTTCTCCAAAGAACCACCCACTGAAAGTGTGCTCTTCAGCAGCGATAAAATTGTTGTTACCCCCCACCTCGGCGCCTCCACAGCGGAAGCCCAAGCCAGCGTTGCCCTGGAGGTCGCCGAACAGGTTCTCGCTGTCCTGAGGGGACAACCAGCCAGATACGCTGTCAATGCACCTCAAATTCCCGCCGAACTCCTCTCTGTGCTGGCTCCGTTCATGCAAGTCGCCTCTACGCTTGGCAGTCTAGCCAGACAGCTTATGGAAGGACAGGTAAAGAGTATTCTGATTAAATACAGCGGTGAACTCGCCAACTATGATACCTCCGCCGTGAGAGCCGCAGCCATTGGCGGCTTACTGGAAGGCATAAGCGAAGAAAGGATCAACCTCGTCAACGCCAGCATCATCGCCAGCCAGAGAGGAATAAAAGTACTGGAGCAAAAAGAAAGCACATGCGAGAACTACGCCAGCCTCATCACCATAGAAGTAACAACCGATGCTGGAAAGACCACAGTTGCTGGCACGGTCTTGCGCGGCGAGACTCATATCGTTCGTGTAAATGATTTCTGGCCGGATATCATCCCCACCGGGGGTTACTTCCTCTTCAGCGACCATCGCGACCGTCCCGGTCTTATAGGCGCTGTGGGCACCATAACCGGAAAAGCGGACATCAACATCAGTTCCATGCAACTAGCCCGCCTCCAGCCCAGAGGTCAAGCACTTATGATCCTAGCCCTGGATGAACCCCTTTCTGAAGAGCACATACAGCAAATCCTAGCTCTGCCCGATGTCCACACCGCCAAGCTAGTAAAACTATAAAAAATTAAACAGCCAAGGCTAGGGTAATTCTTAAAGAACCATCCGTTCACCGGCTAACCAGCTTAGCCCTGCCCTTGACAGTTTTTTAAGGTACTGGTAAAGTCAAAGGCGCTAATCCCTTCACGCGAACTTTAAGCCGGTAAGTGGTCCTGCCGATATCTGAGGAGAACTCTTCTCAGATGCAAGCAGAGAGCTAGAAAACTTTGAGGAGGAAAAACCATGGCAGTGAAGACTTACCCTCAATACAGCACACGCTACCCCTTGCTTCTGACAGGACTCATGAAAAGACCGCTACATTTATACCCCGATGATGTTGGAGTCGTTTACCGCAACGAGGCTGGGGAGTACTACCGGTTTACATGGCGCCAGTGGTATAAGCGCACCTGCCAGCTCGCACATGCGTTGAAACAATTGGGAATACAACCTGGCAAACCAGGGGGGCCCGGCGACCGCATAGGCGCTATGGCTCTGAACACTCATCGCCATCTGGAATTGATATACGCTGGTACCTGTCTCGGGGCAATCTCCCATCCCATCAATGTGATGCTGTCCCGGGAACATATGATACATACCATCAACCATGCTGAAGACAAGATCATATTTGTAGATGAGGCTGTCTTGCCTTTGCTTGAGCTGATCTACGACCGCATAAAGCCAACTGTTAAGGCATTTGTCTACATGTCAGACCGTCCAGGAAAGCCACAGACACGCATTGAGCCCCTCTACGAGTATGAAGAACTGCTCAAAGGTCAACCTGAAGAATTCGACTGGCCATTCCTCAACGAGGATACTTATGCCGTGCTGTATTACACCACAGGCACAACCGGGATGCCAAAAGGAGTCATGTTCACCCACCGCCAGCTTTACCTCCAGACCATTCACATTCTGGCTGCGCAGTGGATCAATTTTGCCGCTTACATGACCGACATGCTTGAAGGGATAATGATTAGCAAAGCAGAAGCCATTGAAAAGGTGATGGCTACCAGTAAGCGATGGGAGGACTTGCTTCAGGTACTAAAAGAGGCAGTGCCTATCGTCAATGTGCCACTGGTCAACGTTCCACTCTTCCATATCCATGGCTGGGGTGTACCTTGGTCAGGCGTTGCTAGCGCAAGTAAGATAGTGTTCCCCGGTAGATTCAGCCCACGGAATTTCTGTGAGATTGTGCAAACAGAAAAGGTGACTTCAGCCGGACTGGTGCCGACTATGTTAGCCATGCTGCTCGAATTCGAGGACTTGAATAAATACGACCTTAGCAGCCTGCGCACCATCGGCACCGGCGGTGGTGCTCTACCATTGGGGCTGAAAGCTAAAGCCGAGAAAATTTTCCCGAATTTCAGGGTGGGGTCAGGCTACGGCATGACCGAGACAGCCGCTGCTTCCATATCAGCAAGCTTGAAGCGGCACATGATTAACTGGCCCAAGGAGAAGCAGGATCAGGTAAGGGTCAAGACCGGCTTACCGATATTGGGCATCGACGCACAAGTAGTCGGTGAGGACGGAAAACCAGTGCCCCAGGACAACGCCACTCTAGGAGAGATAGTGCTCCGAGGTCACTGGATATTAGAGCAGTACTACAAAGACCCTGAGAAAACAGAGATTGCCTGGCGGGACGGCTGGTTCCATACCGGCGACATGGCTAAGATAGACGAAGAGGGCTACATTACTATCGCCGACAGGATTACCGATGTCATCAGAAGCGGTTCTGAAATGGTGCCTACAGTGCTTCTGGAGAATCTAGCAGCGAGCTGTGACCATGTCCTGGAGGCGACATTTGTGGGCGTACCCGACGAAGTATGGGGGGAACGACCGATGGCGCTGGTAAAACTTGTGCCAGGCGCTTCGGTGAGTGAAGAAGATATCTACCATTTCCTCGAAGTGGAAGGTGTGGAGAAAGGAAAGATAACCAGATGGATGCTGCCGGACTATATAGCTTTTTGCGAGAATATTCCCAAGACAAGCGTGGGCAAGTATGACAAGATAACTATCCGCAAGAGGCTGGACGAATTTCTTGCCACAGCAAAAAGGATGCGCAAAGCTAAATAACAGGGACAACTGGCGCCCCGGAGTTCGCTTTTGCATAGTACCGGCACCACAGAACAACAGCGCCCCCCTCACCTTGGTACTCTCTCCCCTTGCGGGAGAGAGTTAGAGTGAGGGGGCAGTCCCTCTCCCATCAAGGGCGAGGAAAAAACCTCTCCCCTTGCGGGAGAGGTTAGGTGAAGGATAATCTACTGGACACCGCACAACACTCCCTTGACACTATCAGAAGGAAGGGCTAAAATGAGTCTTCGTCAACTTGTCCTCCCTCCATAGGGGATAAGTATCTAGCGAATACAGAAAGGGAAGTGATTTGCGTGCCTGAGGTCAAACTCGAACCCGGAGAAAGTTTTGAGAGCCTGCTGAGGCGTTTCACCAAGAAAGTACAGCAAGAGGGTATAATCAGTGAGGTACGGCGGCGCAGCTTCTACGAGAAACCCAGCGTGAAACGAAAGCGCAAAGAGGCAGCAAAGCGGCGCAAGAGCAGCAGGAGCAGCGTAAGATAAAGATGTCCTCTTTGAGCCAGAGAATTAAAGACGACCTGGAACAATCAATCAGAAACCGCGATAATCTCAGGTCAACAGTGTTGCGGTCAGTAATGGCTGCCATAAGAAACGCTGAAATCGCCCAGCAAAAGACACTGGATGATAGCGGCATCATCGGCGTACTGGAGAAAGAAGCTAAAATGCGCCGCGAAAGCATAGAGGCATTCGAAAAGGGCAACCGTGAAGACTTGGTAACCAAAGAAAAGGCAGAGTTGGACATAATCCTTTCATATCTACCCGAGCCGATGAGTCACGATGAGATCGTAGCCGCAGCGCGCCGGGTAATCCAAGAACTTGGGGCAAAAGGACCTAAAGATAAGGGCAGGGTGATGTCACAGCTCATGCCTCAACTCAAGGGACGAGCACAAGGACAGGAAGTGAGCGCCATTGTCTCTGAGCTCCTGAGCACGGTGTGAACAGTCGTGACACTGTCAACCCACCCCGAGACCCGAGCACAGACAAACATTGAACACTATTACCTACCACGTGTGGTAAAACGCATATGAGGTTTGGCATAATCATCTTTCCCGGCACATGGAGCGACAAAGATTGTTATTATGCCATCAACAACATAATAGGTCACGATGCCGGTTATGTTTGGCACAAGGAGACTGACCTCTCACAATATGACTGCATCGTGTTGCCCGGAGGCTTTTCTTACGGCGATTACCTGAGACCCGGGGCTATTGCTCGCTTCTCTCCAGTCATGGCTGCAGTGGAACAATTTGCCTCTCAAGGTAAGCTGGTTATCGGCATCTGTAACGGATTTCAAGTCCTCTGCGAGTCTGGGCTACTACCCGGAGTCTTACTACCCAATGAGCACTTGGAGTACCGCTGCCAGTGGACTTATCTCCGGGTAGAAAACGAGTCCACACCCTTTACTTCACTACTTCAAAAGGGACAGGTGCTGAAAATCCCTATTTCCCATTACGATGGCAGATACTACGCTGATGAGGTCACTCTCAAAGAACTCGAAGCCAATGGACAGGTCGTTTTCCGCTATGCTACTCCAGCAGGCAGGGTGACCGCTGCCGCCAACCCAAATGGCTCAGTAAACAACATCGCCGGAATCATTAACAAAAAGAGGAATGTGCTGGGGATGATGCCGCACCCAGAACGCGCTTGCGAACTGCTGCTAGGCAGCGCTGATGGTAATACCATCTGGGAGTCCATAGTTGCCAGTATCCAAGGAAACGCTTGATACAATCGCTCTGAGTGAAAAGGAATACCAGCTTATAGTTGAGCTACTGGGCAGGGAACCCAACGAAGTAGAGCTGGGGATGTTTGGTGCCCTCTGGAGCGAGCACTGCGGTTATAAGCACTCCAAAGCCTTGCTCAAGCAGTTCCCCTCCCGGGCTAGACATGTACTCGTCAGACCGGGCGAGGAAAATGCCGGCGTAATAGATATCGGCGATGGACTGGCGATAGTCATGAAAATAGAGTCACATAATCACCCCTCGGCAATCGAGCCTTTTCAGGGCGCAGCCACAGGTATAGGCGGCATAGTAAGAGACATCTTCACTATGGGCGCCCGACCCATTGCCCTGATGAATTCGCTCCGTTTCGGTCCTCTGTCAAGTCCTAGAAACCGCTACCTTTTCCACGGTGTAGTCAGTGGTATCGCCGCTTACGGTAATTGCCTGGGGATACCCAACGTCGGGGGCGAAATATTCTTTGCTGACTGCTATTCAGATAATCCTCTGGTCAATGCTCTGTGCCTGGGTATAGCTAAGACCGAAAACCTCACCAGAGCTAGGGCTTACGGGGAAGGTAACCTGCTGATGCTGGTCGGTGCTGATACCGGACGCGATGGACTCCATGGCGCCTCCGGTCTGGCATCACGGACTTTTGAAGAGGACACTGGACTAAGGTCGGCAGTCCAGGTCGGCAACCCATTTCTGGAGAAACTCCTCATCGAAGCTTGCCTCGAACTTACCACGACCGATTGGATTGTCGGCATGCAAGACCTTGGCGCTGCAGGTCTAACCAGCGCCTGTGTGGAATCAGCAGCCAGAGGAAACTGCGGAGTCGAGATCGATGTTCTTAAAGTACCACGAAGAGAAAAAGGCATGACGCCATATGAAGTAATGCTCTCCGAATCTCAGGAAAGAATGTTGGTACTGGTAAAAAAGGGCTTTGAGGACCGCGTGAAGGCTCTTTTTGACCGCTGGGAGTTGCGCTCCGATATTATCGGTCAGGTCACTGCCGATGGCACAGCCCGTGTAAAGGAAGGCGAAAAGATAGTCGCAGAAGTGCCGGTCGGGCTGCTTACCTCGCCCCCGGTATATAGGCGCCGCGTGAGGAGTCCCCGCTGGTTGGACGAGTTACAGGTATTAAACACTGCTTCGATTGCTGATATCTCACCACGAAAGGCAAACAGGATACTCCTTACCCTCCTAGCGTCCCCGAACATCGCCAGCAAGCACAGTGTGTATCGACAATACGACCATCAGGTGGGCAACAACACAGTAGTCCTCCCTGGAAGCGATGCCGCGGTGCTCCGCATTAAAGGGACAAAGAAAGCAATATCTCTGACTACGGATGGCAATTCCAGATATTGCTATTTGAACCCTTATCTCGGGGGGGTGATCGCGGTGGCTGAAGCCGCCAGAAACCTGGTCTGTAGCGGTGCTAGACCCCTGGCTATAACCGATTGCCTGAACTTCGGCAACCCGGAGAAAGACGATGTCTATTACCAGATGAAAGAATGCATCGCAGGGATGGCGTGTGCTTGTCGAGAACTTAGAATTCCAGTGATAAGCGGCAACGTGAGCCTCTATAACGAGACCAGGGGCAAAGCAATATATCCTACACCAGTGGTAGGTATGGTAGGACTCATTGAAGACGTAAACAAGCACTGTACCGCCGGTTTCAAACATGAAGGGGACTGCGTCTACCTTCTGGGATGCACCCGTGTCATCGACAGCAGCATCGGTGGCAGTGAGTACTTACAGGTTATACACGGCATGGCAAAGGGTAATCCCTACATCGACCTCGGGCTTGAGAAACGGTTGCAGCGTTGTTGTCTCGAAGCAATAAAGAAAAATATTCTCACCTCAGCACATGATTGCTCCGAAGGCGGACTGGCTGTAGCCCTGGCAGAAAGTTGCCTGCTCGGCGGCATAGGTTTCATAAGCGTCGACCTTGACTTTGAAGGCAGGCTGGATGCAGCTCTCTTCGGCGAGGCGCAATCAAGAATTATAGTCTCCGTATCTCCCGAGCACGCCTGGAAATTAGACAGACTGGCAGACCGCTGGGGAGTAGGAATGACGAGGCTGGGCACAGTCAGCGGTAAACGTCTGGTCATCCAGGGGCTCATAGACCTGGCAATTAACGACCTGGCTAAGTCCTGGCATAACGGCTTGGCAAATTCTCTAAAGTGGAGGGGATAATTTGGCTGAGATCAGTGCTTTCTACGGAGTACGCTATAACCCGGAGGTCGTGAAAGACCTGGCATCGGTGGTCTGCCCGCCTTATGACGTTATTTCCAAAGATGACCAGAAAGCTTATTACGACAAAAGCGAGTACAACATCATACGGCTCGAATATGGGATGGAATTGCCCGATGACTCAACAAGCGATAATAAACATGTCCGTGCCAGCGCCACCTTTGACCGGTGGCTCAAGGAAGGCATACTGATCACCGACCAAGTACCATCTATTTATATCCATGAACACATTTTCACCTACCAGAATACCAGGCGGCGACGCCTCGGATTTACGGCTTGCGTCAGACTGGAACCATGGGAAAGGAAAACCGTACTCCCCCACGAAAATACTGTTTCCGGGATTAAGAGCGACCGCCTGGACCTGATGCGCGCCTGCGCCGCTAATTTCAGTCCGCTGCTCGGTCTTTATGAAGACCCGGGGCAGAAAATCGTCAGACTACTAACCACCCAGACCAGTCGCAAACCGGTAGCAGAGTTCACAGTGGACGGAGAAACGCACAAACTCTGGGTAGCCAACGAGCCAGAGTTCATCCAGCGGATAAGCCACTTTTTGACCCCCAAGCCGATTTACATCGCCGATGGTCACCACCGCTATGAGACAGCTCTCGCTTATCAAACTGAGAGGCTCCAAAGCATGTCCTTCGTTAGCGGGCACGAGGCTTTCAATTTCGTCATGATGACACTGGTATCTTTCTCCGACCCCGGGCTCATGGTATTGCCAGTCCACCGTCTGGTAAAGGGTATCTCTGATGATGATATGAAGCGCTTCGTGGAGGAGTTGCATACCCTGTTCCATCTGGAACCAGCACCTTTAGAGGACACTGCCGGGATACCCGATATGAGAGGTGTAATAGCAAGGGTGATAGGCTTAAAAGGAGGGCATGTAGTCGGACTGAGACCACAGCCCGGTATACACTTGAAGACAGCTATGCCTGAAGGTCGCTCCGATGCCTATAAAAAACTGGAGGTAAGCATCCTCCATCACCTTGTCATCGATAAGCTGGCAGCCATCAATAAAAATATCACAGTGGCTTATACACCGAATACAGAAGCTGCAATGAAAATGGTAAAAACTGGCGATTATCAGCTAGCCTTCATACTAAACCCTATCCCGCTTAGCGCCATTAAAAGCGTAGCTGATGCCAGCGACAGAATGCCAGGAAAATCGACCTATTTCTACCCCAAACTACCTACAGGACTGGTTGTCAACCGCCTGGAAGGAGCACTATGAGAGCCTCTGGCGCTTCAAAACGCCCTCGTTAAGTTCTGGTGAATAAAGCTTGTACCTCGCCCGCCCGTCTTCCTTGGCGTGGTACATGGCAGTATCAGCGTTGGTCAGCAGCACATCCGCCCGGTCACCGTTCTCCGGGTAGATGGCAATGCCAATGCTTGAAGTTATGCTGAGCTTATAGCCGTTGATAGCGAACGGCTCGCTAAAAGAGTCAAGTAATTTCTGGGCTACCCTGGTAGCATCATCTATAGCCCCTATCTGCGGCAGTAGCAGCACAAACTCATCCCCACCAAACCGTCCCACAGTATCACTTTTACGCAGGTTACTGGCAAGCCGTTGGGCTACAAGCTTGAGAAGCTCATCGCCAACACCATGTCCGTATGTATCATTAACGCGCTTGAACCAGTCTAAATCAAGCATCATCACTGCCAACCTGCTGCCATTGCGCTGTGCCTGAGCCAGTCCCACATTCAACCGGTCATCAAACAAAATACGGTTGGGCAAGCCGGTCAGCGGGTCATGGGTAGCCATCTCTGCCAGCCGCTGTTCCAGCACTTTGCGCTCGGTAACATCACGGCTAAGCCCACGGAAGCCTATAATCTCCCCCTTCTCATCACGCAAAGGCAGGACAGAGTTCTCAACAAATATCGTCCTCCCGTCCTTTGTAAGCTGTGTCATTGGATACCATCTCAGCGTGGTGCCGGTACGGTATACCGAGTTATACGCCCGGTAAACATTGTCCCAGTCCTCCTTGGGAGTGTAAGCGCGGTAGTTAAGCCCCATAAGCTCTTCCCGGGAATAACCCAGAAGCCGGCACAGCGCATCATTACAGAATGTGAAATTGCCGCGCAGGTCTACCTCATAATAAGCCTCGTCCATCTCCTCAAGGAGAGTCCGGTACCTTTCCTCAGACCTCCTCAGTGCTTCTTCCGCCTTGACGCTCCGCGTAATGTCTTCACCCACCCCACGGAAACCGATGATCTCCCCTTTCTCATTCCGAATCGGGAACGCCGACAGCTCTACCCACCTGATTTCTCCCCCTTTGGCAATATACCTGTTACGCAAGCCTTTCACCGGTTCCCCGGTCCGATACATCTCATTGAAAACTTTGAACGTCTTGTCTATATCTTCTGCGAAGGTAGTCATCCTGAAACTGTTGCCGATCAACTGCTCTCGGGAATAGCCTGTATTCCGACAAATGGCATCATTGACAAATGTATAATGCCCTCGAAGGTCAACCTCATAATAAGTCTCGTCCATCTCTTCCAGAATGGAACGGTACCGCTCCTCAGAGCGTTTCAGCTCCTCCTCCAGCCGCTTGTACTCACTGATATCCATGAAGCTACCTACAGTGGCTGGTTTCCCGTGGTACATTATGGAGGTCACCTGCTCCACAATCCACATCACTTCCCCATTCTTTTTCATAAACCGGTACTGGTAAGGCACTGAAATCTTCCCTTTAAGGTTTTCCACAGCCTTTGTCCTGACGAACTCCCTGTCATCAGGATGAACAAAGTCCAGCGAGTACTTGCCTATAAGCTCGTCTTCAGCATAGCCAGTCAGACCCACAACTGTGGGACTGGCATATACGAATTTTCTGTCCTGCACGATGTAAATACCGACACCGACGCGTTCTATTAAGTCGCGTGCCAACTCCAGGGATGCCTCCGATTTAGCACGGCTCCTGTTTCTCTGTTGGTACTCTCCGTTCACCATATCTCGCCAGCCTTCCCTGTCACGGGATTGAACCAATTTTAATATGTCGTATACAGTGCCGTCAATAGGGTTAGGCGCTTTATCCTAGTACTTTACAGATAGTAATAAAGTACTACCCCCAGCCCCAGAGTGCGGTATAGCACCGCCACACAACAATAAAGCTCCGGAGACATCTTGATTTTAGCATGATATCAGCACGCTGGTCGACCCCTCATGCCAGTGCGACATATCTCCTCTTTGTTGAGAGAGCAAGCACGCTATTGATTTCGAGCCAGCAAGGGGAATAAAATGCAGACCTGTAGCCGCCAGTATCGGGAGGCGAGCAATAAAGGTCTAAGGTATCATGCATCGGAGGACCGGGATGGGAACCAATTTCGGTGTTGGTATAGACATCGAGGGCGTCTATCGCTTCCGCAAATTGAGCATGGACAGCGCTTTTCTGCACCGTGTGTTTACACAAAAGGAGCAGGACTACTGCCGTGCACACATGTCACCTGCACCCCATTTTGCCGTCAGGTTCGCCGCAAAGGAAGCCGTGGTAAAAGCCCTGTCTTCTCTTAAAAAAACGCCCCCCAATTACAAAGATATAGAAGTAATAAATGACGAAAATGGTATCCCATTCGTCCGCATACACAAACAAGGCTTTGAACGGCTGCGAATAACCATAAGCCTGTCGCACTCCAAAAGCCAGGCTGTAGCCCTCGCCGTAATCACCGAAACACCATCAGTAGACAGCTAAACTGCAAATCAACAAGCTTTTCCAAAAATTCGGTCAAATTTGTGTCACAAAAGCGTCACCAGCTATGCTCAATAGCACTCTTCTGGCACACACTGTGGCAGTTCACTAAATTCCTTTTGCTACAGACGTTAAAGCCCGGGCACAGCAGTGCCAGCTTTTTTCTCGCCTCGTCCCTTACCGCAACCTTGTCCCCGCTCTCTCTTCCAATAGCGAAAACCTGTGCCGGGCATACCTCCACACACCTGCCACAGCCATCGCATTTCTGCATATCTATGGTGATGTAGTACTCGCCGGTACCGTCGGCATACCCATATTGCGCCTTCAAAGCCTGAATACTCTTCCCCTGCAAGCGCTCCTGGGCAAAAAGCGCTGCCCCTATCGCACCCACCAATTGAGGGTCATCACAGAGCAATGGCTCCAGCCCCACCTTCTCCGCCAGCCGTCTGACCATCCCCTTATTTTTGGCGATACCACCAGTGATAGTGAAGTCCTTCATAATGGAGATCCGGTTTAATAAGTTCACAGACCGTGTGGCTATAGCATCGTGAAGACCAGCCAGTATATCGCTCTTAGCCATCCCCTTTCTCAAATAGGTAATAGCCTCCGTCTTGGCAAACACGGCACATACCGTGTTGAACGGGATCGCGCTCTTGGCTGTCAAAGACATCTCTCCAATCTCCTCCAACCGTACACCCAGCACGTCGGCTATCAGTTCAAGAAATCTCCCGGTGCCACCAGCACATTTATCGTTCATCACAAAATTTGTGACCACGCCGTTTCCATCGCAGTTGATCGCCTTGCAGTCCTGCCCTCCCATGTCCAGAATAGTCCTCACCGAGGGGAAATACCAGGTGATCCCCCTAGCATGGCAACTTATCTCTGAAATATTTTCGTTAGCAAAAGGGACAAGTACTCTTCCATAACCAGTCGCCACGGTGTACTCAATGTCTTCCAAAGTAAGCCCGGTGCCATCGAGAGCCATTCCTATTGCTGCATAAGCTGTCTTTATGCTCTCAGGTCCCGTATCTGTAATCGCCGATGACAGAATAGTCCCATCCACCATCACCACCACCTTGGCTGCCCGTGAACCGATGTCTATTCCGGCAACTATCATTGGCTCACCCCTCTTTTAGCAGTCTCACCAGCAATCAAAGCAGCCCCCACCGCCCCCACAATCTGCGGCTCATCGGGTACAAGCACGCTAAAACCTAACTCCCTTTCCAATACTCTAACAAGTCCCTCGCCTAACGCCACACCACCGGTCACCACCACATCCTTAGCTATGCCCACCCTTTTGATGAGCGACATCAACCGCCCCACCACTGACTGGTACACACCAGCGACTATCTCTTCCTTTGGCGTCGGAGGCACGCGGTGAATATGGGATATTATCTCAGACTCAGCGAACACGGCACAGGTGCTGGTGATCTCAGCCGCTTTTTCTGGTATGGGCAACTTACCCATCTCGGATATCGGCATCTGCATCAGCTTCGCCACCTGCTGCAAAAACAGTCCTGTCCCGGAGGCACACTTGTCCTGATTAGCCCAATCGATAAGCCGCCCCCTCTCATTGACTTTAACCACAGTGCTCGTCTCCGCCCCAAGGTCTATAACCACCCTGACCGATGGGAAAAAGTAAAAGGCACCGCGCGCTAAACAGGTAGCCACCGCCTTCTGACCCTGACCAAACTGTAGACCTCTACTGCCAATGCCGGTAGAGATTATGTAAAGTTCACCCTGAGTACAAATGCCCGCCTTACTTAGAGCCTCTTCCAATGCCTGTCTTGCCGCCTGTTCCACCTCATCCCCTGTCTGGTTGACCACGTAAGATATAACCTTGCTGTCATCCATAATGACTACTTTAGTAGTCAAGCTGCCTATGTCAATGCCTGCTACTTTCATAAATGTCACACCCTTCTACTACCGGTCTTCAAGTAGTTCGAAAAACTGCTGTAATTTTTCGCTTACCTCCTCCTCTGAGGTAACCGTGGCGTCCACCACATCACAGTCCACCACCAGCATCGGCACACCTATATCAGCCAAAGTGTCTTTAAAAAGTTTTATCGTGGCACAGCTATGTCGACATCCAACATCGGCATAGTAGATAGCGCCATCTATTTTATACTCCTCAGCACAATTGACGATGGCACCAAGCGCCCGGTCGTCCAGAGGACCATACATCCGCATCTCCGGTATCATGTAGGACTTCCTGGCAACGCTTTCCAGAGGATGCGATGGGTCCAGCCTGCCTTCCCCCCAGAAAGTGAAGAAGGGCTCGATCACACTCACTGCCCCATATTCCCGCGATATCCTGTCAAGGAACCCCATCAAGTACATCGGCGGGATAAAAAGGGTCATCAAACGGAAGCGCTCTTGCTTCACCGCACCTTTCCCCACTTTGACAGCTTCATTTAATTCCCGGTACAGAGTTTCCAGGTATTCCAATGCCTCAGGTTGCCCCGGAAAAAGATAATCGACGGTAAGCAGTTCCAGAAATCCCTGGGGGCGGAACGGCGTCGGCACATTCTTTCTCAGCTCGTTTATTTGCCGCACCAGCTCGATCTGTCTGTCCATCCGAGCCACAATCTCAGACAGCTTGTCCCAGTCCATTTTCTTCCCTGACCTCTCTTCAAGAAAATGGACCATGTCCTCCAGCTCACTGACCAGATAGGCTATCTCGTGCTGGCTGCGCTTAAACGGGCGGTCGAGAAAGAAACCGGGACAATTACAGACCTCCATGATCAACTCGCCGCTTTTGGCGGTGTTATCGCAGACCATGTTGGACCACAGCATCACTTCGGGATGAGGCAAGGCACCGCTGGCGAAGGCACCGGTCAGACCCCGATGCGGCGTACATATTTCCTGAGCCATCCCCAACCGAGCCCCAGAAGCCAGAATGTCACTACAGTCACCAGTAAATAAGGCCATCGTCCAGGTAGCAGTCTCCGTATGCATTGGCACCAGTCCCATAGCATAGATGATCTCGGCGGGGAAAAAGACGGTGTGCCCCACCACAAAACCGTCCTCTTCTTTAGCCCTCAGCACCCGGGTAAAGTAGTCCTCCAGCATCTGGTAATACATAAACTGGCTTTGTCTTGCTTCAGGATCAGCCCGAAGCATCCGCCGGATCAGTCGGCACGCTCTGATAACCGAGCCCAGCTTATTCCCGCTACCCGTAGAATTCATCTTCTCCTCGCCTCCACCATTTCGATGAAAGCCTGCACCCTGGTCTTTATCTGCCCCGAACCTGATGTCCCGTACTCCACATCGAGAGCCAGCATTGGAATCCCATGTTCTCCCAGTCTTTTCTCCAGCAACGGGAGGTCATGGGCATAGGGCACACAATACCTTATCGTCTCGCTGATCACACCGTCCACCTTGAAGCCCAAAGCAGCTTTTACGATCCGGTTGAACCGCTCCTCCGATGGAAACATCCGCGCACAAGGAAAGTTATTTAAATAGCGGCGAGAGATAGCTTCAAGGGGCGAATTTGTGCCTTCAAAGGTTACTAAATCGCCCCAGTATCGGGTACTGGTGCACAGCTCATCAGTTACCACCAGCCCACCTTGCTCCTCAATAAACCTTACAAATTCGGCATTGGTGAGCACGCTACCCACCAGCATCAGTCTGACCCGCCCGCTGTAAAATCTATCTGACGACTTTAGCTCGTTAAGTAATTCCTTTAACCAATCGTTGAACATCTCCTTCGGCATCCGGAAACTGGCATTCGATACTTCCATCGTCTCTGCTCCTGATATAGGTGGCTTCTCGCGTTGGCGCAACTCATAGAGTTTTCCTAGCAACCCCCTCGACTCATTGTAAAGCTGGACAGATTTGTATAGCGCTTCGTCAGTTATCTTTGTATTCAAGTGTTCTTCCAGATGACTCTTAAAATCGAGCACTTCCTGGTAATAGAGCGCATGCGCACGCTCAGTGTACTTACGAGGTACAGTGACCACATGATGAAAAGGTGTCTTTATATAGCTACGCCAGAGGTCGAAAAGACGCCGGGCACCATCGCAGGTAGAACCACCAACCACACCATCGAGGAAATCGTATTCACCCCTTAGACCCATCTGCAGGCAACTTCGGGCAAATGAGCAGTTATTCACATACATATAAGCATTGCCATCATCGAGGTCCACCTCACGAGAGTAGCCCACTATACGCACGGGCAAAATACCAGCAGCATGCATTATCTCTTCGGGCACATAAGTGCACAACCAACCGAAGACCTTCCTTCCACTCCCCCTCCACTCCATAATTTCCTTAGTCTTCGGAAAGCTCCTGTTTACTTGTCTAAACCGCTCCAACACCACCAGCTTGCCAGCCTGGTCATGTTGCTCAGTCATCTTTTAGCGCCTACCAGTCCCCAAACTATTTTTCAGACCTTTAAGCCACTTCTGGATGAAAACCCACGAAGATAACCCCCGGACCTGCCCCATAGCCCATCACTGGACTGAACTCGCCTATCAGCATGCTTAGACACTCGAAGCGACTTTTGAGTTGCTCAGCAAAACTCACCGCTTGCTCGGGTACAGCAGCATGGGTGACCATAAAATGGAGCCTGTTGCTTGTAGCCTCGCGCTCAATCATATCCATGATTTTATTAAGCCCTTCAGCCTTTTTTCGCACTCTGTCGACAAACTCCACCTTGCCCTCACTGGTCAATTTATTTATCGGTCTGATATTAAGCAACGAAGCTATCTGCGAGGCAGCTTTAGAAATGCGCCCGGTCCGATAAGCGTAACGCAGCGTATCCAGTAGCATCAGACCCCCTGCAACCGACCTGATGCGCTGGACAAGCCTTTCCACCTCGTCAAGACCCTTCCCCATAGCCGCTACTTTAGCCGCCGCCATCACTAAGAGCCCTTGAGTAGAGGCGCAAGCCTTCGAGTCCCACACTCTTATGATTACGTCTGGCTTCCGCTCGCTCAGGAGTTCTGCTGCTATAGTAGCTGTCCGTGAGACCGCACTCAACGCCGAAGAAACGGTGATAAAAAATATCTCCTTATAGTCCTCAGCCAGCTCCAAATACACTTTGAGCAAATAGTCCGGTGAGATGGCGGAGGTCACAAACCTGTCAGGGTCCTCCACTATAAGGCGATATGCTTCTTCTGTCTTCAAAGTGACACCTTCGATGTAAGTCTGTCCATTCACGATTATATTAGCCGCCGGCACGGTCTTGATATTGTATTCCTTAGCCAGTCCCTCTGGTATACAGGCTACAGTATCTGTCATCACCAGTACCTTTGACATCTCTCATCTCCTACCGCCACGAGATAAATCCACACCTGCCACTAGCACACCAGGTAGCCGCCATCAACCACGACCATCTCACCCGTAACATAACTGGATAATTCAGATGCCAGAAACAAAGCCACTCTGGCTACTTCGTCAGCCTCACCCATTCTTCCCAACACCATTCGAGACATGAATGCCTTGAGTTCTTTTAACCCCTCTCGGGCTTCTTCGGAAGAACTCGGCTTCCCCAAATGCCAGGATACCCAGCGGGTCTTAACTGCCCCTGGTGCAATCGCATTCACCCTTATCCCATATGGACCCAGTTCCCGTGCCAGACTTTTGGTCAGCGCCCAGACCCCACCCTTGGAAGCATCGTAAGCGGACATACCACTTGCCGAAGGACGCAGGGCTTCTATAGATGCGATATTTATAATGCAGCCACCCCGTCCTTGTTTTACCATCTCAGCACCGGCATAACGGCTGCAAAGGAAAGTCCCTCTAAGATTCACTGCCACCACTTTATCAAAGTCTTCGCCGCTCATTGAATCCAGTGACTTACGCGGATAAACGCCAGCATTGTTCACCAGTATGTCTACCCCACCGAGCCTCTCCACACAGACATTCACCATCCTCTGCACATCTACCTCGTTGCTGACATCACATTCCACGCAATGAACAGCCTGTCCTGAAGCTGCCAGTCCCTTTATCGCCTCTCCGTCCTCTGCAACATCTAAATCAGCTATCAATACCGAGGCACCAGCCTCAGCCAGACGGGAACAAATAGCAGACCCTATGCCTCTCGCCCCACCGGTCACAATAGCGACTTTCCCACTAAGATCAATAAGTTCCCGCAAAGGCTTTTCTGACATCAGTGCCTGCCTTCAAACAGACCCGTCCAGCTATAATACCTAGTATAGCTAGGTATTATAGGTTCAAGTCCCATTCGTGTCAAGATTAAAAAGGGACAGCAACGTCATCTGCCGGCTACTGGACATTGCCGGTAACAAAAGCCAGACCCCCCAGCCTCCGTCGATTATTTTGCAATCCGACCTATTGACAAACATACACGCTCCCTTTAGAATCCATACTACCTAGCATTACTAGGTATCCAGTGAATAACTTCAACTGGCTGGTGGCAGGCTGCGACCAAGATGGCGGTACAGAGGACTGATTTCAGCACCCTGGATATCGGCTTCCAATTCCCGGTATCGGCATACTCTATCGGTGAAGATTGGCGCTCGGCTTATATCCAGGCGGTAGGGGACAACAGTGAATTATACAATCAAACAAATCTGCTCCCCCACATCTCTGTGCTGGCTCTGGCAATGGCTGAGATGTCAAAAAATATTTCACTGCCTGAAGGAGCCATCCTGGTATCACAGACGCTGGAATTCTACCGTCCCGTTCACCTGAACGACTCCATCACCGCCATCGCCACAGTGACCGAAAAACTAAAGTCCAGAAGGCTTGACCTTCTTGCCATCGGACTTCGTCTGTTCAATCAGAACAACGAGGAAATAGCTTTCGCTGAAACAAGATTTATACTCAACTATAGCCAGAGAATTTAAGGTAGAGAGATGGATAGACCACCGGTTACAGGAACAACCTTACCACTGGTAAAAAAGACCATTACCCAGCAGGACATAGACCGCTACGCCAAAGTGAGCGGTGATTTTAATCCTATACACGTCGACCCCGAATATGCCCGAAGGACTCCGCTCGGTGGCACAGTGGCACATGGAATGCTGCTTTTGGCTTATGTGTCACAGGTGATGACAAAAGCCTTCGGCAAAGCCTGGCTGGAAAACGGCAAGATACATGCCAGATTCAAAGCACCAGCCCACCCCGGGGACCAGCTCACCATTTCCGGGGCAGTCACCAAGGTCGATACTGACCACGGAACAACTTTAGTATGTTGCGATATTTTTTGCAGAAACCAGAACGGTGAAGAGCTGATATCAGCCGCAACGGAGGTGAAGATAAAACAATGAGGATAGCAGTCGATGGCATGGGGGGCGACTTTGCGCCTTCAGAAATAGTTAAAGGGGCTGTTGATGCTGCCAGGACCTATCAAGTGGATATCGTTCTCGTTGGACCTAGAGACCGCATGGAGGCGGAGCTATCGAAACACGATTGCACCGGTCTGACCATTGAAGTTGTGCACACCGACCAGTACCTGATAGAAGGCGAGCCACCAGCGTTTGCTCTGCGTAGAAAACCCCAGGCATCCGTCTTTGTGGCCACAAAATTGGTGAAGGATGGACAGGCAGACGCCGTAATAAGTGCCGGTCCCACAGGGGGAGTTGTCGCCGCCGCACTCTACTTACTCGGCACCGTTAGTGGCTTCACCCGCCCTGTGGTCGGCGGGGCTTTCCTTGGCTTTGCCCCAAAAACCGTGGTGCTGGACCTGGGCAGCAACGTGGACTGCAAACCAGAGGAACTGCTGGACTTTGCCATTGTGGGTACCGTCTACGCAAAGAAGATGCTGGGCATAGAGAACCCCACCGTCGCCCTGCTCAGCGTCGGTGCGGAAGAGGGTAAAGGTAACGACCAGGTCAAGCAAGCTTACTCGCTGTTCAAACAGAGCGGACTCAACTTCATAGGCAATGTAGAGGGCAACGATATCCCCGCAGGCAAAGCAAATGTTGTCATCTGCGATGGATTTGTAGGTAACATCCTGGTCAAGTTTAGCGAGGAGCTGGGCAAAGTCCTCTGCAAATGGCTTGAGGGGAAATTGAAGAATGACATCTCCAAGGACAAGGTCTCTGCTATGACCTCAGAACTCCTCTCGGCAACCAATGTCGCCGATGTCGCTGGCGGCGGACCTTTATGGGCAGTAAACGGCGTCGCCTGCGTAGCCCATGGACGCTGCAAGGCACCGGAAATCTGCAAGACCATTGGTCAGGCTAAGCTTGCAGTGGAACAGGACTGGGTAGGAACGCTGAAGCGCGAACTAGCCTTAGCTAGAAGTAAGCTGGGAATCGAATAGTTTCAACAACATGAGCTGGAGGTGACAAAGTGACAATGTCAACATCTTCCGTCGAAGCGGTAATAACAGAAATCGCCTCAAAAATATTGCGCAAAGACGTTGATCTAACCACAGTCAACAATTTCAAGGAGCTGGGAGCTGACTCCCTGGATATTATCCAGATCATCGTAAAGGTCGAGGACAGGTTCGACATAGAGCTTTTAGAAGAAGACCTGCAGAACATAAAAGGTATTAAGGACTTCGTCGCCTACGTAGAACGCCGCATCGCAGAGAAAAACAGCCAATAAATGGCAGCACCAAATATGTCACTCGCTGGTAAAGTAGCACTTGTCACAGGCGGATCGAGGGGGATAGGTAAAGCGATCTCCCTCAAATTAGCCAGCCAGGGCGCTGATGTCATTATAAACTTCCTCCGCCGCCGCAGTGTCGCCGAAGCCACTGCAAACGAGATCCGCGCTAAAGGAGTTAAAGTCCACCTGGTCAAAGCAAATGTCGGTGAGCCAGAGGAAATAGACCGCATGTTTCAGGAAATTGAGCGCGAATTCGGCAGGCTGGATATTTTCATAAACAACGCCGCTTCCGGCGTGGCTAAAGCCGCCCTTGAACTGGACACACGTGGCTGGGACTGGACGATGGACATTAATGCCCGAGCCTTTCTGCTCTGCACACAAAGAGCAGTCAAGCTGATGTCCAAAGGCGGTAAGGTCATCGCCATATCCAGCCTCGGAGCACGCCTGGTCTGGCCAGCTTACTCAGCAGTAGGAGTGTCCAAAGCTGCCCTGGAAGCTCTCACCAGGTACTTAGCTATTGAATGTGCCCCCCTGGGGATAACCGTTAACTGCGTCGCACCCGGGGCAGTGGAAAGCGAAGCCCTGAAGCTTTACGCCGGCGACGAAAACCTGAATAAGTCCGTGTGGCAGAAGACACCAGCCGGCAGAATGGTGTCACCCGAAGATATCGCCAACCTTGTCTCCTTTCTGTGTAGCGAACAAGCTAGCATGATCGTGGGACAGGTCATCGTGATAGATGGCGGAGTCACTTTAGCCCCGATAAACTTTTGAGGAGAGCGCCCTTGAGACCAGATACAGATACAAAGCGGAGGGTCGTGGTGACTGGACTGGGTGCGGTCACGCCGCTGGGACTAACCGTGGAAGATTTCTGGAACGGGCTGGTAAGCGGCAAGTCAGGCATCGATTACATCACTCTTTTCGATGCCACAAGCTACCCGGTGAAAATCGCCGCCGAAGTAAAGGGCTTCGACCCTACTCTATATATGGATGAAAAAAGGGCTGACCGCACCGGACGCTGCACACAATTTGCCATCGCCGCAGCAAAGATGGCAATGAACGCTGCCAAACTTGATATGACCAGAGAGCAATCGGAAAGGGTTGGCGTCATAATCGCCACCAGCGGCATGGTGTCTACACTAATCGACCATGCGGACACCATAAAGTCCAGACCCAAGCGCATCGACCCGCTGTTCATCCCTAAAATGGCACCAAGCATGGTCACCTCCCAGCTTGCACTGGACATCGGTGCTAGAGGTCCCAATACAAGCATCAACAGCGCCTGCGCCAGCGGCAGCGATGCCATCGGGCTGGCTATGAACCACATACTCCTGGGAAACGCCGATGTCATCATCGCCGGAGGGACTGAAGCCAATATCAACCCGGTCGCCATCGCCACCATGGCGCGCGTCGGTGCGCTGTCACTCGAGCCCGATCCCAAAAAAGCCAGCCGTCCCTTCGACCTCAACCGCAGCGGCTTCGTCTACGGCGAGGGGGCTGGCATCCTCATTCTAGAGAGTCTGGAGCACGCCCTGAACAGAGATGCCCCGATATTAGCCGAACTGGCTGGAGTGGGCTGGTCCTTCGATGCCTATAATGATACCGCCCCCGACCCCAATATCGAGGCTTTAGCCATCAAAGCAGCGCTCAACAACGCCGGGCTCCTACCTCAGCATATCGACTACATAAATGCGCACGGCACAAGTACTAAGCTGAACGATGCTGCTGAGACCCAAGCCATTAAAATGGTATTCGGCGACCACGCTTACCGTGTACCGATAAGCTCCAACAAGTCCATGATAGGGCACCTCGCCTGTGCTGCCGGAGCAGTAGAAGCAGTGGCAGCCGTCATGACCATAAGGGAAGGCATTATCCCGCCCACCATAAACCTCGAGACACCTGACCCCGAATGCGACCTTGACTATGTGCCCAACAAAGCGCGTCGCCGGGCTGTCAACACCTGCCTCTCCAACTCCTTCGGCATGGGCGGACAGAACTGCTGCCTGGTGTTTAAAAAATTCAGCAGGTGAGCCAAAAATGACAAAGGAATTTGAAGGCAAAGTAGCACTGGTGACAGGTGCCTCGCGGGGCATCGGCAGGGGAATAGCTATCAAACTTGCCAGCCTGGGCGCAAAAGTCATCATGAATTACGTGCACCACGATGAGGAGGCACGGCAAGCGCTCTCTCAAATCCTGGAATTGGGAGGAGAGGCTGAACTGAAAAAAGCCGATGTGTCCGATAGCACAGCCGTCAAGACCATGTTCAGTGAAATCAAGTCCCGCTGGGGCAAAGTCGATATCCTGGTCAATAACGCCGGCATCACCAGAGACACCTTCCTCCTCAGAATGCCTGATAATGACTGGGACGCCGTCATCAATACCAACCTCCGCGGTACCTATCTATGCACCAAGATGGCTTTGCGGTCAATGATCGAGCAGTCCTGGGGGCGTATCATCAACATAACATCCCTGGCTGGACTGGTGGGCAACGCCGGGCAATCAAACTACTCTGCTGCCAAAGCAGGCATAATCGCATTTACCAAAAGCGTCGCCCGCGAGGTCGCCCCTTTGAACATCACCGTAAATGCCATAGCACCGGGATTCATCATCACCGACATGACCAACGGACTGCCTCAAGAGACCAAAGACTTTATACTCACGCGCATCCCGCTAAAGCGGTTCGGCACTCCCGAGGATGTAGCTAACCTGGCGGCTTTCTTGGCTAGCGAACAGGCTTCATACATAACCGCTCAGGTGATCGGTGTAGACGGAGGCGTTATTTAGCCCGGATGCAGATAAGTTGTAAAAAGCACAGGGACCAAGGTGGGTCACAAAACAGAAGACGGGAGGAAAACCCATGAAAAAAGTGCGTGTCATCACAGATACCATATGTTGCTTGCCAGACGACAAAATCAGACAGCATAACATCAGGCTTATTCCCATCTCGCTTGTCATCAATGGTAAGCCCTACCGCGACCTCATAGAAATAACCCCGGGAGAATTCTGGAAAATGTTCCGCGATGTCAAGGAGTTCACCACAGGTGCCCCTGCGCTCACCGAGTTCACCGACGCCTTCAGCGAATTAAGCAAAGACACAGACAGCATCGCCTGCGTCTTCGTGTCCAGAGCGCTCAGCGGTACTTATGAAGCAGCCTGCCAGGCGAAAGGACTGTTCCTGCGCGACCACCCCAGCACAAACATCGAGATCATAGATAGCCGCACCGCAGCCGGGGCACAGGGCTTTATCGCCCTGGAAATGGCACGCGCCGCCGAAGCAGGAAAATCTCTCGCCGAAGTAGTAAAGGTCGCCGAAGACATGGTCACACGAGTCAAATTCGCCTGTGCCCTGGAAACACTGAAATACCTGATCAAAAGCGGTCGAGCTCCGAAAACAGCTTACCTGGGCGAACTTATGCAGGTGAGACCCATCATCGGCATGGTCAATAACACCGGAGTGGTCGAGAACCTGGGAAGGGCGAGGGGCAAGGAAAAGTCTATGGAAAAGCTGATAGAAATAGCCTCTGAATATATTAAATCGGGGCAGCCTGCCCATATCATGGTCCACTACACCGACTCCATAGAAGATGGTCAGCAGCTATTGCAAATGGCAAAAAGCCGGTTCAACTGTATAGAAGAATACCTGACCCCGTATACCCCGGTAATGTCAGGGCACACCGGACCGGTATTTGCAGTCTCATTTTACGTTTAACACGCCCATTCGCCACCCGACCGGACAAAGGAGATAAAGATAAGCCAGATGTTGACCAAGGACTACCTCGACGGAAACGATATCCTGTCTTTGACTATTGCCGGTACCAAATGGCTGGAAAAGGTGGTGCCTGAAATCAACGCCATGAATGTCTACCCCGTGCCCGATGGCGACTGCGGCACCAACATGTTTCTCACCTTAAGCGCCAGCATCGAGGAGGCTTCCAAGCTGCCAGATACCAGCCAGACTTCTGCTGTAGCTACTGCCATAGCTAAAGGCGCCTTGATGGGCGCCAGAGGCAATAGTGGAGTCATCCTCTCCCAGATATGGAGAGGGTTCGCCGAGGCTTTAAAAGAAAAAAGCGCCATCAGCGCCGCCGACCTGGCACACGCCTTGCAGAGAGCAGCCGATGTCGCCTATAAAGCGCTAAGCAACCCGGTTGAAGGCACCATCCTCACCGTAATTAAAGATGCTGCAAAAGCCGCTATTTCTCGAGCCTCGACCACTGACCCCAGCCCCATATCTGTCCTCGAAGCTGCCGTACTGGCTGCCCGTGAGTCTGTGGTCAACACCCCCAACTTACTGGAAGAGCTTAGAGAAGCCGGCGTACTGGATGCTGGAGGACACGGACTCTATACCTTCCTCGAAGGAGCCCTGCTGTCCATAAAAGGAGGACTCGACCACCAGTCCCCGTTGCTCCTTTCCACACAACTCCCCAGGATCATACAGAGCACAGAGACCCCGACCGAAGAGGCATATGGCTACTGCACACAATTTATCATCAAAGACTGCCGCACAGGACTAGAAAAAGTCCAAACGGCGTTGGAAAGCCTGGGCACATCCCTGCTGGTAGTAGGAGAACCAGCTACCACCCGTGTCCACATCCACACCCTTGAACCACAGAAGGTGCTCGATACCGCTTCAAAATTTGGCGAGCTGACCAACATAGACATCAACAACATGGACGAGCAGCACCAGTCTTTTCTACTATTGCACCGCGAAAAAATGAGTGCTTTCGATTGTGTTGTGGTTGCCATAACTACCAGCAAAGGGCTGAGCAAAATCTTCTCCGACCTCGGTGCCGCCGCTGTAATCCAGCAGGAACAAGTAACCGAGCTCACCGCCCTTGAGATCCTGCGCATGATTGAGCAATTACCAGCGGACAAGATTATCCTGCTTCCCAACCACAGACAAATGCTGGAGACAGCCCTGAATGTGCCATCGCTGACCAAAAAACAAGTCGCTGTGGTACCAACAAAAAGCATTCCACAGGGCATAGCTGCAATGATAGCCTTCGTGCCGGAAAGCCCGTTTGAGACCAATGTTACAGAAATGCTACAGGCACTGACCGGCGTGCACACCATAGAGGTCACCGGTTCGATAACAGGCGACAAACATGCTTCAAAGACCGGACAGATAACGGGCTGGCTCGATGGAGAAAAGAGAACAAAAGGAAGCAGCTTCGAAGAGGTCGTCCTTGACCTCCTTAACTCAACGGATATATGTCAGGCATCACTGCTCACCATCTACTGTGGCAAAGCCATCACAGAGACCGAAGCACACCTACTGAAGTCACAGATCGCAGCTCGTCATCCCCGTCTGGACATTGAAGTCGTAAATAGCGGGCAGACCGATTACGACTACATAATATCTGTGGAATAGCCCGGACTCACCAAAACCCACAGCCACCCAGACCTCAGCCAATTACATCTGAAAAGCTGACATCATTAGTAAGCAGCCTCATCACTAACTTGAAATAGCGCCTTACCCCACCCCGGGTGTATCATATTATGCCATGAAAACATACGAATTACCCCTGTCCTGGTCACCTGCGGCATCGATGCTCATCGCCGCATTTACCAACTGCGCCATAGAGACCTCCGTAATCTTCCTGCCCCTGTTCGCCCAGGATATCGGTGCCTCCAAACTGCAGATAGGGATAATCGGCGGCACTTACGGTGTTACCTACGCTGCCTCATCATGGCTTTTCGGACGCCAGTCAGACAAAATGGGGAGGGTATTCTTCATCCGACTCGGAATGGGGCTCAGCATACTAGCCCTGGCTGCACAAACGCTGGTGACCAGCCCGGCAATGCTGGTCGGCATCCGGGCTATCGTGGGGTTATGTCTTGGCATCTCAGCCGCTGCCCTTATGGCTTACAATTTCGAAGCCGGAGGTCGCACCGGTAGGTTTGCCTCATTCGGCTCTCTGGGCTGGCTGCTCGGCGCTATAATCGCCATCTTCGTACCCAGCTACCAAAAACTCTTCCTCATCAGTGCCGCTTGTGCCAGCACAGCATTCCTTATCGCCTTATCCCTGAAAGAACCTGAAGACCGCATTCCCCTGGAACCCATCACCATGGATGTATTCCGTCACAACACCCGGATTTACATCCCGTTCTTCCTGCGGCACATGGGGGCAAATATGGTGTGGGTTGTCCTGCCCCTCTTCTTCGCCAGCCTCGGCGCCAGCAAGCCATGGATTGCCATCCTCTCAGGGATCAACACCGGCGGTCAGTTCATAGCCATGATGTTTGTAGAAAGATTTAAAGAGTCCCGCCTCTTCGTTATCGGCTTTGGACTTTCAGCGCTGGTATTCCTCTCCTACGCCCTCGTCAACAATTATCTCCAGCTAGTCCCGGTCCAGATACTTCTTGCCTCCTCGTGGTCCTGCCTATATGTGGGTGCACTTCTTTTGCTGCTCAAGAACAACGAGGAGCGAGCCACCTCCACCGGCATCCTCTTCTCCACCATCAGCATTTCTGGCGCCGTGGGTCCCTTTCTTGGTGGGCTGGTAGCCCAGCTCTGGGGTTACCAGCCGCTCATGTACTGCGCCACCGGTCTTTCACTCGCCGGACTGGCGATGACAACTGTACGTTCTCGATAGCTTTTCCTACGTTCGTCTCGATGACAACTTCAGGGGCTTCACGAGCCTGCCGACTTGACCACCATTGCGCCGGCGGTAGTCACGCCGATCGAGACAATGGTCAGCAGGCTACCGATAAAGTATCCCACCGTCTTAATATAACCGCCCACCTGCTTAAACAGTGGACTGAAAATCCCGCCCATGCCCTGGGCGATAGGTGCCGCCTGCGGTGGGAGCGACATGCTGGTCATCTTAGCCGGATAACTTGCTATCCACTCACCCCAGGAGGGTACGGCGATTAAGACCAAGATGCCAGCAGTCAATAAAATAAGCCCGAAGACCAAGACTGCTATACCTTGCTTTTTGCCCACTTTCATTTCCTGACCTCCTTTCACTCATATTATGTTTGACCACAGTCTGTTGCGGGCATGGCTGACCCGCCGAGCTTTTTCTTGACCACATCGGGAAAGTCCGTGATGACACCATCTACGCCAGCAGAGACAACTCTGCCAATGCACCGCGGCGAGGGCAGCCCCCAGACGAAAACAGCCCTGCCTACCATATGGACCGCGTCCACCACCTCCCTGCTCGCAAAAGGGTACCTGACGACTATAGCATCAGCCTGCACCGACTCCATAACCGCCAGCGGCTCCTTCCCTGGAGAAACGACTAGGGCAGCCCGCGGAATTTCCGGTGCCAGGTATAAAAGCTCCGCCAGCAAAGCTCTGCTGAACGATAGCACCATAATATGGGAAAGTGGTACCACAGACCTTAACAGCGTCACTAACTGCTGAAACGATGCCACCTCTTTCAGTTCAACGAACAGCGCAGTGCGCTTGCTGCACAGATGGAGTGCCTCTTCCAGGGTGGGGATTTTGTATTTCCTCTTCAGCCGCACGCTCTGTATTTGCTCCAGCGTTAGCGCTTTAATCTCAGTACCATGTAGCTTCGGGTCATGAAACAGGACAAAATTATGGTCGGAGGTCTCCCGGACGTCGAATTCCACGCCATCGACGCCCAGCCCGATAGCTGCATCTAGGGCTTCCAGAGTGTTGTCTGGAAATACTCTAGTGAACCCTCTATGCGCGATATTGAGTACCCTCTTCACCACTCCTTAAAACAGCCCTTTGAAACCCATGACCAGCAGACCAAACACCACCATAATCGCCAGGTAAACGAGCCATCCCACAACGCACACCGCCAGGGCACGCCCTGTGGAGACATCCAGTGCCTGCCTCACCGCAACGACACCGGCGATTAGAAACCAGATAAAAGCAGCGAATGAAATTAGACCACCGAAATAGGGAATAAACGAGAAAATACGTATCACGCCGGGGGAATGGGCAAAACCGATGGTCCTCAGCAGTTCACCCCAGGTCGCTGAGGTGTTCGGTCCCTTCAGCACGGTCGTGCCCAGTATATAGGTAAGGTATGACCATGCCAGCCACCCGATTAAAGAGGCAAACAGACCACCCACCAGCCCCCATAGAAAACCGAGGATACCCCTCGTGCCCAGAGCACTGATACCGCTCCCGATCGCCGTTGCCAGTGCCACTACCACCACTGCTATCAGCGCTTGCGAAGTAGCCCTGGTATCAGCCTCCACCTCCTCATACAGCGCCACCTCCAGCCTGGAAGCCCTTATCATCCTGCTTACCAGAGAACTCGAATCGCTCACCATGCCCTCCTTTCTCAAATTTCTCATAGTATAACACGCATATCGCTAAACGGGAATAGCCTTACAAAACGACCACCCTTATAGTCGGCGCAGTGCAGGAAAGCGCAAGGCTGCCGCCAGTATAGATACCAAACACACGAGCCCACCAGCCGCCACCGCCAGCTGCACCCCAACACGATCAGCCGCCGCCCCGATGATCAAGCTACCCGGCAGGTACCAGATGATGACGTACAGCCCCATCACCCTGCCGCGAAAATGGTCGGGAATTATGGTCTGGATAAGCGTGTTCGCCACCGCAAAGAAGATGGCGGCGGTAGCAGCGACCAGGACCGCAAGGACCAGAGATAAAAAGAAGGACTTTGACATGGCAAACAGCACCAGGGTGACGCTGAAGGCGAGACCTGTTACAATCAACAGCCACCCTTTCCGCTGAAATCTGCCTGAAGAAGCTACAGTCAAGGCTCCAGCTATGGCACCGGCGCCGGTTGCCATCATCAATTGACTGTAACCGCCTACGTCTCGACCCAGAACATCCCTGGCAAACACTGGCATCATCCAGGCATAAGGCAAAGCAAAGAGGCAGGCTACTGTTACCAGCAGCATGATCATCAGAAGTGTCCTGTTCTTAACCACATAACCGACGCCTTCGCTCAGATTCTCCAGAACAGTTGCCTGCTGTGCTACTGAGTGCGCTGGTAGCGACCGCATGAGCAGTATCAGAAGCAGTGCCAGCACATAGCTGACTCCAGCAAAATAAAAGCAGCCGCCGATGCTTACCGCACCGATAAGAGCCCCTGCTATAGCCGGTCCGATGAAACGGCTTACCTGCCATGAAGTAGAACTCAAGGCAACGGCATTCATCAGGTCTTCCATCGCTACCACGCGCGGCACGATAGCCATCACGGTCGGGTCCCCAACAGCCCAGATTATACCTGCAAGAATAGAGATGACGACGATATGCCACACCGTGACCAGCCCCATGGTAGTAATGGTCGCCAGCGCCAAAATGAGGAACACCGACCCCACTCGACAAAAAATCAACAGATTGCGCTGGTCGAATCTGTCAGCAAAAACCCCGCCGAAAGGTGCCAGAAAAAGCGGTGGGATGCCAGCGCAAAAGACCACCATACCCACCCAGAAAGCAGAATCGGTCAACTCCAGCACCAGCCATCCCTGGGCAGTTACCAGTATCCAGTAGCCCGAGCCGCCGAGGAGCAGGCTTGTCCACAATAAACGGTAGTCCCGGTGACGGAAGGCGCGGAAGACCGTAGTAACTAATGAGAAAGGCGAAACTTTCAAATGCACGCCAATCTTCCTTGCCGGCAGCCCATTGCACCTGAGAAAGTGTAGCACACAAGAGGTGCGTGCACCAATTTCCTGGTTGTATTGACAGGGGTGATGGTTTGAGTCACTATGTTGCAACCGGGACCTTGGGGGACAGTTCCCGAACTCGTGTTTGAGAAGAAAAGCCTCATTCCAGCCCTGCAACAGCTTCTAGCCTCAGGTTGCACCTAACGGTGGGACGTAGAGCTTCGAGAATACCAGCTACATATTTGGGGTAAACCTAAAATCTGCGCCTCTTGGTCGGCATAACCTACTTTGAATACCGTTTATTGCCAGCCTACCCCGTCTTCAGGAAGGTACTTTCTGGTGAAACTATTGCTATCTCTGGGTCACAATTCTGCAGAGAGCAACGATTACCAGCAAATAGGCAATCGTCCGGACTGTTATCATTAATGCAGTCAAGCCTGCCGCAAGACCGAGAAAAGTCATAAGGTGCGCTATAGCAAACAATAGGAATGCAATGCCAATATACAGGGGCACATCACCCCTCTTCTTGCTGTAAGCCCACATGCCTAAGCCAAATATGACGATGCAGAAAATTAAGTTTACTAATGCCACAATATCCATGTGATTACCCCCTTACTTTAGTTGAGTTGGTGGCTATTATACCACTTTCTGTGCTACCACAATAGCGTGTGCTTAAGAGCGAAATCTGATCACTCGTCAAGGTCATGGACAATCTGGCTTTTTGTTCAATAACCCTCTTCTGATTCGCCTGCCAATAGAATGACCAGCCAGGACTGTGGTCTTTGCCAAAAAACGACCCCGAGATATTGACAAGCATGTCGCATAGGCGTACTATTTACAGAAACTAGATACAGTAACGACCCCATAGGACCGACATCATTGCCGCAGGGGGATAGCCGAAACAAATTGTGACTACGGCAGGGCGGTCTGAGTTTGTACAGGACATCATGGGATCTAAGATATTCTTCATTTCGGCGGCTCTTCTTGTCCTCTTCCTGATGCTCGTTTATCCGCCATCCAATTTACTGTCCCAGAACCACAGGGCAGACACCCCGGATTTATCCACAAAGCACAGTATTTTGGAGACTTTTGTCAACCTACCAACATTGTTCATAGAGAACCAGGGGCAGTTAGACCCCGCAGTCCGGTATTACATAAAAGCACCCCGGCAGACACTGTATTTCACCAGAGAAAGCATCGTCTTAGACCTTATCAGCCATGACCAGCCAGAGGCAGATGCCGCAGGTGCAGAGCAGGCGGACAGGCTGATATTAAGCATTACTTTCCAGGGAGCCATCTGCCAGCCAGTCTTAGAAGGCCGCTTTAGAGGCGACGGTGTGGTCAACTACTTCATCGGCAACGACCCTGCAAAGTGGCGCACCGATATCCCCACCTACCGGGAGCTACTGTACCGGGACATCTACCCCGGCATAGACCTCCGCCTCTACGGCAGCGGCGGCGTGCTCCGCTATGACTTCATCGTCAATCCCGGCGCAAGCCCCGACGATATTTCCCTTGCATATAGCGGCATAGAGGGCATCGAGGTCAAGCACGGCGAGCTGGTTATCAGCACCGCCCTCGGTGAGCTGAGGCAGAGCCAGCCTTACATCTACCAGCAGATTAACGGCAAAAGAGTGGAGGTGGCGGGCGGCTTCAGGCTAGACGCCGACAATACCTATGGCTTCTATGTTGCAGACTACAACAGAAGCCACCCACTCATCGTAGACCCGGCGCTTGCCTACTCCACCTACCTCGGCGGCACAGATGCCGATTACGGGGGTAACATAGCTGTGGACGCCTCGGGCTGCGCCTACGTGACCGGAGAAACGGAGTCCGTCAACTTTCCCATCCAGAACCCCTTCCAGGCGGCAAATGCCGGTCGCAAGGATGTCTTCGTTACCAAGCTGTCGGCGAGCGGCAATGCGCTTGTCTACTCCACCTATTTCGGGGGCACAGGTGATGATTATGAACAGGGCATAGCGGTAGACGCATTGGGCTGCGCCTATGTCAGCGGATATACCGAGTCTACCGACTTTCCTACCCAGAACCCCTTCCAGGCGGCGAATGCCGGCAACGCAGACGTCTTCCTCGCCAAGCTGTCGGCAACGGGCAGTGCGCTTATTTACTCCACCTACCTCGGAGACACAGCTTCTGATTTCGGCTACGGCATAGCCGTAGACACCTCGGGCTGCGCCTACGTCACCGGGGTCACCTACTCTGTGGACTTTCCCACCAAGAACCAGTACCAGGGGTATCCGGGAGATGATTGGTATGCCAATGCCTTCGTCGCCAAGATAGACACCACCAGTTCAGGAAATGACAGCCTGGTCTATTCCACTTATCTTGGCGGTGAAAAGAGCGATTATGCATATGGCATAGCCGTGGACGCCTCGGGCTGCGCCTGCGTCGGCGGCTATACCAGGTCTATCTACTTTCCTACCCAGAACCCCTTCCAGGCGGCGAATGCCGGCAACGCAGACGTCTTCCTTGCCAGGCTGTCGGCGAGCGGCAATGCGCTTGTCTACTCCACCTATTTGGGGGGCACAGGTGATGACTGTGCATATGGCATAGCCGTAGACGCCTCGGGGTGTGCCTATGTGACCGGATTTACGGATTCCACCACCGACTTTCCTACCCAGAACCCCTTCCAGGCGGCGAATGCCGGTAGCAGGGATGTCTTCCTTGCCAGGCTGTCGGCAACGGGCAGTGCGCTTATTTACTCCACCTACCTCGGGGGCACAGCTTCTGATTACGGCTACAGCATAGCCGTGGACACCTCGGGCTGCGCCTATATCACCGGGGTTACCTACTCTGTGGACTTTCCCACCCTGAACGCTTTCCAGACAGACCAAGGGGGTATTGACCCCTTCGTCACCAAGCTGGACACCACGAAGTCCGGTGTTGACAGCCTTATCTACTCCACCTACCTCGGCGGCTCAAGTGCGGATCGGGGCTATGGCATCGCCGTGGACGCATCGGGCTGTGCCTATGTCACCGGCAATACGGGGTCCAGCGACTTTCCCACCCAGAACCCCTACCAGGCATCAAATTCTGGCGGTCTGACAGATGCTTTTGTCGCCAAGCTTTGTACGATTGCACCCACGGTTACCATGCAATCAGCCACAAGGGTCGGTACTAGCTCAGCCACCCCGAACATGAGCTTTACGCTCGGCGAATATAACCAGGTCGATGTGCGTTTCGCCTACAAGAAAGCTAATGCTGCTGCTAGGACATATACCTCTTGGGTTTCCAAATCGGCGGAAGGCACCCATGCCCAATCCATTACTGGCCTTACCTCGGGCACTACCTATGACTTTAAAGCTCAGCTTAGATATAACTCTACCGTGATTGATGGCGCTAGCCTCCAGTTCACCACAGGTGCGTTACCACCCCCACCGCCAGCAAAGCCGGCGGGGTCGTCCTATAGCCCAGCCAGCCTGTCGGTGCAATACTTGAGCATCAGCCCACAGCAGGCATATCCCAGCCAGGCGGTGACCATCACCACCAACGTGGCCAATAGCGGTGGCTCAACTGGCAGTCTCAATCTTGTCCTGATGGTAAACGGAAAGGCAGAGCAAACCAAGTTTGTCACCCTTGGCCCAAGAGGCACACAGCCGGTGAATTTCACTTTGACCAAGGCGCAGCCAGGCATCTACAATGTGGACATCGGCGGTCAGAAAGGGAGCTTTACCGTGCTCGGTAAGGCTACCGCGTCGGGAAAACCCGATGCTGCTGAGTGGATTGCTTTAGTAGCTATTGGAATCCTGGTTCTAGCCGCATTAGCGGTGTTGCTTGCAATTTTCCGCTGACCTTCAGCACGCGCTTAGAAGCAAATACAAGTGGGGCTGTCCCCTGAAATAGCCCTTGTTATTGAACCCAGCTGATGTACCAATAGTTTCAAGCCCGGGCAGAGAGTATTCCAGACTCAGTTGCACTGCTATACCTTATTACGGAATTTGCTGGAGGGCATTTTAGTTGCGGTGCGATTGCAGTTGACGTGGCAGAGCGGGCGGTATAATATGCAGGTGTTCTGCGGGGGCAGGTTATAGCATTTCAGGAGGTGGTATTATGTCGGAAGCTATATCTACCAAGGAGGGGTATGTGTATGGGGAGTGGCGCAGGGCTATCAATCCACATGCAAGCATAGTCGGTTCCATCCACGACGATGCTGTGGGCAGGAAGGTGGGGATGAGGGGCGGAGTGGTCGCCGGCATCATACATTTTGACCTCTATGCACCGGTAGTGTTAAACCTATTCGGACGGCGATGGTTTGAACAGGGGACGGTCAGTCTGTTCTTCACCTATGCGCTGTTAGCTGGTGAGGAGCTCAGAGTTGTCATGCAGGCTCCACCAAAGGATGTTGGGGATGTCCAAGTGGAGACGCGGCTTGAGTCCCGGGATGGGCACACG
>Ga0078972_1001622_pt1 | contig 82710 bp, 65 predicted proteins | sample YelNatPaOPGAMG01_FD_67568 | JGI IMG/M metagenome (GOLD analysis project Ga0078972, IMG submission 67568) | Hot spring thermophilic microbial communities from Obsidian Pool, Yellowstone National Park, USA - OP-RAMG-01 (SPADES assembly) (version 2) | ecosystem: Environmental > Aquatic > Thermal...
CAAGAAGGTATCCTTTCTTGAAACTCAAGATAAGGGATATCTTAAAGATAATGGTTCAGATATCTTACATAAAAGAGAATACCTACCAGCAGTAAAGATTAGAAATAAGAAATGGAGACCACCTAAAATCATCCATGGAGGATTTATGGACGGAAAAATGTGACATTTCAAACTGGGAATAACATGTGACATTGACATTGGTAATAACAAAAAAAACAAGGGGACTGCTGCAGCCAGTAGGACCCAAGACGGCCAAAGGTCATAACCTGATCTCAAAGATATATTTTTCTAGATATCATGAATCCTATCTGGTATACCCTTATCCCATGAAGAGGATAGGGCTTGCGTTGGGTAGTGGGGCGGCAAAGGGGCTTGCGCACATAGGCGTCATCAGGGCGCTGGAGGAAATGGGGTTCAGACCTCATGCCATCTCTGGGACGAGTATAGGCGCTATAGTAGGCCTCCTATATGCTTACGGGCTCTCAAGTAGTGAGATGATGGATGTAGCAGTCGGATTTGGAAAAAAGCGGCTCTTCACACTCATAAACCCGGCCTTCTTCAGGGACAAGGGGCTTGCAAATGCAAGGAAGATAGAGGGGCTCTTTAAGGAGATAGTAAGCGCCTCCTCGTTTGAGGAGCTGGCCACCCCATTCTCTGTGGTAGCAACAGAGATCATGAGCGGGAAGAGGAGGGTCTTTTCAAGGGGGGAACTCCACACCGCCGTCAGGGCGAGCTATTCCATTCCTACCATATTCCCGCCGGTACGCATAGATGGCGGATGGTTTGTGGACGGCGCCTTGACCGAGCCCGTGCCGGTACGCGCCTTGAGGGAGATGGGCTGTACCCATGTAATCGCCGTGAACGTGAGTTGCGGAAAGGAGCGAACTGCGCCAAGGGAGGAGCCTCCTGGTCCAATAGAGACGGCGCTTCAGACGATCTACATATTCCAGAGGAGCCTGGCAGAGGCATCGCTCAAAGAGGCTGATGTCGCGCTCTCACCAGATACTAGCGAGTTTGGGTGGCTGGAATTCGAGAGCGCAGGTGAACTTTCACAGGTAGGCTATGAAGCGGCAATGAAGGAGAAAAAGAGGATAGAAAGGCTTTTTCTAAGCCCCTTAAGGAAGATATTTAAATAGGGAATCACCTGATCCCAATGAGTTTGTGGACCTGCGGGATGATAAACACATACGGAAGTAAGGGGGAGGCAATTCTCTTTAGTTCCCTGATCCTCGTCTCAGAGACACCTAAATCGAAGGATGGGATGGAAGAGACCGGCTGGATAAAAAGCGGTATATCCCTACACACACTACGCACCAACCTAACTCCCCTCTCAAAGTCCGCCGCCTCCACATCGCCTGTCACCACCACCTTTACATATACATCCTTACCGAAAGCGTAGGCCATCTCCAAAAACTCCCTGTGCTCGTCCCAAAAGCCCTTCTTCCCTGTGGATGACGGGAGCTTTATATCCATGCTTATGATGTCGACGTAGTCTATCACCTCCACTAGTGCCTTAGGATATATCCCATTGGTCTCTAAAAGTATCCTTTGCCTGCCCACCAAGAGAGGAAGGAACTCCCTAAGAAACGAGACATTCTCGAGCGGTTCGCCACCCGTGATGGCAACGGTCTCATCGGCAAAACGCGATAGGATGCGAGTCAATGTCTTGGGTGAGAGCGGATTCTTGACTCGCCTACATCCCTTCCCCTCCGGGAGATAGACCCTGCAGTCCCTACCCCTCTCTAGATCCGTATCACACCACCTGCACCCAAGCCTACACCCCGCAAAGCGGACAAATGTCATCTCCTCCCCGACATACAAGCCCTCCCCCTGGAGGGATGAGAAGACCTCGTTTATGTACGCGCTACTACTGGACATGCCTAACCTTCCTAGAGGCGTGTCCTATAGACAAGACCTCTTCTACATACCTTTCCGCTACCAGCCCTGCAAAACGATCTGGCTCTATCCCATAATCCATGAGCCCCTTTGCCGGGACAGGCGCCCCCTTCGGATCTATATTGATCCCCGTGTGGATTAGACCTATCTTACCGCCACCCCCCATAGTTGCAATGGAGACGGTGAGCTTGAAACCTCCGTCGAAGAGGTCGTCGCCTACCCTCCTTATGCGGAGGAGGGGGACCATCTCTTCCAACACCTCCTTGATGATGACTACGAGGAGCCTCTGTCTCGCCACTATCTCAGTAGGGGTGGAGGAGGTGTGCTCTACTATAAAATGTAGCATCTTCCTGCTAAATATCTCTTCGCCTGCCTCTAGGTCTTCCAGATCTACCATAAAGGCTGGGTCCACATCACAGCCACCAACAAATGCCGCGATCGCATCACCCTCTACACCAAAGGTCTCGCATATCCACCCAGACCTAAGCTCCCTCCCGCTGTAGTCGATCTCCCTCTGAGATATTACATATTTCATGCATCCCCCCTAAAATACATCCCCCCTAAAGAGCGGGGCATACCTTTCTAAGATACCTAGCCTCTCCATCGCCCTCACCGTCCTTGCGCACGACTCACACCGCCCACACCACACATCGCCGCCATCGTAGCAAAACCAGAGATTTCTTACCTCCAATCCAAGGCGGAGCGCCTCCTTAAAGATCTCCTCCTTGTCCATATCTATTACACCGCTAAAGAGGCGGGGACGGGTGAGGGTAGAGTAAGAGAGGAGATGTTCCATCGCCTCCACGAAGCCCCTGCTATTGTCGGGGAACCTTTCCCCCTCCTCCCTGTTTAATCCCGCAATGATATAAGATGCCCCCATTCCCTCTGCAAATGCCGCCGCGATGCTGATAAACACCCCATTCCTATTTGGGACCCACACGGCCTTTGAGGCGGCGGCACCCCTCTCTCCATCCAGCTCTGAGGGGAGGAGATTGGGCAGCGCTTCGCCAGAGGTGAGCGAGGACCCCCCTATCTCCTTAAAAAATGGGAGTTCCACTACAAGGTGCCTTGTATTGAGTATGGACGCCAGATATGAGGCCGCCTCTATCTCTCTCTTTGCAGCCTTCTGGCCATAGTCGAATGTAAGGGCAAGGGCTGGCCGCATCCCCCGCTCCGACGCAATGAGGCTAGAGACGGCGGAGTCTATCCCGCCGGATATAAGGGCTATCGCTTCCATCAGTGCTCGAATATAGGCCTGAACCTCGCCATGTCAAGCAAAACAGGAGCTGGTTATGCAAGTTCTATTATCAGGACCTTAGAGACCTGGGAGACCTCGCTCTTTTCCTCCTCGTCTGGGAGCGGCTTGGGTAGCTCAAGCGGGATCTGGGGTGGCACCCTCTTCTCCTCCTCTCTCTTCTTCTCTTTTATGTAGTTGAGGAGACTTCCCTTCATCTTTATCCCTCCATAATAATTATCGTCTAATCGCAGGGATTGTTTCCTACATAAGTCCTACACAGGGTTTGGAGGGGTCGTAGCCATGAAAACTCACAAAAAAATAGGGTAAATTTAAAAAATCGGCGGGAATTTTTATAAAAAATGGGGGATTTTTGGTATTTTCTGCCCATTTTTACATTTTTCAAACACCGCCCAATTTTTTAGCAACTTTGGGTATGCATCCAGCCGATAATATACTATGAGAACGTTGATGAGATGGCCCAAAAGGGCCGTTTTTTGTATCCAAACAGTCCGAATCTCTCCAACGTAGTCCGAGTTTCTAGAATTCCGGAAGAGCTGCACAAGAGACCGAAGGGGGTCCTACCCCAAACTAACCTCAGGTCTGCCAAAAAACCGCTTGCCTTCCAAAAGGATAGATAATATAGACTAAAAATAAAGGGGGTAGGTATGTTCGAAGAACCGCTGGTGAAGGCACCGCACCTCGTGGTCGCGCTCATGACCGTGACCATCATGTTCGCATACGCCATAGAATCGCTCTTTAAGTGGGCAAAGAGGGTTGGGGCGGTGATAATAATAATAACGCTCGGTATAATACTCGGCAATCTAAATGTAGTCACACAGAACTCCCCCGTCTATCACATCATATCCACACACATCATACCGGTATCCATCTCCCTCCTCCTTCTCAGGTTAAACCTGAAGAGCATCAAGGAGTTAGATAAGGGGATATTGTTATACTTCCTGATAGGTTCTTTGGGCACTATAGCGGGTGCAGTCGTGACCTTTCTCATCTTGGGAGGCTATGTCGGTGACGAGGCATGGAAGCTCTCAGGGCAACTCACCTCCTCATATATAGGTGGGGGGGAAAATGCCGTGGCGGTAGGCCATTACCTAGGTGTAGCAAGGAACTACTTTACGGCGGCATTCGCGGCAGACAATGTTGTAACTGCCCTCTGGATGCTCGTTTGCCTCTCCGCACCGATCGGATTCACCCGCTTCTTTGCCACAAGGCTCCCGGAGTCAGAGATAGAAAAGGCAAAGGAGGTCAGTGAACCGTTTGCGGCATACGAGATAGTCCCATCTGTATTCTACTCCCTCTCTGCGGCATCTATCATAGTCGTACTGTCGGATTACCTAACCACCCTGATAAACAAATCCCTTATAAAGGGAGAGGGGGGTCTTGACTTCCCATCTATCCTCCTTGTCACCACACTCTCGCTCATCCTCGCACAGACGCCGCTCAGGAGATACTTCAAGGTCTCGTACCTCCTTGGGGTTGTGATGTTTAACTACTTCTTCTTCACAATGGGTGCCATATCATCTGTATCGGAGGTGCTGAGGATAGGCCCGAGCGTCTTCGTATTTGTAGCAACGGTGGTAATAGTACACGCGGTAGTAGTATTCGTCGTAGGAAAACTTATAAAGGCAGACCTCCCGCGGCTCCTCATTGCATCTCAGGCCTGTATAGGCGGCCCATCTACTGCATGCGCCTTGGCAGAGGCAAATGAATGGCCGCATCTTGTCGCACCAGGGATACTACTTGGCATCTTGGGTTATGCCATAGGAAATTATGCCGGGATAGGTGTTGCGTTCTTCATCCACAACTATCTCATGTAGTCCTTCTCCCCGAATACGAGGGCAGAGAACGCCTCTATCTTTGCATCCCCATCCCTCCACGCATCGGGCGGAAGTCCTGCCTTGTAACACGTATTCTCCAAAAATTCCTCCCTGTCCCACCCATACTCCACCGCCACCTGAGGGAGGAGGAGCCCACGGTGATAACCCTTGGTTATGATAAGTCCGTCTCTGCCCACCTCTATCTCGCTTATATCCTTCACCTCCCTTATCGGAGAGAGGATCGAGATCTCAATATCTATATCGCCAAGCTCGCTCTCATCTAGCCGTGGGAAACGCGGATCCTCTGTGGCGGCCGCAATCGCCATCTCTTGTACTGTCTCAGCAATAGACCTCGTACCTATGATGTGTCCTATGCAACCCCTAAGCATCCCATCCTTTCGTATAGTGACGAAGGCGCCCGCCTTGGCAGCCAAGCCCTCTGTAAGTGCAGGAAGGGGTGGCCTCTTCCCCTCTTTTATCCAGAGTTCAATCGTCCGACGCGCCAAGCTAAGAAGTTCCTTCTTCTCCGCCTCTGTAAGCTGGATATCCATATCGCCTCCTTTCTGAAAAATCATATTACAAGCCGTAGTGTATTTCAAATAAATCTGCGGGCTACATTAAAGGACCTTGGGGTGGTATAGAATCATCAAAGCCTGTTTGACTCTCCTTTCCTTTGAGGTATAGAGATGTTGTGATAAAGGGGAGGATTATAGTCACAAACAAGGGCGTTTCGAGGCTGCAGGCAGGAGAGGTGTGGTTGGGAAGGGGATACGTAGAGGGAAGGCGCCCAACGCACCCTGGGATATATGCGCTCCTAGACAAGAAGAGGCGGTTTGTAGGTCTCGCCTTCCTCTCGCCATCCTCTCCACACTACCTCCGCATATTCTCAAGGGAAGAGGTCGAGCCTGATGAACGTTACTGGAAGAAGGTGATACGGGAGGCGTATGAAAAGAGGAAGGGGCTAGCCTCTATTACAAACGCAATGCGCATCGTACATGGAGAGGCAGACAAAATCCCTTCAGTCGTAATAGACATGTATGGAGACATCGTCTCCTTCCAGATAACATCTTATGGGGCTGAGACCATAAAGGAGATCATCATATCTATAATCCTAGAACTCTTTAGACCCTCTGCCATCATTGAGAAGGACAATGCGACTCAGAGGAAGATAGAGGGGCTCCCGCTCATAGAGAGGATCGTATGTGGCGAGAAGCATGTGGCATCCGTCTATGAAGGAGGCCTTACCTTTGAGCTGGATGTCTTGGGTGGACAGAAGACAGGGGCATATCTGGACTATAGAGAACTTCGCTCTGCGGCTTCAAACCTAGCAGGTGGAAGGGTGTTAGATGGATTTTCTTACGAAGGGTGGCTCTCCTGCCTCCTCTCGCGGAAGGTGGCATATGTGATCTCAATAGACTCCTCAGCGGATGCCATAAAAGCTGGGATAAAGAATGCCTCGATAAATGGATGTGAAAACATCGAGTTTGTAAGGTGCGATGTAGTAAAGTACCTCGCCTCAAGCAATGAGGTATTCAACTTCATCCACCTAGACCCACCTCCGCTTGCAAAGAGGCGCATGGACCTAATGCCTGCCCTCGCCTATTACAGGAGGCTTGCGCAGCTCGCCCTAAGGGCACTCGATAGAGATGGCATCCTCATGATAAGCTCCTGCTCACAGGCAGTAAGCATGGAGGCGCTAGAGAGGGTAATCATAGAGGCCACGCAAAAAAGGAATGGGACTGTCATCTTCAGAGGGATGCAAGACACAAGGGATCATCCAATCATCCCTGGGCGGAAGGAATTATTCTACCTAAAGGCGGTGGCGGTCAAAGTGGACTAACCACTTAAGATCTCTTCAAACGAGATCTCCCTAAAGATATGTCTCAGAAGATTCTTACGTATCTTCTTCAAATAGCCATCTATATCCCGCCTCTCTATAACACCGCTAGAGACGAGGTGCCTAAACATATCCCTCCAACCCCTCGCATACTTAAGGCAGAGCGCACCCGATGGATCACCTTTTGTACACGGCGCTTCTCTTTGTCTCTTTAAAAAGTCCCGAGTAGTCTCGATGGCAAGCCGCATATAGTGCGACCTCTCATTCGCGGAAATAGGCCAGAGTGAAAACCTTGAATGAATCTTTACGGCAGCGCGCACCTCTCTTAATCTCTGAATGGCAAGGATGGTATTAAAAATCCTCTTGTTAGTCCTGAATGACAAAAATGGTATCTTTAAGTTCGCCTCTAGGACTGCATCAAATGCGCTGAAGTCCGACCTCACAATCTCACCCATCTTATCCCATACACCTGGCCTCACATGGGCATCAAATCTCGCCTCCCAATAGGTGTGGTTCTTCAGTCTAGCCGGATAGGATGCAATCATCATATAAGGGATGTAGTAGTTGTGTGCTACAATATCCGAGGAAAGGTGGGCAAGATAACCGTATGCCGACGCCTTCTCCGGACTACCCTTTGAGACATCTAGTATCTTAAACGCGACATCCCAATTATGGCTGTGATGGAGGCGACCTGCATACTTTTTCCCTACTGGGAGATCTGCGCTTATCATACCATACAGAAATTCGTTGGGATGCCTTGCGAGCAGGCGAGCCAAGAAGGGAGAGAGTATGGCAAGGTCTTTTAATATCTCGAGTCCGATCTCAAGGTGTGTCCCTGGTCCCCATGCAAAGGCGCTACGTGGAATCAAGAGGAGAAGGAACAAAAAAATAAGATAGACATAGGACATGCCTTGATTATACTCCCATCCCTATGGATGGTAAATATAAACAATCAGAGATAAGAGAGACACTTCTTTCCGTGAGAAAGAGGCTTATAGAACTCAAGGCGAGCGGTGTAAGATGGGGAGGAAGGCCTGCCTCTCATGGAAAGGAAAGGCTACTTCAGGACTTAAGGACGGAGATAGGGGATTGCAAGAGGTGTAAACTCTACAAGACGAGGACAAACCTTGTGTTCGGAGAGGGAAATCCGGATGCAGACCTCATGTTTATAGGCGAAGGCCCTGGCTTTGAAGAAGACATGCAGGGGAGACCCTTCGTCGGAAGGGCTGGGGAGCTCCTCACCAGAATAATACAGGCGATTGGACTCAAAAGGAGCGATGTGTATATAGCCAATGTGGTAAAGTGCAGACCTCCAGAAAACAGGAATCCTGAACCAGATGAAATAGATGCCTGTAAGGGATTTGTCCTTAGACAGATAGAAATCATCTCACCCAAGGTGATAGTAGCGCTCGGAACATTCTCGGCGCAGCTCCTTTTGTCAACCAATGAGAAGATAAGCAAGCTCCGCGGGACGATGTATGACTACAAGGGCATAAAGCTAATCCCCACATATCACCCAGCCTTCCTGCTCAGAAATCCCAATATGAAAGAGGCGGTGTGGAAGGACATGCAGCTAGTCATAAAGGAGCTCAAACTAAATCCCCCGAAGAGGCGCCGCTCCGATTCTTGAACACAGAGACGGCCTCAAACACAATGACAAATGCCATAATAAGGAGCGCGGAGGCTATCACAACGAGCGACACGTTCCCAGAACGGGTGCTTCTGGTTATAATATTTATAAGAGAGGAGATGGTCACCGCCAACATAAACACCATAGGTATTAGCGTGTAGATACCTCTTCTCCCCGTCTTCTTGAGCCACACCGAAACGGCAAGCAGGGCAAGCGCTGCAAGGAGCTGATTTGCTGAGCCAAAGAGCGGCCATATCACCCGCCATTTGTTCGAGAATGCGAGGGCGGCGCTTGCCGCAACTGTAACAAGCGTCCCTATGTACCGATTTCTGTTGAGGATCGAGGCGGTCTCAGACGCCTTTGGTGCAAAGAATTCCTGGAATGCAAACCTAGCGAGGCGTGTGGCTGTGTCAACGGAGGTCAGTATAAATGCGGAGACAGAGAGGGTAGCGAAGCTCCTTGCCTTATTGGCATTCAAACCCAACTTCGACATGACAAAACCGGCGCCATTCGCAAATACATCTATTGGATTGCTGCTCAAACCCTTATATTCATCCTTGGTAAGCATGGCAGCAAATAAAAGCGCAAGCACAGCCACCAATCCCTCCACAAGCATAGCGCCATAACCTACCATCTTTGCATCGCCTTCATTATCTAACTGCTTCGCCGTTGTCCCAGAGGCGACGACGGAATGAAATCCCGATACTGCGCCGCACGCCACCGTCACGAACAAGACAGGGAATATAAAGCCGACATCCGGCATGTGCCAAGAGGCAAAGAGGGGAAGTTTTATATCCGGATGCGCCGCAAACATCCCTACGATAGAAAGGACTACTACGGCATATAGTATAAAAGAATTTAAGTAGTCTCTCGGCTGTAGCAATATCCAGACGGGGGTAACTGACGCAACAAACACATACAAAAGGAGGAGCACACACCACACTTCAAATCTCAAAGATATAGGGAAGTACCACCCTAATACCACGCATATGAAGAGGAGTATCACGCCGATTAATGATGAGAGCCACACCGGCGCCCTCCACCTGTATACACTCAGGCCAAACAGCACCGCAATTGCTATAAAGAAGATGGATGAGGTAGCGGCCTGCGGCGAAGAAATGAATGCCTGGGCCACTAATATAATAAAGGCAGAGATAAGGAGGATGAGCGTGAGCCATAGGAATATAAGAAATATCCTCCTACTGAGCGCACCTACATGGACACCTATCACCTCCCCCACAGACCTCCCTTTGTGCCTCGCAGAGGCTATGAGGACGGTATAGTCGTGTACAGCACCGATAAACACACTCCCCAAGACCACCCAGAGTATGACAGGGAACCACCCAAAAGAGGCCGCTATAATAGGCCCAACTATAGGGGCGGCACCTGCGATAGATGCAAAGTGGTGGCCGAAGAGGACCGCCTTCTTTGCGGGGCAATAATCTATGCCATCGTACATGGTGTGTGCAGGCGTAGGTAAATTTCTATCAACTTTAAGTAGCCTAGCAATCCGATCCCCATAAAACCTATACGCCAATACAAAAATAAACACCGAAACCGCAAGTATGAGGGCAGCCATTTTTACTCCTCCTTTTGGACGGGAAAATACATCTGCCCCAGCCGGTATGCAACACTATTTTTGGAAGGATCTTAGAAAAGGATTCGTCTAGAAGGAAGAGGGACTCGCCTAATTAGTGATGATCGGTGGGTTTTCTTCTATCTCGTCACTGCCGATGTCTGAATAGACCACAACCCTGTTCCTCCCCGCATCTTTTGCCTCATAAAGCGCAATATCTGCGTGGTCTATTAGATCATCCATCTCGCGCGCATCTTCAGGGAAGTTGGAGAGACCTATGCTAATGCTTAGATAATGCGGGTTTGAAACATCATCAAATCTTGTCCCTTCTACAAGCCTTCTCAGTTTTTCTGCCACTACGATTGCGCCATTTTTGTCTGTATCTGGGAGCAAGACCACAAACTCCTCCCCCCCAAATCTAGCAACCAAATCCACCTCCCTTAGATTCTTGGCAAGCGTTGTCGCTATGTGCCTTAGGACCTTGTCACCATGCCTATGCCCAAAAGTGTCATTGAATTCCTTGAAGTGATCTATATCAATCATGAGGAGCGAGAGGGGGCGTTTAAACCTAGTTACCCTCTTCCACTCCATCTGCAGGACATGCTGGAAATGGCGTCTGTTGTATAGACCGGTAAGTTCGTCCCTCACAGAGAGTTCCTTCATCCTAGTGTAGAGCCTTGCGTTCTGAACTGCGAGAGCAACCTCGTTTGCCACTAAGACAAGGAGCCTTATGTCATCTTCTGAAAACCCATGCTTTGCAGCCCTGCTGCAGTTCATGACACCAAATGTCTCTCCTTTATATTTGAGGGGTATCGAAATAAAAGACCCCTTCTCCAAGGCCTCCCCCCTGTAATGTAGAAATCTCGAATCTTTCTCGGCATCAGGAAGATATATCATCTCACCCTTAAGTGCCGCCTCTCCGCTCACACCCTCGCCCATTCGAAATGCCAAGTCACATATCCTCCCTATATTAGTAAAACCATACGCCGCCTCGACAGAGAGAAACTCCTTTTTCTCGTCTGCCACGAGGATCGCGAATTTGTCCAAATTAAACTTGGCGGGTAATAGTTCTATCAACTTGTCATAGAGTTCCTTTATCTCCATTGTGGAGTTTAGATACTTGCCTATCTCATAAAGGAGGGAGATCTCCTCCTTTTCTGCCTCAATGCGGTCTTTTGCTATACCACGCCCCTCTTCCTTCGGTGATTGCCTAATTGCTCCACTTTGACCCCACCTCTTTGAAGCCAACCTCTTTGCGGCGGCAATGAGCACCCCTATTTCATCGTCTTTGTCTTGAACTGCACCTTGGCCACCCAACCTAGAGATCCGATCTGCTATTTCCTTCACCCTCCTCCAAATGAAGATATGGCTTCCAATGAGGAGTGAAGCGGCAATTACAATAGCGCTCATGAGATCGAATATCACCTCTCCATTGATGTCGAATACCCTTCCATTGATGCCGACTACACTAGATAGCACCTGATATATAAGGAGGAAGGAGAGATATGAGACGGCGGTAAATAAGGAGATCTTTACTACAACAGATACGCCGCCTACTTTTACCTCCCTCTCTTTGTGAGCCCTTTTCCTGCGCCCCATATATACACCCAACCTTTCCCTTCTAAGATCCTATGAGAAGGGCTATGCCTGCTATTTATCGCCCATCTAATGCAAGTAGTTGCTGGATTTTTGAACAAAACATGGATCACCGCAGCCAGTGGCTATTCAAATAAGTTCCTTATCTCCCTCTCTATATCCTCCCCCTTCACAGCAGCGCTCGTGGCTACAAAGACGGTGTCGTCTCCAGAGACGGTGCCGACTACCCCATTTATATTTTGCTCATCTATAAATGCCCCCATTGCGGGCGCCATCGAGGGATAGGTCTTGAGGATAAGGAGATTGCTACCCGCCCACTTCATACTCGTAAGGGGAGGTAGTGCGCCATGGCGCTTCTGATCCTCTGGGATCACATAGAACCCGCGCCGTTTCACAATGTCCAGTTCATTTAGGTCTCTAGAGAGGCTGGATTGAGTGACCTCTATACCAAGCTTTGAGAGCTCTTCCCTAAGCTCCTCCTGTGTGGATATCTGCTTCTCTTTGATGATCTGTTTCAGCACGTGTTGGCGGCGGAGCTTTTTGGATATTTTTTTCATAATATCCCCGCTTCAATCTACAAAGTGCATATATATCCATGTAGACCTTGTGTCAAGCCCTTTGCTCCCCCATATCCTATACCTGCAAAAATCACTACAAACGGGCAAACAATCAAAAAACCGCTTGCCACTTGATAGCAGGCACCCTTTTGGGATATATTCCTCGTATGCGAAAGTTTAAGGTATATCCTTTAATCCTTTTATTATCCATCCTTGTCCCAGCAAGATCCTCTTTGGCCGAATGCTTCCCAGGGGAGGCACTTGCCCGCGCTGAGTGGGCGCAGTTCAAAAAACCTAAGGTCGTAGTAATCGTAAAGCCGTTCACCAACTACACGAAGGGTGGGGGCTTGCAATGGCTATCTACCGGCCTCGCAGAGCTTGCGGGCTCATATCTCACATCTGCGAAGGGTGTGGGTGTTATGTACGGGCTTATGGAGATGTTTCCACCGCAGGATGTCCAACCCATATATACGGTGTCAGGCACATACCAGATTACAGAGGAGTCTATCCGCGTATACCTAAAGACCTACAAGGCTGGGTTGGAGGAGCCGTTTTCAGTGGAGTGGTTCTCCATATCCCCGCCAGATACAGCCCTCATCTTTAGGGGCATGGAGAGGCTCATCGGAAATTTCATGAAAAAGGCAAAGCTCTCCTATAACAAAAAGGTGTTGGAGGCAGAGGTGACGGCGACACAGAGCTTCGACGCCTTCTCGTCGTACATCAAGGGACTAGAGGCGATGAGAAAATTTGATCCGAAGCTCATAGACATAGCCGAGATATGGCTCTTGGACGCCATAAAGGTAGATCCGTATTACCAAAAGGCATATACCGCCCTCACCGACCTCTACGGCTATCTCTATCTCGAGGCAAAGGCGGAAGGGAGGCCGTACGATAGATTCCTAGAACGGCTCTCGCAATTTGAGACGACCAGGACAAGATTTTCAAAACGCCCGCTCCCAACAGAAGATGAAAAGCCTAAAATCATCAAAGTAGAAAAGAACCCGAAGGTGACAAACAGATTCCTCATAGGTAACTCCAATTACATAGCCGGCCTAGAGGCGATGAAAAATGGCGATCTGAAGGGGGCGGCAAAACTACTTGAGGCCGCTACCTCCGCCGTCCCTGAGGATATAGTTGCATACCGACTACTTAGGGATGTATACATTGAATTAGGAAGGAAGGGGGATGCCGATAAGGCATCATTTATGATAGATACACGCGGCATATGCCGCTAGGGAGTCTTATGAAACTGGGTATTTGGGCGCTCACATTGGTAGTATTAGTCCTTCAATCCTCTCTCTCATATGGAAAGCAGATCACCAAACCAACTGAGGCAGCAGTCTATCACAATAATATGGGCATCAAATACCTAAATGCGGGGGATTTAGAGCGGGCAGAATTCGAATTTAAGACAGCGGCGGAGCTCAGTCCTCACTATATCGAGGCATATAACAACCTAGGCATTATCGCCAAGAAGCGCGGCGACCTCTTAAGTGCGGAGGCATATTTTAAAAAGGCAATCGAACTAGACAAAAGTTATGGGACGGCATACAGCCACCTCGCCATGGTCTATCTAGACATGAACAACATAGATAAGGCGATGGAATATGGGAAGGAGGGTGTAAAGAGGAGCGCCGCGGTACCGGAAACGCACTACAACCTCGGTGTAATATACCTTGCCAAAAATGAGGTTTCTCCAAACAAGAAATATGACGAGTTCGCAGAGCGAGAGTTTCAGATCGCTACAGAACTAAATCCATCTTTCTTTGAGGCGCACTTAGCGCTTGCAAGGCTGTATAGAAAAAACGGGAGATATGACCTCTCGTCTATTAGGTACCGTCTTGCCCTTGAGTATCATCCAGAGGATGCAGCCGTCTGGAATGAGTTGGGAAGTCTATACAAAATGATGGGGGACTATATAAAGGCGGAGAATGCCCTTAAGAAGGCGGCTTCTATAGGCTCATCTAAGACGCTACCTAGTACAGAGATGGAACTGGGCATGAAGTATCTGAAACAGCGGGACTTTGAAAGGGCAATAGAGGAGTTTAAGAAGGCTGTCTCTTCCTCGCCAGAGGATGACACAGCAAACTACAGGCTCGGAACTGCATATCTATACCTCGCCGAACAGAGGAGGACAGAAGGCAAGGAGGGTGAGGCAAGGCAATACTACAGCAAATCTGTTGGCTACTTCCAACAGGCGCTCAAGACAAACCCAGGCCTTGCAGATGCCTCCTATAACTTGGGGCTTGCTTACCTAAGGATGGGGCAATCTGGCGCCGCAGAATCAGAATGGATGCACACGCTTACAATAGACCCAAATCACGCAAGGACGCTATATAATCTAGGCATGTTTTATATAAACCGGGGTGAGAAGGAGAATGGGATAAAGTATCTCTGCAGGTTTATATCCTCGGCTGGCATGAACTTCCCTGCAGAACGGGACAATGCCATAGGTGTTGTAAAATCGCATGGAGGCACATGCCAAAATTAATCGTCAAAAATAGGATAAGCGGCGAAGAGAAAGAGGTAGAATTCGACGGAGAGATCTTGATCGGGAGACTCGAAGGCGTAGATATCACCCTTGATAGCAAAGGGGTAAGCAGGCGTCATGCCAAGCTGATAAGAGACAAGGAAGACTTTTATATAATAGACTTGGAGAGCAAGAGCGGCACCTTCCTAAACGGCATAAGGCTTCCCAAAAACGAAAAATACCTTCTAAGAAACAACGATCTCATCCGCATCGAAGATTATGACATCAGGTTTTTCTCACTCGCAAGCGCCATCAATCAATCTTTCAATGAAGTGACCGACAGCGACATACTAGAAGTAAAGCTCCTAAAGAAGGTTGTAAGTGCGCTAGAGAGCGAATCTCTCCCAAGCCTTGAGGTATTGAACGGCGCCGCCGCCGGCAGAAAGGTCTTCATAACAGATGACATAAGCGAACTTACAATCGGAAGGGATCCAACAAACGGATTTCAGATTGAGGAACCGATCGTATCGCGCCAACATGCAAAATTGGTAAGGAGTGGAAAGTCGTTTACCATCGTAGACATGGGGAGTAAAAACGGCGTCTATGTAAATAGCACAAGGGTCAAAGAGTCCGAGCTACACGACGGGGATCGTGTCGCATTAGGCACAATAGTCCTCATGTTCAGAAATCCTGGCGAGATGGATATCAATGCAGTGGCGGAACGGATTGTCCCAAAGAAGAAAAGAGAACCACTGCCTCAAAAGAAGGAGGAACAGCCGGAAGAACGGGAAGAAAAGGCCAAAGATGACGACGCCTCTCCTATAGAAGCCCCTCTTCCACCAGAGGAAGAGGAAAGGCTTGTCAAATCCGTCTCCAATGTAACTGCATATCCCGCTCCAAGACCAAAGAGGGAGCATATCAGGCTAGGACTTATGGAAATCGGATTTATAGGGATAGGCGCCCTTATCATAACACTTTCGATAGCAACACTCATCAATCTCCTGCGAAGTCCGTAAACGTTGGATAACAGATCTAATCAGGCTGCCCTGTCGGCCGGTTTCTTGAGTTCTATCCTTGCTATCGGTTGAATCCTTAAATTCTCAGAAAGCTCCTGATATGAAAGGACAGAGAGTTGTGGGAATTCCAGTTCTATAATCTTCCTAAAATACCTCCTCACATCTGCAGTAGTAAGTATCACGGGCGGCCGCGCGCCGGGCGGGAACGGATGCGAGGCTATCTCCTTCCCTACACACTCTATAATCTCCTGCGTTATTTCTGGGTCAAGGGCAAGATAATTCCCCTTCTCAGTGCGCCTCACAGATGTCCTCACAAGCTCTTCTATCTCAGGATCCAAGAGGTAGACGGCGAGTGTGTTCGAATTTCCGGCATACTTGTATGTGATGTATCTCTTGAGGCCTGCTCTCACATGTTCAGTAAGCATCAAGGTATCTCGCTCTATCTCTCCCCACTGTGCAAGCACGGAGAATATGGTCTTCAAATCACGTATAGATATATCCTCCTGCACAAGGCGCTGGAATATCTCTGAAATCTGCATGAGGGTTATCACCTTTGGAACCAGTTCCTTCACAAGGGCTGGATGCGTCTTCTCGAGCTCGTTTAGCATCGTCTGTACCTCTTGTAGCCCCAAAAACTCATGCGCATGTCTCCTCAAAACATACGAAAGGTGTAGGATTAGATACTCCGCTATGTCCCACATCCTAAAACCTGCCTGCTGAGCAACCGGCTTGTACTCTTCTGAAATCCATGTAACTACAGAGCCATCTATTGGGTGGATGGTCTCAGTCCCCGTGATATTGAAGAGGCTAAGCTGCTCAAGGGACTCGCCAACCAGTATATGCCTTTCCATCACCTTCCCTTGTGCAACAGGTACCTCATTTATGTTTATCACATACGCATTAGGGTCCATATCAACCGTCTGTCCCCTCACCTGTATCCCAGGAAAATTTACACCAAGTTCATAATATAAGCCGTGCCTGAGGAGCGGAATAAGCTCATGGATAAATCTCCCGCCATCCTGTTTGTCATCCACGAATGGTATGATAGACGCCCCCACCTCAAGGGAGATTGGAGCAGGCATGATAAACGGAAGGTTGTCGCCATGTCTTCTCACGGCCTTCTTTACAACCTCCTCTTTTGGGGTCTCTACTATCTCCTTTACAACCTTCTTCTTGGATTTGATGAGCACAAGGGCAAGAATGCCTAGCGCCGCCGAGAGTATAAAGAAAGGAATGGGTGGAAATCCCATGAGGGGGAGGAGTAAAAGGAGCGCAGAGGCAATTAGAAGCGCCTTTGGATACGCAGTCATCTGCGTAAAGATGTCCCTTCCAAGGTGTGATGCCTCAACCTCAGAAGAAACCCTTGTCACCACTATACCAGCAGTCACAGAGACAAGCAGAGCAGGTATCTGCTGGACTAGTCCATCTCCCACTGTTAAGATGGTATAGACCCTTATCGCCTCGCTAAAGGACATCCCTCTCTGTGCCACACCTATTATAAAGCCGGCAATTATATTGATGAGGGTTATCACTATACCCGCTATCGCGTCTCCTTTCACAAACTTCATCGCACCATCCATAGCGCCGTACATCTGCGATTCCCGCTGGATCTGCAACCTTCTCTCTATCGCCTGCTCCATATTTATTATGCCCGCACGGAGATCGGCATCTATACTCATCTGCTTTCCCGGCATAGCATCCAATGTAAAGCGGGCGGCGACCTCAGAGACACGCTCGGCACCCTTTGCTATCACAATAAAGTTTATGAGCGTAATGATTAAGAACAAGACCCCACCTACAACTATATTACCACCAGCAACGAGCGAACCGAACTTCTGAATCACCTGTCCAGCAAAGGCCTGTGTGAGTATCAATCTTGTAGAAGAGATATTTAGCGCCAATCTGTAGAGTGTGGCGAGGAGGAGGACTGTAGGAAATGAAGCTACCTTCAGGGCATCAGATATATAAAGTGAAACAAGGAGTACCACCACTCCAAGTGTAATACTCAGCGTAAGAAGTATGTCCAAGAGCTGCGTGGGCATCGGCACAAGTATGACGCCCACAGCGGCTATCACGAAGCAGGCAAATATCAGGTCGGAGTACTTCGTTACAATGCTGTTTACACCGCCAGCGTTTATACCTGAAATCTGCATATTGGACTATATATCACATTTATATAATCTTTGCTAAGGAATTTTGTTGTGGCCGTCAAATCCCAAAGACTACCTTCCGCAACACTTCTTGTATTTCTTCCCTGAACCGCATGGGCATGGATCATTTCTCCCTACCTTCTTCTTGGCTACCCCACCCACACCTATCTGACCAGGTCCCCTTCCAAAAACGACACGGCCTGAATTCGAGGGATGTGGAGCTTCAAGGGGAGAGCCACTCGCCCCTATATCCGTGTTTCTCGCCTCCTCCTTGATCTCCACTCTAAAGACCTTTTTTACTATATCAAATGCAAGGGTCTCCATCATCCTCTGAAAGAGGAGGTATCCTTCCTTTTTATACTCCACTAGTGGATCCCTTTGGGCATACCCCCTAAGCCCTATACCTTCCCTCAAGTGATCCATCTGGAGCAGATGATCCTTCCACAAGGTATCTATCGTCTGGATGGCAATGAACTTCTCGACCTTATCCATTATCGCCCCATACATTGCCCTCTTTGCCTTGTAGACCTCTACCATCCGATCAAATATGATGCTCCCTGCCTCATCAGACGGCATACCCTCTTTGAAGAGGCTGCTGTCCAAACCCACCCCAAAGGATTCAACTAGCTTGTCGTTTAGCGACTTGCTGTCGAACGAGGCATCTATCTTATCCCCACAAAAATCATCTACGATACGAGACACCACCTCGTCTATCCAATCCAGCACATGATCCTCTATTGACTCCGACGACAACACCTCGCGCCTAAGTTTGTAGATGGTATTTCTCTGCTGATTCATCACGTCGTCATACTCTAAGAGATTCTTTCTAATAGAGAAATTATGCTCCTCCACCTTCTTTTGGGCATTTGCGATAGTCTTTGTAAGCCATGGGTGTGTAAGCACCTCGTCCTCTTCCATGCCTAGTCTATCCATGAAACTTTTAAGCCTGTCTCCGCCAAATATCCTCAAAAGATCGTCCTCAAGTGAAAGATAAAATCTGGACGAACCTGGATCCCCTTGCCTTCCAGCCCTTCCCCTCAACTGATTGTCAATCCTGCGGCTCTCATGTCTTTCTGTTCCGATGATGTGTAGTCCACCGGCCGCAATCACCTCTTCTTTTTCTCGTTCACATTCGGCCTTAAGTCCATCATATAGCTTTTTAAACTCCTCCTCCGACATGTCGGGATCCGCCTTCGCCTTCGCGAGAAACTTCGGGTTTCCGCCCAGCATGATATCAACGCCTCGCCCTGCCATATTTGTAGAGATAGTAACCGCACCCTTTCTCCCCGCCTGTGCAATTATTGTCGCCTCCCTCTCGTGATTCTTCGCATTTAGGACATTATGGAAGATGCCCTGCCGTTTTAGCATCATGGAGAGCTTTTCCGATTTCTCTATCGAGATGGTACCTACTAGGACGGGCTGACCCTTCTTATGGCATTCCTTTATCTCCTCTACCACAGCCCTAAACTTCGCCTCTTCTGTCTTGTATATGACATCTGGATAGTCTATCCTGATCATCGGCTTGTGTGTAGGTATCACCACCACTTCCAAGTTATATATCTTGGCAAATTCTTCTGCCTCTGTGTCCGCAGTGCCCGTCATGCCCGCGAGCTTCTTATACATCCTGAAATAATTCTGGAAGGTAATGGTGGCCAATGTCTGATTTTCGTTCTCGATCCTCACCCCTTCCTTTGCCTCAATCGCCTGATGCAAACCATCGCTCCAGCGCCTCCCTGGCATGAGCCTTCCTGTAAACTCATCGACTATGATAACCTCTCCGTCCTTCACAACATAGTCCACATCTCTTTTAAAGAGAACGTGCGCTCTAAGGGCCTGATTTACATGGTGAAGGAGATTTATGTTTATGGGGTCATATAGGTTATTTACACCAAGCTTTTTCTCTGCCTTTGCGACGCCGGCCTCTGTAAGTATAGCGGTCCTTGCTTTTTCGTCTACCGTGTAATCTTCGTCTTTCTTGAAAAACGGGATTATCTGGTTCACGGTGTAATAGAGCTGAGTAGACTCCTCTGCAGGCCCGGATATGATGAGAGGCGTTCTCGCTTCATCTATCAATATGGAATCAACCTCATCAACTATTGCATAGAAAAGCTCCCTCTGGGCAAGTTGATCTAATGAAAATTTCATATTGTCACGGAGATAATCAAAACCAAACTCGTTGTTTTGGCCGTATGTGATATCTGAATGGTATGCCCTTTGTCTTTCGGCGTCAGTAAGCCCATGTACTACCACACCGACGCTCATCCCCAAAAAGTTATACACCTCACCCATCCACTCGGCATCTCTCTTTGCCAGATAGTCATTTACCGTCACCACATGGACGCCCTTGCCAAGTAGGGCATTTAGATAGACAGGGAGGGTTGCAACCAGCGTCTTTCCTTCGCCTGTCTTCATCTCGGCTATCTTTCCCTCATGAAGTACGATACCGCCTATGAGCTGAACATCGAAGTGCCTCATCCCAAGCCTTCTTGAAGAAGCCTCTCTCACCACAGCAAACGCCTCAGGGAGTATGCTTTCCAAAGACTCCCCATTTGCAATCCTTTGCTTGAATTCAGCCGTCTTCGCAGAGAGATCTGCATCAGATAGCGCCTTTATGCTGGGCTCAAGGGAATTTATCCTGTCTACTATAGGCCTAATCCTCTTTAGTTCCCTCTCGTTCTTAGTGCCAAATATCTTTTTGAGAATGAAGTTTATCATGCAGGCATATTCAAGGACATAACACAAGTTATTGCAAGGATTTTGTATCTCATGAAAGGCCAGTTAGATTTTTGCTTGCCCTCCCCAAAATTTAGACCTATCTACTAAATATAACCTTAAAGGAGAGATGGTATGTCGGAATATGAGATAGTAGACGCCAAAGAAGGGGCAGAACTTACAGATGAAAACACGATAAGGTGCCTAGATAAGGGTTTTGTAAGGCTTGTAGATGTTATGGGAGATGACTCCTCGGTAGTGCAAGCCGCCCGCGTTTCATACGGAAAGGGGACAAAGAGCGTAAGGGAAGACAAGAGGCTTATAAACTATCTCATGAAACACCGCCACACAAGCCCATTCGAAATGGTGGAATTCAAATTCCACTGCAAGATGCCGATATTCGTGGCACGCCAGTGGATAAGACACAGGACTGCGAGTGTAAACGAACTGAGCGGGAGGTACTCGGTCATGAAAGACGAAGTCTGGGAGCCCTCACCCTCTGATCTCAGGAAACAATCCCAGCTAAACAAACAGTGTTCGACGCAGGAAACGGTCGGCGAACCACATGCCTCCAAGATAATACAAGAATTTAAAGAAGACCAAAGGCGGCTATTTGAACACTATAATTCGTATCTAGAAAGTGGTATTGCAAGGGAGATTGCGCGCGCAAATCTTCCACTCTCCACATACACCGAGTGGTATTGGAAGATAGACTTGCACAACCTGTTCCACTTCTTGGAGCTTAGGCTCGCCCCAGAGGCGCAAAGAGAGATAAGGGTATATGCCGAGGCAATCAGCGAATTCGTAAAGAGGAAATGCCCGCTCTCTTGGGAGGCGTTCGAGGAGCACTCTCTGAACGGAGTGAGATTTTCAAGGTCAGAAATCGCGATACTAAGGAGCGTGATAAAAGAGAACTGGTTAATGGACAAGATAGAGGAGATGAGGCTAAATCAGCTCAAAAAAGAAGGGTTAAGTGATTCATCCATCAGGGTAGAGCTCACGGAACTTAGGGAGAAGCTCACCGGAGAGCGCCTAAACTACTAAATGTTCCTACCATTCCTCCGGCTCTTGAAAAATCTTAATTTTCCAGACACATCGTCTGACACCTTGTAGAGGCAAGGGATGACGAGTAGTGTGAGGAGGGTAGAAAATATAAGCCCCCACATCATGGCCAGCGCCGCAGGGATGAGGATTGGATCTGAGCCCCATATTCCGTAGGCAAGGGATACAAGCCCAAGGACGGTTGTCCCAGTAGTGAGGAAGATGGGGCGGAGTCTCCTCTTTCCGGCCTCAACTATGGCCTGAATGACATCTACACCCTCTTCAAGGTATCTATCTATAAACTCTATCAGCAATATCGCATTGTTCACCACCACACCCGCCAAACCAACGGCACCTATCAATCCAACAAACGAAAGAGGCTGGTGATGGAGGATAAATGCCACGATTACACCTACAAAACCAAACGGAATAGAAACCATGATGATAAGCGTCTGGATGGCGGATTTAAACTCAGTGGCGATGATCGCAAATATGAGGATGAGCGCAAGGATTAGGGCATGCCAAAGGTTTGAAAGCGACTCCTCCGTCTCCTTATACTCCCCACCAAAACTAATATAACACCCCGGATATCTCTTTCCCGCATCCTTAAATCTATCCCTTATAATCCTTGCCACCGCAAGCGGCTTTGCCTCCTCTCCCCTCACATTCGCGCTTATGGTCACTACCCTCTTCCTATTCAAATGATTTATGGCGGATGCCCCACCTGTCCTCTCAAATGAGGCAATCTCTTTTAGGGGAACGAGTCCTCCCCCCTTGTTCTCCACCATAACCTCCCCCAACATCCCCTCATTATACTTTACTTCATATGGGAAGCGGACGCGTACCAAGACCTCCTCATCTGTCCTCTTTATCTTCGTCGCAACCCCGCCGCTATAGGCATATCTCACTGCAGACGCAATATCCTCTATGGCTACGTGTGCGCGAGACGCTTTCTCCTCGTCCACCAACACCTTAAGTTCACCCTTCCCTAACTCATAATCTACGCGCACATCCTCAACCCCATTTATACTCAAAAGCGCCTCTTTTATCTCTGAGGCGAGCATAGATAACTTCTCCAGATCATCCCCCTTTATCCTTACAGAAACGGGCGCGCCGATCGGGGGTCCGGCCTTCATCTCGTCGTAGCTCATCTCTTCGAATCCCTCGTCCGCACCCTCTTCATGCACCTTCCTCTTTATGAGCTCTATTATCTCCCTTGCCTCCATCTTTCGATCCACAGATGGCTTAAGGACCACACGTATCTGACCTACATGTGTGGCTATCCTATAAGATGGGTCGTTTGGATGGTCGGCGGTTTCTCCTATCGTGGTTATAAAATTATCTATCTCTCCCTTCGGAACAGCAGAGGCTATTATCTCCTCTATCTTCCTAAACTTGGCCTCGGTCTGCTCAAGTGGTGTCCCGATGGGGAGCTTTCCCCTTACAAAGAAGTTATCTATCCCCCTTGCAGGAAATAGGATAGGCGGAAGGAGAAACTTATAAAGAAGGATAAAGGCGGCGATCAAGGCAAGGAGCGAGATAGCGATTACCCTATACCTCCTCTTTATAAACCCATGAAGCACCGTGCCATACCACTCAGAGACACTGGAAAACATCTCATATGCCCACCTAAATCTCACCTTGCTTACCCAAGGGAGACGTTCCAACTCAGCAATATGAGAAGGGAGCATGAAGAAGGCCTCAAAAAGTGATGAAGAGAGCGCAATCACAACAATAAACGGCATCTCAGAGATAAATTTTCCGATGATGCCGCCCATAAACATAAGCGGCAAAAATGCTACAATTGTCGTAGTTATGGAGGATGTAATCGGACGCCATACCTCTCTCACACCGCGAAGCGCAGCCTCCTTATAAGGAATCCCCTTTTCTATGTACGAAAATGTATTCTCTGAAACAACTATTGCATCATCCACAAGCATCCCCAGCACCATGATGAGCCCAAAGAGAGAAATCAGATCTATGCTTATGCCGGCCAACTTCATAATAAAGAATGTGGCGGCAAACGCGGTGGGTATCCCCAATGCAGTGAAAAATGCAGCGCCCAAGTTTAGTAAGAGGATGAGGCTTATAATCACAAGCGCAAAACCCATAAGGCCGTTTTGGATGAGGACATTTAATCTCCTCTTTAGATAATACGAATGGTCGTTCACCAGGTTTATCTCGATCTTGCCGCCTATCTCTTTTCGGTATTCATCCGCAACCTTGGAAATCTTCTCTACGAGCCTCAAGGCATCCGCCTTCTCCTTCTTGATGACGGTGAGATTTAGCGCCATCTTGCCGTTCGTCTTCGTGATTGTCTCCTCTTCCTCAAATCCATCCTTCACATTTGCTATGTCACCTACCCTCACCCAATTTCCTTCCTCATTTGCCCTGATTATCACACCTGCCACATCCTCTTTTGTATTTAGCTCCTTCGCTGTCCTTATTAGATATTCTCTAGTGCCAGAGATTACCCTGCCGCCCGGTATAGTAAGATTCTCTCTTGCAAGCGCACTCATCACCTCTCCAAGACCTATATGATAACTCCTCATCTTTTGAGGATCCACCTCCACCCATATCTCCTCGTCTCTATAACCCTCCTTTGCCACCTTGGAGACCTCAGGGAGATCCAAAAGGCGGTCCTCTAGCACCTTTGCATATGTCCTAAGCTCGTTTTCGCTCACGTTCCCAGAAAGAGAAACCGTAATGATAGGCATGTCCTTCGATTTTACATCCCTCACAACCGGCTTGTCCTTAAGATCGTGCGGGAGATCCTCAGCACTATCTACTGCGCGCTGAATATCATTTATCACCTTGTCCTTGTTTTTGACATCCGCATCCAGCTTTAAGACTATGATGGATAGATTCTCGATGGAACTAGACGTCATCTCATCTATTCCATCTACCTCCCAAAGCTCCTTCTCGAGCGGTATGGTGATTAGTTTCTCTATGTCCTCAGGTGTAGCCCCTTCGTATCTCGTAGTTACAACCACTATGTCGTAATTCACATTCGGAAACAGGTCACGCCTTATGGTAAGTATGGAGAGTATGCCTGCTGCCATTATGAATACAAACATGAAGTTTACAAGTTGAGGCCTCTTTATAAAAAATCCAAACGCATCCATTGCTACTCCTTTACGAGCAGATTCTGGGCAAACTTTAGGTTGATAACCGACTCCTTGTAATTCGCCCATGCATCTAAGGCGGTGGACGAGGCATAGAGAAGGTCATCTTGGTATCTTATGACGATATCTGCGCTAGACCTCCCAAGTTTGTATTTCTGGAGCTCTTCCTCTAATTTCTCCTTCTGGAGAGCCAATACCTCTTGGGCATTCTCCACTATCTTCCTGTTTAGCTCCACAACCTTAATGAGGGATGCGATCGAGTTTGCTATCTCCATCTCCATCTTTTTTAATTCGATGATTGCGACCGCCTTTGCGTGCTCCGCACCCTTAAGTGCGGCAGAGGCAGCCCTCCCCTCAAGTGGGATGGAGAGCGACGCCCCAACCCCAAAATACGGATTATCCATTCCGCCTACAGAATTCTTGTAGTCAGACTTCAGTCCATTTACCGCAAATGTCGCCGAAACATCCAGTTCCGGCCACCTTGCATTCTTAAGTGCCACCGTCTTTATATTCAATCCCTCTATCTCACGCTTCTTCGCAAGATAGTCCCATCTGCTCGCCAAGGCATGGGATATAGCAGCAGCCTGGTCTTTGTAGTAATCCTCATCAAACTTAACCGACCTCTCCCTAGGCATAATCTTTGGCTCCGTCCCAATGCCCAACACTACCCTGACCGCCCTCTCCATCTCCCTGTTTACCCTTTCTGCCGCCAATAAGCCATTCCTCTTGTTGATGAGATTTGCCTTGGCGGCAAGGAGATCTGTATTCTCGGCCGTCCCCAAAGAGACCTTCTCCGTCACAACATTTAGAAAATGGATGGCGTCTAGTATCCCCTTTTCGTATGCCTCAAGATATTTAAATGAAATGACCCACCTCCAATATGCAATGAGCGCATCCTTTGCAATTGCCGTCACCCTGTACTTGGTGTTTAGGTCTGCCGCCTCAAAGACCCTCTTTGCCTCTTCAACAGCAGCCCTGTCTATCTTCCCGCCGGCGTTCTTTAAGATAGGCTGATTAACAGAGAGACTTACTGTAGATTCATAAATAGGCTCACGTGGAAATATGTTCCTACCCGCAATCTCGGGCACGCCAAAGAGCTGATCCCTCCTGTTTGTCCATGTAAGCGAGGCAGATGTACCAGATGGGAGCTTCTTTGAAACACCTAGCCCCCATGTCATTGTATCCTCCCTCGTCCCAAACCAAGTGGAACTCCTCTCAAACTCGTTCCTCGTGTAGCCTATATCGCCCTTTATATATGTATCGAAGGTGGATTTGGCGGCCTCTATGCCGCTCTCCTTTGCCCTTAACATCTCTAGTGCTGCAAGCGTATCGGGTGCGGTGAGAAGCGCGCGGTCTATGACATCCTTCTCCCCGATGGAGAGGTATGCCGCTCCTCCTCCGCCATTCCCAGCATAGGCTGGTGATTTGACAAACAAGGCACACGCCAGAAATATGCTACAAATATGGATGCCTTTGAGTTTGAGTATCCGTATCCGCATACAAAAATCTTTAGTCTTCCCAAAAATTCTAAGTGGAGAAAGTGTAGATGCGGCACTTGATAAAGTCAATTAAGAACTACCGCCTGTGGTTTCTATTTTAAAATGTCACACTTAATTACTAATTTCAAATGTCACATTGGTAAACTATCCTCCAAACATTACCCTTAGGCAGTAGTGTCTAAAACCGAGCAAGGGGTGTACGAGATAGATACACCAAAAAACTTCCTCACCTCCATTCATCCTAAAAATCTCATTTAAAGACGATGGATTTCTTTGCCCAAGACTAAAGACCTCATGGCACAAAACCTGCTCTCCCTCAAGTGGGATGCGTTTTAAAAACATCATATTTCTCGTCGCCATCTTCTGCTCACTTGGGCGCGGGACATCCTATTCCAACCTGTATCCCACCGAAGAGTTTTACAAATCCCTCCTCCCAAATTTCTTGAGGGGCAATACGCATTATGACAGCGAATTGGGGCGCCAAAGGATGGGGATTCAGTGCCTAGGTCTCCTTAAAGACTGCTCATACTCCTCCGCATTTGGCATAAGGAGGCACCCGATATTTGGTTTCCTACACCTCCACAAGGGGATAGACCTTGCCGCTGAGTACGGAGCGCCCATAATCTCGCCTGCAGATGGCGTAGTGATAGCATCTGGCTGGAGCATAGGATATGGAAAGGTGCTCACAATAGACCATGGGATGGGTTGGACGACGAGGTATGCACACCTCTCCAAGGTTTATGTGAGAAGGGGCGAGAGGGTCAAGGGCGGCGAGCTAATCGGACGGGTTGGGAGAAGCGGACTTACAACAGGACCACACCTCCACTTTGAGATCCGGTACCAGGGCATGCCATTGGATCCAATCAACCACTACCTAACACTAAGGGAACTGGGTGAAAGACAGATGTTTGCAGGCAACAAATAACCAAACTCTTTTCTATTGCCGCCCATTTTACATTTGTGTATCCTTTAATAGAGAAGGGAGGTGTTATGCCGCTTTTTACAAGGGAAGAGGCGCTTGCCTATCACAAGATGGGGAGGCCTGGAAAGATAGAGCTCGGGCTTACAAAGCCTTGCAAGACGCAGAAGGACCTCTCGCTTGCCTACACTCCGGGTGTAGCAGAACCCTGTAGAGAAATACACAAAGACAAGGAAAACTGCTGGGTGTATACAGTGCGTGGAAATTTGGTAGCTGTGATAACAGATGGCACCGCAGTCCTAGGGCTCGGCAATATAGGGCCGCTGGCTGGAAAACCTGTGATGGAGGGGAAGTGCGTCCTCTTCAAGCGATTTGCGGATGTAGATGCCTTTGACATGGAGGTGGACGAAAAGGATAAGGAGAAGTTCATCGAAATAGTCGCGGCCTTAGAACCTACATTTGGCGGCATCAACCTAGAAGACATAAAGGCGCCTGAGTGCTTTTACATCGAGGAGCGGCTCATCGAAAGGATGGACATCCCCGTCTTCCACGACGACCAACACGGCACCGCAATTATCGTAGCGGCGGGACTTCTAAATGCCCTAGAAATCACGGGTAAAAAGATTGACAATATAAAGGTCGTATTCAACGGCGCCGGTGCGGCTGGGATTGCGTGCGCCAAGCTTCTTACAAAGATGGGTGTAAGCAGAGAGGGAATGGTCATGTGCGACAGGCATGGCATCATAACAGAGGAAACGGCATCCAATAAATACAAGATGGAGTTTGCTTCAAAAAAGGGCGGTACCCTAGAAGATGCCATGCGCGGCGCCGATGTATTCATAGGCGTATCAGTAGGGAATGTGGTCTCGCAGGCAATGGTAAAGAGCATGGGAAAATCCCCCATCATCTTTGCAATGGCAAACCCAGACCCGGAAATACTCCCTGAGGCGGCAAAGGAGGCAAGGAAGGATGCCATCGTGGCAACTGGTAGGTCTGACTATCCAAATCAGGTAAACAATGTGCTCGGCTTCCCATTTATATTCAGAGGCGCATTGGATGTAAGGGCGAGGAAGATAAACAATGAGATGAAGATAGCCGCAGCGCATGCGCTTGCGAGGCTTGCACACGAGGAGGTCCTGGAAGAGGTAAGAGATGCATATGGCGGTGCTGAACTCAAATTCGGTCCAGATTACATAATTCCAAAGCCGCTCGACCCAAGGGTCCTCTACTTTGAGGCGCCCGCGGTTGCTGAGGCCGCGATGAAGAGCGGCGTGGCGAGGATAGAGATTGACATTGAAAAATATAGAGAGGAGCTAAAGGCGCGCATAGAAAGTAAAAAGGGTTGATATCATCGCGCATTTTTATTATCAGATTAGGGCACATTCGGGGGTCGTCCAACGGCAGGACGCCAGACTCTGGATCTGGCTATCGGGGTTCGAATCCCTGCCCCCGAGCAATAAGGCAATGGCGCCGCAAAAAACGAAGGACATTTCCCCTGCCCCAGCCTTTCATAAGCGAGTCGACAACGAGGAACTCGCTGAAAATTTACTTCAAAAAGATGAGCGGCTTGTTTCGCAAGATGGCGAACCTTTGGAAAACATGGAAATTTTAAATTGTGGAACAAGCATTGGAACCAATCTTGAAGAGGCATTAGTGGCTCAAAGCAAAAAAGATTTTTTATCAAAAATGTCTATTGCATCAAAAGAAGCACGAGGACAATGAAATACGCTTGACATTCAGTTTGTATTGTAATACAATTTGAATGTAAGTTCAGTTTGTATTGTAATACAATATGATAGATGAAGCAAAATTGGATAACTTTTATAAAAGCTGGCTCAAAATCCTTCCTCAATTAAATGAAGGATATCTTTATGATGGGAATAAAAATCTTCGTCCAACAAGAGATATCTTTTCTTATTTCAAAAAAATCATAAATGATTTTTTGAGTGATAAAATAAACGAACTTGAAAAGATTATTCTACTTCCTGGCATTAGAGGTGTTGGGAAAACCACTCTCTTGATGCAGATCTATAAAATTGAAAAGTTTTTGAATCCGAATAATACCTTGGATGCGAATATACTTCAAAATTTAAACAAACTTGACTACCGATTTTATTTTGATGTGAGCAAATTTCATTTCGAACAAATTACCCTAAATGAATTTTTCAAATTCTTTGAAAAAGCGAACAATTTTAATTTTGTAGGCTTGGACAAAAAAATAATTCTTTTGCTCGATGAAGTCCATTTCGATGATAAATGGAGCTTATTTTTGAAGATATTATTTGATAACACTAAAGGGCATAAGAATCTGTTGGTGATCGCTACAGGTTCTTCAGCCATCAATCTCAAGATAAGCGCGGACTTAATGAGGAGATCAACGGTGAAAGAGCTCTTCCCAATGAAATTTAACGAGTATTTGATCTTAAAGCATAATATTTATCCTGTTAATGACTTGTCCAAAGAATTAAAAGAAATTATTTTCAATTCAAAGGATGCAAAAGGGGTTTTTGTCAAAATTAAAAATAAAAAATCAGAGGTAGATAGATTTTTTGCTAATCTGCCATTTGGATGCGAGGATGATTTTTTCAAAAACGGCGGCTTCCCTTTTGTAACTGGATTACAAAATGAAGTTGAAATAAGTGAGAGGATAAAAAATGTGATCAATGGGATCATTACTAAAGATATCATAACTCTAAGAAAATTTAAAACAGAGACAATAAGCAAAATAAATGATCTGCTTTATTTATTGGCCAACTCTGACCTCATCACATACGAAAAATTACTCAACGCCTTGCGTATTGATAATATCAGGACCTTGAGTGCTTTGTTAGACGTCTTGGTTATGAGCGGAGTTTTGGTAAAAGTCAAAAGTTATGGAAAAACTTATGGTTCAACCAGGAAAACACCTAAATATCTCTTTATTACCCCATCTCTTCGTAATGCCATTTTGGGCGGATTTTTTTCTACAGGGATAGAAGGTAAGAAATTAGAAGATTATTTTGCGCTCATCTTTGAAGGGGACTTAAAGAAAGTATTGGCTTATGACTTGTCTTATGACATCGCCGAAGGCGGAGCAGATTTTGTCTTAACCTTAAAAGATAGGGGCAATATCGTGATTGAAGTTGGTTTTAACAAAGAAGAAACTAAACAAGTTGAATTTACTATGAAGAAGGTTAAAAGCCGCTATGGATTAGTCATTGGAAGCAAAGAATTAGAGTTAATTAATAATTCTATTGTGAAGGTCCCATTGAGATTTTTAATGCTTGTTTGATCTATGCCCTGCGAAATTTTTAATTCATTGGTGTCAGGATTTTTTGAAAAGGTTCGGATCTTGTTCAATTGTAGGACAATAAAACAAAAGGGCGCTGGGGTATGATTTCCCCCAGCGCCAAATATGCCACGATACCACAGACCCTCTTGCATCCAAGGGTCCCTTTACAATACCACTCCCTTCCAACCAAAGAACCTAACTACCTATTTGTAAGCTCCTGCATGACGAGCTTCTCTGCCATGAGCCAATCGCTCATCGCATCGCCAGGCCGCCTCATCTGCGATCTCTGACAGTATATCTCAAATGCCTTCTTCTGGATGAGGTTGTGGATATCTTCTTGGCTCAACTGATACTTGTTCGCCATCCTCGTCCTCGTGGTCTTGTTGGTAGAACCCTTTGGTCTCGGCATAAAATACACCTCCTTTCTAGGGGGCGAAATATACAACTTATGCGGCTCAAATGCAAGTAAAATCTATAAATATCGGTGCATGCACCAATAATAGGCCTTCTAAGCGCCTCGAGGGTCCTATGGTCCTTAAAGATCCTTGCCAAACCGTTGTTATTATGTAAAAAGTGTATTGTTTCTACCATCAGGACAAGGAGGAAGGATGGGTGGTATACGATCTCTATCTCTCTTATTCATTGCCGTAGCCCTCATGGGCGCTCCCCTCTCTTGCAAGACAGATGAGACATACAAGTACGATACAGTGGTGTATGTAAAATCCGCAAGCGCAACTGTGTACAAGCGGCCAGACATCTTTTCGGAGACACTCTCCACACTCACCTTTGGTTCAAAGGTGCAGGGATTGAATGAGAAATACAGATACGGCGTACCGATCGATTGGCGAAAGGTCCTGCTGTCATCGGGTGAAGAGGGCTACATAGAGCAAAAATACCTAGCCGATGGTGCCTTCATGGGGAGGATTGGCCAGCTCTTGGACACAATCTCCTCCATGGAGCCGCAAGGGGAAGGGGAGCTAAAGCAAAAGGCGCGTCTCTACATAGAACCATCGGATTCGTCTCCCCTCATAGATATCGTAAATCCTCTGTCACATGTCATCATATACAAGAAGGTCTCCTCGCCTACAGGGGAGGGAAATATAGCTACCGCCGACAAGAGCGGAGTTAAGAAATGGTACCTTGTAAAAACCGACAAGGGATTGGCAGGATATATACCAACCAAAAATGTCCGACTAACACCTCCAGATGAGATAAGCGTCTACACATCGGTGAGGAATGCGGTTGCATGGCAAAAGATACCGGTGGAGAGAGGTGAGGGAGAGGGTAGAGACTATGTAGTCTCATATCTCGGCACAAAGGCGCCAGAAGGCGCTGACTTTGACCGGATAGAGGTCTACAGATATGATGCCCAAAGCAAAAGGTATGCTACTGTACTTGCAAAGAGCGGCCTGTATGGCCTCCTTCCCCTCTCTGTAGCCAAACTGGATGGAGGCGTGATCATCAAGGCAAGGGTCATGAACAAGAAAGATGGCAGGGTCTATATCCAAGAATACTCATATCCTCCTCCCGTAAGATTAATAAGAGAATATAGTGAAGAATAAGGTGGTTATCTCGGATCATCTCTCTACTATGTCAAACTGCTCAATGTGGTAATGCGGCATTGCCTCCACGATTATCTTCTTGCCCAACATCGCCTCCAATCCTTCGAGGCCGCGCCTCTCCTCGTCGCAGAGCATATTTGCGACGGTTGGATGCGCATATACAACAATCTCTTTCGCATCCATCCGCACCGCTTCCCTCTTGATCTCGCGGAATATATCATAGCACAAGGTGCGAGCGCTTTTTAAATACCCCTTCCCCTCGCAGTAAAAACACGGATCTGCAAGGATGTCCCTCACGTTCTCCCGTGTCCTCTTCCGCACCATCTCGACAAGACCGAGGGATGATATCTTGGTTATCCTCGGCTTTGCGCGGTCACCTTTTAGCGCCTCTACAAGTGCGTTGTATACCTTATCGCGATTTGCAGGCTTCTCCATGTCTATAAAGTCTAGTATTATTATGCCACCAATATTCCTCAAACGTAGTTGATACGCAATCTCCCTGGCCGCCTCTAAATTTGTCTTTAGGATGGTCTCTTCAAGTGTCCTCTTTCCAACAAACTTTCCGGTATTCACGTCTATCGCAGTAAGTGCCTCGGTCTGCTCTATAATGATGTAGCCGCCTGATTTCAACCAAACCTTCTGCCCAAGTGCGCGTGTAATCTCAACCTCTATGCCAAAGGCATCAAAGATAGGTTCGTCCGCGCTCCAATACTCCACCCTATCTTTAAGTTTCGGATCAAACCTCTCTACAAACTCCCTGATCCTCTCGTACTCTTCCATCGAATCTACCAAAAGCCTGTCTATGTCCTCGGTGAAGTAATCTCTCACAATCCGTAGTGTAACATCCAGATCGGTATACACGAGGGCGGGCGCCTCTGCCCTCTTGGCCCTCTCTTCAATCTCCCTCCATACGCGGGTTAAATAGGCAATATCCGATACAAGTTCCTGTCTTGTCGCCCCCTCAGAGGCCGTCCTTACTATAAATCCTCCAACCCCCTCAGGCCTCAACTCCTCCATCATAGACCTAAGCCTTGCCCGCTCTTCATCAGATTCTATCCTCCTCGAGACACCTATGTGATCTACAGTCGGAAGATAGACAAGATATCTGCCAGGTATGGATACAAAAGAGGTGAGCCTTGCCCCCTTCGTCACCATTGGATCTTTGGTCACCTGCACTATGACCTCTGTCCCCTCTTTTGGAAGCTGGGCATTCTTGAATGCTATTTGAAGCCTCTTTGACCTTGCCTCACCTCCCTCACTGTCTCCATCAACAAACAGATCGTCTTCGGAAAGCAAGGCGGATGCATGGATAAAGCCCGCCTTTTCCAGCCCTATGTCTACAAACGCCGCCTGCATGCCAGGAAGCGAACGCACTACCTTGCCCTTGTATATATTCCCCACCACACTCACTTCCTTGGCGCGCTCTATATACACCTCGGCCACTACACCATTCTCTAGGCGCGCCACCCTCGTCTCGTCGAAGGTGACATTTATGATAAGTTCGTTGGGCATCCTTTATCTGCTGGGTATCCTCTTACTGGATATCCTCTTAAAAGAGACTCCTATACCAATTTCTAACTCCTCGCAAGGGATAATCTGGTAACAAAGGACATTGGTCACCCAAGCAGAGGCGAGTATATATTGCAATCATAAATCACATCGGATAGGGATAGCGGTATGGCAAATATGCTTGGCGACCTCCTCTTAAGTGTCAGGAGGCCTGCAAGATACATAGGTGGCGAATTTGGAGCATATGCAAAGCCATGGAACAAGGCAAGGCTAAGGTGGTGCCTTACCTTCCCCGACCTCTATGAAATTGGAATGAGCAACTTAGGGATGGCCATCCTATATAGTATCTTGAATGAGACCGATTGGATACTCGCAGACCGTGCATTTGCGCCTGCGAGGGATATGGAAAGGCTCCTCATTTCAGCAGACAAATCCCTCTACGGCCTCGAGAGCGGCAGGCCTCTACACGAGTTCGATATCGTTGGGATAAGCATCCCACACGAGCTCACATACACAAACATCCTATCCATCCTGAAACTGGGGAAGATACCTCTCCTTGCGAGAGAGAGGAGAACGGGCGATCCTCTCGTCATAGGTGGGGGGTGCGGCGCCTTCAATCCAGAACCGATAGCAGAACTCTTTGACGCAATACTCATAGGGGATGGCGAGGAGGCGGTCGTAGAGATATCAGAGGCGGTCTTGGCTGCCAAGGACTCAAATAAGGGGAGGAGGGAGGTGTTGGAAGCCCTTTCGGCTATAGAAGGGGTCTATCTCCCGCACGAAGGGAAGGCAAGGAAGGTGAAAAAGCGGACGGTAAAGTCTATAGACCCTTCCACTGCACTAAGACACCCCATTGTCCCAAACATATCCCTCGTCCACGACAGGATAGCAGTGGAGATACAGAGGGGGTGTACAAGGGGTTGCAGGTTCTGTCAGGCTGGGATGGTATATAGGCCTACAAGGCAGGCAAAACCAAATGAGGTCGTAAAGGCTATATGTACGGCGATCTCATCGGGCGGATTTGAAGAATGCGCCCTGCTATCCCTCTCTGCCGGAGACTATACCCCTATAGACTCCGTTATATACAACATAGACAATAAATTTAGAGATATGTGGGTCCACATCTCCATACCATCCGTGCGTGTAGAGGCGATGAGTGAAGAGGTTGTAAGATCCCTCTCAAGGTCTCTTAAAGGCGGCTTCACGCTTGCGCCTGAGGCGGCAACGCCATACCTAAGGAAGGTGATAAACAAGGGAAATACGGAAGAAGACCTCCTCGCCTCTGTAGAGAGGATATTTGAGGCGGGCTGGAGGCGCATCAAACTCTATTTTATGATAGGACTCCCTTCCGAGAAGGACGAAGATATAGAGGCGATAGGGGTGCTCTCGAGGCACATACTGGAGATAGGGAGGAGGTTTTGCCGTCCAGAGGTCGTCGTAAATGTATCTACCTTCGTCCCAAAACCGCACACGCCATTCCAGTGGGAGGCGATGATCAACATGGAAGAGATAGTAAGACGAAGAAGGATACTCCAAAATGTCATCAACAAGAAGGGGCTTATATTAAAAATGCACGACCCAGGGATGAGCGTCATTGAGGGGGTGTTTGCAAGGGGAGGGAGGGAACTCCTCCCTGTCGTGCTCAAGGCCCATGAGATGGGTGCCAGGTTTGACGGCTGGGATGATGAATTTGACCTAGAGATATGGCGGCGCGCACTAGAAGCAAGCGACATCTCAATAGAAAGGCACTTAAATAAAAGGAAGGAGGAGGAAGAACTCCCCTGGGACCACCTATTTGTAGATCTAGACAGAAAATTTTTGCTTATGGAGAGGGACAAGGCAATGCGCGGAGAGGAGACGCACGATTGTCTACGCATGGGCTGTGTCGGATGCGGCGTATGCAGGCCGCCGTCGATAAAACCTATATGCGCTGACCTGGATCAAAAAGATCATGTAAGAGAGGCTGGTACAGAGAAAAGGGGAGGTAAGGTCTTTAGATACAGATTTGCATTTAAGAAGTCGGGTGACGCCAGATTTATAGGCCACCTAGACCTAATAAACATACTAAAGAGGGCGATGCGGAGGGCAGGCCTCCCATTAAGGTTTACGGAGGGTTTCAACAAAAGACCCCGCATAAGTATCTCAGACCCAATAGCGGTTGGGGAGGAAGGAACGGGGTGGATAGAGATAGAACTTACGGCAGAAGTGGATGTGGGGACTGCAATAGAGGATATAAACCGATCCCTCCCCCCCATCGGCCTGAAGATATATAGATGGCATGAAAAGGAGGGATCTGATGTCTCCAGAAGATCATAAGAGTAGCAAAGAGGTAGATGAGAGGCGTTGGGGCGGCCTATCTCCAAATGTCATAAGGCTTGGAATTGTCTCGCTCCTCACAGACATCTCGAGCGAGATGATATATCCTGTGACGCCAATCTTTTTGACCAGCGTGCTAAATGCCCCGATGGAGGTGGTAGGTCTTATAGAGGGGGTGGCAGAGGCGACCGCAAGTATAGTGGGAGGTATCTCAGGATTTATATCCGATAAGATAAGGAGGAGGCGGCCGCTCGTATTTATAGGCTATTTCCTCTCCGCCATCTCGAAGTTGCTTATCGCCGCAGCCGGCTCATGGCGTTTCGTGCTCGGTGCGAGGGTTTCAGATAGGCTTGGGAAGGGGATCAGGGTAGCGCCGAGGGATGCGCTCCTCTCCGAGTCCGCAGACGACGCGCACCGCGGGAAGGCCTTTGGATGGCACCGCGCCTTTGACACCATTGGAGCAGTGGCAGGACCGCTTGCAGCGCTGGTTTTATTGAGGCTCGAGGTAAATATAAGGCACGTCTTTGCAATAGCGTTTATACCCGCCATAGCAGGTGTCTTGGTCATCCCGCTCGTAAGGGAGATGAGGGGTAATCCCAAGACCATAGTCCAGGGTGAGGCAGATAAGACGAAGGGATCTCGGGCACTCCCTTCCATATTCAAGCGCTATCTAGCCGTCTGGTCTATCTTCTCGCTCACAAACTCAAGCAACGTCTTTCTGATACTTAAGGCAAAGGAGGTAGGCTACTCTGTAGTAGGTGTGACGGCAATCTATGCCCTCTACAACGCCGTATATGCCGCCATGAGTCCATACTTGGGCTCGCTATCAGATAGACTGGGGAGAGGGTCGGTACTCGGGTCTGGATTCATAGTGTTTGCCATGGTCTACATAGGATTTGCATTCGCATCATCTAGATTCCTTATCGCCTCCCTCTTTATGATATACGGCATATACATGGCTGCAACAGATGGCGTAGCCAAGGCATTTGCAATAGACCTTGTGGGGAGAGAGAGGAGGGCAACGGCAATCGGAATTATGGGCGGGGTCACGGGGATCTCAACGTTGCTTGCAAGTTCGGTGGCGGGATGGCTGTGGGAGAGCGTAGGTTCATATGCAGTATTTCTGTACGGCGCGGCTGGGGCAATAGTGGGTGCCGTCGGGATCTACCACCTATCCCCCACAGCAACCCAGCCAAATAGGGACTAGTATAATCTTACCTTCCCCTTGTAAATTCAAAGGCCGCGTGCGCCACCTCATCCATAATATCCTTTTTGCCAGCCGCCCCGCTTCCATTTAGTATCACAACATATGCCAACATCTCGCCGCTCCGAGAAGGGACAACGCCGGCTATTGCGCGGACACCGGCAACTGTACCGGTCTTCGCCCTTAGGATACCGTCTAGCTCCGTGTATCTGTATCTATGCCTCATCGTCCCATCATGGCCGGCAATACTCAAAGAATCGTAGAATGGACCCCAGAGACCCTTGTTTCTGTACATATCATAGATGACAGTGAGGAATGCAATCGGACTCACCCTAGTCTGATATGAGAGCCCTGAGCCGTTTACGAGGATAGAGTCTTTGGATACACCAATAGAAGAGAGGTATCTCTTGAGTATAGAAATCCCCTTTTCTATGGTTCCGGGTGCGCCGATAAGCCTTGCACCCATATATTTGACGAGCTGGTCGGCTATCATGTTGTTGCTAAACTTATTCATGTCGGCAATGATGCTTGAAATCGGCTTTGAATAGTGGACAAATACAGGCCTTGCACCCTGAGGCGCCAAGCCTTCATAGATGCCACCAGAGACCAAACACCCAGAGGATTTGAGGAGTGAAGCAAGGGCAAGTGAAAAGTAGAGTGAAGGGAGCTCTGCCTTTAGCTCAAACTCACGCACACTGCTGGGGACGGAACCGCTAACCAAGAAATGCCATCCCCTCTTGTCTTCAAACGCCTTCATAGTCACAACTGCCCTACCCCTTCTCCCCAAAGCAATGAGCTTCTTCTCTGCCTCTATCTCTACCCCTTCGCCGGCATCCAATATGAGATCTATAACACCCTTTGTCCTCCCTACTATCTTTGCGTTTACGCGATTGAAGTTGAGTGACAAGGCGCCTGTGTAAAACTCTGGGGGTCCCTTCTCAAGTCCGGGCTGGGCATAATCTGCAAAGAACGAATCATCAAAGACTATGTTCCGTATATTACACACGCCACGCCCCTTTAGCTCCCAAACTATCTCCTTCATATCCTCCACTACGAGTGATGGATCCCCCTCGCCGCGCACAAAAAGGTCCTCGCCTATCTTATAGAAGTAGGTTGGAAAGCGGTGGTCTGGCCCAAGGTACTTCAGCGCCGCCGCCGTAGTGATAAGCTTTGTAACAGAGGCGGGATTTAGCGGTTTCTCTATCCACTTTTCAAAGAGGAGTTCCTTCTTGTCGAGTGAGACGACGCCGATACCATAATCTATCCCAATACCCTCCGTTGCCTTATTTAATCTCGTCTCCAACTCACTTACAGACCCAAATGACACAAACCCGCAAAGACTCACTGTCAGAAGGACTATTATAAATGATAACTTAGGAAATCCTCTCTCCATCGCCCCTCCTAAAGCATATACTCGGAAACCGAACGAAAAAACACTGCCAGCTCATCTCTATTAAGACGGCTGATTTGCCATAGATGCCTTGATAATCCTCACCACCTCTTTTGGATCATCCGTTACAGTAAAGAGCCCTAATTCCTCCTTGTCTAGGTGTCCACTGGGAAGCACCGTATTACGTAGCCAATTGATGAGGCCACTCCAATATTCCTTACCCATCAATATGACGGGAAACCTAGGAGATTTGCCAGTCTGCTGCAGCGTGAGCGCCTCAAAGAGTTCATCCATTGTTCCAAAACCCCCTGGCATTATGACATACGCGGCTGCGTATTTTACAAACATGACCTTCCTGGTGAAGAAGTAGTGAAACTCAAGACCCAAGTCCACATAGTCATTTAGCTTCTGCTCCTTCGGTATCACTATATTTAAACCAACGGAGATCCCCTTCCCCTCCCTTGCCCCTTTGTTCGCTGCCTCCATGAGTCCGCCGCCTCCACCTGTGATAATCGAAAAGCCCTCTTTAGAAAGCGCCTTTGCAGTCTCATATGTAAGCCTGTAGTATTTAGAATTCCTCTTTGCCCGCGCCGATCCCCAGAATGTAACAGCCGGATACACATGTTCCAATTCCTCAAACGCATCTACAAATTCAGACATGATTCTAAATATCCGCCAACTCTCCTTCGCAATTATCTCTTCGTTTCCGGCAACCCTAGCTCTCTCTATCTTCCGTTTGCAAGATCTGGAGACCTTCTTCATGTCACCTCCTAGTCAAGTGTTCTCATCGATGTCATCCTCTCTATCTCTATAACGGCGGTGTCCTCATCATCAGAGATAACTATATACCCATTTTCGATGTCGACCTTTTCTAATCTACCAACATACGATATACCAAACGCAATCACCTCCACCTCCTTTCCCACCGACTCCAAGAGGTTCTTTACAAGTGGGTCTTCATCTACGCTGTAGGGTTTTGTCTCGCCCATCCTTCCTCCTTTCCAAACCAACCTAAAAATGCATCTCCTCGGAAAGTCCAGCCTTCAAAAGGTCCCTTACTGCATCCTCCACATCCTTTCTCTTATATATCACATTGTAGACCTCTTCGCATATCGGAAGATGTAGACGATGCCTTTCTTTGATCTCATGGACTGCCTTTGCAGTCTTTACCCCCTCCGCTACCATCCTAGACCTATGAATCAGTTCGTCTGCATCTCCACCACATCCCAAGTCAAATCCAAGGGTATAATTCCTGCTGGTCTTGGAGGTCGCAGTAAGGACAAGGTCTCCCATGCCGGATAGCCCCGAAAATGTTATGGGCTCTGCCCCAAATACCTCCCCAACCTTCATCATCTCATATAGCCCACGTGTGATGATGGTTGCCCTCGCATTCGCACCGAGCCCTAGGCCATCGCTCATGCCGGCGGCTATGGCGATTACGTTCTTCAGTGCCCCTCCGAGCTCTACACCCACCACATCCCTGTGTGTAAATGTCACAAATCTCTCTGTCCTAAACACCTGCTGTACAAATCTGGTACTAGTCGGATCCTTCCCCGCTATCACCACGGAAGTGGGCATCCCTGCCGCTACCTCCACAGCAAAGCTGGGTCCGGAGAGATAGGTAAATCTTCCCTCGTCTACATTGGGGAGGACTTCGCGGAGTATGTCTGACATGAGCATCCCTGTCTCTGTCTCGATCCCCTTTGTACAAGTTACTATAACTATATCCTCTGAGATATTAGAAGAAAGTCTACTCACTACCTCCCTAAATGTATGGGACGGTACGACAATCGCCACTATCTCTGCGCCTTCGGCCGCAGATCCTATATCAGAGGTCGCCTTGACATTTTTGGGGAGGAGTACTTGGGTAAGGTAGAGGGGATTTTTATGTCCCCTATTTATCCCCTCCGAGACCTCCTTCTCATATGCCCAGATCTTAACATTGTAACCCTTTCCGCCGAGCAGCCAAGCGATGGCAGTACCCCAGCTCCCTGCACCTATGACGGCAATATTCATATTCGGAAATATATGGTTTGCAGCCCCCTACCGCAAGAGGTTTCTATAGGAGGTGGTAACTTTGATGTTGACTCCGTGGAGATGGGGTGGGTAAATAGGGCCATTATGAAGGTCCTCGTAATAGGCTCTGGCGGGAGGGAACACGCCCTCGCATGGAAGATAGCTTCAAGCAAGAAGGTAAGAAAGGTATATGTCGCCCCAGGAAATGGCGGCACTGCAGAGATAGCCGAGAATGTAGGGATAGCTGTAGATAACATTTCGGCGCTCGCCACATATGCCGCGAAGGAGGGGATAGATCTGACCATCGTTGGACCAGAGCTTCCGCTGGCGTGTGGCATAGTAGACGAATTTGAAAGGAAGGGGCTTGCCATATTCGGACCGACCCGCCGAGCCTCCATACTCGAGTGGTCTAAGGCATATACTAAGAGATTCTGCACAGAATACAAGATTCCAACGGCTGCGTACTCTATATTCAGCAAATTCGATGAAGCGATGGACTATATCTCAAACTGCGCGCTCCCAGTGGTAGTAAAGGCGGACGGGCTTGCCGCAGGCAAGGGTGTAGTCATCTGCCGTAGCAGGCATGAAGCAGAGGCGGCGCTGGAATCCATGCTAAAGAAGGGCGAGTTTGGAGATGCCGGAGCAAACGTTGTGATAGAGGAATTCCTAGAAGGCGAGGAGGTCTCGTTTATCGTGGTTTCCGACGGTACAAACTTTGTCCCGCTAGAGACCGCAAGGGACCACAAGAGGGTCTATGACGGGGATCTTGGCCCAAATACGGGCGGAATGGGGGCATATTCTCCTTTTCCTCTAGAAGATAGTCTAAAAAAGCGGATCGAAAATGAGATAATCATCCCCACACTATACGGAATGAAGAGCGAGGGGAGGGAATTCTTGGGCTTCCTATACGCCGGTCTCATGATATCTGGTGGAAAGCCATACCTTTTGGAATACAACGTGAGGTGCGGCGACCCTGAGACACAGGCGATCCTCGTCAGGATGAATTCTGACATTGTGGATCTCTTTGAATACACCATCTCTGGCCATCTAAACGAATACCAGATAGAGTGGGACAAAAGGACCTCTGTCTGTGTCGTGATGGCATCGCGAGGCTATCCTGGGCATTACGAAGTAGGCAAAGAGATCACCGGGCTAGATACAGCATCTCTCATAGATGGTGTTACAATATTCCACTCCGGTACAAAGAAGGAGGGTGGAAGGTGGTTTACAAACGGCGGCCGCGTCTTGTCTGTCACAGCGCTAGGCAAGGATAGGGAGGAGGCTATAGAGAGAGCATATTCTGCAGTAGACATGATATCCTGGGAAGGTGAGCATCACCGAAGAGACATAGGAAGGAGCGGACTGAGATAGGAGGTGGCATGAAGGATAGACCAAAGGTTGGTATCGTCATAGGCTCAGCAAGTGATAAGGGGGAGGTGGAGAAGGGAACGGCGATACTCAAGAGATTTGGTATCCCGTTTGAACTAAGGATTATATCTGCCCACAGGACCCCGGAACTGGCCGCGGAGTATGCAAAGGGCGCTGCCTCGCGCGGCATCTCTATCATCATCGCTGGAGCGGGATATGCCGCGCATCTTGCAGGCGCGATGGCGGCAAACACCATCCTCCCTGTAATCGGCGTACCTCTTGCGGCATCATCGCTTGGTGGTCTAGACTCCCTCCTCTCTACCGTCCAGATGCCGAAGGGTATTCCTGTAGCTACCGTCACTATAGGAGGTGTTGGGATGGAAAACGCAGCGCTCCTTGCTGCGGAGATACTTGCCCTAAACGACGAATCGATTAGAAAGGAGCTCATCAAATACCGCGAGGAGATGAAGAAGGCCATAAAAGATGCAAACGAGGGAGACGATGACTGAAATCATCAAGATAAACAGGGCATCGCCTGAAAAGGAGGCAATCCTCCGAGCCGTAGAATTCCTAAAAAAAGGGGAGGTAGTAGCATATCCTACGGAGACATTCTATGGGCTCGGCGTGGACATATACAATGAAAAGGCTATAAAAAGGCTGTTTAGATTAAAACAGAGGGACTGGGGACTCCCCATATCCATCCTCGTAAGCGACATGGAGATGCTTGCCTCCGTTGTTACGGAGGTATCAGATCAGGTAAAGGGGCTCATCGAGGCATTCTGGCCTGGGCCACTTACGATACTCTTCCCCGCCGCCCCATCTGTTTCAAAGTCACTCACTACCAACACGGGCAAGATAGGCATAAGGATCTCGTCAGATCCTATAGCTACGAAGATCGTAAGCGAATTTGGAAGGCCCATCACCACAACGAGCGCGAATCTCTCCGGCTTTCCACCTTCCCTAAACATAAAGCACGTGCTAAACTACTTCAAGGATAGGCTCCCCTGCGCTGTAGATGGAGGAGAGTGTGAACCATCCAAGGGGTCGACTGTAGTGGACGTGGTAGGGGATACTATGGCAATCATAAGGGATGGTGCGATACCTGCAGATGAGGTAATATCAAGGTTTCAGGGGATATAACCCTACCCTACATCCCCCACTTTGAAGACTATATCATTTACCTCTACTTCAGGAGAGGAGGCGCGTATCTTCTCCAATATCTGTGGCTTTAGGAACTCAAGCTCCTGCATCCAGACGGAGTTTCTCACCATCACCACCAGCGCCTCTCTGTAGAACCTCACGGGTCTTGTATTCTTCGCAATCCTCAAGCCGACTATCTCCTCCCATCTTGTCAGCATAGAATATCTCTTAAACGCCTTCCTGTGGTGCTTTGAAAACCACTCCTCTATCACGTTAGATATAGATGTAGGGGCTCCGTCTGTCATCATGACACCTATATACACCCCTACATCCAAAAATCAAGGAGATGTCTATCTGGGCGCCTCATTGCCCCTGCTTCAGTTTAGGCGAAAGATCTCCCTCTCCGCTACCGCCTTTCTTACCCCTCTCCCCCACCCCGCTTCCAAATGAGGGTTCGGTGGCAAGATGTCTTATAAAAACAATTCCGTCTTGCCAATCCTATTTTCTCATCCTAAACAATTCTATAAACCGAAGGGGTCTTCGTTGCCTCCAAAGTTATCTCCACCATCTGCCCTTTAGACCATCTATCCTGTGTCTCAAGAAAAAATAATTAGATACCTAAAGGAATGCTTTAAACGGCATGTGGGTTGCCTTGCACTATAGCGGCTCCTCCAAACTCTAGTTATGCGTATACTCTCCATCCTCCTCGCAGTCTCTATGGTATTTCTGGAGCCACACGCCATTGGTGCGCCCCTCCGGGTAGTTGCGGTGGTACCCGTCTTAGACGGCGACATGGACGGAGAGACACATAGGCTTTGTGACCTACTCGCGGGTGAGATTGGAAAAGATAAAGGCCTCAAGGTAGTAGATACAGGGAGGCTAAAAGACATCCAGCACTACTACAAAAAGGGTGAAACCGATCCACAGACAAAAGAGATCGAGACGATACTCAACCAGGCAAGGGATAACTACTACAGATTTAAATATGTAGAGGCGAGGAGGCTTGCAAGGGGTGCAATAGCAAAGTTAGAGGAGATGCCTCGCGCGAGATATAGCCAAGGATCTCTCTTTATAAATGCATACCTTGCGCTTGCAATCGCATCGAAGACGCTCGGGGATGTCGGTGAGGCAAAGGAGGCGCTAAGGAGTGTCCTAAACATCGACCCAGGCTACAGACCAGACCCCGCCCTCTTTCCGCCCTCGTTTATCCAACTCTTTAATGATGTATCCAGCCTGGCAGAGACCGTCCCGCGCGGAGGGATACGGGTCACATCAAACGCAAAGGCAGCAGATGTGTATATAAACGGTGTCTTAAAGGGCACCACACCGCTCACGATAAAGGACCTCCCAGAAGGAAAGTACTACGTAAAGATCAGCGCAAATAGATACACGGTAGAGGAAAAGGAGGCGGTGGTAAAGGGTGGAAGGATCACAACCGTGAATGGGCGGCTCGAATGGAACAAGAATTGGGAAGATAAAGGGGACGAGGTTGCGTCAAACGACCCAGAGGGGGACGCGCTCTACATCGGGAGGCTACTCAAGGCAGACAAGGTCATGCTCGTAGATGTGGACCGTGCAGGAGATGCAAAGAGGGTGTATGCAAAGGTGATGGATTCGAACTACGGCTTTGGGCTCCCCAAGGTCTCACTTACCACCAAAGGAGACATAGACGAAGTGGTTCCAAGGCTTGCAAGGGATGCTGTGAAAAGGGTTGGTGTAGACGTAGCCGATGTCTCACCTGGCGACCTAGAGCCTTCTGGGAGTGGGGACTCTTCACTGATGGCAAAAAAGAGGGGGATCCCACCATACCTCTGGTGGATCTTGGGGGGTATAGGGGCCGGAGGGGTCGGGGCTGGGTTGGCACTGGGTCTAGGAGGCGGGGCAGCGGCAGCTGCTGGGGCAATAGGGATCGTATTCAAGTGAGGGGATATGGGTTCTTTACCGACATACCTAAAGACCTTGCTCATCTTTACTGTTCTCATCTCCGCCTGCGGAGGTACAGGCCTGGATGGTGGAGGAGGTGGAGGGACCTATGGCGGCGCCAAGGTGATCATAAATCGGTCTAGGGGATTAGAAAAGGGGAGATACGCAAAGGTAGAGAAGTATCTTGTGAAGGTGTCGTCGCCAGACATGGATGAAGAGATAACGGCGGAGTTCGATGGAGGGACAAGGTACGGCGTCGTCGAGGGGGTCCCCGCGGGGAAGGATAGGCATCTAGAGGTCACGGCAGTAAACCCCGACGGAAAGACAATCAGGGCTGGAGAGCGTGGCGGTATCACCGTCTACGGCGGAAAGGTAGCGGATGTAGAGGTCACAATGGAGGCCGTCCCGATATTTGTAAACTTGAAGGATGGAAATACGGTTCCGTCGGCGAGGCTCGCCTTTCAGATATTTTCCGATCCGAACGATGTGGTAGAGGTCTTGGATACTACAAACCAAGCGCCCCTCTTCGACATAGCAAGCGGCCTTAACGAAATTACTACAGATGTCTCAACGGGTATCGGCACAATGAGACCTCAAGGTATTTCCCCGGGCGAACATGTATTCAGGGTGCTATCCAAGACAACAGGAAGATACTCAGAGGTAAAGGTGCGCGTCGTGGATGGAATGGGGGGAAGACCGGCGCCGCTCTATAGCGCAGGTTATGTAAGGGAAGCAGGGGAATATATCGGTGTCATGAGGGTGGGGTCGGCATTTGGAGGTAGGGGGACCGGCACAAGCTGGCCCGAGATACTAGCTCAACTTCTCAAAAAGTGAGGTGGAAGATGAAGGGGATATGCACCACACTGGTCTTTGTCTTTATAGTGGGAGGAGCGATGCTTGGGTGTTCCTCAGGTGGAGGAAGGAGGATAAACCTAAGCATCGACTGGCCATCTGCATACAAAGGGCTGGAGACAGAGAGGATATCGCTCAAGGGTTCTATTATAGATAGTAGCGGCAATGAGGTAGAGACTACCTACCCTAAGGCACATGGCGAAAGATACCTCTTTGAGTTCAGGAGTGAAGGGAAGAGGTTTAGCGTCCTAATCAACTACAGGCTGGATGAGGCAAATATACCAATAGGCAAGATAGAGGTAGAGATCGGGGCTACAAGCGATGTCTCTGTAGGCGAGGGAGACTTTGTAGACCTGGAGGGAGGGGATGAGGATGGAGATGGTATCGGGAACCTGACAGAGATAGGGCTGGGTCTAAATCCGCTCGCTGCTGACACAGACGGAGACGGTGTCAAGGACAACCAAGACCTCTTCCCCTCGCTTGCAGACGAGTGGGGAGATGTGGATGGAGACGGCATAGGAGACAATTCGGATGATGACATAGACGGCGACGGAATCACAAATGAGGACGAAGGACGGCTTGGAACAGATCCACTAAAATATGACACCGATGGAGACGGCATAAGTGACAAGATAGACAATTGTCCAAACAGGGCAAATACGGACCAAAAAGACACCGATGGCGATGGGAGGGGGGATGCCTGCGATGATGACACCGATGGTGATGGGCTGGAAAACAGTAAGGAGATAGGCCTTGGGACAGACCCCTACATGTCAGATACAGATGGAGATGGTCTCTCGGATGGAACTGAGGTAGGCCTAGGACTAGACCCTACACGCCGCGACACTGATGGGGACGGCGTGGGAGACAAGGAGGACAAGTTTCCTTTGGATAGCTCAGAATGGGAAGACCGGGACATGGACGGCGTTGGCGATAATAGCGACAACTGCCCAACTGTAAGAAATCCTGATCAGAAAAATACAGACCTCGAGCTTTCAAAAAAAGGGTACCCAACCAAGGTAGACGAAAAGGGCGATGCCTGCGATGAAGACATAGACGGAGACGGGCTTGAGGCGGTCTTTGTAGACGGAACGATGGGCTCGGACGAAAACTATGGAACATTTGATTCACCCTTAAAGACCTTGAAGAAGGCCATGCTTGTCGCCTACGAGAGAAAAGATAGTGTCATCGTAGCAGGTGGAGAATATAGCACCTCAGGCCTCGTCCTTATAAGCGGCATCAAATTATATGGTGGATATAGGGGCGATTCATTCGCCAGCATGAACTATATAAGGGATATAAGGAGCGAAGACCCGCAATATGCAACCTATCTAAAAAATCCCTCATCTGGAAGTACCCTAGCAATAGATGGAATCGGCTCCATTGAGATAGACGGATTCCATATCGCAAATGAATACACAGGGGATAGTTCCGTAGTCGTGGATATTCGAAACTCTGGTGTCGTCCTGTCCAACAACACCATCATAGGAAGCAAAAACTCGACCAGGTCATATGATATCCGCATATCCTCAGGTTCCCCAAGGATAGACGCCAACTTCATAAAGATAGGCGGTAAGGGTGGTGGCATCGACAGATATGGGTGCGGCATATACGTAGAGGACGGTGCGCCGGTCATAACAAACAACATCGTGACAGGCGGCACCTCCCCACATGTAGAGGGGATAAGGCTCGTATCCTCGGAGGCCATCGTAGTAAATAACACGATAGATGGCAGATCCAATGATGTGAGACCCGCTTCTTCTAGCGGCCTTGTCTTTGAAGACGGAGCCCCGAAGGTCGTAAACAATATCATACTTGCAGAGGGCGGGGATGCGATCGGGCTTAAGTGCAGGGGTAAGGGGCTCTTGGGCGGCGAGTTCAAAAATAATCTCATCTCCACCTTCTCATCCGAGGGTTCAGATGCCCCTGTGTTGGACTGTAATACTAACTTCGAATACGACGCGGACTTTTCATTCGGCGCGGCTTCCATAACTGGAAACATCATATATACGGGCGCGTTTGGGGAATTACTCACGCCGGACTTTGAACTCAAAGGCACGATGGGTAAGGATGCTGGGATCAACACATACTCTCCGGATTACGGGAGTGTCATCCGCGACTTTGATGGCAAAGAGAGGAGCGACGGGCGATATGATATCGGCGCTAAGGAAAAGTAGTGTCACCTTCTTGTCAATCCTTCTTGCTGCCTCTTGCGCAAAGGAAAGGATAGGATCTACGCCGCATGAGGAGGCAGGTATTCCCTACCCCGTCGTCCACTTTCCATTTGATTCGCACACCGTCTACAAAAGCGAACTTACGCACCTCAAGGAAGATGCGATCTGGCTAAAAATCCACAAGGATGTGGTGGTCATACTTGCAGGTCATACAGACGAGTGGGGGAGTAAAGAATATAATCTTGCCCTCGGAGACAAGAGGGCAAGGAGCGTGAAGGAATATCTTGTAAGGAACGGTATCTCAAGCGAGAGGCTTCCGGTCATAAGTTACGGAGAGGAGAGGCCCGTAGATCCAAGACATATAAGAGAGGCATGGAGGAAAAATAGGAGGGTGGAGTTCATTATAAGATAGGAGGTCTGTATGAGACGAGGCGTCTACACCATTCTTATACTGGCAGTCGTAGTGTCTACGAGCGCCGCATTTGGCGAGGCGGTGCCTAGGTACCTAAACTATCAGGCAGTCCTATATGACAGCGGCGGCAATGTGATACCGGACGGCACAAGGAAGGTATACTTAAGGCTGATGGATGCAAGCGGAGGGGTGGTGTACGAAGAGGTGCAGTCGGCCGAGATAGTAGGCGGTGTCGTCTCGCTCATAGTCGGCGACGGAAGTGATGTAGGTACCGGCAGGCCTACCGGTGGTGTGGATCCAAACATATTTATTAAGGATTCGCCGCTCTACCTAGAGGTGGAAGTGGAAGGATATCCGCCGGAGCCGCCCGCTGAGGTGGTGAGCGTCCCATATGCCCTCATCTCGCAGGTTGCAGAGGGGGTCATAGAAGGGGGGATAGATGAAAGGTCGATAGCAACCTCTGCCATCCTGCCAAGACACCTCTCTGAGGAGGCCCTTTCATACATCGCAGACGAGATGGTAGAACGAACGTCCTCGAAACTCGTCTCGAAAGAGGAGTTAGACGCATTTAAGGCCTTGGTATCCGGCGAGGGTGGGGCGTTAAACATAGGGATAGGGGCAAACTTCTCCTACTCCTCCGCAACCAATCTAGGAGACCTCTTAAAGGACCTAGACACAGCGATCAAGAAGAGGGAGGAGGATATAAGATGGGAAGGTTCCACAAGGAAGAGTGAAGACCAAAGGCTCTCCCTAAGCATTGCTGCCGAGGCGAACGCAAGGGCTGCAGCAGACGCAAGTATAAACTCAAGCATTGCTGCAGAGGCGAACGCAAGGGCTGCAGCAGATACAAACATAAACTCAAAACTAGACGCCCATATGTCGGATACCAACAATCCACACCACGTCACCCCATCCCAGATAGGGGCGGTCTCCACACAGGAGCTATACAATCAGCAGGGCTATATAAAAGAGCCGCTCCTCCCTCCCACCGTAGTGATGGAAAATGAGCTCTCTCAAAACCTCTCCCCAAGGCTCCTGGTAAAGGGGAGGATATATGCAGGCACGTGGGACGATGCCTACACGAGCGATTCATGTTTTAGATACAAACAAGAGTGCACTGTTGGGGGATGTACAGATACAGTGGTCTGCCTCCTCTCCAGCGGCACGGAGGAATGTAGCATGAAGAGGCTGATCCTCCCGGAGTTCTCTATAAGCTCCCCATGCGGCATGCCTTCACACGGCGGTGACGAGCCGTACAACCATGACAGTCCTCTACCAGAGAGTATCTTTGCGAGCGAGCCAATACACACCCTCTCTCGCTACAGAGACAGGTTAACCAATGTAGAACACTGCAACGAGATCATCACATTTAAACTAAAGTACGACATGTGTATTCCTATAGGCAGCAACGGACCTGACATCAGATGGGCCTTTTATGAGGTCCCGATAGTCGAGTAGGTATACTATGAAGCTACCACACAGGTTTGGAAAGTACCTCCTCATAGAAAAGATAGCCAGTGGTGGAATGGCGGAGGTCTACCGCGCAAAATACCTGGGAGAAGAGGGCTTCGCAAAGGAGGTGGCCATAAAGAGACTTCTCCCCACCTGGTCTGCATGCAAAGACTTCGAGCGCATGCTCATAGATGAAGCAAGGGCGCTCGTCCATCTCCAGCACCAAAACATCGTACAGGTATTCGAATTGGGCAAAGACGGCGACTGCTATTTTATCTCTATGGAATACGTGGACGGCACCGACCTAAGGCACATCGAGGAGGTGCTCTGGGGCGAGGGAAGGAGGATGCCATATAGATTTTCGTGCTTCATAATCTCTGAGGTGCTAAAGGGCCTCGAATTTGCGCATCGCATGGCTGGAGGGATCATACACAGAGACATCTCGCCGCAAAACATCCTCATCTCAAAAAATGGCGAGGTAAAGCTTGCAGACTTTGGGATTGCAAAGGGGTTCCACAGGAGTAAAGAGACCACCTCCGGGCACCTCAAAGGAAAGCTTGCGTATATGTCACCTGAACAGGCCATGGCAAAAAGGATAGATGTGCGCTCAGACCTCTATTCGCTAGGCGTAGTATTCTTAGAACTTATAATCGGAAGGGAGGTCTACAAGGGGCTCAGTGAATATGAGGTCTTAAAGATGGTTGCAGATGGGATGCTCCCCTACGGGTGGGAGAAGGAGACGCCACTAGGGTTAAGGAAGATCCTAAAGATGGCCTTATCGCCCGATCCATCTGGGAGATACACCTCTGCAGCAGAATTCCTAAAAGACCTAAATAGACACATCCTCCTAAAGGGGCTCCATGCAACCTCTATAGACCTCGCTGGATACCTAAGATATAGCATCAAGGGGGATTGGAGGAGAGAAAAGATAAAAGATGGGAAGGGGGGAGAAAGGACAGTAAAGACCCCTCTCTTCCACCATGAGACAGAGAGAGGGAAGGGTTACGTCCTCCGTCTCACATCCCTCTCGCTCTCGCTGGCAGCCATTGTCTCATCTGCATCTATGTCTATGGGTGGCGGCGATAGTCTATACATAGCAAATAGGCTGCCTGCCACACCAAGCGTCAAATCTACAGAGACACCCACGCCTCCACCCCTTCTAGCGCCTCTAGCCTCGCCAACCCCTCCCGCTCAGACGCTAAAGGGGATGGTAGAGATAGAGAGTGTGCCTAGCGGCGCCAAGGGGGTGCTAAGGTGCCCAAACGGAGCGGAGGATTTTACAACTCCATTTGTAAGATCAGATATAGATATCACAAAAGAGGCGGTCTGCACCCTCTCCATCAAGATGGCTGGATACGAACCCGTAGAGGAAAAGATCTCTATAAGCGCCTTGAATCCCACGTATTCTAAGAGATACGAACTCAAGGCCGCCCTGCCTCCATCCATCAGCGTGCACGCTAGGCCATGGGGATATGTGGAGATACCGGGCGTACTTGGAAGGAGGGAATCGCCCGTCTCCAATGTCACGCTAGGACCTGGGATGCACGAGATACGCGTCTCCTATCCGCCCAAGAAGATGGCTGCGAGGACAAACTTAAAGATAGAGAACGGAAAGAGGTACTCATGCGCTGTAGACTTTGAAAAAGGAGGCGGACTTGTCTGCAGATGACTAATCCTCCCACGGACCCCAGTCAGGCATCATCCCGCCCTTCTTTGTGATCTGAGTTTGATTCGCCCCATCGTATCTCATGATGAATATCTGCGGCTGTTTTCCGCTCCTCGTGGAACTAAAGACAATAAACCTCCCATCCGGTGACCAGCTCGGATCCTCGTTTGTCCCGCTCCCTATTGTGAGCCTTTCCACATTTGTCCCGTCGGCATTCACTGTAAATATATCGAACGCACCCCCTCCTACCCTTCCGGCGAATACTACCTTCTGCCCATCGGGGGACCAATCTGGCGATACGTTGTGGCTCCCGACAAGCGTAACTGGAACCGGTGCACCGCCGGAGATAGACTGGCGGTAAATTTGGGCGCTGGAACCGCGCTCTGACACATATACGATCTCTGTGCCATCTGGATTAAAGCTGGGTGATATATCTATACCCGGGCTGTTCGTAATCCTCCTCCCTCCTCCTCCATCCGAAGACATGACATATATCTCGAAGTTACCTGGTAGTGTAGACGCGTAGGCAATCATGCTCCCATCCGGAGACCACGTTGGCGTAATGTCTAGTGTATCACCAGATGTGAGACGACGGATATGGCCAGTTGTAAGGTCGTAGACATATATATCAGGAAATCTGTCGAGGTAAGATGCAAAGGCAATCCTCTTCCCATCAGGCGACCAACTTGGCCCAAGGGTAATGGTCTTCTCCTTTGTAACACGTGTCTCGTTCTCCCCATCCATATCCATATAATAAATGGACTTGCTCCTCTTTCCACTCTGTCTCACAAAGGCTATCTTTGTCCCGAACACGCCCCTCATGCCGGTCAGCGCAAGCATCACCTCATCTGAAAATCTGTGCGCAATCTTTCTTAACTGCTTTGGTTCAAATGTATATTGTTTGCCAACTAACATCTCGCCGCTCATGGTGTCGAAGAGGCGGAGCTGTACCACCGTCCTCCCCTCCTCATTCATCACCGCCCCTTTTACTAAGGCGTGGGCATCTATCATCGTCCACTTTTTAAAGTCTATCTTGTCCTGTGTAAAATTGTCTGAATCGTCTAGATATGCCTTCTTCGGTATTACATAGAAGTAGCCCGAAAGTGTGAGGTCGCTTCTTATTATATCCGGGATCTCCTTCTTTATGGATCCACCTCCGCTAACATTGACAAGGTCGGCAACTGCAATAGGAAACTTCTTGTCTGCTGGTTGATCGATGGGGATATATATCCGCCCTACGGCGCTACGAACCCAGAATATAGACAACAAGACTACTAGTACAATTGATGATACCCTCCTCATCGTATCTCCTCCTTGTCTAAAACCTACTACTGCCTCTTTGGATTGAATTCAACCAAAAAACCTTCGTTGTATGCCTCCCATTTAAGCCTGTCAGGTGGCACTGGAAATGGAGACGCCCTCTCTATCGCCCTCATGGCAGAGGCGTTCAGCGCCTCAAGAGATGACTTTTTCGCCCATACCTTTGAGATGACATAACCAGACTTGTCTATATACACAATGATCTGAACGATAGGGCGCTCAGACGGAGAAAGCTGCGTCACTGAACCTGGCACGATCCACTGTGAAAGGATCTTGCTCCTCACCAAGGCCTGATATTTTAAATACTCCGGATCCGTGACGGGAACCCTGTTCGGTTTGTCCGACGTGCCGTATATATATCCCTCCCCGCTAGAATCCACCTGAGCGGCTTCCGGCGTCTTCCTGTTTTTTAGCCTCTCCTCTATCTTAGCAAGGGCAAGCTGTTCGCGTGTCATTTGTTTCTTCGCCGGTTGTTTTTGGGTCTCTTTGGGAGGCTTCTCTACAGGTTCCTTCATCCCTCGATCCTCTTCGATCGGTTTTATATCCTTCGTTGGGGGCGGGGGTTGGACTGTAGATGGAGGTTCTGAAGTAGCCGCTATCTTATCCTGCGGGGTGGTTTCAGGTAACCGGTCCACCTTCTTCACACCGTATATATCCTCCCCTCCCCCCTTTGGAAGCTCCACCCATGTAATCTCCATAGGCCTCTTCAGGTTTACAAACCACCCTCCAGGCAATACAGTGAAGAGGAGGATCAAAAGGGCGTGACATATGGCCGATATAAAGATGGCGCGCGGCAGTGACTCCCTTTTAATCGCACGCCCCCTCTTCACACCTCTACTTATTTGCTGGCGATTTCCTATCATCTGTGGAGTTCTTCTCTTCCTTGACAGAGATCGGTTGGGTGATCATCCCTATCCTTTCAACACCCGCGGCCTTTGCAGCGGCCATGATGGATATCACCCTCCCGTATAATACGGATTCATCTGCCTTGATATAGAGGTCTTTGTTTTCCTTACCTTCATATATGGATTTGAGTTTCTCCTCGAGGAAACCTAGCGTCACTGGAGTCTTGTCGTCTCCAATATATATAGAACCATCCCTCTGAATCGTCAGGACTATATCCTTCTGGGTCCTCTCCATAATAGGGGTCTTTGCCTTAGGGAGGTTCACATCCATCCCATATTGCATGAGCGGTGTAGTTATCATAAAGACGATGAGAAGCGTCGTCATGAGATCCACAAACGGCGTGAGGTTTATATTTGATTCTAGATCGAGACTCTTATCACCCAGTGCCATAACGATACCTACCCTCTCCTTAAATACTCATCCTCAATCCTATTTAATAGGTCACCGGCGAACTGATTCAGGTCCCTACTCATCGCCCGTATCCTCACCACGAAGTAGTTATAGAACGTGGCTGCAGGTATCGCCGCGATGAGTCCAACCGCAGTGGTACCAAGCGCCTCGCCGATGTGGGGTCCCACCACCTCTAGGCTGGTCGCACCCGCGGTATGCCCCAGGTCCCAAAAGGCCTTCAAGACGCCCCATATCGTACCGAAGAGTCCGAGGAACGGGGCTATATTCGCAGTAGTGGCGAGAAGGGGGATGTATCTCTCCAATTCCTCTATCTCGTTGTCTGCCGCCTTGCGGATCTCGTATGAGATCCTATCCTTTGTCCCCTCCTCCCTCAGGGCGGCAATCCCTGCCTTAAATATCTGGAAGACAGGGCTCTTCAAAAATGACCCTTTTTGTATCAAGGCCTCTATCGTCCTAGATTGCCAAAATAAAGAGATGAACTGATCCGATCTCTTCCGCACGCGCTTGAGCTGTTTGTATTTAAACCCTATCACCGCCCAGCTCGCGACAGAAAAACATATAGTGAGCACCAGTGTAAACTTTATCAGCAGATCTGAGGATGTCCAGAGTTCAATGATCCTATTCTGGGTCCCAAGTGAGACCTGAGTCACCTCGTCTGCCGCCTCTGCAAGTAGTATCCCGAACATATCATCTCCTCCTTTGATACAATTTTGTTCCAACGCATATTACACAAAATCTCCACATTTTAAAGAGAAATTTTGTACCATAATCCACATGTCTCAAATCTCCTTAAAACCACCGAAAAAACCACCGGCCATCTAACGCTTGCCATCCGATATGAAGTATGTTATGTGAATAACATCTAAGGTAGTTCTGTCGGCAACTTATAATTTATACAAAGGGAGGGAACATGAGGAGATATTGGAAGGTAGTCTCTTTGGCCATGGTCATTATACTTACCCCTGCCTTGGGTATGGCGAAGGGGAAGAAGGCACATACTACCCCAAAGCCTACAGAGACAGTGGTAGAGAGCTCGTATAGCTATCCGCCTGAGCCTCCGAAGGAGGAGACGCCCACCGCAGGCTATGACGGGGGCTTCTTCATCCGTTCAAAGGATGGGGACTATCAACTAAAACTAGGGGCGCGGATAGACGGGATGTTCTACTGGGAGAACTCGAAGACCCCGGACGATCCCAGCACAAAGACAGTAGATGAGGCTGCAGACACATATACCTTCCACCTGAGGAGGGCAAGCATATCTCTAAATCCATCGTACAAGTGGTTTAGCCTCCTCATTGCCATTACGCACAGTACATCGTCCCGTAGCGGCAAGCCCTCGCCTCATAAGGCCACATGGGGACCTGCGTACGCCTCCTTTTCCCCCAACGAACACTTCTCTTTGAGCATAGGATATAACGACCCAGCGTACGACATATTCAACGAGTTTTCTAGCAAAAGGACCTCGATGGTGGACTGGCCGATCGTCCTCACACAGCAGGACGGTGAGGTGCCCCTCTTCCCGTTCACAGAGGCAACCACCATCACCCGCCCATCCTTTGGTCTTCCCACACAGCTAGGCATCTTCCTGCAGGGGTCCCTACTAGGGGGGAAGCTAAACCTATACGGGTCTGTCGGAAACGGGAGCGAAGAGACGAGTATACGGAACACGAACAAAAAATTTACATACGCAGGCCGTGTGACATATACGATAATGGGGGAAAGCCCATATAACGGTGACATGACAGACCTTAGATACAGCGAGACGCCCTCCCTAGCAGTTGGTCTGGGCGGCGCATTTGAAAGCGACCCCAACTACAACGACAATGGTCAGGAGCGCTACAAATGGCGTGTGAGCGGCACGGCCGACCTAGGATTTAGGTATCGCGGCTTCTCTCTGAATGTGGCGGGCTATGCATCGAAGCTCCGCGTAGGACCTGCCGCAATATGGGAGGCGGGCGAAAAGTACCTAGACGACGTTGGCTATTTCGCGTCAGCAGGTATGTTTGTAATCCCAAAGAGGTTGGAACTACAGGCCTTTGGCTCCCAGATCTTCCGTGAAGGGCCTGACAACGACTGCTATGAATTTGGAGGTGGTATAAACATATACCTGAAGGGCCACAACGCGAAGGTCCAGCTCGACTACTCACGCGTCCTAGACTATGATGATATAACAGACGCCGGTATAGAAGGCCACAATACGACGAACAGGATCAGGGTAAAGACCCAAGTCTACTTCTAATACTTGCTGATGTATCTAAATAGAGATGTCCATTGGGACTATAAAGAGGAGGATCTCTGAACTCCCCTCTTCTCCTGGCGTCTACATCATGAGGGGTAAGGAGGGTGAGGTCCTGTATGTGGGCAAGGCAAGAGACCTAAAGAAGAGGGTCTCTTCATATATAGGCGGCAAGGACAAACGATATCAGGTGAGGGCGCTCCTCTCACACACAACGGAGATAGAGCACATCGTAACACACTCTGAGAAGGAGGCGGTCCTTTTAGAATACAACCTCATCCAGAAACACAGGCCTCGCTACAACATCTCCTACAGGGACGACAAGAGCTACACAAAGATAAGACTCACGATGCAACACCCATTCCCTGCAATATACATCACAAGGAAGACCCCACCAGACGGCTCTCTATACTTCGGACCATACGTCTCAGCAGAGGGTGCAAGAAAGACGGTGGAGATGATAAGGAGGCTCTTTGGGATCAGGAATTGTAGTGACAGGACATTTTCCCACCGCACCCGCCCATGTATCCAATACGAGATAAAGAGGTGTCACGCACCTTGCACAGGGCTCATAGGGAGGGAGGAGTACAAAAGATATGTAGACGACGCAATCCTCTTTCTAAACGGCAATGCAAATGGGCTACTTAAAAACCTAGAAGAGGAGATGGGGAGGCTCTCCAAGGAGATGCGCTACGAAGAGGCGGCAAGGAGGAGGGACACCATACGGTGGATAAAGGAAACCCTCTCACCACAGGCGGTATCCCACACGAAGAGAGACAACAGGGACTATATCGGCGTATGGGAACATGAAGCAGGTATATCTGTCGCCATCTTGGAATCACGAGGTGGTCTACTGATCGGATGCAAGAGATTTGATGTAAGACCAGGGGCATCGCCGGCAGAGTCCCTCTTGGAGGAATTTTTGATAAGTTACTATCTAAAAACCAGTGGTCCTATGCCAGATACAATAGTACTCAGTAAGAAAACGCCATTTCTCACCGGCCTCTCGGAGGCACTAAGGGAGGGGAATAGGTCTATAAAGTTCCTCACATCGCCACGCGGGATCGACAGGGTAAGGCTTGAGATGGCGGCAGAAAATGCAAGGGAAGGGGCAAGGAGAGCGCTGAATATAAGAGAGGCACCGGCAGAGCTCGCCAAGGTCCTCGGTCTTAAGACGAGGCCAAGGCTCATCGCTGCAAGCGATATCTCCAACATCGGAGGGGAACACGCAGTGGGTGCCGTCGTTGTGTTTGCCTCTGGCGAACCCAAGAAGGAGCTCTACAGGCGCTTTTTGATAAAGGGGGTCTTCCAGCCAGATGACTACAAGATGATGGAGGAGGTCTTAGAGCGATATCTCACCTCAAATGGGCTGCCGGACCTCCTCATTATAGATGGGGGAAAGGGGCACCTTGCCGTAGCAAGGCGCATAGTAGAAAAACTCGGCCTAGACCTAGGCCTCGCGGCAATCGCAAAAGACGGGGAAGGGGACAAGGTCTACATACCCAACAGAAAAGACCCTGTAGTGTTTAAGAGAGGAAGTCCCGCATATCTCCTCCTGCAGAGGATCAGGAACGAGGCACACAGATTTGCAATCTCATACTATAGGAAGAGGCATATAAAAGCAGAGATGGTGTCTCGCCCGTAACTTGAAAGTCCGGCAGAAAAGGTGTATTTAGATATCCCGTGGGTGAGACTAGCCAACCTGATATCAAAATTGGGGGGACACTTAGCGCAGGCAGGCCCTCGCTCGGCCACCTCTATGACATAGCGATCGTACTCGGTGACTATTTCATCGGTCGCCACATAGGAGGGATGATATATTCACTGATGCATGCCGATAAGGCAGGTCCTACGAAGGACGGCCTAATACTTGTCATCTTTGCCACCTCTATACTCACCTTCTTCTTGGGTCTCATCATAAATTATAAGCCGATCAAATATCTCCCAAAGGAATACTTAACCGAAGGTGATAAAGCGGCTATATTTATCTTCTCGATAGTGCTCGGAATTGCGGCAGCTGTGTTTGTAGTTACTCGACCTAGTTTCGGCGATGGAGCGAAGATATTAAGTCCATTCCTCTCTTCGGTTGTATGGTTCTTTGGTGGGGCGCTATGCATCGCGGTAATAATAGGCGTGGGCCTTGCAATAGCTGGCAAGGGTCTCAAGGATTTGAAGCCAGATAAAGACGATGATAGCAACATACACATCTATGCCATCTTATTTGTGGTGATTATTTTTGGCGGGATTGCTGCGGTAATTGGCTACCACAATGCTAAGGATACCAATCCGACTGGCGATGTCATGCTGGCATTTTATATAACAGCGGTGTTCATCATAGTGTTCGGGGGCCTGTTTGTCCTCACTCGCCTCGTTACATCAGGTATAGGCACCCTCTCACAAAACGAGATGCCCAAGAAGGTAGGGGTCTTGAGGCTAATAAGCGCCCTCCTCACCCTTCCGCTCACAATATGCATCATCTCGCCCATAGACGCGCTGATGATAGACTTTGGTATCTCTCATGACAAATACCTAAACGGCTACACCGAAAAGTTTGCCGCTATAGTAGTACGGGCTATATTCTTTACCATCGCCTCCCTTATGATAGTATATACGCCGAGAAAATTAGGAGGGCTTGCGTTTCGCAGTCGGCTCACAGGATGGCAATTCTTCTCAGGCATGTTCATAAGTAACTTCATAAGAATACTCTCATCGTAAACAGGAGGTAAAAATGGACATTGGAAGCATATTTTTATATGTAGTGGGCTCTATCATTGCCATAGCCCTTGTGGTGATCTTTATATCAGCTGGTATCGATGCAATAAGGACATACAGACTGCTAAAACAAACAAGGACAGGGGAGATAGGTTCTGTAGGTAGCGGACTTGCGAAGTTAAAAGGGAAGGTCATCCCCCTTAATGCGCTTACATCTCCATTAGGAAACACAGATTGTGTCTACTACAAATTCAAGGTGGAGTACTACGCAAGAAGAAAAAGGCGCTATGAATGGATCACTGCACTAGAGGAGACAAAGGCCTCTCCATTTCTGGTGGATGACGGTACCGGCAGGCTTTTTATAGATCCGGAGGGTTTGGGAATGGATGTGTCCTGGGAGTTAACTACTGAAACAAAGATGGAGGTCGAGTCGAAGGACCTGCCTGAAAGTGCAGTGAAGTTTCTAAAAAGACATGATCTCACAGGAAGGAACCTGTACAGGCTCAAAGAAACAATACTAAAAGGCGGCTCAGCAGTCTCTATCCTTGGAGTAGTAGAACCTGCCACAGGAAAGGACTATAAGGTCTCCATCGTCGCAAACAGGAAAAATGGGCCGTGTTGTGTCATCTCAGACATGGATGAGGCAGCGCTCCGTCGATCCAAGATTATACAAGGCGTGGGTCTTCTGGTATTTGGGGTCGCCATAGCTGTCATCGCGCTCATAGTCCTATATAACAAGATAGCCACGAGATTTTTGCCACACTAATATCCACACAAGGTGCATGTCTTGCAATCGTTACAGAGCCGTGATAAGGTAACCATCCCGGAGGGATCGATGACAGAAATGATTGTAAAAACAATAGAGTGGAAGGATGACAAGGTGATCGTCTTGGATCAGCGCAAGCTCCCGCACGAGGAGGTCTATAAGGTATACGAAGACTACAAGGGCATAGCCGACGCCATAAAGACGATGGTGGTAAGAGGCGCGCCGCTCATAGGGGTGGCAGCTGCAATGGGCGTTGCACTCGGCGCCCTCGGCATAGGGGTTAGGACCTTCCACGACTTCTATGAAAGAATACAGAAGATATGCAGCATACTCGCCTCCACCAGACCCACGGCAGTAAATCTCTCATGGGCGCTCGAGCGGATGAAGGCGGTCTGCCTACTAAACAAGGACCTACCATTAGATGAGTTGAGGCTTAAATTAAAAGAAGAGGCGCTTGCAATATACAAAGAGGACATCGAATCCAGTAAGTCAATAGGGAGATTTGGGGAGGCGCTTCTCTCAGACGGAGACGCCGTCCTCACACACTGCAACGCCGGCGCCCTAGCAACGGCAGGATATGGCACGGCGCTTGGTGTGATATACGCGGCAAAGTCGCATGGAAAGTACATCAAGGTATATGCATGCGAAACGAGGCCGCGCCTACAAGGTGCAAGGCTTACCGCATGGGAGCTGCAAAAGCACGGTATGGATGTAACCGTGATTACAGACAACATGGCGGGATATATCATGCAGCTAGGCAAGATAGATAAAGTGATCGTAGGTGCGGATAGGATCGCCTCAAACGGAGATGTCGCAAATAAGATCGGGACCTATTCCCTAGCGGTCCTCGCAAAGGAACATAGCATACCATTCTATGTAGCGGCTCCGCTCTCAACCTGCGACATAAATATCCCATCTGGCAAGGAGATCCCCATCGAAGAGAGGGACCCGGAAGAGGTAACGCATGTAGAGGATGTATGGATAACGCCTGAATACGTAAAGGTCTTGAATCCGGCCTTCGATATCACACCAGCCCGGCTTGTAACCGCACTGATCACAGACTATGGCATTATAAGCCCACCATCGCAAGAGGCAATCGCATCACTTATGAAGAAGCGCGGACAATAGAATCTTTTGGACCTTGGACGGCGCGTAGGCCCTGATCAATTCAAATTCTCTTTCTCTAGCATCTCCTCTAATGGGTCCTTGAGGATCCCTGAGACGACGAGTTTTAATGGCTTATTATTATTGGGTAGGTTTAAGAGATGCCACTTTGGTACCTCCATCTTCTCCCTCTTCTTGTACGGTATAAATATGCCGCCGCAGCTCAGGACGGTTGCCTTGGTGGAAGGGGAGTCCCCCACCTCCTCCCCCTCCATCCCCCTCTCAAGCTCCTCGCTCCCCTCTAAAACCGCTTCATCTAACCTGTCTTCGTACCTCATCTCTCCCCCTTTGTTCTCTCGGCAAAAGACCTTTAAGCAACCTGCGTACCCAGACCCAAAGGGGGAAGTCAGATATAACTTACTAAAAAATAAGGGCTTTTATAATATCGTATAATTCCGAGCCTCCCTCAATCTGATAAATATAAACGGGAGTCAAGGGAGTGACGCTACAAACAACTTGCCCTGATGGCGGGTTTATAGTATCTATGGTTGGATGTTGCTATATATCCTGCTACTTTCTGGTGGTTTCTTCCTATTATATATAGGTGCAGATTGGCTCGTTACAAACTCTGCCTCCCTCGCCCGGTCTACGGGGATAAAACCGGTTGTGATAGGGGTCACGATCATAGCATTCGGGACCTCTGCACCGGAGTTCATCGTCTCCATCGCCGCCTCGCTCCAAGGGAGGGGTGAGGTGGTCCTAGGAAACGACGTGGGTTCCTGTATCGCCAACATAGGTCTCATCCTCGGCATATCCGCCTTTATAAGGCCGCTTACCACCTCAATGAGGCTTGTAAAAAAGGAACTCCCCATCGCCTTGGGCTCACTCCTCTTGCTCCTCCTTACCGCTATCAATCTAAGAATAGGGAGGGTGGAGGGGGTCGTCCTCTCCTTAGGTATCTGTACCTTCGCCTGGTACTGTGTAAAAGAGGCAAGGGCGGACATAGCGACCTTTGGGGAGAGGTTGGAGAGGGAGTATGAGGAGTATGTAAAACCTGCTAGGAGCAAACCGGCATGTCTTGCGTTTATCCTCCTTGGGTTGACTCTCCTAGGAATAGGTTCTCACCTCGCTGTAAAAGGGGGTGTTGGCCTTGCAGAGGCGCTCCACATCCCCTCATATGTAATCGCCGCCTCGCTCATCGCTGTTGGAACTTCCCTCCCTGAACTCGCCACATCTGTGGTGGCCGCTGCAAAGGGGGAGGCAGATATAAGCATAGGCAATGTCATAGGCTCTAACATATTCGACGTGCTCGCCTGTATAGGGATTCCTGCCGCTATAAGGCCTATTGCGGTGGATAGGGTCGTGGTGATGAGGGATATACCATTTGCAATTGGGATCACCATTATACTAGGACTCTTTATGATCACAGGTAGGAGGACCACGAGGTCTGAGGGGCTCTTCCTCCTTGCAATCTACGGGGTATATATATATCATCTGACAAGACTGATGGGAGGTGCAGGTGTTTAAAAAGGTACTGCTCCCAACCGATCTATCCGAATCGAGCAAGATAACAATCCCTGTCTTAAGGTCGCTCGTCCCTGCGGGGGTGGAGGAGGTCCTCATCCTCCATGTCATCGACCAGCGCCTGCTCGTCCAGATAGGAGAGGCCTACAGCGACACCCTGCTAAACGCCATGAGGAGGGAGGGAGAGGAACAGGTGTCCAATCTCGCCCAAGAGGTAAGGGAGATGGGCGTAAAGGTAGAGACGCGGGTATTGTTGGGGGTCCCTCACCACCAGATAGTGGGTATGGCATCCGCCTCGGGTTCTTCCCTTATCCTCATGTCGGCGTACGGGAAGGGGATGCTCTGTAAGGTGCTCTTGGGTTCCACTGCGGAGAATGTGATGAGACACACCACCACTACCCTCCTCCTCGTAAGGGGTGAGATAAGGGAGGAAGGTGGAAGGCCGGTCTGTATACCAAGGGGTGGTAACCCATTCGAGAGGATCCTCTTCCCAACGGACTTTTCAGAGCCATCGCTTGAGTGTATACCGCGCATAAAGCAACTGAGGTCGGCCGGCCTCAAAAATCTCATAGTCGCCTATATCCGGGATGTGACACAGACCATACCACATCTCTTAGAAAGGCTCCCAGGGCTTGAAGAGATAGACTCCAAGCGACTTGATGAGGTAAAAAGACTCCTAGAAGGCGAGGGATTTGATGTGGAGACGATCCTAAGAGATGGTATCCCCTTCATTGAAATAGATGCCATCACACAGGAGCGCGATGTAGGAACGGTGGTGATAGGCTCGCACGGCAAGAGCATGGTAAAAGAGATGCTTATAGGCGGGATCGCTGGTAGGCTGGTGAGGCGACTCACAAGGAACGTGATGATCGTAAGAAAAAGTCAATAAATAAACTCTTTTGTCATTATTCTGACGGTATTCTTATATTGATTACCCTTATTTTAAACCGCCCACGTCCAAACACATCAGAAAATCTTTTAATATCAAATTACTATAACTGTTAATAGACTCCACATCTAAGGCACACCTCGTGCACATCTCCCTCCTCAAAACAGGGGGTAAGATATGAAACAGATTGTGATCCTTGGGCTCTTCCTCCTCTCATTCACGCTACCTACCTCTGTCCTCTCCCATGAGGAGGCAAAAGTAGGCATTGCAAGCGGTGAAGACGCAACCCTGCCGCCCGGACCGGATATAAGGATAATAATCAACATACCCGCGAGAAAACTCACCCTCCTAGATGAGGGGAAGGTGGTGGAGCGCTATGATGTTGCAGTTGGGCAACCTATATACAAGACACCAAAAGGACCCCAAGAGATAACTGAACTCATCTGGAATCCATGGTGGATACCACCCGACAGCCCATGGGCGGCCGGTGAAAGACCAGATCCACCCGGCCCAAAAAACACACTAGGACCACTAAAGCTCCCGATGGGCCAAGGGATCAGGTTGCACGGGACAAATAAGGAGTCTAGTGTGGGGAAGTGGGCATCGCATGGATGTATCAGGATGCGGAATAGTGATGTAGTAAAGCTGGGGTGGTATATACAAAAGAGGATAAACAATGACCCAGACGAGCTCCTAGAGAAGTATAAGAAGTACAACCGCACAAGCTTCTATGTAAAACTCCTATACCCGGTCAAGGTAGACATAGTATACGAACCGGTGGAGATTGTAGATGGCATGATCCACATATATCCCAACCTATATGGATGGGCAGGTGATGTGAAGACCGAGGTCTTAAAGGCAGCTTCGTCTTCTGGGATAGACGTAGGGAAGCTGGACCTTGTGAAACTAGAGTCTATAAGGTATCCAAAGAAGGGTGACGAGACGGTGACGGTGCCGCTCACAGAAGTAGTTACAAGCGGGGCCAAGGAGACCAAATACGTCTCAGCAAATTGACCTTACCGGCCTCACCACATCCTGACGCGGCCGGTATCTATGTGCACAAAGTCAGGTCCCCTGTAGTAACCCACGCCGCCTGCGTGGAGGGAAAGGGCATAGTTTCTCACATCACTCGTTGGAACTCCTCTTAGCCTTATGTCCATCGCCTTTCCTTCCATGTGGAGGCTCCTCTTGGCCACACCCCGCCCTGCCATCCTAAGCTCCGCATTCAGTTCTGGGCTCCTGTAACCAGATATCACCTCTATTACCTTGTTCCCACCAAAGTGATCTGAGATATAATCCACAAGTTCTATAAGACGGAGGTCCATATCCCTCTCCTCTCCTGTTAGGCGGCACCTCAGGAAGTGCCTTATCTTCTGGATGCCCTCCTCTATGTATCTCCCATCCTTGTCTTTGTACTGGACCTCTAGAAACTCGTTTGTATGTGTGTTAAATAAGAGGAGCCTGCCATCGCCTGTGTATTCAAAGATCCCCCTCTTCTGAATAGCGGGGTATGCAATGGCCGGGGTAATAAATACAGATAAGATGGCAAGTAGCAATGCCTTCCAGATACCCTTAGTAACCGACATATACACAACCTCCCATGTATTGCGTATGGCGTATAATATTAGCCCGGAAAAGTCAAGCAGGATGTCATGTGCCCCTCTTTTTCGTTGCGGATGATGGAGACATGCTGGTATAATTTAGAAAGGCTATGCCCTATAACCTCATCGCCATACTCATCCTTGCCTCTCTCCTCCCCGCCTGTGGGCGTGGGTGTGTAGGAGGCGCGACAAGGATAAAAGACGTCTCCGTAGTGGTAGAGAAGGTAAGGGTTCTAGAAAGGCCTTCCACGGCGACTATAGTAGGCAATATCATCCCGAACGAAACAACCGTGATAAGCTATCCATACGATGTCAAGGTCCAGGAGTTCTATGTGAACCAGGGAGCCTTTGTAAAAGAAGGTGCACCCCTGTTTAAGATCTCTGAAGAAGAGATCTCACTAAACCTCTCTGCCCTAAAGGCAAAGAGAGACGAGATCTCAAAGAGCATAGAAAAGATGTCGCTCCTCCTAAGAGAAAAAGAGGCGGAGACAGAGGAGGGAAAGACAGATCACGATAAGACCACGCGCCTTAAAGAGGAGACTGAGTCAGGGGGCGAAGGTGCCGAACTGGAACGAATAAATAGTGAGATATCTAGGCTCACCTCCCAGCTAGAGCACACAACCACCTTTAGCCCCATCTCGGGCTGGGTAACAGAGAGGAGAGAGAAGGGCGAGCTAGTGAAGGCGAGTGAACCGATCTTAAAGCTGGTAAATGTAGTCCCGGCAAAGGTCTCCTTCTCTATACAAGGCCGTTGGCTGGAGAGGTTTAAACTCGGCTCGACCATCTCCATGTTCATAAATGAACTCGGAGAGGTACACGAAGGAAGGGTGGTCTACGTAGGCCCTGAGATGACCGGACCCAACAAACAGACAACCGTACTCGTCGAGATACCAAATGAAAACATGCGTCTCAAGGCCGGCATGACCGCAAGTCTAGAGATGGAAGAGGGCGCCACTCGCACGTATCTCATCCCAACCTCGGCCGTCATGTCAAAGATGAGGGGACCATATGTATTTGTGGTAAAAGGGACGGTGGCTTACAAAACCCCTGTTGTCATAGGGGCGATAAACGGCGATGATACCGAGATCGTAGAAGGACTAAATGAAGATGACCTTGTGGTGGTGCAGGGTGGGGATAGGTTGTATCATGGGGCCACAGTAAATATATTAAGATAGTATGCCAAGACTAAGATGGATATCTACATCTGTTTTGTGTTTGACGGTCCTGTGTCCAACTATCCTCCTTAGTAAAGAGGTTTGGCGAAAGATAGAAACTGGTATCTGGTATACAAAGATAGAGGCCTCCTCTGGAAGCATCCACGCGGTGAAGATAGACCCACATCTATACAGATTTGGAGTTGCCCTCCCCTCCGAGATGGGGAGGGTGAGTTCAACGGTAAGGGGCCTTGCTATAAAGAGTGGGGCAAAGGTAGCCATCAACGGTGGCTTCTTCACCCCTGAATACCATCCGCTAGGCCTCATTATAGACAACGGCAAGGTGATAAATCCCGTGAAGAAGATGAGCTGGTGGGGGATATTTTATATATCAGACCTAAGGCCTTATATAGTTCACACAAGTGAGTTTAAGGGTGAGGCGGGTATTGAGACCGCCATCCAGTGTGGGCCGCGCCTGGTGATAAACGGGGAGATCCCCCGCCTCAAAGAAGGAGTGGCAGAGAGGTCTGGCGTATGCATAGACAAAGATGGAAACGTGATCCTTGTTGTCACCCAAAACCTCATGCTCTCCCTGCAAGAATTTGCATCGGTACTCAAAGGGGGCGGAGAGGCAGGCGGGCTGGGGTGCGTAAATGCCCTAAACCTAGATGGGGGAAGGTCCACACAGATGTATATAAAGACAAGGGGGCTTGATCTAAGCATACCTGGGGCAAATGAGATAGCAGATGCAATTGTAGTCGTGCCACGCTAAACCCACAGAGGATCATTTATTCATGCTCTCCAAGAATTCCTTGTTTGTCTTTGTGTTGACAAGTTTATCCAATAAGAACTCCATGCTATCTATTGGGTTTAACGGTGCGAGGAGTTTTCTAAGTATCCACACCCTGTTCAGTGTCGCCTCGTCCTGCAAGAGCTCTTCCTTTCTGGTACCGCTCTTGTTGATATCAAGGCATGGAAAGATCCTCTTTTCCATGAGCTTCCTATCTAAGTGTATCTCGGCATTTCCCGTACCCTTAAATTCCTCAAATATAACCTCATCCATGCGGCTGCCTGTATCTATCAGCGCGGTTCCTATGATAGTTAGGCTTCCTCCACCCTCGATGTTCCTAGCCGCCCCAAAGAATCTCTTCGGCTTATGGAGCGCGTTTGAGTCGACACCTCCTGAGAGTATCTTGCCGGAGGGGGGGACAACCGCATTGTAGGCGCGCGCAAGCCTTGTGATACTATCTAACAGTATTACAACATCATGTTTGTGTTCTACAAGCCGCTTTGCCTTTTCCAAGACCATCTCTGAAACCTGAACATGTCTTGAGGCCTGTTCATCGAATGTAGAACTCACTACCTCGCCCTTCACAGACCTCTCCATGTCTGTTACCTCCTCTGGGCGTTCATCTATAAGGAGAACGATGAGATCTACCTCTGGGTGATTTGTCGTGATGGCATTTGCTATATTCTGGAGGAGTACTGTTTTTCCAGCACGCGGAGGCGACACAATGAGCGCCCTCTGCCCCTTTCCTATCGGAACAAGCAGGTCTAATATCCTCGTAGAATAATTCTTCGGGTCAAATTCAAGATTGAACTTCTGGTTGGGATATAGTGGAACAAGGTTGTCGAAGAGTATCTTCTGTCTTGCCTTCGCTGGATCTTCGTAGTTTATAGTATCTATCTTCACCAGCGCAAAATACCTCTCCCCCTCTTTGGGAGGTCTTATCTCCCCTTCTATTATATCGCCGGTCCTCAATCCAAAGCGCCTGATCTGGGACGGGGAGACGTACACATCGTCAGGGCCTGGGAGATAGTTGTAGTCTGGTGACCTCAAAAAACCAAATCCATCAGGCAGTGTTTCCAAGACGCCCGACGCAGTGATGACGCCATTCTTTTCAACCTGCGCCTTCAAAAGGGCAAAGATGAGCGCCTGCCTCTTTAGGCTAGCGGCATCTTCGATATTGAACTGCGTGGCAAGCTCCACCAGCTCATCTATCTTCTTGGACCTCAGCTCATTTAGGTGCATAAAAATACCCCCTTCTTAAACTACACCAGTCCCGAGAAGAGACAAGTGCATGAAATACACATCGCCTGTAGTGTTGATTTATCCATGATGGGAGCTATAAAGTGCCATCCAAATACTCTTTAAAGAAATGGGTTGAAAGTCCTATAAAATATTAACCTGTGGGGCTAATCCATAAAGGATGGAGATATTATGGCTGCTTCCAATCAGAAAGTCAAGGACTTTAGTAGAACTCTTCTTGGCCAATATCGTGACAAAAAGTGTTTGCACCGTTTAAGCAACTTGTATATCTAATGGACTATGAAGATGCCCGTAGTCCCGTATAAGATAAAGACTGTGGAACCGATCTTCCTCCTCCCAAGGGAGGAGAGGCTAAAGGCAATACAAAGGGCCGGTTACAACCTCTTCGGCCTGAGGTCTGAAGAGGTCTACATAGACCTCCTAACCGACTCTGGGACCGGCGCCATGAGCGCTGCACAGTGGTCGCGCGTCATGCTGGGCGACGAATCTTATGCAGGCTCCGCCTCATTCTCCAGGCTAGAGGAGACGATCAGGGATATAATGGGTCTCCCCTATGTGATACCGGTACACCAGGGGAGGGCTGCAGAGCAGCTCTTAGACCACGTCCTCATTGAAAAGGGGATGGTGGTACCCGGCAACGCCCACTTTGATACCACAAAGGCACACATCGAATACCGCGGAGGGAGGGCCATAGACTGCACAATAAAGGAAGGGAGGGATCCAGAGGTCATCCATCCCTTCAAGGGAAATGTGGATACGGATCTCCTCCTAGACTGCATAAAGAAATATGGGAGGGAAAGGATCGCCTATGTCCTCGTCACCGTCACGTGCAACTCCGGCGGCGGGCAACCTGTCTCAATAGCAAACATAAAGGAGGTCTCCAAGATATGTAGAAAATACGGCCTGCGTCTCTTCCTAGATGCGGCGAGGTTTGCAGAAAATGCCTATTTCATAAAGGTGAGGGAAGAAGGGTATAACACAAAAGGAATAAGGGAGATCGTCAAAGAGATGTTTAGCTACGCGGATGGCTGCACAATGAGTGCAAAGAAGGACGGTCTCGTCCCTATCGGTGGTTTTCTGGCCGTCCGTGACAAGGAGCTCTATGAAGAACTCAAGCCGCATGACATCCTGTTTGAAGGCTTCTATACATATGGCGGGATGAGCGGCATGGATATGGAGAATATGGCGCAAGGGTTGAGAGAGGTCTTAGATGAGGCATACCTCTCGTACCGGATCGCGCAGACGGCTTATCTCGGAGAGGGGCTGGACAAAGAGGGTATCCCTGTAGTAAAGCCGTTTGGCGGGCATGCCATATTTATAGATGGAAGGAGATTTTTCCCGCTAGTGCCAGAAGACGAGTTCCCAGCACAGCTCGCATGTGTAGAGATATACAAAGAGGGTGGGGTAAGGACGGTGGAGGTGGGGGCATGTCTTGCAGGGAGGGATCCGGACACTGGGGAAAATATAAGACCGCCGATGGACCTTGCACGCCTCGCCATCCCAAGGCGCGTATACACGCTGGAGCACCTAGACTATGTAATAGAAGTGGTAAGTGCGGTCCATAAGATGGCTGGCTCAGTGAAGAGGGGGCTTAAATTTGACAGGGAGACAAAGGGGATACGCCACTTCACATCAACATTCAAGTATGTAACCTAGGTTTATGATATCTCCTCAACCCACACAGAATTTATAAAATGCGGCTTATCTAACACCTTGAGATACTTTACCTCGTCTGCAAAACGCCTTACTGCCTCATCTACGAAGCGCTTTATCTCCCCTCCTCCCTTCGTCAAAGCACACTCCTTCACAATCGACGGAAATCTCCCCCCTGAAAGGGCGGTGTTAAATATATGTAGAGGTATTGGTTTAAACACCCGCTCGCCAAATAGCGCCTCATTGAGGAGGACCGTCACAAAGATCCCCTCTAATTTCAGATCCTCCATCCTCTCTGTCATTGCCATGACCTCGCCTGCGCTCAGCTTGATCAACTCAGCGACATATTCCCCCTTAAGTGAGATATATTTAATCCTCTCCTCTGCCTCTCTCACATCAGATATAGATAGGAATGGCCTTGCTAGATCTGCAGTAGACGCACCCTTAGGGACATACAGAGGTGATCTTCGGAGGAGTGCTTTTAAAAATATCTCCTCCGCATCATCTAACAAGGAAAGGTTCTTCTCATCGCCGCCCAGCCACCCATTTTTAAATACGCGGCGCGCCTTTTCTCCAAGCCTCCTCACATAGCCAAACCCAAACTGGAATACATTTAGAAGCCAATGTTCTCTCGCAATCTGGACAGCCTTTGAAACATCCATGCCTGAGATCTCTTCTAGCCCAATATTGATACCACCTATCGACTTTAGTAGGGAAAATCCAACTGCACCAAGATCCATCACGAGCCCATCGGCAACCAGTATCTTGTTGGCAATAGAGGCAATCTCCAAGATTGCCATATCTGCATCTCTGCCCTCCATCTCTGATATCACAGTATTTACAAACAGGTTGGTATTTTTGATCACCAGACTCGGATAATTTGCCCTAATCACACCCGCATCGCTACCTCCCATAGATACTTCCTTCTTGGGGGTGTGAAAAAATCCCTCTTTAGAAAGAGGGGAATATACGGCTATCGCCTCATCGAATGGAGGGAAGCCGTTCTCAGCCAGAACCTTCTCCCTCTCCTCGTAGGCGGCCTCTTCTCTCACCGAAGAGAGGTCCCAGATACACGCCTCGCATATCACATAGAAGAGCTCCCTCTCCTCCCTTACGAGCACGTTCATCATATGCAGGATCAGATCCTCATGTTTCTCGTCCACCACCTGAAAGTAATAAACTCCCTCGTATGTAATCGGAGGCGCCTCCCTCGGCCATAAAAAGGCATCCGCGGGGTCCACCTCCTTGTCCTCGCGCTTGAAGACAACTATGGAATTTTTAAAGAACCAGATGATCTGATCAAAATCAAATTTCTTAAACCACTCCATTAGTTTGTCATCGCCGCAAGCAGATATATAACCCAACCACTCTATCACGGATGGGAGGTGTATCCTGTCCTTCCTCCACGTCTCTATATCTAAGATCAACTCGAGCTGCTCTGGCGTGGTAACGGATATAAGGGAAAGGGCATCATGGGGTGTAAGTCTCTTTATGGTGAGCCATACCTCAATCGGTGGAACATATTGGATAAAATCAGGTCTTCTGGCCGCCTCCACAAGCTCTATCCTCTTAGCATCGCTAGACCTTACAAACACCTCTGCCTGTTCAAGCGGAGAGAGTGAGCAGAACTCTGCCAGTGAAATCTCTTCCACACCCCTTGTAGAGATCTTTGCCGTCATATGCGAAAGACATACTTGCTTATCCAGCCCGTGTCAATCGCAGATGGTTAAGAATGCTAGTGCCTAAAACCTTAGGCAAACAAAAAGGTATTTATATACTTCAAGGAAAAGTCCAGTTGTTGACTATAAGGCAAATCGTATCGTATCCTGTCTGATACTATGAAGAAGGCATTTTTGTTTACTACCCTCTCCCTTGCGCTTATGTTCGGTAGCATATCGTATGCAAAGGGCTCATTTTTTTACATGGGGGACGGGAAGTTAAAGATAGGGAGAGGGCGCGGAGGTCCGTTGGTAGAGGTGGTGTTTAGGGATCACAATGGAAATTACATAGAAAACGGACTCAAGATACTAAACAGGCTCTATGGCTCGGATTATACAAAGCCGGAGGAGAGGCTCTCTCTAAGACTTATAGAACTGCTGGACTACATAGAGGATACCCTTGGAGGGAGGGGAATACACATCATATCAGGTCACAGGAGCACCACCCAAAATGAGGCCATCAGAAGGCGCGGGGGCCTCGCCGCCTCTTCTTCCCTCCACATAGACAGCGAGGCAGTAGACATCGTAATGGAGGGTGTACCATCATCAAAGATATATGAATTCCTGTACCAAAAGGAGTGTTGTGGGATCGGCTATTACCACACTGACACAATACACATAGACGATGGCCCTCCTAGGTTTTGGGATGAGAAGACCTCTGGAACAGAGAAGAAGGAGCCTCCGCGAAACGAACACATCGTAGTAAAGACAAAGAGCGACATATACAAGGCTGGCACGAAGGTGGGACTAAAATTTTCACGCGTCACAGACTACCCAATTGGTATAAAACCATCCATCCTTATGGAGTGCGGAGAAAAGAATGTATGGAAAGGAAGGTTTGAAATCGAACCGGCATCATCTGTAGAAAGACAGGGCGATTGCTACATCTTAAAAGACCGGCGAGAGGGGAGAAATATAGCATTTACGCTCCCAAACTACTCTCCAAAACACAACTCAACATGCAAGGTCACCTTAGAGTTTTGTCCCCCTATGACGGAGAAGATGCCACCCCGCGTTACAAGTAATCCGTTCCTTATAGAGGAGTGACAGCCCCTCCTCCAGATTCACTTTACCTCTTTCCCATCCACTATCTTTATAGCAAGGCAATCGTATACCTCCCTACCCTCCTGATATATAGAGACTCCTCTTTTAAGGATTCTCCATTCCCTCCACTGGTAGACGCCTTCCGAATTGAGCCGCTCCAAGAGGTCCTTCGATGATTCGAGTCCATTAGATAGAGAGGGATTCTGCATCAACACTACATGTCTCCCAAGGTCTGCGCATGCTACGATTGTGAGTGGCTCCACGACCAGATTTGTAAGTTCGGGGAGGATATATTGCGGCACCGCCGCCTTTGCCTGAAGAGTTATCATCTTGGCCCTTGCATCGGGGACGGCTGCCTCCTTTGTGGATTCTATAAGGTCTATAAGGTAGAGTCTTACATCGTCCAGATTCTTGGCCTTTTGTATATCCTCCACCTTGGGGTAGGTTACGAGGGCCTTTGCAAGGAGCGATATCTCTTTTAGGTAATGGCTCTTTTGGTTGTCTGGCACTACATGCATCACAGCGATATACACCTTTTCCCCATCTGGTGCTCCATAGTCGATCCCCTCGGGACTCCATCCTATCACACACATAAGGTCCTCTTCATAAGGCACCCTAGCATGTGGACATGCCCAACCCTTCCCAAGCGCGGTATTGGCAGCCTCTTCCCTCTTCATCACAAGCCCTAAGATATCCATACCTGCAGGTGTCTCTGGAAAGGCCTCTATGATGTGGGAAAGAAATTGAAGTGTAGAGGGTTTGTCGCTCTCTGGCAGTTCAAACAACCTTCCCTCTTTCAGTGCATCTATTATTGTGTCCATGAGTTGCCTCCGTATCTCTTAAAGAACCACGTCTTAACTATGTGGGTAAATACCGAATAAGCAAGCAGGACAAGTGCTACAAATATCCAATATGTAGCTGGTAGTGGCACCATACCTAAAACGCTTCCGAATGGAGAGTATGGAAGCCATATACCAAATGCCATTATACCAAGTGTCGTGAATAAAAGCGATAGCGAAGGCCTGCTCTCAAGGAACGGGATCCTCCTCGTCCTTATGATATGCACGATGAGCGTCTGTGTAAGGAGCGATTCTACAAACCATCCCGTTTGGAATAACCTCATGAGGAAGCCCTTTTCTGCACCGCCAAGTGATGGACTCACATAGCCCATACATCCAAACAAAAACCACATCGCACCAAACGTGATATAATCGAATATTGAGCTCACCGGCCCAAACAGCATCATAAAATTCCTTATGCCCTTAATGTCCCATTTGAGCGGCCTTTCAATGAGCGATTCGTCCACATTATCGGTAGGTATAGCGGTTTGCGAGATGTCATACAAAAGATTGTTGGTAAGTATCTGAACGGGTTGCATCGGCAAAAATGGAAGGAAATAGCTTGCGCCCAGCATACTAAACATATTTCCAAAGTTAGAGCTGGACACCATGCGAATATATTTTATCATATTTGTAAACACCCTCCTCCCCTCTAAAATGCCGTCCGCAAGGACCATCAGACTCTTTGTAAGGAGGATTATGTCGGCAGATTCCTTTGCGACATCGGCAGCCGTATCTACAGAAACACCGACATCTGCTGCACGAAGCGCCTCTGCGTCATTTATGCCGTCGCCCAAAAATCCAACTACGTGTCCATTCCTTCTAAGTCTTCCAACAATCTCATCCTTCTGGGTTGGAGAAAGTTTTACAAATACATCATTCTCTTCCAACACCCTCCCTAACTCTTCATCTGATAGAGAAGCAAGCTCGCTTCCACTTATTACCCTCTCCGCTTTAATACCCACATCCTTACATACCTTTAGTGTGACAAGGGCATTGTCGCCAGTAAGGACCTTTATTGCCACACCCGCCTTCTTTAAAAGGGTAACCGCCTCAGAGGCAGAGGCTTTTGGAGGATCAAAGAATGCAATGTAACCAAGTAGAATAAGCTCGCTCTCGTCCTCCACCGTAAATGTGGTCTTGTCTTTTGAAAATGGCCTATATGCGATCCCTAGGACCCTAAATCCATCTCTATTCAGACCTTCAACCTCTTCGAACAGGTCCGCCTTTATCATGTCCACCAATGGATACACCTCATCTCCTATCTGATAGCTCTTGCAACAGGAATATATCTCCTCTACGGCGCCTTTGCATATAAGCACATGTTCGCCTTCGTAGTCGACGATGACAGACATCCTTCTCCTTTTAAAGTCGAATGGTAATTCATCCACAATTCTACAGTCCCTTTCAACTTCCAACTCCCTATGTTCCAGTATGGCGCGGTCTATTAGACTCTTAAGGCCTGTCTGAAAATAACTGTTGAGATAGGCATAAGTTAAGACATCCTCACTCACATTCCCTAACACATCTACGTGCCTCTCAAGCACAACCCGATCTTGTGTAAGCGTACCTGTCTTGTCAGTACATAAGACATCCATCGCACCGAGGTTTTGGATGGCGCGAAGGTCTTTTACTATTACCTTCCTCTTGGACATTGAAAGCGCGCCGCGAGCAAGGCTTGTGGTGATAATCATCGGGAGCATCTCTGGTGTAAGTCCAACCGCCACTGCAATTGCAAATATGAGCGCCTCAATCCAATTTCCTTTCGTGGAGCCGGCAATCAAAAACACGGACACAACTATTGCAAGCATAGTGGATATCATAAGCCACGTGAACCTTGAGATTCCTATGTCGAAATCTGTCTTTGTCTCCCTTGCAGTGAGCCGCTCCGAAATCGCCCCAAATAACGTCTCCATGCCCGTGCTTACCACTACACCCTTGGCACTGCCGCTTACCACGAATGTCCCGAAGAAGCATATGTTCTTCAGTTCGAATGGTGAAGTGACATTATTTCCTTGTACCTCTACACCTTTTTCCACCGGCATCGACTCTCCGGTAAAGGCTGACTCGCTTACAAAAAAGTCACGCGCTGAGATAAGTCTTATGTCGGCCGGGACAATGGAACCGGCGCTCAAGACAACTACGTCGCCCGGAACAACGTTTGATATATCTATCTCAACCTCTACGCCATTCCTCAAGACATGGACCTTGGACTTAACCTTTTCGCTTAAGAGCTCAGCCGCGCGGCTGGACCTCGCGTCCAATATATAAGAAAGCCCTATGCTTAAAAGCAGCATCACCGAGACTATTGCGGCCGATTTCGTCTCTCCTATCGCAGCCGATATGGATGCAATGACGAAGAGTTGGATTGCAAGAGGGCTCTTTATCCGGTGAAAGATATCCTTTAAAAAGCCAACCCGTTTCTTCTTTGCAAGTTCGTTAGGCCCAAACCTCTCTATCCTCTCCTCTGCCTCCTCATTTGTGAGACCTGAAGGGGTGGCGCCAAGTCTTCTAAACACCTCTTCAATCGGCATCGAGGCAAATTCTAAAAGCCTCCCCTCCCTGGTGGAACGACGAGCCAAACCAGAAGACACAAATCCTCCGATTGGCACGCCCCTCTTGGATCCGAAGATTCGCTGGATAACGCTGTAGATGCTCAAGGCTACCTCCCTTCCAGCGGCCGAAAAGAAGAAGGGAGGTTCTAAAAACTGGCTGGCTTAAGATCTAAATAAAGATGGATGGACCCCTCTTCTGCTTTCCGGCCCTACTACTATAACTTCCTTCCGCATCTCCCATACCCAAACAATCTCCTCCTAAAACCTTGGGCAGGCTATACATACAAGGTTATAAGATTGTCAAGCCAATTTGGTCTTCTAGATGGCGAAGTACACCAGTCTTTAACCAACGAACTTGCGTATAGGGGATATGATGCTGGTGGAAGCAACCACTATTTGCGCCTGATAAGTGAACAACCACTGCCGAATATGCCATAGCGTTCATCCGCGGGTGCTGGTAAATGAATAGGCACATCCCCGCCATGTTGTTCGACCTTTTCGCTGACGTCGATCTTTTTGTCACCCTCCTCAAGCTTGACAACACCTTTTGCATCAATTGTGGCAGACGCCTTTCCTCTCTCGCCTTCGGGATCCACGGCCTCAACTGTTAAAATAACTTTCTTTACTATCTCTTTTGACGCTGTCTCCGATTTTGGTGTGACTGCATCTCCGAAAGGTGCTGCTGGATCAAATGCTGGCAACTTATCAAAATCAATATTTATGATAACTTTGTTTCCGTCCACATCCAGCATATTGCTTATGTCGTTCCCGCTGGCATCTTCAAGTCGTACGCTTTCAGTTAGTTTATCGCCGGCTGGATCGCTGCAGATAAATTCGAAAATAAATTGATCTTCATCAACCCTTACCAAACTACAGAACGGCTTTTCGTTGATATTTCTATAGATAAAGGCATGTACGTTACCTCTTCCGCTTGCTGAGGCTGGGCAAACTTTGTCATAAAAAACAACTTCATCATATCCACCAGCAGAACCTGTCCGCATTGCAACCATTTGATTATGCGGATTTACAAAGAGACATCCGCCTCCGCTCATAACCTTATCAATGGCAGAATAAGGTCTTAAGTCTTCTTCAGCGCGGCTTATGGATTCAATATGACCATCCGGTGTTATCCTCAACATCATTGATGAATGTTTGTCTGCGGCATAAACGATATTGCCAAGCTTTGTGTATTGTATGCCCGTACCATCCTCGGAAGGTGCGATATATGGCTCTAATAAATCTGCATTCATTTTCCCACGAGAGATTGGTAGCCCCTCAAGCGTATTAGCAAACTCTGCAATAATTGGTTGTAACCCATTAGTACTAACATCCTCTTTCACAACCTCTGGCGAAAGAAGCGTTCCTGGTGCCATCCACATGTGCACGCTCTTGCCCATAAACATGGGCGATGTCTTGTCTCCACGGGACAAAGTAACCACTGGTTTCAGTAATTTATGATATGTGAGGATTGGCACGCTGCTTACCAGCGACTTATCACAGTGCCATGACGTTTCATCATCCTTCATGCAAGTGAATAGATACCCACCTTTCTCAATTCCTTCTTCGGCCTCTGCAAACGCCAGTATCTTCGCTGAACTGCCGTCGCCCATATCTATAACATCAAGTTTTACATCCCCGGCGCGGTTAAAATCTGCCATTTCTATCGCTGACATCTTTAGCTTAAAACCATCTTCCGCCTCAACGCTACCCACGGCAAGGATATTTATCGATTGCTCGTCTTCTCCAAGGACTTTCAATGCCGCGATGATTTCGTCTTGATTATCCCCGTTAATGTCGGCCGCCATTATGTCCCCTATAGACGCCGCAACGATACCCGGAGTCTTAAACTCCATCATCAATGGTCTGACCGTAACGACACTCGCGCTCGGATTACCGATACCATCAAAGGTAAAGATATGTTTTTCATCCCATCCTATAAGGAGGCGCCCGCTATTACCTAAATCTATCTTGCTGAGCCCAATTATATTATCGATGCCGGAGATCGGTTGAACAAGTGCTTTATTACTGATATGATCCACGTCGATTGTAGATATCGCCAAAACCCCTCCCTCCATGTAACCAATGGAATATATATCGTTCGGATAGAGTGCCACTGATTGTTCAACCGAAACAAGACCGGTATCAACAGCCCTTGTCTCTGCAAGATTGAATGTCTTAGAAACACCGACAACTGCCTGATCAATACATTCATCGGCGCTGTTGAACCCGAATTTGCTCGACACATCCCGCACCACAGCGCACTCCCACTCGTCGCTCTCATCATTGCACCTGTATTCACTGATAAGACATGGGTTTTCATTTGCACAAGTCTGGCCAGTCTTATCAACTGTACCCTCATTCAATTTGCAATCGAAACTGTTGCCATCTTTACTGCATACGAGCACACCTTTCATGCATTTTACAGAACATGGGCTCCCCGGCGTCTTCCCTTCCGGCAATGTCGCACAACCGCCGCAGGTATTCTTTTCTGCACCTTTGCAAACGAGTTTTCCATCAATACACGTGGTTATACCTTTTCCACATTCGCCGTCACACTCCGAGCCTAAACCGGCAATGTTATCATCTATCTTTCCGTTACAATCATTATCCAACCCATCGCAAATCTCGCTTGACGGCACCACCTCTCCGTCACAAGTTGCGGGATATTTATTGTCGCTGGCACATACATGCGTTCCACCTTTGCATACACCGATATCTTTTGTACCGCTTGGTCCCGTATAGCAGTTCTCGACCATTCCGGCCTCGCAGCAGCCTTCAATACCCGCATGAACACACCGGTTGGATTCACAAGCATCTCGCGTGCATGCAAAGGCGTCGGCACAATCAGACGCGCTTTTGCAACAGTTCTCGATAGTACGGTGGACTACCTTAAGTGAGATTGGGTCACAGATATCCTCCGTGCATACATCGCCGTCGTCGAGGTCTGTTAAAGCATTGTCTATTATTCCATCGCAGTTGTTGTCCTTCCCGTCACATATTTCAGCCGTAGGGTTAAGTGGTTTTGCATCGCACTCCACCCCTCTTTTATCGGGAGCGCAAACCAATTTTCCCTTTGTCTTACACTCGCCTTCACCCACAACACACTCGGCGCCAAGCGCAAAATCTTCATCAACGGCGCCGTCACAATCGTTGTCTATACCATCGCAAATTTCTGTCTCCGGCTTAAGAGGCGTGCAACTGTCTACCACTTTTCCATTGACGCAAGATGTGTGGCCGCTCGCTGCACAGGCGCCTATACCACAGCTGGTTGGCTCTGCAACATAATCTTCGTCTGTTTGTCCGTCGCAGTCATCGTCTATCCCATCGCAAGTAACATCCGCTTCGCTAGCACCCTCCATCGGATTACATACCTGTACAACACCGTCTATACAACTCTTGATAGTGTGTCGGCATTTTCCGAGACCGCAGGTCACGTCTTCGCCGGCAACATTATTAGACACAATACCTTTAACAGGATCACATCTATAAGTCTTGCAAGTTTCATCTGCAGGAACCTCCAACGCCTCGCCCGCAACACACTTGTTGCCTACACATCTCTCTATTCCATTACAGACATTATTGTCGTCGCACTCGGCATCGGTTAGACAACAATCGGGTTTTTTTGTAACCTGGCCGCAGACACCACCTGTACAAACTGCTGGCTCATGACATGCATCAGTCGCCGCTTCACAAATTGTTCCGTCCGGCTTGGCGCTGGCATTGCAGAAGAGAGAATTTTTATCAGCTGCGCATTCGTATTCACCGGTCCCTTGACACTTACCCTCGCCCTTACTGCATGGTTTACCCTTGTCAGGCAAAGGAACTCCACCACATAGACCACATTCGTTGGCCGATACATCTTCTGTAATAACACATGATAGACCGCTCTTGTCGGCCTTGCAAGCCCATACTCCGATGTCTTCACATCCGTCCGCCCCCTTTTCACTGCACCTTGTTCCAATTGTAGGAAGGGCGGTTCCGGAACACGTGGCGGAAGCATCACATATATCGTTCTCAGTACACGCATTACCATCATCGCACGGGCGACCCGCTGCCGCTATACTCATCCATCCAACAACTGGATCACACACACGTTGTTCACATTGACCGGCAGCGTTTGGATTTGGATCCGGTATTGGAAGGGGTATTCCACACACTCCGTCAAGACATACAGGTGCTTGATGGCAGGCATCGGGCGCTACACCGCATGGTGTACCGTTGGCCACAAGGACCGGCTTACATTCTCCCCAGCGATTATCAGCACCGCAAGTCCTCTCAAGCCGCTCAATGCATTTGTTGGCAGAAGCTTCCCTTGTACTACATGGTTCGGTAGCCCCAACCTGCGGACAGCAATTTGGTATCGCATTATTAACACATTTATTATTTACACATGCATCGACAGTGCATGGATCCGCATCAGCGCAATCGCTGTCCTCAAGGCAGCAATCGGCTATGACTGTTGACTCACCGCAAACCCCATTCGAACAAGCAGGCACTGTATGGCATGCGTCCTGCGCCTCACCGCACGCCGTACCGTCGGCAACGTTTTCATAAACCATTCCTTCTTTTGGATCACATCTGAATATCTTACAAGGATCTGTAGGAAGAGAACGGGCGGAACCAACACACTCGCTTGTTTCGCCTGAGGCATCAGAGGCAAAGTTAAGAGGCATGACGTTCAAAACCCTTGTTCCACGCGTCGCATCAGATAGTGTAATCTGCGTCGATTCCCCCTTTCCTGTACCAACGGAATATATGTTACCATCATAAATAGCGCTCTTAACCACATCATAACCAACTTTGCCGGCCAGATCATTAATAATCGGATCGTCACTATTTGGATATGCAAAAACTATGTAAGCATTTCCATCCGAGCCACCGTAGATGGCCTTCCATGTGTTGTTGATGATATTGAAGGATATCCCATTGGCTGACTGTGGATATTTACTTAATGTAGAAAATGACCATGTATTATTGGCGTTCAGAACGGCCTTGCCGATCCATCCCTCTGTTGGGGAAAGTCTTGGATCCTTTCTGTTTGTATACAGGAATGTTGGACGATAGTTATTTTGCGGATCATAGTCGAAGGAAACGTGCTTAATCTCGCTCCCGTAATCATCTTTCGTACAATTTGGCGTCATAGAACCTTCATCACAGTTCGACTTAGTAAACAAAAGGGTCTTTCTAAGAACATTAAATTCATTATAAACTATATAAGGGGCATGCGATACCCTTCCAAAGGTATTGGAAATCACCGAATGGGTATGTGCCATCCAGCCAAATGTGTTAGTGTTTGCCTTGTATTTTAACTCGAAGTCCATCGGCTTGTCTCTCAGGCCTATCCATATATTGTTGATGACCTGTTCTGAACTGTCTATTGTATTGTCACCATTGTAATTATAGTAGCCTCCAATTGCTGGGTTCCCAACATTTAAGACATATGCCACCATCTGCCTTCCGTTTTTATCTACGGCAATGTCGATATTGGTCACTGGTATAGACTCATTAAATCGCGGTGCATAAACCTCCACGTCCATAAAGGTCTCCCAAGTTTCGGTATTCCAAGAGCTGCCGTCTGAAGGCATGGCCTTTCTCTTAACTGTCACATATGCAGGGCCATTTGTTCCATCAGCGTTTTGCTTCTGATATCCATAGGCAATATATAGATAACCCCTGTCAAACAATATTGCAGTCGATATGTCATATAGGGTATCGACTGGGGAGACACATTCAGCCTCCCACCCTCCACTGCCTGCCCAGATGTGTGCTACACCCGCACAATTGATTGGAGATGATTGATTTACAGAGGCCGTCACTATATGAGAAATGCCCTTATCATCAACGGTGATGTCCATAGCACTAAAATTATCCATCGGATACCCGAAGTATGCACCTATATACACGGTTCCGCCGTTTCCGCTCACTACATTTACCTGTTCTACAGTACTCAACTTCTTTGAAACGCAACGGTCGCCTTCCGTACATTCATTACCATCGTCACACGGTGTGCCGTCGGCCTTAGCGGGGTTGTCGCATATGCCAGTTGCTGGATCACATGTACCGGCGTCATGGCATTGATCGGAGGCGGTGCATATGACCGGATCAGAACCAACGCACGCACCGTTTGAACATCTATCAACCCTAGTACAGGCATTGCCATCATCGCATGGAAGGGTATTGTTTGTATATATACATCCTTTTGAAGGATCGCACGAATCCGTTGTGCAGATATTGCCATCATCGCAGCTCAGGGGCGACCCGCCTATACATCTGCCATTCGAGCATTTGTCAGCGGTGGTGCAGGCATTATTGTCGTTGCAACGGCCTCCCTCATTTATTGGAGTCATCTGGCATGTATAAGTAGATGTATCGCATTTATTTGCAAGGCATGCCGTGTTGTTTGCACTTGAGCAGTGTTCGTCAGATAGACACTCTACCGGCTCACACGATTCCTCCAATCTCGGAACCGCGCTCAACTCTCTCATAACTATAAACTTCTTTGCACACACCCCTTGTCGAACAACCTTCCCCACATCGCACGTATGTAAACAACCATTTACAGGGTCGCAAGTATCAGTAGTGCATACATTGCCATCGTCGCAATTTATCCTTTCGCCCTTACAAACAAGGGTGTTTGGTTCAGACGGCGGCGCCTGGCAGGTATCGTTCGTTGTGCACGCGCTGCCATCGTTACACGAGGCACCAACCCCAAGATAACTCCATGATAATGGATTAACATCTGGATTACACACCATGCACGGATTTGACGGATTCAGGGCGCCGGCTGCATAAAACTCGCCTTGAATATAACACTCCCTCACACATCGAGGGGTGCCGCTACTACCCTTGCATACCCCAGAACCACCGCCAGCCAAAG
>Ga0078972_1001623_pt1 | contig 82675 bp, 67 predicted proteins | sample YelNatPaOPGAMG01_FD_67568 | JGI IMG/M metagenome (GOLD analysis project Ga0078972, IMG submission 67568) | Hot spring thermophilic microbial communities from Obsidian Pool, Yellowstone National Park, USA - OP-RAMG-01 (SPADES assembly) (version 2) | ecosystem: Environmental > Aquatic > Thermal...
ACGTCCATGAGGGGAAGGAAGCTCGAGACTCAGGGAGAACAGGGCTCAAGAATCCCCACGACTTTGCTCGCCGCTTCGAGGACGCCGAAGCTTCCTCGAGGTCCTCGAGTACCTGGAGGAGGACTCCGACCTTCAATCGGTGGAAGCCATCTGCTTCTACGGTGATGGGGTTCCTCCTCAAGAAAGGACTCAAGATCATCCCCCAGGACATCTCGTCCTCCCTCGCTGCCACCTGGCACAGAGAATCCAGGGAGCATGCCCTGAACCTCATAAAAGAGGGGAACTCTGGAAAGCTCTCGAGGAGGGTTCCTGGGAGGAAGTCGAAGCCTTGCTCCTCAAGGCCCTCTCCCAGGGGAAGAATCCCAGAGACCAAAGAGGCCTTGGAAACCTCTACATCTACCTCTCCCGGAAACTCGAGAGGGAATCCAGAATGCCAGGCACTATAGAGAGCTGGAATTGCGAATCAGTACCGAAGCTCATGTGAGCCATGTCCTCTAAGCTCACTCTCCCATTGTCCCATGGGCTGGGGAGGAAGGGAGTAGACCGTATGAGCTATCTCCAAGCCCTGAAGTTCAACAGGTACTCAGTGCGGCACGACTTCCTGAGAACCCAAAGGCAGAATCTCCCTCCCTTCACCCTTTCCCCTGAGACCCTAAAGGAAGAGGAGGAGAGGGGAAGAAAAGTCTTCCGGGAAATCTCGAACAACATCCCGGTGATGCGAGAACCGGTGAGTACTCTCCGTATGACCCTCAAGGCCCTGGTACAGAGTACGTCCTGGGTTCCTGTGATATGAGGGACTGTAATCTGGATGGGTAAGGGAAAGGAAGGGAGATCAGGAAATGAAACCATGGAGAAGGTTTTCAAAAATATCCCTACAATAAGTTGACGCTATCCTGAAGTCTTCGCTGAGTTGACAGATAATCCACTCCCTGATATAGTGTTCCTCTGATGGAGCTGGGGGGAGTGTTGTGTATTTTCAGGATATCATTCTCGCTTTGAGCGACTACTGGAAGCGGCGGGGGTGTGTCATTGCGCAGCCGTACGACATTGAAGTCGGTGCAGGAACCATGAACCCTGCCACCTTCCTCCGGGTTCTCGGTCCCGAGCCCTGGAGGGTAGCCTACTGCGAGCCCTCTCGCCGTCCTACCGATGGTCGGTATGGGGAGAATCCCAACCGCCTCTATGAGCACTACCAGTTCCAGGTCATCATCAAACCCTCCCCTGACGACATTCAGGATCTCTACCTCGAGAGCCTCTTTGCCCTCGGTATTGACCCCAGAGAACACGATATCCGCTTTGTGGAGGATAACTGGGAATCGCCGACCTTGGGAGCCTGGGGACTTGGGTGGGAGGTGTGGCTTGATGGTATGGAAATCACCCAGTTCACCTATTTCCAGCAGGCTGGAGGCATAGACCTCAAGCCGATTTCGGTTGAGATCACCTACGGCCTTGAGCGCATCGCCATGTACCTCCAGGGGAAGGATAATGTCTTCGAGGTTCAGTGGAATGTGCATCTGACCTACGGGGACATTCGCCTTGAAGAGGAACGGGAACATTCCATATACAGCTTCGAAGAAAGCGATCCTGAGACGCTTTTTGCCCTCTTTGAGTTCTACGAGAAAGAGGCCCAGCGACTCCTTGCGCGGGAACTCGTGCTTCCTGCCTATGACTATATTCTCAAATGCTCCCACACCTTTAACCTCCTCGATGCCCGGGGGGGAATGAGCGTCCTTGAACGGAGCCAGTACATGGGGAGGATTCGGCAGCTCGCCAACCGATGTGCCCAGCTTTACCTCAAAAAGCGAGAGGCTCTGGGATTCCCGTGGTGTCAGAAAATGGCGGTGACGGTGACTCATGGATAGAGAAGACCTCCTGTTTGAAATCGGTGTTGAGGAACTTCCCACAAGCCTCATCCAGGAGATTTTTCCCGAGGTCGAGGAGAAATTCGGGGAGATGCTTAAGAAGTTCCGCATCCCCTGTGAGAGGTTCCAGGTATGGGGAACCCCCCGGAGGATTGCCGTGTACGCCTGGGGTGTGGGGCTCTCCCAGGAGCCGATCGTTCGGGAAATCAAGGGCCCGGCGAAGAAAGTGGGCATAGCCGAGGACGGCACCTGGTTGCCCCCGGCGCTGGCTTTTGCCCGGACCCAGGGTATTGCTTTGGAGAACCTTTTTGTCCGGGAGACCGATCGGGGGACGTATATTTTCGGCCGGAGGTTTGAGGAAGGACGGCCTGTGCGAGAAGTGCTTCCCGAGGCACTTTCGAGTTTTGTCGCCTCCTTGGAGTTTTCCCGGTCCATGCTCTGGGGAGAAGGGCATTTCCGCTTTGTTCGTCCTATCCGGTGGCTTGTGGCACTCCTTGGCAGGGAGGAAATCCCCCTCTCCGTTGCAGGGGTTGTGGCTTCCCGCAAGACTCGGGGACATCGCTTCCTGGCTCCTGCACCGCTACCTGTTCCCGAGGCGCGGGCGTATGAAAAGGTGCTCCAGGAGGCCTGGGTCGTGGTGGACCCGAAGAAACGGCGAGCCCGCATAGAGGAAGCCCTCTCCCGGCGTGCTCAGGAAGCCGGTGTGCACTGGTTACGGGACGAAGAACTCCTTGAAGAAGTGAACTTCCTCGTGGAGTACCCTGACGTTTTAGTGGGCAACTTCAGCGAGAAGTACCTCTCCCTGCCGCCCCGGCTTCTGATCACCGTCATGAAGCACCACCAGCGGTATTTCGCCGCTTGCGACAGTGACGGAAATCTCCGTCCCTTCTTTTTCGTGGTGGTCAATCGCCCCTGCGATGGGTCGGAGAAAATCATCCAGGGGAATGAACGAGTTCTGCGGGCCCGCCTTGAGGATGCGCTCTTTTTCTTCGAGGAAGACCAGAAACACCGTCTTTCCGATCGGGTGGAAGCCCTAAAGGGCGTGGTATTCCAGGAAGACCTGGGAAGCATGTACGAGAAGACCGAACGTCTTGTGGAGCTCGTGACGTATCTTGGGGAGGTGCTGCAGCGCAGTGAGGCAGAAATCGCCCTGTTGAGGAGGGCGGCTTTCCTCTCCAAGGCTGATCTGGTGTCGTCGATGGTGCGGGAGTTTCCAGAGCTTCAGGGGTACATGGGGCGGGTGTACGCAGCGCTCTCGGGCGAACGGGAAGAGGTGGCTTTAGCCATTGAAGAGAGCTATCTCCCTTCATCCGATGGCCGTTTCCCCGAAACGACCCTGGGAAGCATCCTTGCCCTGGCCGACAAGATGGACACCATCGTTTCGAGTTTCGCCCTCGGGAGAATCCCCACGGGGTCTCAGGATCCTCTGGGATTGCGTCGTCTGGGGCAAGGGATCGTCGATATTCTGCTTGTCCGCCAGTGGTACTGTCCCCTGCCGGAGTGGATTGCCAGGAACCTGGCACTCCTTGCTGCCCAGGGATTCGCCCCCCGAATTCCTAATCCTGAAGAAGAGGTGCGGCGTTTCCTCCTCCAGCGGTTGCGCTCCTTCCTCCTTGAGGGAGGGAAGCACTACTCGGTGGTGAACGCGGTGTTCGCCGGAAAGACCGATGACCTGTATGAACTTGCACGGCGCGTTGAGTTCCTGCAAGGGCTTTTCGAGAGGGACCGGGCGCTCCTTGCCGAAATCGTCACCGGTTTCACCAGGGCGTACAACATTTCCCGGGGCTTTGAGGGCCGGGAGGTTCAGGAATCCCTTCTTGTGGAGGGGGCTGAAAGGGACCTGTACCGGGCGCTCCAGAACATCGAGGGAGAGATGCAGAGGTTGCTCGTCCAGGGAGAGTACCGGAAGGCCGTGGAGGTTTTCCAGGGCATCATCCCCCTTCTGAACCGCTTCTTCGACAGGGTTCTCGTCATGTGTGAAGACGAGGCCCTTCGGAGGAATCGCCTGGGGCTCATGCGGCGTATCGTCGAGCTCTTCGCCGATTTTGCCGACCTTTCGCTCATCGTGGTGGAGGAGGGAGCAGGAGTTGCCTGAGTTCGAGGACCACGAGATCCAAGGAGCAAGCGACGACTTTAACATTTTCGTGATTTCCGACGGAACAGGAAAGACCGCTTTTTCTGTGGTGCAGGCTGCACTTTTGCAGTTTGAGCTCCCCCGGGTGAACGTCCTCCGGTTTACCCACGTGCGGAGCGAAGAGGAAATCTACAATATCATGGACATGGTGCGGGTGGGAAAGGACATCGTGGTCTACACGGTGGTCAACGAGGACCTTGCCCGGGTGCTCCGAGCAGAGGCGGCGAACCGCAGCGTCATCGCCCTGGATGTCCTTGGGCCAGTTGTGGAGGCGCTGAAGCGGATAAGCCTCCGGAAGCCTCGGGGAATTCCCGGGATTCTCCAGCGAGAAGAGAACGTGGCTGAACGCCTTGAGGCCATCGAGTATGCTATGGAAAAGAGCACTGGGTTCAGTGTGTCGAATCTGGACCAGGCCGACGTGATTCTGCTCACCGTCTGGTACCCGCACCGGGATGAGTGCATTCTGCGACTGGCCGAAAAGGGCATCAAGTGTGGGTATGTTATGCTTGACCCGAATCTCCCTCTTCCGATAAACTTTGAGGAGGTGGTGGGGGGGAACGCAAGAGCGCTCGTTGTGGGTATCGACATGGACCCCCAGTATCTGAGCGAGCTCCGTCTTGAACGGATCAGGGCACTGGGGCTGTACTGTCTCGTGGAGAAAGCAAGCCTTGAACGGGTAGAGGAAGAACTCGCCTTTGCCCGGGAAATTTACCGGCGTCTTCGTTGTCCGGTCATCGACATCACCCGCCTTTCGGTGCACGACGTGGTGGGAAAGATTTTTGAACAAATCAAAAAGAAAAGGGAGGAACAGGCATGAAGAAGTACGTGTACTTCTTTGGTGAAGGAGACGCTTCGATGAAGCTCCTCCTTGGAGGGAAGGGAGCAAACCTTGCGGAAATGACCCGAATTGGTCTTCCTGTCCCTCCTGGCTTTACCATCACCACGGAGGCGTGTTCGCACTTCTACAAGAATAACCAGGCCTGGCCTGAGGGGCTCGAGGAAGAGGTGAAGAAGAGCCTGAAGGCCCTCGAGGAGAAGACCGGGAAGAAATTCGGCGACCCCAGCAATCCCCTCCTCGTTTCTGTCCGGTCCGGGGCTCCCGCATCCATGCCTGGGATGATGGACACCATCCTGAACCTGGGGCTCAATGACGAGGTTGTGAAGGGTCTTGCCCGCTTGACCTCCAACGAGCGCTTCGCCTATGACTGCTATCGCCGCTTCATCCAGATGTTCGGTAACGTCGTCATGGGTGTGGACCATTCGAAATTCGAGGCGATTCTCGACGAGGTGAAAGAAGAAGTTGGGGCAAAGCAGGACACGGATCTCGATGCGGAGGCGCTGAAGAAGGTCGTCGAGAAGTACAAGAAGCTCTACAGGGAGAGCACTGGTGAAGACTTCCCCCAGGATCCATGGGAGCAGCTCCGGCGGGCGATCAACGCGGTGTTCCTCTCCTGGAACAACAAGCGGGCCATTACCTACCGGAAAATCCACAATATCCCTGAGGACTGGGGGACCGCCGTCAACGTGCAGATGATGGTTTTCGGCAACATGGGCTTTGACTCCGGAACGGGCGTTGGCTTCACCCGGAACCCCTCCACAGGAGCAAAGGAGTACTACGGTGAGTACCTCTTAAACGCCCAGGGTGAAGACGTTGTTGCCGGGATCCGAACCCCGAAACCCATCAAGGAAATGGAGAAGGAACTCCCCCAGGCGTTCGAGGAACTCAAGAGGGTCTACGAGATTCTCGAGAAGCACTACAAGGATATGCAGGATTTCGAGTTCACTATCGAGCGCGGTAAGCTCTATCTCCTCCAGACCCGAACCGGAAAGCGTACGGCTCAGGCGGCCATCAAGATTGCCGTGGACATGGTGCGGGAAGGGCTCATCGACGAGAAAACCGCGGTCAAACGTGTTGAGCCGAACCAGATCAACCAGCTCCTCCACCCGCAAATCGACCGGAGCCAGCCTCTCAAGGTCCTCGCCAAGGGGCTTCCTGCGTCTCCCGGTGCCGCTTCCGGAAAAGTGGTCTTTGACGCCGATGAGGCAGAGAAACTCGGTAATGCCGGCGAGAAGGTCATCCTTGTTCGTCCGGAGACCACCCCTGATGACATCCACGGTGTGGTGGCGGCTCAGGGTGTCCTCACGAGCCGTGGTGGTATGACGAGCCATGCAGCCGTCGTGGCCCGGGGTATGGGGAAACCCTGCGTGGCCGGATGCGAGGCCATTAAAATCGACCTCGAAAGAAAGGAGTTCACCGTCGGCGACGTGGTGGTGAAAGAGGGCGAGTACATCACTATTGACGGGAGCACCGGCGAGGTCATCCTTGGCCAGGTCCGCACCATTCCGCCCCAACTTTCTGAAGAGTTCAAGGTGCTCCTTTCCTGGGCCGATAAGTTCCGCAAGCTCGGTGTTCGGGCCAACGCCGACACGCCCGCTGATGCGAAGAAGGCGCTGGAATTCGGCGCGGAAGGCATCGGTCTTTGCCGGACCGAGCACATGTTCATGGCTCCGGACCGTCTCCCTTGGGTCCAGAAGATGATTATGGCCCAGACCCTGGAGGAGCGGAAGGAAGCCCTTGCCCACATTGAGCCCATGCAGAAGGGCGATTTCAAGGAAATCTTCCGCATCATGGAAGGGAAACCGGTCACCATCCGGCTCATCGACCCACCGCTCCATGAGTTCCTGCCAAGACTCGAAGACCTCCTCGTGGAGGTTGCCACTCTCCGGGCCAAGGGCGTCACCGGACCGGAGCTTGAGGAGAAAGAGAAACTCCTGAAGGTTGTCCGGAACCTCCATGAGGCTAACCCCATGATGGGCCTTCGGGGGTGCCGTCTGGTCATTCTTTATCCTGAGATCGCCGAGATGCAGGTTCGTGCCATCATGGAAGCAGCGTGCGAGCTCACCAAAGAGGGTGTCAAGGTCATTCCCGAAATCATGATCCCGCTTGTGGGCCACAGGAACGAAATCAAAATCCTCAAGGAGAAGCTTGATGAAGTCGCCCAGAAGGTCCTGCAAGAGCAGGGTGTTTCCGTGAACTACAGTTTCGGCACCATGATCGAGGTACCCCGAGCAGCACTTGTCGCCGACCAGATTGCCGAGTACGCTGAGTTCTTCTCCTTTGGCACCAACGACCTCACTCAGATGACTTTTGGCTACAGCCGTGACGACGCCGAAGGGAAGTTCCTCTTCTTCTACGAAGAGAACGGCATCCTTCCTGAAGATCCCTTCCAGGTTCTCGACCAGGAGGGTGTGGGACAGCTCATGCAGATGGCCGTTGAGAAAGGCCGCAAGACCCGTCCAAACCTCAAGTGCGGCATCTGCGGTGAACATGGTGGAGAGCCAAAGTCCGTGGCCTTCTGCCACAAGATTGGTCTGAACTACGTGAGCTGTTCGCCTTTCCGGGTGCCCATTGCCCGGCTGGCTGCCGCTCATGCTGCGCTTGAAGACGTCGAGAAAGAAGCGAAGTTCAATCTGTGAGAGGGAGCAGGCGGGGGTGACCCCGCCTGCTTTGAGGTTATGGTGGACGTTCAGAGTATCAAGCGTTTCCTTGAAGAGAAGGAGAGAGAGCTACTCTCTCCTTTTGCTACCTTGAGCACCAGAACGCGGGGTCGGGCAAAGGAAGAAAAAGAATGCGAGCTCCGGACCTGTTTCCAGCGGGACCGGGATCGCATTCTCCACAGTAAGGCTTTCCGTCGCCTCAAGCACAAAAGCCAGGTGTTTTTGAGTCCCGAAGGAGACCACTACCGGACCCGTCTCACCCACACCCTTGAGGTCTCCCAGATTGCCCGCACCATTGCCCGGGCGCTTCGTCTCAATGAAGACCTGGTGGAGGCCATAAGCCTTGGGCATGACCTCGGGCACACTCCTTTTGGCCATGCCGGAGAAGAAGCCCTGAATGAGATTCACCCGGGAGGGTTCAAGCACAACGAGCAGAGCCTCCGGGTTGTGGATTATCTTGAGCGGGATGGGGAGGGTCTGAACCTCACCTGGGAGGTACGGGATGGGATTGTGAAGCACTCGAAAACGCATCTTGCATGCCTCACTGCTTCCCCTGAGGACCTTCCGGCAACTCTTGAGGGGCAGGTGGTGCGCTGGGCAGACGTCATCGCCTATGTGAACCATGATATCGATGACGCCCTGCGGGCCCGGGTCATCCGCTTTGAGGAACTCCCAAAAAACGCCATTGCCGTTTTGGGGGAGACCCACAGAGAGCGCATCAACACCATGGTTTGGGATATCGTCGTTGAGAGCTTCGATCGCCCGGAAGTTCGCATGAGCGAGCAAGTTCAGGAAGCCACAGAAACGCTCCGGAATTTCCTCTTCGAGCGGGTGTACTTCGGTCCTGAGCAATGGCAGGAACGGGAGAAGGCCAAGCGCCTGGTGAAGCACCTCTATGAGTTCTTTGCCGAGCACCCCGAGGTCCTCGAGGCAGAGTATACTTTTGCCCGGAAAAGGCAGGAAGACCTGGGAACGGTCATCTGCGATTTCATCTCGGGGATGACCGACCGTTACGCCCTGTACATCTACCGGAAGTATTTCATCCCCTCTTCGTGGCCGCAAGAGGGATGGAGAATTCGCTAAAGGGAGGTGTCCAGTATGGGAGGAGTCGTGTACTTTACCCCAATTGCCGGTCTCATTGCTGTGCTCTTTGCCGTAACGCTCATCCGCCGGATCAACGCTTTCAGTCCCGGGAATGAGAAAATGCAGGAGATTTCCCGGGCCATTCAGGAAGGCGCCATGGCTTTCCTGAAGCGGGAGTACAGCTTCCTCGTGGTGTTCGTTGCGGTGATGTTTGTGGTTTTGGGTTTTGCCCGTGGCTGGGTGACGGCAGGGTGTTTCGTGGTCGGCGCCTTCTGCTCCATCATGGCTGGCTTTGTGGGCATGCGTATTGCCACCCGCAGCAACGCCCGGACGGCTCAGGCCGCAACTCAGGGGGCCAATCCTGCTTTGCGAGTTGCCTTCTCGGCGGGAGCGGTCATGGGGATGTGCGTGGTGGGTTTTGGGCTCCTGGGCCTTGGGATACTCTACGCCATTATCCGGGATGCCCAGATCATCAATGGCTTCGCCCTGGGTGCAAGTTCTGTGGCTCTCTTCGCCCGCGTTGGTGGAGGGATTTACACCAAGGCTGCCGATGTGGGGGCGGATCTTGTGGGGAAAGTTGAGGCGGGGATCCCCGAGGATGACCCTCGGAACCCCGCGGTCATCGCCGATAACGTGGGGGATAACGTCGGAGACGTGGCTGGAATGGGAGCGGATCTCTTCGAGTCCTACGTTGGGTCTATCGTCGCAGCGATGATTCTCGGTACCGCCTTAGCCCAGAACGTCGCTGGTATCCTGTACCCACTCCTTGTGGCCGGTCTTGGCGTTATTGCTTCAATCGTCGGGACGTTCTTCGTGAGCGCTAAGGACGAAAAAGGGCTTGCGGCGGCCCTGAACCGGGGGACCTACGTGAGCAGTGGGCTCATCGTGGTCTTCAGCCTCATTGCCTCCCTTCTCCTTTTCCGGGGCCTGGGGCCGTTTGTGGCCACGGTTGCGGGACTCGTTGCCGGTGTGGCTATCGGGCTCCTCTCTGAGTACTACACTTCAAGCGAGTTCAAACCCACCCGGGAACTTGCCCAGGCGTCGCAGACGGGGGCGGCAACCACCATCATCAGCGGCCTTGCCCTGGGCATGGAGAGCGCGGTTTTGCCGCTCCTTGTCATCTGTGGTGCGATCCTTGTGGCCTACTGGGCAGCCGGAATGTACGGGATTGCCATTGCCGGTCTCGGCATGCTTTCGATCACCGGTATCATTGTCTCTGTTGATGCCTACGGGCCGGTGGCCGACAACGCCGGAGGTATTGCCGAAATGGCCGGTCTGGGTCATGAGGTTCGAAAGATCACCGATTCTCTGGATGCCCTTGGGAACACCACTGCAGCCATCGGCAAGGGCTTTGCCATAGGCTCTGCAGCACTCACTGCCATGGGGCTTTTCGCTGCCTACGGGCAGGCTGTGGGGCTTCGAGCCATGGATCTCCTGCATCCCCACACTGTGGTGGGTCTTTTTGTCGGTGGTATGATGCCCTTCCTCTTCTCTGCCCTTGCCATGAAGGCGGTGGGAAGGGCGGCGTTCCAGATGGTTGAGGAAGTCCGCCGGCAGTTCCGAGAAATCAAAGGGCTCATGGAAGGGAAGGCTCGCCCGGATTACGCCCGGTGCGTGGACATCAGCACCCGCGGGGCCATTTCCCGGATGATTCTCCCTGGCGTTCTGGCCGTGGTGGTACCCCTTGCTGTGGGACTTGTGCTTGGCCGTGAGGCTCTGGGTGGGCTTCTGGCGGGGGCCATCATCAGTGGGCTCATGCTCGCCATCATGATGGCCAACGCCGGTGGTGCCTGGGACAACGCGAAAAAGTACATCGAGGCGGGGAATCTCGGTGGCAAGGGTACGCCAACGCATGCCGCAGCGGTCGTGGGCGATACCGTTGGAGACCCCTTCAAGGACACTGCAGGACCCTCCCTCAACATCCTCATCAAGCTCATGTCCATCGTGGCACTGGTCTTTGCCCCCCTCTTTATGCGGTAGTCCTCACCCGGAGGGGCAGCTGCCCCTCCGGGGCAACACAGGGTGAGCGTATGTTCATCCCTGAGGAGTACCTGGAGGAAATTAAAGCCCGTGTGGATATCGTGGAGCTCATCTCTCAGTATGTGGAGCTCCGTCCCTCGGGCCGGAATTTCCGGGCCCTCTGTCCGTTTCATGAGGAGCGCACACCCTCCTTTACCGTTTCTCCGGAGAAAGGCATTTTCTACTGCTTTGGCTGTGGTGCGGGGGGGAATATTTTCACCTTCATCATGCGCATGGAGCGCCTGACCTTTCCTGAAGCTGTAGCGTTTTTGGCGGAACGCTGTGGAGTGGAGCTTCCTTCCGCCCTTCGGGGGACGTCGTCGTCCTTCCAGGAACGGGAACGGCTGTTCCGGGTGCTCGAGTCCGCCAACCGGTATTACCGGGAGTGCCTTGAGGCAGGAAAGGACGAGGAGGCATACCGAGCCAGGGAGTACCTCGTGAAACGGCGGGGGCTGGGTGAGGAAGTTCGGGAAATCTTTTCTCTCGGGTTTTCCCCGCCTTTGGGAAAGGGGCTCATCACCCGGCTGCTTGGGGAGGGTTTCTCAGGGCAGGAGATTCTCCGTGCGGGGCTGGGTGTGGTCACAAAACGGGGTGAACTCCTTGACCGCTTCCGGGGAAGGATCACCTTTGCGCTCCATGACGCCCAGGGGAGAATCATCGGGTTTGCGGGGAGGATTCTTGGGGAAGGAGAGCCCAAGTACGTCAACAGCACCGATACCCCTCTCTTCACGAAAGGCCGCTCCCTCTACGGGCTTTTCGCCACGAAAGACGCCATCGTGAAGCAACACTTTGCCATCCTCGTTGAGGGGTACATGGATTGCCTCACGCTTTTTGAGAACGGCGTGAGGAATTGCGTTGCCTCCATGGGAACGGCGCTCACCCGGGAACAGGCCGGGCTCCTCCGGAGGTATACCGAGCGGGTGGTGCTCTGTTACGATGCCGACCAGGCCGGACAGCAGGCAACGGCCCGGGGGATGGCGGTGCTATATGAGCGGGGGCTTGCGGTGGACATTGTGACCCTGCCATCGCCACATGACCCCGACAGTTTCCTTCGGGAGAACGGCAGGGAGGCTTTTCTGGAACTCCTCAAGGGGGCGCGACCATTTTTTGAGTACGCTCTGGAATTATTGCTGAAGAACTGTGGTTATACTTCTCTGGAGTCAAAAGCCAGAGTTATCCGGGGTATGGCGCCGTTTATTGAAGCGACGAAAGACCCGGTGGAGCGGGCGCTGCGGGTGAGACTCCTTGCAGGACGGGTTGGTGTCGATGAGGTCCTCGTGGAGCGGGTGCTTGGGAGGGAAGACTTTGGAGTGCCTGGAGGTGCACTCCCCCGCGGGGTTTCAGAACCCGGATGGGTGCAGGCCGAGAAGATGTTGCTTCGAGCGTGTTTCGATGATGCGGCGCTGCGGGGGAGGATTGTGGAAGCTGTTGATCGGGACCACTTTCAAAAGCCGGAGCACCGGCGAATCTTCCAGGCTGTTGTGCATCTTTCTTCGAAAGCAACGTTCACCCTCTCGGACCTTGTGGACGTTTTCCAGGGGGAGGAAGGTATTCAGGCGCTCATTGGGGAAATTGCTTCTCGGGAGGAGTTCGCCTGTGCTTCCCGAGAGGAGCTTGTGGAGGACCTTATCCGCCAGGTAAAGCTTTCGTCGCTCGAGCAGAGAATCCAGAGCCTTCGGGAGGAACTCAGGCGTTCCGATGATCCGGAGGGCTGGAGAAGGTACCATGCCCTGGTGCAGGAACGGGAGAAGCTCCGGAGAACCACGCCGTGAGAGAGGAGAGAGGGAGCCTTGAGCGGGAACGGGAAAAAGAAGACCTCTCAGGAGATTGCTTCACTCGTTGAGAGTGGCAAACGGAAAGGGTACGTGACCTTTAAAGAGCTCAATGACATCCTGGGGGATGATGCGGTTAACGTTGACAAACTCGACGACGTGTACGATACACTCTCGGAACTCGGCATTGAAGTCTCCGACGAGGAAATTTTTCGGGAAGAGGTTCCAGCTCTTGAGGCTGAAGACTGGCAGATTGAGGATGTTCGAGGAATCGGTGCAGATGATCCGGTCAAGATGTACCTGAAAGAAATCGGTCAAGTACCGTTGCTCACTCCGGAAGAAGAGGTGGAGCTCGCCAAGCGTATTGAACAGGGAGACCAGGAGGCAAAGAAAAAGCTCATCGAGGCCAATCTCCGACTTGTGGTGAGCATCGCCAAGCGATATGTTGGCCGGGGTATGCTCTTTCTTGACCTCATCCAGGAGGGGAACCTTGGGCTTATCCGGGCGGTGGAGAAGTTCGACTACCGGAAGGGGTACAAGTTCTCAACGTACGCTACCTGGTGGATTCGTCAGGCCATCACGAGGGCCATCGCTGACCAGGCTCGGACCATCCGCATCCCCGTGCACATGGTAGAGACCATCAACAAACTCGTCCGGGTGAGCCGCCAGCTGACGCAGGAGCTTGGTCGTGAGCCCACTCCCGAGGAGATTGCCGAGCGCATGGGCATCACCCCGGAGAAAGTACGGGAGATTCTGAAAACCGCCCAGGAACCGCTGTCTTTGGAAACCCCCATTGGAGAAGAGGAGGACAGCCACCTTGGTGATTTCATCGAGGACACGGGGATTATGGCACCACCGCAGGCGGCGTCGTATTCCCTTTTGCGGGAGCAGCTTGAGAATGTCCTCAATACGCTCACCGAGCGGGAGCGAAAAGTCCTGAAGCTCCGTTTTGGCCTTGAGGACGGGAAGTCCCATACTCTTGAAGAGGTCGGGCAGATTTTCGGGGTCACCCGGGAGCGCATCCGTCAGATTGAGGCCAAGGCCCTGCGAAAACTCCGCCATCCCAGCCGGAGCAAAAAGCTCCGGGACTATCTTGACGAATCCGATTGACGTTTTTATAATCTCTACGTGAGTCGCTCCTCGGTAGCTCAATGGTAGAGCGTCCGGCTGTTAACCGGATGGTTGCAGGTTCGAGTCCTGCCCGGGGAGCCATTGTTTTTTCGGGAGGATGAAAACATGAGGAGGGGATTCCTGCGGTTTCTTAAAAGTGGAGCGGTCGTTCTTTTGTTCTGTCTTCCCGCACTGGCCCAGGAATTCACAGGAGAAGCCCTTGTGACCTTTCCCTCCTTTACCCCGGAGGTCACATCCATCTTTGAGTCTGACCAAGGTGTAGCCGGGGGCATCGCCTTCTACTACCTGCCCCTGAAGCAAATCGTCGTGGGGTACAGAATCTCGCTCGTCGAGCCATCACAGCCTCCTTCGGAAGCATACTGGCGGAAGGACCCCCGCTACAATTACCCCGTGTACTTCTGTGACGTCCCTGCCCAGTACGTGCTGAGCCGGGATGGTCGGTACTACGAACAGGCCAATCCTCAGAGTTTCACCCTTCGAGGCCTTGTCCCGCAAGCGACCTATCACGTTGTGGTAACTCCTCTCTGCATCTGGCCCAAATCCCCCTGGAACGTCGATGAGCGCGGAAAGGCCTTCTGGTACGTCTGGCTTCCGGCAAAAACCTTTGGCTGGGTGTACGCGGATGGGTCCTCTTGGGGCCTTGTGATGCCTGAGGGTGAGGGAGGGGAACGGAAGCGGGGATACGCCGAGGTTTACCGTGTGATTTTCGAAGGGGCGGTTCTTGCCCGAAAGTCCTCCGGTGGACCTGGGGGAAGATATAGCCCCCAGTGAAGCGGGAATGGTCTCCTGCAGCCTTCTGAGGGGAAGCGACCTGAGTCACCACTCGTAACTCTGGATAACGATGACACCTTTTTCCGCGGCTTTCCGGAGAAATCCCCGGGTGGCGAAGTGGGTGACGAGGATTTTTACGATGTCAGTTGCTCCGTACTCTTTCTGTACCGCTTTCGCCTTCCGCTCAAGTTCCTGGAAGACCCTCTCTTTCCCGTCGTCAAGGCGGATTTTGGCCTCTCCCACAAAGTAGACCGGTTTCCCTTCCCGCTCTCCCTTACCGAAGAAATTGATCTCTACGCCACTTACGTCTGTTCGGATGAGCCGCTCCGTCACTTCGAACCCATATCTCTCCTTGAGCACCCGGGGTAACATCCGGTACGCTTCGTTTTCAAAGGCGTAACTGAAGCTCCGGGAAAGTCCCCCAAGCTCTTCCCGGGTCCGTTTGAGACCTGCTGCCAGGCTTCTGATTTCTTCCTCCGTCCTCTTCTGGGCTTCAGTGAGGGCCTCCACCGTCTCGGTGAGCTTGTCCACCCGTTCCTCGGTTCTCCTCTGGGCTTCAGCAAGCGCCTCAATCCGTTCCTCCGTCCTCTTCTGGGCTTCAGTGAGGGCCTCCACCGTCTCGGTGAGCTTGTCCACCCGTTCCTCGGTTCTCCTCTGGGCTTCAGCAAGCGCCTCAATCCGTTCCTCCGTCCTCTTCTGGGCTTCAGTGAGTTTCTCGACGTGGCCGATGAGCCTGGTGAAATCTTCCTCTCTCCTTTTCTCTACTTTGACAAGTTCGCCGACAACACTTCCCAGGTCCCTGAGGGTATCCCGAAGCTCAACAAAGCCCTCCGTGCCCCCATAGGTTTCCCGGATGCGCTCATCAACAATCTGCATGATTTCCCGCTTTACTGCGGGGGTGATTTTCGGTTTGGGTTTTCCAGACTGCACTCCCTGCTCCTCCTGTCTATCTTCTCCAAGGCGGTGGTAATATTATCCCTGAGAATCCCCTGAAAGACAAGACCCAGCGCCCTTTTTGAGTCTCTGGTTATGCCTTCCTGCTTATGGTCTTCCCTGGAATTGCAGGAGGAGGGAATCTCTGGTACAGTTTCTGTGGAGAGGTCAGACACTGTGGCCTTGGGGGTTAGCGGATGCAGGGGGAAGCGATTGCAGGACGTCATGCCTTGAAGGGTGTACTCTGGATCTCTGTAATCCTTGTGCTTTTCTCAACCTCCTGGGGTCTGTGTCGGGAATCACCGTTTGCCAACGGGCATTTCTGGGAGAAAGACGGTCTTTTCCTTCACTACCGGATGTGGTTCCCCGAGCACCCCAGAAGGAAAATCCTCTTCATCCACGGTTTGGGTGGGTCAACGTTCTCCTGGCGGTACGCACCGGACTTTCTCCTCCAGGAGGGCTACTGCATCGTGGCGGTGGATTTGCCCGGCTTTGGGTATAGCCAGAGGGCAACGGGGCGGTTTCTGAGAGCAGAAGTACAGGCCCGGCTGCTCCTCGATTTCCTGGAGTTCCTTGATCAAACCCTTCTTCCTGAGGGCCTCTCCCATGTTCCCTGGTGTCTTGTCGGGCACTCTATGGGCGGGAAAATCGCTTTCCTTATGAGCTTCAAGGAGCCGGAGCGCTTCCTGGGTGTGCTTTTTGTAGACGCAGCCTTCCGGGGTCCTTCCCTGCGTTTTTTCAGGGTCTTTACGACTTTTCCTCCTCTGAGAGGATGCTGGGTGACGTTTATCCGGAACGTCTTTCTTGCTCCTTCACGTATCCGCCGCTTCCTTGCCAGGGCCTACGGTCGAAAACCAAGCGCTTCGGAAGTAGAAGGGTACCTTACACCGCTTCGGCTTCCGGGGACTGCCCGGAGTCTCCTGAGCCTTGTGAACCAGGCCTCGTCGCTTCGGCTTGCCGCGTTTTCGGAAAGACCCCACCCGCCCTTTCTCCTTCTCTGGGGAGAGCGGGACCGTTTTGTGCCGAGGTGGCAGGCTGAAAAGTTCCGGGAGGTTTTCCCCGAAACGCCTCTTGTGGTCATTCCCGGGGCTTCGCATTGTCCGATGGAGACCCACCCGGAGGAATGCTATAGCGTCGTCATCGAGTTCTACAACGCCCTGGCTCTGCGGTGAAACGGTTCTGACAGTGCACGCTACCCCAGCTTTCGGAGGATTCAAGGGGCATCGGGAAACTCTGGGGAAGCCTTGGGGGTTTCGGTAACGGGCCGGGGAGTCAGAAAGAGGAGAGGGTGGGTTCCTCAATCACAGCCACGGCTGCCTTCACGACCTCTGGATCGAACTGGGTGCCTGCGCAGCGCTTGAGTTCGGCAACGGCCTCCGTTATGCTCATCGCCCTGTGGTACGGGCGGCCACTCGTCATGGCCTCAAAAGCATCCACCACGGCGACGATGCGGGATTCAAGGGGAATGGCCTCTTTTGCCAAGCCGTCCGGGTATCCCAGGCCGTCGAAACGCTCGTGGTGGTGTCGGACAATCCGGGCAACGTCTTCAAGACCCCGGACGCTTTTCAGGATTTCCTCGCCCTTCAGGGGATGGAGTTTCACGAGTTCATACTCTTCCGGAGTGAGAGGACCCGGTTTCCGAAGGATACTCTGGGGAATGAAGATTTTCCCAATGTCATGGACCAAGGAAGCCCAGCGGATGCTTTTCGCCCTCCGTCCTTCAAATCCAAGGCTTTGGGCAATGCGCAGCGCGTACTCTGCAGAGACCTCAGAGTGTTTCAGGGTGGCACTGTCGTAGTACTCTAAGGCCCTGGCGAGGGCCACGAGGAGGTTCTCGAAGAAAGATTCCTCCTTTTTCGCATACTCCCGCAGGGCGTGAAAGGCCACGCAGATTCGGGAAAGCTGCTCGGCAAGGGCAATATCACCGTCGTCGAAAGCGTCCTGCGTTCCCTTGGGGAGGTCGAGGGCAAGGTGTCCGAAGAATTTCCCTTCCCACGTGAGGGGAACGACCAGGGTTTCGGCAACCGGTTCGGTGTTCTCTATGAGCTTTCTGTACTTCTCGGGGGACGAAAATTTCCGGTGCGGGCCGAGGATGTCTTTCACCACCGTGACCTGCTCTTTCACGATGAGCTCCTCCGGTTCAAAGGTAAACCCAAGAAGGTTCTCTTGATGACCCCGGACGGCGACGATTTCCCCCCTTCCTTGCTCATCGATGAGGAGCGCAGCTCCCATGGAAGCCTTGGGGACCATCCCCAGGGCAAGGTCGAGCATACGGGAGAGGAACTCCTTTTCTCCAACCTCAAGAATGGGAAGGAGTGCGGTGACCTCAAGCGTCTCAAGGAGCTTTCGCCTTGCCCTCTCCTCGCCTTCCAGTGCGCGCTCAAGCTGAGTGGTGGCCTGTTGCACAAGCCTCTGCAACCTCCTGTTGAACGCCACAAGGACGGAGGTTGTGCCGAGGATACTCAGGGCAGCGATGAGTAGCCCCCGGAAAAGCCAGAGTGGGTACTCCCTGACGGTGACAAGGTACGACTGAAGGAGGTCCTGGAGTTCCTTCGTCGAGAACCGAGAGAGTTCCTTTTTGACGAGCTCAACGACTTTCGTGTTGCCCTTCCAGGTGGCAAGGTAGAGGAAATTCTCTCCAGGGAGAGGAAGACGGGAAAAGTCAGCCAGAAGCCCGTATTTTACAAGGTAGAAGTTCGCCGGAGGATCATCCATGAGGAAGCAATCGATCTCTCGGCGCCTTGCAGCAAGGACGATGTCGCTGTAGTTGGGGTACAGCCGAAGCTGCAAGGAGGGATTCAGGGAGAGGGCAAGATTCACCAAGGCGTCTTTCGCTTTGGCTCCCACAACGTGGGGAGTGAGGTCTGAGAGGGAACGGACGTTCAGGTTTTTCCGGAAGTACACGCTTGAGGTGACCCGGAAAAGGGGCTGGATGTAGTCGAGGTAGGTTGCCCGCTCGGGAGTGTAGAAGATGGTGTCCACGAGGTCTGCCTGGCGTTCCTGGATGAGGGAATGCACTTTTGCCCACTCCGTTGGCAGAAGTTCCACGGGGATTCCGGTTCGCTCTTCCCACATCCTCCAGAACTCTACAGACGCCCCCACAAAGCGTCCTTCATCGTCGTAGTAGGCAAAGGGTGGATAATCGCGGTCGATGAGGATTCTGAGCGGGGTGTCCTGGGAAAAAGCCCCAGAGGGCAGAAGCGCCAGAACCCAGATCGCCATCCCTATCCCAAAGAGCACGCCCTTTCGCATCATGCACCCTCCCCATTTTCGACGCGGTCTCGCCCAAGGTCCTTTGCCCGGTACGCCAGAGCATCCACCCGGCTGAGGAGGGTATCGGGAGTTTCCCCCTGGGCGTACTCGGCCACGCCGAAACTCGCCGTAAGAGGAAACGCCAAGCGCTCACCGACAGTGCGAATGGCCTCCTGAATTCTTTCGGCTACCTGTCTGGCCTCGCCTTTTGTGGTGGAGGGAAGGAGGACCACGAATTCGTCTCCTCCCAGACGGATCAGGAAATCCATTTTTCGAATTGCCGATTGCACAGCCTGTGTAACTTCCTGCAGGACCCGGTCTCCGGTGGCGTGGCCGAAGCGGTCGTTCACCATCTTGAAGTGGTCGAGGTCAAAGAAAAGGAGGGAGAACGTCTCTTTGCGGCGGTTTGCCCGCGCAATTTCCCGGGAAAGGATTTCGAAGAAAAAGCGGCGATTGTAAGCTCCGGTGAGGGGATCGTGGAAGGCGAGAAAGCGAAGGGTTCGCTCCATCTCCCGGTACGGGGTGATGTCGTGGGCATAGTGGAGGTAGAAGTCTTCGCCTAAGGGGACCCAGAACACATCAAAGAAACGCTTCCTCCACCTGATTGCACACCGGATGGTCCGGCCCTCTCGCAGGGCCTTATCGGCCCGGCAAAAATAGCACTGGGTTCCCGGAAGGATAACCCCTCGTTTCAGGGCTTTCCGGTATTCTCCCCGAAGGGCCGTTCCTTTATAGATGGCGAGGAAACAGTACTCCCCAACTTTTGTCTGCCAGTCCCTCTCGGCGGCTTTGTTCTGGGCGAGTATCCGGCGGTCCTGGGAGATGATCCAGGCGGGGACCGGAATTCCCTCAAGGAAGAGGAGGTTGAGCCGTCCCCGCTCGTAGAGAGGCCAGGGGAGGAGCACAAAGTCAGGATGTTCTCCCTGAGAGAACGCAGCGTCCTCGTGAACCACCTCAACAATGTACCCGTTCGCCTCAAAGAGATGGCGGAGGCGCAGGAGATCGTGATCGTTCTGGTGCACAAGGAGAACCTTTCGGGCCACCGGGCTACCCCTTTTTTGGGAAAGATTATTACTATTAGTATCAACTGTCCAACAAGCTCCTGCAGTTTCTGCGTCATCTGGGCCAAGGGACACCGGGTTGACTGCTTCAGTTTTGGTACGGCAGGAGAAAGGATACCCCATTTTGGGAAACCGGATCTCTGGGCTCCCTCTTCCCCAGTTTCCCGAAGTCGATCCGGAAGTTGACGACAGGCGACACCAGTGCAGCGCTGCTCTATGACCTCGAACACTTCCTGCGTTTTCCATTACGAATAATCGACAGGGGTTCAAGAAACTTTAGGTCTTTCAAAATTCCGTGTTCGCCACTTTTGCTTCAGGCCCGCCCTCTCGTTTCAGAGACGGCTACAGAACGCCCTTTTTCTCAGGACTCCTCGTCACTTCCGACAGGAGCATTGCCGGCCGAACGGTCTTCAAGAGGAGTTTTTCTGGGTAGCTGGTAACGGTGACCTTGTGTCCTGCAGGGGAATGGCAACAGAGTTTATCTCCTGAGTATTGCAGGCTTTCCCTGGCAGGGTGATACAGGCTCTTGAGAAAATGCCCGGAATTTTGAGTCTGTTCTTGCATGGAAAAAGTCCTGTGAGATGATGACATTATAAGATATAATAAGTACAGATGTGATGGAATAACAATGTACTAAAAAGGAGGTATTGCCATGCGGAGGCTATCCTGGATGTTCTGCGCAGTTTTGGCGTCTCTTCTTGCCGTTTCTGGTGCCGCCTTTTCCGCGGAAAAGGCTCCTGCAGCAATTGTGGAGTTCGCCCAGAACGAGCTCATGCGGTGGGGCGAAAATCCGGTGATTGTGAAGGCGGTGAAGGATCAGAATGCTCGGGGCATGACGCTTGAGGAAATTCAGGCCCTTGACGAACGCTGGGTGAAGACTCCGGGTGTTGCGGATTTCATGAAGCCCTACCTGGAGAATGAATGCGCTCAGGAACTGCAGAAGCTCCAGTCAAGCGCCCCGTACTTTGCCGAGATTTTCGTCACCGACAATCAGGGAGGGCTCGTGGCGGCAACAGGGAAGACTTCGGACTACTGGCAGGGGGACGAGGCAAAGTTCACTGAATGTTTCAAGGGGGAAGAAGGGGTTCTCTACATCAGTGATGTGGAATTCGACGAGAGTACCCAGACCTATTCGGTCCAGATTTCAGTCCCGGTACGGGAGGAAGGAAAGGTCATCGGGGTTATTGTGGTGGGCATTGATGTGGATGCGTTCCTTGGGGAGTGAGGGAGGGGAGGATGGCGCTCAGCTCTCGACGGAAAATCGGTACAAGGGTTCTCCTGGGGTTTCTCGCCGTCATTGCCTTTGTGGGGGTACTGGGGTATCTGGGGATTTTCCTATCCCGGAATATTTACCGGAATCTCGAGGAAATTCATACCGTTCGCCTGCCAGCCCTGGACTATATCCTCGAAATCGACCGAGACCTGCAGCAGCTTCTTGTGGCCGAGCGGTCCATGATCTTTGCCAAGACGGATTCAGAGGTCTTCCAAAAACTCCTTGAGGACTACGAAACGAATCTCAAGCAATCTGAGGAACGGTGGGAGAAGTACAGGGCGTTGCCGAAGCATCCTGAAGAGGAGAAGCTCGCTGCAGAGTACGAGCGGGCCAGGGCCGAGTGGGTGGGGCTTTCCCGCCAGATCGTGGAGGGGAGAAAGGCCGATACCCGTGAGGGGCGTACTCTGGCCATCGACCTCACCTTGGGGCAGGCGAAAGAGAAGTTTGAAGCAATGCGGAATTTCCTCGACCAGCTGACGGAGGTGAACCTCCGTTTGGCCGATGAAGACCGCAAAGAAGCGTACAGCAATTTCCAGCAAAATCAGCGCTTTGCCCTGTTCCTTATTGTCCTTGCGGTTGTTGTCTCGCTGGTGCTTTCCCTTATGACCACCCGGAGCATCACAAGACCTCTCCAGGCTCTTATGCATCTTGCCCGCCTGGGACAGGAGGGGGATCTCACCGCTTCCTGCAACCTCTCTTCACAAGATGAACTTGGAGTTCTGGGCCAGGCCTTTATGGAGATGATGACCAGCCTCAGAGCAACGGTTCAGAGGATTATCGACGCTGCGGGAAAGCTTTCTTCTTCAAGCCAGAATCTCTACTCTTCTACGGAAGAGGTCTCGAAAGCCACGCAGGAGATCGCCCAGACCATCTCTCAGGTTGCTCACGGGGCAAGTCGACAGGGAGAGGAGCTGAGCCGTCTCGGCGAGGATGCCAGGGGTATTCACGGTCAGGCCCTCAGGATACGGGAAGCAAGCCAGAAAAGCACGCATCTTTTCCAGACCGTCCTTGATGAACGGCTTGAGGAGAACACCCGAGCGCTTGCGGAAATGCGCAGAGAAGTTGAGCGTACCATGCAGGAAGGTCGTGAAACCGGAGAAGAAGCCCAAAGGGGCCAGGAGCTTCTGACGCATCTTCTTGAGACCATCTCCTCCATCGCCTCGGTGACTCAGGAAGTGGGTCAGGGCATTGCACAGCTTGAAACCCGTTCCCAGGAAATCGGGAAGATTGTAGATGTCATCACCGGAATCGCTGAACAGACGAACCTCCTTGCTCTGAACGCGGCGATTGAGGCTGCTCGAGCCGGAGAGGCTGGAAGGGGCTTTGCCGTTGTGGCTGAAGAGGTGCGCAAACTCGCTGAGGGCTCGGCCCAGGCTGCTCAGCAGATTGCTGCCCTCATTGCGGAGATCCAGAAGGACACCCAGGTAGCGGTGCAGCGGATGGAGAAAGCCCAGAGCGAGGTCGGCGAAGGGGTCAGGAGGGGTGAGAACATCGCCTCGAGCTTCCGGAAAATCCTCGGAGCGATTGAGAAGGTTGTTCAGAGTATCACCAGTATTGCCAGGGCAGCGGAGGCACTGGAGCGCACCCAGCAGGAGATTGTCCGGGCTCAGGAAGAGGCGGGTACGCTCTCGGGGAATATCGGTAACGCCGTTGAGGAGATCACCCAAAGCCTGCAAACCATGGCTGAACGAATTGCTGCTCTTGCTGCCATTGCGGAGGAGAACGCCGCTTCAAGCGAGGAGGTTTCGGCTTCCACTGAGGAGCAGAGTGCAGCTTTAGAAGAGGTTGCCGCTTCTGCCAAGGCACTCGCGCAGCTTGCTGAAGAGCTGACGCAATCTGTGGCCCATTTCAGGGTGTAGATATTGCCCGGAAATTTTCCCCGACCCCCCTTGACGTCAAGGGGGGTCCTCTATATAATTCCTCCTGAAAAGTGAAAAGAGTACCCCACTAGCACCTCCTATTAGAAGTCTTTCCCCTCCTTGCACCTAAGGGGGGCCAGGGAGCACCTGGCTCCCCTTAGGTGTTTTCTGGATCCGAGTCGTTGACAGGCGCTTCTTCTCCCCTGTAGAATTCAGGAAAGTCCCTGTGCTGGTGTTTTCGCAGTCTATGCGGAATGTTCTCAGTATCGTTTTCGTTCTTGGGATAGTCCTTTTTGCGGTATCCTGTAATTCGGGCTGGGATTTTACCATTATCAATGCGCCGTCGCATCTTTTCTGCGGGGAGGAGTTCCACTTCCGGGTCGCCTGCCAGGGAAGCTGCTCTTTTCCACTTTTCTGGAGTGCTCGGTACGGGACCATCACCCAGGATGGCTGGTACCGGGCTCCGGATTTTCCCTGCACCGAGGTGGTTGAAGTCATCGGTCGGGGGATAAGGAGGCTTGCGAGCTTCCCTGTGCTGATGCCGGGAGGCCCCGCGACGCCACAGGGTATTGCAGAGGTCTTGCCCACTTTCCGGGTTCTTTTTGCCCCACCTTCCTGTGTTTCTGATTTTCGTGTTCCCTTTCGCTTTGCCGTACGGGGATCCTTCCTCGTTGTGCTGAACGGCAAAACCTTAATGGAGGACCGATATCACAAGGAGAGGGAGGTTGTGCTTGAGCTTCCCCTTGAGGAGGGGGAGAACGTCCTTTGCGTTGTGCTTGAGGGGAGGGAAGTGTTCCAAAGCAACATCCTCTGTGACCGAACCCCTCCGGTGATTTTTCTGTCTCGGGCACTGTGGGTGCCTGAAGGAGTGTGGGTTTTTGGGACGGCCGATGAAGAGGTAGCCATTGAGGGCGTAAAGGGGGAGAGAAACGCCTGGAAAGTTCTGGTCCCCTGGGAAGGGGAAAAACGGGTGGTCTGGCGTGACCGGGCAGGAAACAGGAGAGAAGAAATCTTTGCCGCAGAACGGGATCTGAGCCTTGAAGTCGTTGGGCCTTCCCGGGTGAAAAAGGGGGAAACAGCAGATTTCAGGATACGCTGCACTTTTCGGGGGATTCCTCTTGAAGAGACAAGGGTGGTATGTGGTGGAAAGGAAGAAGTGCTCTCTCTGGGGGAAGGTGTGGTATCCGTTACTTTTCCTGAGGAAGGGAAGATTTCTGTGAGCTTTGCCCTCGGGAATAAGACCTTTGAATTCCCCGTGGAGGTGTATGTCCTTCCCGTGGCTACCCTGGAGTTTCTTGTTCCGCTTCCGAGGGAAGTTGTCCAGGGAGAAACGCTGGTGCTCCAGGGTACGTTGAGGGATGCTGAGGGGGATCCCTGCTCTGGAAGGAGGGTGTGGGGAGAGATTCGTTCGTCCACCTTTTCAGCGATTGCTGAAACCCTTTCTGATGGTTCAGGGAGATGGATACTTCCTCTTGGAGGAATAGCTGGGGTCGGAAGACACATACTGCGAGTTTCTGCCGAGGACGTCCTTGTGGAGCACGAACTTTTTGGTATTTCTGGTCGCCCCTCGTTTTTCTGGGCTGTTCGACCGGGTACGGTGCTGCGTTACATGGCAGGATACCCGGTGCCTTTTGAGGTGCAGGTAGCAACGGCAGAGGGGAAGCCGGTTCAGGGGGCGAAGGTCGAGTGGGTGTGGAAAACCGCAGAGGGTGTTTCCCCTGTCCCCTTTTCCGACCTTAGGGTGAACGAGCGAACGGATCTCTCCGGGAAATGCGTGGGCGAGATTGCCATGCCTCGAAAAGTGGGGGACTATACGCTTGAAGCTCGCCTTCCTTTCTGGGAAGTTCCTCCTCTCACCTTTTCGGTCACGGTCCTTGCTGCAGCGCCCCGGTTTTTCGAGGACCTCTCTGTGCTCCCTCCCTCAGGGAGAGTTGGGGAACCTTTGAACTTCAGGGTGCGGGTACGGGATACCTATGGCAATCCCTGTCCTGGGAAGACCGTGAACGTGTACCTCAGGGAGGGGGAAAATCTTGTGAAACAGCAGAGCGTTGTCACCGACACCCAGGGAGAAGCCTCGTTTACTCTCATCCCGCAAAAGCCGGAGACGCTCACCGTGGAAGCCCGCGTGCAGTTCACATCATACGTTCTTTCCTGGTCTTTGCCGGTAACCGATGGATAGTTTCCTCCACTTTTTCCTCCCCCAGCACTGTGCGGTCTGCGGGACATACGTTGCTCTTCCCTCCCGTTTCCCCCTCTGTGAGCGCTGCCAGAGTTCGGTCATCTACCTCCGGGAGAGGGTATGCTTTCGCTGCGGCAGGACTGTGCCACACCCTGGGGTTCTGCTCTGTCACGTGTGCCGCCGTTTCCGGTACCACTTTGAGTTCGCCCGAGCGGTGAGCGCGTACACATTCCCTGTTCGGGAAGCTCTCCACGCCTTCAAGTACGGAGGGGTGGTGTCTCTGGCAGGGTTTTTCGGCCTTCTCCTTGTCCGGTACTGCGAAGAGTTCCCCTTCCTTCTGGATGTCGATAGTGTTCTCCCCGTACCTCTGCATCCTTCAAGAGAAAAAGCCCGGGGGTTCAACCAGTCCCTTCTTCTTGCCCAGGAGGTGGGGAGGGCATTCCGACTTCCTGTTCTTGCACGGAGCGTCCTGCGGGTGAAGCCCACGCTCCCCCAGGTGGGTCTTAAGGCAAAAGAACGGCGCCAGAACGTCCGGGGGGCATTCCGGGTAAGGCGAAAAGAGGACATCTCGGGAAAGCGAATCCTTGTGATCGACGACGTTCTCACCTCTCGCGCAACCGCAGAAAGCCTTTCGCAGACTTTGAAAGATGCCGGATGTCGAAGCGTGATGGTGCTTGCCGTGGCCTCTGGGAAGTGAAGTCCTGAGAATTTTGATTCTTTCGCCGTAAGATTATTGACGATTTCTCCGGAGTATGCCAGAATATTCTCGAAATATTATTCTTTCGAGGAATATTCATTCATGAGCACCAACGAGGTGGAGTTACTCACCCGGGTGGCCTGGTTGCACTTCATGGAAGGGGTCACCCAGCGGGAGATTGCGAAAAAACTCGGCATTTCCCAACCCAAGGTAGCCCGCCTTCTGGATCGGGCCAAAAAGTGCGGTATTGTTCGCATTTCCATCGCTTCGCCTTACGCGAACTGCCTCGCTATCGAAGGAGAACTCCGCCGCCTTTTCCCTCATCTTGAGGATGTTGTGGTCGTTCCTGCTCCCCAGGGTGGGGATCTTTTTGCAAGTCTTGGTCGAGCTGGTGCCTGGTATCTTGAGCGGGTGCTCCAGGATGGGGACCTTGTGGGGATTGCCTGGGGAAGGACCCTGAAGCACGTGGCCTCCTCCGTTCAGGGGACCCGGGTGCGGAACCTCAAGTTCGTCACCCTGGTTGGGGGATTGACTGCCTCGGCTTCGCTGAACCCGTATACCATTGGGGAGAAGCTGGCCTCGATTTTTGAAGGGGAGTGCTACTACCTCTATGCCCCGGCGGTGGTGGAGAGCGAGGAAATTCGGAATTTCTACCTCAATGAGCGGATCAACCAGAAAACCCTGGAGCTCGCCCGACAGACCCGCTGGTCGCTTGTGGGGATTGGAACGGTTGATGCCCGTCACTCCATCTACGCCCTGACGGGGTTCATCGATTACCATGAGCTTGAGCTCCTCCGTCAGAAAGGTGCGGTTGGCGATATCCTCGGCCAGTTCTACGACCGGCAGGGGAACCTCATCGATACACCCCTGCACCGACGAACGGTGGCTCTCCCCCTTGAGGACCTCCGGAAAATGAAAAACGTCATCGGCATCGCTGGGGGAAAGGAGAAAGTTGAGGCGATTCTTGGAGCGCTCAGGGGGAAGTACATCAAAATCCTCATCACCGATGAAGAAACGGCAAGAGACATTGTGGAGCTTGCAAAGAGGGAGGGATAGATGTGTCCTTTGTGACCTGTGTGGGGATTCTCGTAGCCGACCTCATGGGGCGGCCTATCAACCGGTTTCCGGAGAAGGGCAAACTCCTCCTTGTGCCTGAGATGGAGCTCCATGTCGGGGGGTGCGCCCACAACACTGCGGTGGACCTCCGTAAACTCGGAGAGGAGGTGCTCGTGGTGGGGAAAGTGGGGGACGACGACCTGGGAGAGGTGGTGATCAACTCCCTGAAGCGCCACGGAGTGGACACAAGGGGCATCACAAAGGACCTCCGGTACCACACTTCAGCCACCATGGTACTCCTTGATGAACACGGGGAGCGGACTTTCCTCCATTACCCTGGGGCCAACCAGGCTCTCCGGGCTGAGGACGTGAAGGACGAGTTCCTCAGGGGGGCAAAGGTGGTCCACGTGGCGGGGAGTTTCCTCATGCCGGGGTTCGATGGGGAAGAAACAGCAAAGGTTTTTGCCCGGGCAAGGGCGTTTGGGGTTTTGACTTCTCTTGATACGGCCTGGGATGATACGGGGAAGTGGCTGGACACCATTGCTCCGGTGTTGCCTTTTGTTGACATTTTCATCTCAAACCGGGACGAGGCTTCCCGGATCTCTGGAAAAGACGGCCTCGCGGATATGGCTTCCTTCTTTCTGAGTTTTGGCATTCGGGTGGTGGCCATCAAGATGGGGGCGGAAGGGAGCTTCATCATGACCGAGAAAGAGAAGATCCTCGTTCCACCTTTTTCAGTGCAGGCTGTTGACGGAACGGGAGCAGGTGACGCTTTCGCCGCAGGATTCCTTTTTGGGTACCTTCGGGGATGGGACCTCTATGAGGTTGGGCGGTTTGCCAATGCCTGTGGAGCCATGTGCGTAACCGCCATGGGGGCGACCGAGGGTGTGGGGGATTTCGTGGCGGTGCGGCGATTCATCGAAGAACACGAGGCGAGGATGGGATGAAACTTTTTGGTGTGCAGTTTGGAGCGGGGAACATTGGTCGGGGGTTCATTGGGCATCTCCTTCAGGAGTCGGGGCTCTGGACTGTCTTTGTGGAGGCCAATGAGGATCTCGTAGTGAAGCTCCGGGAACGGGGTTGTTACCCCCTCCGGCTCATTGAGAAAGATGGAACCTTTCGTGACGTTGTGATCGACCGAATTGAGGTTCTCTCGGTAAAAGAAGAAGCGGCGGTGGCCGAAAAGATCGCCTTTGCCGCTTTGGTCCTCACGGCCGTAGGAGCGAAGAATCTCCCGCAGGTGGCTCCACTTCTTGCCCGGGGGATTGAGGAACGCCGAATACGCAACCCTGAACCCCTCAACGTCTTCCTCTGCGAGAATCTGAAGGACGCCCCGTCCATTTTCCGGGAAAAGGTGCAGCAGTACCTCTCTCCCGCGGGAGTGGAGTTTCTCAAGGAACGGGTGGGCTTCGTGGGGACGGTCATTGCCCGAATGGTCCCGGTGCTTGATGAGCGTTTCGGCGTGACCGATCCCCTGGGAGTGGTGGCAGAATCCTACGCCCGGCTCCCCTTTGATGCCCGGGCAGTTCGGGGGGTTCTTCCACCGCTTTTTGGCTTTGAGGGGACGGAGCACTTTGAGGCCGAAGAAGAACGAAAGCTCTTTTTCCACAACCTGGGCCATGCTGTTTTGGCGTACCTCGGGTACCTCAGAGGGTACTCCTATGTCCACGAGGCCCTTGAAGATGTGGACATCGAGCGCGTATTTTCCGGTGCCTGGGATGAGGTTACCCGGGCGTTTTTCCGGAAGTACCCCTTCTGGGACAGGGATGAACACAGAGAATACCTTCGGGACCTCAGGGCGCGCTTTGCCAACCCCGCCATGATGGACACCGTGGTCCGGGTGGGAAGGGACCCCTTACGGAAGCTCTCCCCGAAAGACCGCCTCGTCGGAGGAGCACTCTTCTGCCTTGCCCAGGGTGTTTTCCCTGAACATGTGGCCTGTGGGTGTGCGGCGGCGCTGCTTTACGATTACCCCGGAGATGAGGAGGCAAAAGCCCTGCAGAGGATGATTGCCGGGGAAGGGGTACGGGGGGTGCTCGAGAGAGTTTGTGGGGTGGATCCTGAGAGTGAGCTGGGAAAAGCGATTGAGCGCTGGTACAGACGATTTCAGGAAGAAAGGAGCAGGGGGTGAGTGGGATGGAGATTCAGGAGAAGGTCTCAACAGCGCAGAAAGAAACCAAAGAGAGGCTTCTTGGCATGTACCGGGATATGCTACGCATCCGCCGCTTTGAGGAAACGGTGAGCGACCTTTTCAGCCAGGACAAAATCCGGGGAACAACCCACCTCTACATTGGAGAAGAAGCGGTGGCGGTGGGGGCGTGTTACGCCATCCGCCCTGATGATTACATCACCTCAACCCATCGGGGCCACGGCCACTGCATCGCCAAAGGAGCACGCCTTGACCGGATGATGGCCGAGCTCTACGGGAAAATCGACGGGTACTGCAAGGGGAAGGGTGGATCGCTCCACATCGCCGACCTTACGGCAGGGAATCTCGGCGCCAATGGTATCGTGGGCGGAGGTATTCCCATTGCGGTGGGATCAGGACTTACGGCGAAGTACAAAAACACTGGGAAGGTCACGGTATGCTTTTTTGGCGATGGAGCGGCCAATACCGGGGCATTCCATGAAGCGCTGAACCTTGCCGCCGTGTGGAAACTCCCGGTGGTCTTCGTCTGCGAGAATAACCTCTACGCCATGTCCATGCCGGTGCGAGAGGCTTTCCCCATCCAGGACATTGCCGAGAGGGCTCAAGCCTATGGGATGCCTGGAGTGGTGGTAGATGGGATGGATGTTCTTGCAGTGAAGGAGGCGGTGGAACAGGCTGCCGAGCGGGCCCGTCGGGGTGAGGGGCCGACGCTCATTGAGTGCAAGACCTACCGGTACCTGGGGCACTCAAAGAACGACCCCCGGGCGTACCGGACGCGGGAAGAGGAGCAGGAGTGGAAGGCGAAAGACCCCATCAAACGCTACCGGAAGTGGCTCTTAGAGCAGGGTGTGGCTGAAGAGGAGGAGCTCAAGACAATTGAAAACGAAGTGGAGCGGGAGATTGAAGAGGCCATAGCCTTTGCTGAACAGAGTCCCTATCCTCCCCTTGAGGAAATCACAAAGGACGTCTACGTTGAGGAGGATTTTGCCGAGCTTGAACGGAAGAAGGGGACGAAAGTTGTCCGGAGCATCAAGGAGTACGATCCCGGGAAGATGCGCGTCATCACCTACCGGGATGCGTTAAACGAAGCCCTGCGGGAAGAAATGCGCCGGGATGAAAACGTTGTGCTCATTGGAGAGGATATTGGGCTGTATGGTGGGGCCTATGGGGTTACCCGGGGCCTGTGGCAGGAGTTTGGAGGAGAACGGGTTCGCAACACCCCTATCTCTGAGGCGGCAATTGTGGGGTGCTGTGTCGGTGCGGCCATGACCGGACTGCGTCCTGTGGGCGAAATCATGTACATTGACTTCATGACGCTCTGCATGGACCAGCTGGTGAACCAGGGAGCCAAAATTCGCTACATGTTTGGAGGGAAGGCCAGGGTTCCCATGGTCATCCGCACGGAAGGAGGATGTGGTCGCTCCTCCGGCGCTCAGCATGCCCAAAGCCTCGAAGCCTGGTTCATTCATGTACCGGGACTCAAGGTTGTGATGCCCGCGACGCCCTTTGACGCCAAAGGGCTTTTGAAGGCGGCAATCCGGGAGGACAATCCCATCCTCTTCATCGAGCACAAAATGCTCTACAACACCAAGGGTCCGGTGCCAGAAGAGGAGTACATCATCCCCATTGGGGTTGCCGATGTGAAGAGAGAAGGGAAGGACGTCACCATCGTTGCCTACTCCCGGATGCTCCTTGTGGCCCTGGAGGCGGCAGAAATCCTGGCAAAGGAAGGCATTGAGGCTGAGGTTGTGGACCCCAGGACGCTTTTGCCACTTGATATCGAGACCATCTGCCAATCGGTTCGCAAGACCAACCGAGTGATCATCGTGTACGAAGGGTGCAAGACCGGTGGAGCAGGGGCAGAAATCGCCGCTCAGATTATGGAACACGCCTTCGACTACCTGGATGCCCCCATCGTTCGTCTTGGAGCGGCTGATGCTCCTGTTCCCTGCAGCCGTTATCTTGAGGACAATTCTATCCCGAGGGTAGAAGACGTGGTGAAAGCAGCGCGCACGCTCTGCAGCAGGTAGCCATGGAACGCCGGACAGCACTTCGGCTCTCGTTCATCGTTGGAGTGGCGTTCTTTTTCCTGGCCGTGTCCATGCTCATCACCGGAGCAGTGCTCCCCAAATGGATTGCCGTTTTCCATCTTCCCGCATCAAGAGCGGGTCGTCTCTTTGCTCTGTACTACCTCCCCTATGTGGTGACGACGTTTGTGAGTGGCGCGCTCTGCGACCTTTTCGGGAAAAAGCCCGTGCTTGTGGCAAGCCAGGCGTTTCTTGCCTTGGGGTTTTTCGTGGTGAGCCTTGCAGACCAGTTCACCACCATTGAGTGGGGGATATTCCTCGCCGGTATTGGTGGGGGGTTCTGTGAGGCTCCTCTTACCGGGCTTCTCTCCCAGGTCTTCCCCGGGCGGGAAGGGTATGCTCTGAATCTCAGCCAGATTTCCTTTGGCCTTGGAGCTGCCTCTGGGCCGTACCTCGCGGGGCTTCTCCTTGAGCGGGAGCTGAGCTGGAGGGTGCTCTATTTCGTCCCGGGGACGTTCTCAGTGCTCCTTTTTGCCCTCCTTTTGTGGGAACAGGAGCTCTTTGCCGGGGGAAACAACGAGGGCTTTTCCCTGAAGCGTCTTCGGGTTTTCAGGGAATGGAGGGCCATGCTTTTTGCCAGCTTCCTGGCCATCTTCCTGTACGTCGGGGCAGAAATCGGTACCTCGGCCTGGGTGAGCACCTATTTTGTTCGGGAACTCCAGAGGGGCTTTTCCCTTGCGGGAGCGGCCATGGGGATATTTTGGGGGATGATCACCGTGGGAAGGCTTGTCTTTGGCCTTCTGGCCCGAAAGACAAGTTACCTCGTGTTGCTCCGCTTTTTGATTCTCCTGAGCTTTTTCGCCCTTCTCCTCTTCAACCTCACCCGGAACGTTTCCATTGCCCTTCTTGCCCTTTTTGCTCTTGGACTCGGGTTCTCTGCAGTGTGGCCGCTCATTGTGGCCTGGGTGGCGCAACACATCAACACCTTTCAGGCCACGGCCATTGGGCTTACGGTTGCTGCAGGGGGACTTGGAGCACTCTTTTTCCCCTGGTCCATGGGGATTCTTGCGGACCGTGTTGGCCTTCGTTTCGTTTTTCTGGTGGCTCTGGTGCTCGTTGCCGGGCTTTTCGGTGTAACCCAGAGCCGTTTCTTCAGGGAGGGAAAGGCATAGTGGCGCTCCTTGGGATTGACGTGGGGACAAGCGGATGCAAGGTTGTGGCTTTTCGGGAAAACGGTGAAGTCCTGGGCTTTTCGGGGAAGGAGTACCCTTTCATCACACCCCGGCCTGGATGGCTGGAGATTGACCCCGAAAAGGTCTGGGAGGCGGTGTGTGCTGCTTTAGGTGAGGTGGGCCAATCCCTCCAGGAACCTCTTAGCGCTCTGGCGGTCACCTCCCACGGGGAAACCCTCATCCCTCTGGGACGGGGTGGACGGCCTCTGACCTTCGCCATTGCCAATTTCGATGTCCGGGCTAACAGGTATGTAGCGTTCTTTCGGGAACGCTTCGACCCTTTCCATCTTTTCTCAGTGACCGGAATGCCCCTTCATGGGATGTACACGGTGAACAAGATTCTCTGGCTTCGGGACCATGAGCCGGAAATCTTTGAACGCACCTGGAAGTTCTCGTGCGTCGAGGACTTTATCATCTTCCGTCTCACGGGGGAAGAGCCGGCGATGGACTATTCCTTAGCCTCCCGGACCATGATGTTTGACGTGCGGAAAAAGACCTGGGCCCAGGAAATCCTTGAAGCAGTGGGGATTTCTGAAGAACGGCTCCCCAGGGTTCTCCCCTCGGGAACCCCTGTCGGCTCCCTGCGGGAAGATCTCGCGAGGGACTTTGGCCTCCGGGGAAAAATCCTTGTGGCCACTGGAGGCCACGACCAGCCCTGTGGGGTTCTGGGGTGTGGGGTGTGCTCACCTGGGGAGGCCATGTACGGCATTGGGACTTCAGAGTGCGTGGCCCTCAACATTGGCCCTCAGCCTTTCCTCACGAAGGAGATGATGGAGAACGGGTTCTGCTGCTATCCCCACGTCGCAGAAAGGGACTACATCACCCTGGCGTACATCGCCTCGGGAGGGTCTCTCGTGCGGTGGTTCCGTGACGCCATAGCTTTTGACAAGAAACAGGAAGCCCAGGAGCTCGGGAAGGACCCCTATCGGGTGCTCTTTGAGCACCTTCCAGAGGGTCCGGTGCCGCTTTTTGTGCTCCCTCATTTTGCCGGCTCAGGAACTCCCTACCTTGACGAGCACTCCCGGGGAGCCATTGTGGGGTTGACTCTCGCGGCCTCCCGCTGGGAAATCTTTCGAGCCATCCTTGAGAGCCTCACCTACGAGATGAAGGTGAACCTGGATCTTTTCGAGGCTTTTGGGTTGCCCATCGTGGACCTGCGGGTGGTTGGTGGAGGTGCTCGTTCTCTCGAGTGGCTCAGGATAAAGGCGGATATTTTGGGGAAAACGCTGCTCCTTCCGGAAACGGAGGAAGCCGTGGCGCTGGGAACAGCAATCCTTGCGGGAAAGGCGGCGGGGGTTTTTGCGCACACTCAGGAGGGCATCGCGGCGATGGTGCGTTTCCGGGAGAGGATCGAACCTTCTTTGAGTCGGCACGAAGTCTACAAGCGGTACTACAGTGTATACCAAAAAGTGTACAATGGTCTCAAAGAGGTGCATGAACTCTTGAGTATGCTCCAGGGAGAGGAGGAGGACCATGAAGAGTAAAGGTTTCGCCACAGGAGTCTGGGTTTTTGGAGCGTGTCCGGATCGGTTCTGTCCGCGAGGGTACAAAGAGGGCGTTCCCCTTGAAAAGGCCCTTGATGCCGTTGCTTCTGTTCCAGACCTCAAAGGGGTGATGATGCACTACCCAAGTCCCATCAACGAGGACACGGCAGAAAAGGTGAAAAGGGAGCTCGATGCTCGGGGGCTTTCCCTGGCATCCTGTGAGGTTGACCTCTTTGGTGATCCGGTGTTTGCTCTGGGGAGCCTGATGTCAGAGAGAGAGGGTGTACGCCGGAGGGCCATTGAGCTTGCCAAGAGGGCCATGGATATGGCCGAGTACTTCGGGGCGGGGGTGATGAACCTCTGGCCGGGGCAGGATGGCTTTGACTACCCCTTCCAGATTGACTACCGGGCACAGTGGGACCTCCTCATCGAAGCCCTTCGGGAGATTGCCAGCCACAATCCCCGCGTGAGGCTGAGTTTAGAGTACAAGCTTCGGGAACCCCGGACTCATTCGACCATTTCGAACGCCGGTGTGGCGCTTTTCTTAGCCCGGGAGGTGAACCTCCCGAACATCGGGGTGACCATTGACCTTGGGCACTCCTATAACTGCAAAGAGTCTCCGGGGAATGTTGTGGCGTTGCTCGACCGCTTCGGGAAGCTCTTTGCCCTGCACCTTAACGACAACTTCCGGGACTGGGACGACGACCTGGCGGTGGGAACGGTGCATTTCTTCGAAAACCTTGAATTCCTTTACTACCTCTACCATTCGAATTACGAAGGCTGGCTCGGCCTTGATATCTTCCCTTACCGGGAGGATGGGAAAACAGCGTGCCAGGTGAGCATTGAGAACATCAAAATGATGCTTTCGGTGGTAGAGAAAATCGATGTGGCTACTCTTCGGACCTACCAGAAGGAGGCCGATGCCTTAGGGGCTTTCCGGTACATCCGGAGTTTACTCTGAAGGAGTGACGCCCGTGAGTTACCTTGGGATTGACGTGGGCACCACGGGGTGCAAGGTTATCGCCTTTGATGAAGAGGGCAATATCAGGGCTTGGGCCTATGAGGAGTACCCGCTCTACCATCCCCGGAATGGATGGAGTGAGCTTGATGCTGAAGAGGTCTTTGAGAAGATCGTGCGCTGCCTCCGAAGAGTCGCTGAGGGCATCCGTCACGACCCTCCCGCAAGCATCGGCATCTCCTCTCAGGGGGAAGCGGTGGTTCCGGTTGACGCCGAAGGTCGGCCTCTTGCCCGAAGCATTGTGACCTTCGATACACGAGGGGATGAATTTGTGCCCCTTTTCCGGGAACATTTCGGGGATGAGCGGTTTTTCGCCATCACCGGGATGCCTCTCTCGGGCATCGGGACGGTGAACAAAATCCTCTGGTGGAAGAAGTACGCCCCCGAGGTCTTCAAGAATGCCCGGTATTTCCTGTGCTTTGAGGATTTCCTCATTTTTCGCTTTGGGCTCCCTCCGGCCATAAGTTTCCCCCTTGCTTCCCGGACGATGATGTTCCATGTGGAGCGGGGGGAATGGTCTTCAGAAATCCTCGACCTTGCGGGAATTCCTCCTGAGCGTCTGGCTCAACCTTACCCTTCGGGAACCCCCCTTGGGGAAGTCCCGGAGAAATTCGCTGCAGCGTTCGGGTGGGGGAAGGGGATTGTGGTGGCCGCAGGAGGCCATGACCAGCCCTGTGGGGCTCTGGGGGCAGGTGTCATCCGGCCGGGACTGGCTATGGACGCCACGGGAACGGTGGAATGCATTGCTCCGGCGATGTCCCGTTTTGTCGGGGGAGAGGCCATGTGGCGGAACAACCTCTGCTGTTACCACCATGCCTTCCCAGGCCTTTACACGACTTTGGTGTACAATTTCACCGGAGGGGTGCTTTTGCGCTGGTTCCGGGACCAGTTCGGGGAAAAGGAGAGGGACATCGCCGCCTCGATGGGGAAGGACCCCTATGAGGTGCTCCTGGAAGGACTTCCCGAAAACCCTACGAGTCTCTTCGTTCTGCCCCACTTCACCATGACGGGAACGCCGTACTTTGACGCCCACTCGACGGGAATGGTGGTGGGACTCACCCTCAACACCACGAAGAAGGAGTTCATCAAGGCCCTCCTTGAGGGCGTGAGTTACGAGATGAAACTGAATCTCGAGCTTCTTCGGAATGCCGGGATTCCCGTGGAACGGCTCCGGGCGATTGGTGGAGGGGCAAAGAGCCCGGTGTGGCTCAGGATCAAGGCCGACATTTACGGGATGCCGGTTGAGACCCTTTCGGTTTCCGAAGCGGCCTGCTTCGGGGCTGCGCTCCTTGGGCGGAAGGCAAAAGAGGATATCAAAGACTTCGGGGCCCTGGTGGACGACCTCGTCCGGGTTCGGGAGGTGTACGAACCGGATCCGGAGAGGGCGAAAATCTACGAAGAGCGCTTTGCCGTGTACCGGCGCCTGTATCCTGCGCTGAAAACCGTTATCCTTCAGGGGGGCGAAATGCCATGAAAGCCGCGGTCTTTCTCGGTCCAGGGAACATTGAAGTTCGGGAAGTGCCTGAACCCGAGGCTGGTCCAGGAGAAGTGGTCATCCGGGTTGGAGCCTGCGCCATCTGCGGGACCGATGTTCGCATTTTCCAGTTCGGCCACCACCACGTGAAGCCACCGCAGATCACGGGGCACGAGATTGCAGGGGAGATTGTGGCCGTGGGCGAGGGCGTTGAAGGGTACCGGGTGGGGGATAAAGTTGCGGTCGTTACGGTGATTTCCTGCGGGCGGTGCCGGTACTGCCGCCGGGGCCTGCAGAACCTCTGCCCGGAACAGAAGTACATCGGGTACCATTACCCTGGGGGATTTGCAGAGTTCATGAAAATGCCCCGGGAAGGTGTCCTGCGGGGGAATCTCCTGGTCCTCCCGGAGGATATGGACCTCCTTGAGGCCAGCCTCATTGAGCCCCTTTCCTGCGTCATCAACGGTCAGTCGTATCTCCATATCGGCCTTGGGGAGACCGTGCTCGTCATCGGTGCGGGTCCCATCGGGTGCATGCATGTTGCCATGGCGAAGAACCACGGTGCAGGGAGGATTATCCTTGCCGATATTTCCGATGAGCGGCTGGAGCTTGCACAGAGAATCGGCGCCGATGTCTACATCAACCCGCAGAAGGAGAACCTGAAGGAACGGGTGTTTGAACTCACCGGTGGATTAGGAGCCGACGTGGTCATCGTGGCAGCCTCATCAGGAAGCGCCCAGGAGGAAGCCTTGGAACTCGTTGCTCCTCAGGGGAGGATCAGCCTCTTTGGTGGGCTACCGAAGGAGAAACCCACTATCACCTTCAACAGCAACATCGTCCACTACAAGGAAATCGGGGTTTTCGGCGTCTTCGCTTCTCACGCCTCCCAGTATGAGGAGGCAGCGCGGCTCATCTATGCCAGGAGGGTCCCGGCACGGGACCTCATCACCCATGTGCTGCCCCTTGAGGACATCGTGAGGGGCATTGAACTTGTGAAAAGCGGGAAGGCCTTGAAGGCCGTGATTTCCTTTGCGAGGTGAGGAGTGTGCATCCGCAGCCGTTGCAGGATAAAATCGCCATTGTGACCGGTGCGGCGTCAGGGATAGGGAAGGGCATTGCCATACGCTTTGCCCAGGAAGGAGCCCATGTGGCGTGCTGCGACGTGAACTTCGAAGGGGCGGAGAAGACAGCTCAGGAAATCGAAGCACTGGGCCGGGAATCCATGGCGATCAAAGTGGACGTCACAAAAAGCGACGAAGTTGCCGAGATGGCCCGCCGGGTGTACGAGCGGTGGGGGAGAATCGACATCCTGGTGAATTCCGCAGGCATTATCCGGGCCCACTTCATCACCGAAGTTCCTGAAGAGGTCTGGGATGCCATCATCAGCGTGAACCTCAAGGGGACTTTCCTCTGCATCCGGGAAGTAGCCAAGTACATGGTGCAGCAGAAAAGCGGGAAAATCATCAACATCAGCTCTAAGTCGGGGAAGCGTGGCGGGCTCTGGCTTGCCGCCTATTCGGCATCGAAGTTCGGGGTGATCGGCCTCACTCAGAGTGCGGCCATGGACCTTGCCCCCTTCAAGATCAACGTGAACGCCATCTGTCCAGGGAATGTTTTCGCCACGCCCATGTGGGACCTCCTTGATAAGGAGTACGCCAAAAAGCTCGGTGTTCCTCCGGAGCAGGTGCGAAAAATCTACGTCGAGAAGGTTCCGCTTGGTCGAGAGTGCACCATTGAGGATGTGGCCAATGTCGCCGTGTTCCTGGCCTCTTCTTACTCTGACTACATGACTGGACAGGCCATCAATGTTACTGGCGGACAGGAAGTGCACTGAATGCGACGCGTTGGCCTTGTGGTGAATCCGGTGGCGGGGAAGGACATCCGCCGGCTGGTGGCGTGGGGGTCCGTTTTTGGCAATCGGGAGAAGATCACCGCCCTGATCCGTTTCCTGCAGGGGTTTGTGGGGGTCACAAGGGGGACCTTCTGTTTCGTCTACATGCCCGATCCCTATGAACTCGTGGAGGTGGCCCGGAAAGAGGTGACGTTTCCTCCAAGGATTTGCTTTGAGAAAGCCCCCACACCGGCCTTTGGAGATGCTACGGACACCCTGCGTTTCACCGAGTGGGCTGTGCAGGAAGGGAGAGTGGAAGTGCTCGTTGTGTTCGGTGGCGATGGCACGAACCGGGTGGTGGCTAAAAGAAGCGGCAGCGTTCCCCTTTTCTCCCTCTCCTGCGGGACGAACAACGTCTTTGCCGACACCCTGGAACCCACCCTGGGAGGGATGGCTCTGGGGTTTTTCCTGGAGGGAGAATTGCCCAGGGCAGAGGTCCTCTCAAGGTCCAAGGTGCTCCGCTGTTTCTCTGAAACCTGGGAGGACATCGCCCTGGTGGACGTGGTTTTCGTGGAAAAAGACGTCCTGGGGACCCGGGCGGTATGGGAACCGGAAACGGTTCGCTTCGTCGCCGTGACACAGAGTAGCCCCGCGAACATCGGCCTCAGTGCCGTTATCGGAAGGATGGTGAGCATCTCTCCGAGAGAGCGCCGGGGGGCCTTTGCCCGGATCGGGCAAAGTGGTCAGCGAGTATCCGTTCCCCTGGCTCCCGGGCTTGTCCGGGAGGTGGGAGTGGAAGAGTTGGGTTTTCTCCTCCCTGGGGAACCGCTGAGGCTCCCCCAGGGGAGAGGGGCGCTTGCCCTTGACGGGGAACGGGAGATTCTCGTGCATCCTGACGAAGAATGGTGGATTCGCCTCGAAGACCAGGGTCCAGTGAAGGCGGACCTTCGACGGATTCTTGAGCTCACACAGGGAAGGAGCGGAGAGCATGGCCAAAGAGGTCATCATGCCGAAACTCGGCCTCACGATGGAAGAGGGGGTCATCAATAAGTGGTTCGTACGGGAAGGCGAGCGGGTGGAGAAGGGGGATCCCCTCTTTGAGGTGGCGACCGACAAGGTGAACATGGAGGTGGAGTCCCCCGCTTCAGGGGTGGTCCTCAAGATCCTCTACCCCGAAGGTGCTACTGTTCCCATCACGGAAGTCGTTGCCTACATTGGGGAAGAAGGGGAAGAGGTTCCTGTTCCCCGGAAAGGAGCGCCGGAAGAGAAACCGGAGGCCAGAGAACGAGTTGCCGAGGAAGAGATTGTGACCCAGAAGGCAGAGACGGAAGCGGCAGAGGAACGCATCAAGGCTTCGCCACTTGCCCGAAAGCTCGCTCGAGAGTACGGTATTGATCTTGCAACCATCACCGGTACGGGCCCTGGGGGACGCATCGTCAGGGAGGACGTCGAGCGCGCAAGGAAGGCCCTTGAAGAGGCGAAGAAGGAAGTTCCGGTGACAGAGAGGGTACCGGTGGCTCCGGAGGCAGAGGGCAGAGTCGTTCCCCTTTCCCGGATGCGCCGCATCATCGCCCAGCGCATGGTTGAGAGCGTGAGGATGAAGCCTCACTTTTTCGTCTTCCAGGAAATCCTTGCCGAAGAACTCGTGAAGATGCGGGAACGCCTTCTTCCTCTGGTGGAGAAGGAAACCGGTCTCCGGGTCTCGTACACCGATATCCTCGTCAAGGTTGTCGCCAAAGCCCTGGAACGCTATCCGCTGCTTTATGCTTCCTTCACGGATGAAGGGATTGTTTTCCACGAGCACGTCAACATCGGTGTTGCCGTGGCTTTAGAGGACGGGCTCATCGTCCCCGTGGTGAAGGAGGTGGAGCGGAAGAGCATTGCCCAGATCACCCGGGAGCTCCACGACCTTGTGGAACGGGCGAAAGCCGGGAAGCTCGCTCCGGAAGAGATCTCCGGGGGAACCTTCACCATCTCGAACCTGGGGATGTTTGGTATTGACGCCTTTACGGCTATCATCAACCCTCCAGAGTCGGCCATTCTGGCCTGCGGGGCCATCAAGAAAAAGCCGGTTTTTGATGGGAAGGACATCGTTCCCCTTGCGGTCATGGAGCTCGTCCTCTCCTGCGACCACCGTATCGTCGATGGGGCCGTTGCCGCTCAGTTCATGCAGTTTCTGAAAACCCTTCTTGAAGAACCCTTTGCCCTACTCCTTTGAGGTTTCCGGGGGCCAGGGTGAGGGTTTCCGTTTGCAGGTCTGCCCTTGCCCTTTGAGGAACCCCTTGAGGCCTGACAATCGCCGGAGTCGGGGTACCTGGAGAGCGTCGGCTCTTGGGGCATCCTGGTGAGAGGGTTTCTGTGGGTTCTTGCAGACCTTTCCCCAGGGAGCTAAGATATTCCCGTAACCTTGGCGGGGAGGTCAACCTATGAAGACTCTTGAAGAGAAAATCCGGGAACTCCCTCCTGAACTCCGTCAGGAGGTGGAGGATTTCGTGGAGTTCCTCTGGGAGAAGAGGGTGAAAAAAGCGAAGGGACTTCCAAGGCTCCGTTTCAGGGGTGCCTTAAAGGAGCTGGGTTTGCGGTCCAGTTCGGTGGAACTGCAACATGAAATCCTGAAGTGGTGGCAAGACGGTGTATCTCATTGACACGAACGTTATTCTCGAGGTCCTTTTAGAGCGAGAACAGGCGGATGAAGCCGAAAAGTTTCTGTGCCAGATGCCTCGGGGCAGTCTCTTCGTTTCAGAGTTCAGTTTGTACTCTCTTGGAGTCTTTCTCTTTCGCCAGGAAAAGCATGAGGTGTTCCTCAAGCTCGTTGAGGATCTCTTTGAGTCCCTGGCGATTTGCCTTGTCCGATTGACTACCCAGGATGTCCCTGCTTTGATTTCGGCAGCTCAGCGCTATCACCTCGACTTCGACGATGCCTACCAGTACGCCGTGGCCGAAAAGCACGACCTCACCATCGTGAGCTTCGACCACGACTTTGACCGGACCGAACGGGGGAGGAAGACTCCGAAAGAGGCGACGCTGTGATCTCTGGGATGCCGCTTGCTGGGGTTTCCGGGAGTGGTGCACCTCCCCCTGACCCTCCTCCTTTCCAGAATCGTCGGATGCTGTCGAGGCTCTTCCGCAGAACTCACCCCCGGAAGACCCCGCAAGGTGAGGGAAGCCATTGCAGTCTTGACTTTTGTGGTTCTTCTGCTATACTGCCCTAAAAAGGCAAGGATGCCAGAGCGAGGGTGCCTGCGTGAACAGGCACCTTCTTTTCTTGGAGGCAGGGGAATGCCCCACCTTTTCGAGGAGGATACGCTGGTATCGATCTCCCGGGAACCGGAACGAATCTGTATGACCGGTCAGTGTGATAGGCACGCGTGAAGCGACCGTTGCTTTCGTCCCCTGTGTTTCCGCAACTACCGCTCAAACTCTGTGTGGCAGTGGCACTGCTTGTGTTTGGGGTTTCAGAGCCGACCTGAACCCGAGGGTGTCTTAGGGAAGAGGTGATGTCGTTGAAGGTTCTCGTGATACAGCATGTGGCCATCGAGGGCCTTGGCCTTCTCGGGGAGGTTTTCCGGCAACAGGGTTTTGAGGTAGACGTCCACCTCATGGAGGACCCGCAAACGTTTCTGCCCCCTTCGGTGAGGCCCTACAGCGCCCTGGTGATTCTTGGGGGTCCTATGGGTGCCTACGAGGAGGACTGCTACCCCTACCTTTTTCAGGTGGAACGCCTTATTCGGGAGGCCTATTGCGAGGGTCGTCCCACGCTGGGCATATGTCTTGGAGGACAGCTCATTGCCCGGGCCTTCGGGGCATGGGTTGGGCCCAATATGGTGAAGGAAATTGGCTGGTATCGAGTGCAACTCACGGAGGAAGGAAAGGCATCCCCTCTTTTTGCTGGGCTTCCGGAAAGCTTCTTCATCTTCCAGTGGCATGGAGACACCTTCGACCTTCCTGAAAGAGCGGTGCTCCTTGCTTTTAGTGATTCCTGCAGGAATCAGGCCTTCGTGTACGGTGATAGGATTTTCGCCCTTCAGTTCCACCTTGAGGTTACAGAAGCAATGGTGGCCCTCTGGAGCAAAGCGTATCTCGGAGAGTTGTTGGGTTTTGGCGGAGCATCCTTTCCCGAAAAACTCCGGGAAGAAACGGAAAGGCGCTTCATCGAGGACGAGGCCATCCGCAGGAGGTTTCTGGAGAATATCTGCCGGGTGATTGCAGGGAGGTAGGGAGGGTGCGAGTCGCTCTCTGGCAAATGAATCCCACCATTGGCGATGTTCGGGGAAACGCCGAGAAGATTCTCCAGGGAATTTCGTGGGCCAGGGCTCAAAAGGCAGACCTTGTAGTCTTTCCAGAACTTGCTCTCGTGGGGTATCCACCCCGGGATCTCCTCTTTCGGAGGGAGATGCTCCAGGCAGTTGAGCGAGTGCTTGAAGAGGGCATTCGTCCTGCTTCCCAGGATGTGGGGGTGCTTCTTGGCGCTCCGGTGAGCGAGGGGGGGAAACTCTACAATTCGGCTCTGCTCTTCTTCGCGGGGAGACTCTACGCCCGGCAGGATAAGACGCTTCTGCCCAACTACGACGTCTTCGATGAGGTGAGATACTTTCAGTCAGCGAGAGAACGAAAGGTTGCGGTTTTTCTTGGGGAAAGGCTTGGTCTCACCATCTGTGAGGATATATGGAACGACAAGGATTTCTGGCCAAGGCCAAGGTATGAGTTTGACCCCTTGGAAGACCTCTTTGTCCAGGGAGTGACGCTTTTGGTGAACATCTCGGCTTCTCCTTACCACTACGGGAAGAAACGCCTGCGCGCCAGCATGCTCTCCCACATTGCCCGGAAATACGCTTGTCCCTTGGTCTACGTGAATCAGGTAGGAGGCAATGACGATCTCATTTTCGATGGGTCGAGCCTCTTTCTTTCTGCCACAGGGGGTATTGTCTGGGAGGGAAAGTCCTTTGCGGAGGATTACACCGTTATCGACACGGGGGATCTCCCTCAGGCTGGAGATCCTTCCCAAGTTTCTGAGGACATTGAAGACGTCTTCCAGGCTCTCCTCCTCGGTATCCGCGATTATTTCCGGAAGACGGGGTTCAGGAAGGCTCTGGTGGGCTTGAGTGGCGGCATTGATTCCTCGGTTGTGGCGGCCTTGGCCGCATCTGCTCTGGGAGCAGAGAACGTCACGGGTGTGGGCATGCCTTCCTGCTACTCCTCAAGGGAGAGCCTGGAAGACGCCCGGATGCTTGCAGAGAACCTGGGCATTGAATTCCGTGTCATCCCCATCGAGGAGATTTTCTCTGCGTATCTTCGTGTGCTCAACCCCTCCGGGGTACCCCTGGTCGATCTTGCCGAGGAGAACCTGCAGGCCCGGATTCGGGGAAGCATCCTTATGTTCATCTCCAACCGGGAAGGGCATCTTCTGCTTAGCACTGGGAATAAGTCGGAGCTTGCGATGGGTTACTGCACCCTTTATGGGGATATGTCTGGAGGGCTGGATGTTCTGGCCGATGTTCCCAAGGTTATGGTGTACGAACTGGCAAGGTACATCAATCGGGAGAGGGCAATCATTCCCCCGCGAGTGCTGATGAAGGCCCCATCGGCCGAGCTTCGTCCCAACCAGCGCGACGAAGATGCTCTCCCTCCCTATGGCACACTCGATCCCATCCTGAAGGCCTACATCGAGGACAACCTCTCCCCTGGGGAGATCGCGGCTTTGGGCTTTGACGAAGTGGTGGTCAGGGAAGTCATAAGGCAGGTGGACCGGGCTGAGTACAAGAGGCGCCAGGCTGCCTTGGGTCTTCGGGTCACCACCAAGGCCTTCGGGGTGGGAAGGAGAATGCCCATTGCCTGGAAAAAGGGGTGGGAATGAGCCCGGAGAGGGCTGAAGGCAGACCTTCAGCCCTCTTTCCTCGAGGATGCTCACAGGGCGGCTTCCTTTCGCTCTCCGGTACGGATTCGGACGACATCGGCAATCGGACAGGCAAAGATTTTCCCGTCTCCGATTTCGCCCGTGCGAGCGGCAGCGATGATGGCTTCCACTACCCGTTCGTAATCCTCGTCCCGGATGACCACCTCGAGCTTGATCTTGGGCAAAAAGGGAATCTCGTACTTTCTTCCTCGAAATTGCTCCACAAGTCCTTTCTGGGATCCCCGGCCTTCCACCGGGTACATGGTCACCCCGGGATATCCACACTGTTCGAGGGCAGCCACGACTTCCGCCACCCTTTCCTCCCGGACGATCGTCTCCAGTTTCACCATGTTCGCTCCCTCCTCACGATCCCACAAACATGCGATGGGTGGTGAACTCAGGGTACGCCGGAGTTCCATGCTCGTACAGGTCAAGTCCCCGGAGTTCTTCCTCCGGCAGTACCCGGATGCCGAAGGAAAGGTCCATGACTTTGAAGAGCACGTACCCCAGGCCAAAGCCCCACGCCGCCACTGTCCCTATTCCCACAAGCTGGGCGAGGAGCTGCCCTGCGCCGCCTCCGTAGAGGAGCCCGGTAACATAAGGTGGCTCAAGGGAGTACAGGCCGTAAGTCCCGTCGGCAAAAAGCCCCACGCTCAAAAGCCCCCAAAGCCCATTGATGCCGTGGACGCTCACCGCCCCCACGGGGTCGTCAATACCTCGGGACTCGAGGAATTCCACTCCCCCCACTACGAGGAGTCCCGCTACGGCTCCGATGACCACCGCTGCCCAGGCCTCAATCCAGGCACAGGGAGCGGTTACGGCCACAAGTCCTCCCAGGGTTCCGTTGAGGGTCATGCCGAGGTCCCATTTGTGGGTTTTGGCGTATATGAGAAGGAGTGTGGTCAGGGCTCCAGAGGCGGCAGCGAGATTGGTGTTCACGGCTACCATGGCGATACGGAGGTGATGAGCGCTGAAGGTGCTTCCAGGGTTGAACCCGAACCAGCCAAACCAGAGGATGAAAGTTCCCAACGCTGCCAGGGCGAGGTTGTGTCCGGGAATGGCACGGGGTTTCCCATCTTTTCCGTATTTCCCAAATCGCGGCCCGAGAACCATGGCTCCGGCGAGGCCCACAAGCCCTCCTACTGCATGGACCACTCCGGATCCGGCGAAGTCCACGTGACCAACGCCGAAAGGGAGTCTGGATAACCATCCTCCGCCCCATACCCAGTGGGCATATACAGGGTAAATGAAGAGGCTCACAAAGAGGGTGTACACAAGGTACGCCGAGAATTTCAGTCGTTCCGCCACTGCTCCGGAGACGATGGTTGCTGCTGTGCCACAGAAAACGAGTTGCCAGAAGAAGTCGAGATAGATTCCCACGTCGTACGACTCCCCAAGGAGGAACCAGTGGCCGGAACCGATGAATCCCCCGATGTCTTTCCCTTTCAGGAATCCATATCCCACGGCGAAAAACACAAGCGAAGCCACCACAAAGTCAATGAGGTTCTTGCTCAGAAGGTTTGTGGTGTTTTTGGAGCGACAGAACCCTGCTTCCACCATGGCAAACCCGGCCTGCATGAAGAAGACCAGGAATCCACACACCAGGACCCACACGTAGTCCACGGGGAACTCAGGCTGTGTGTTGAGGGTTTCTGTTCCCTTTGGATCGGAGGCATGCGCCAGATTTCCAGAGAGCACCACGATCAGCAAGAGGAGAAGAAGGATGTGCCGCATGTTCACCACCCCTTTTTGAGAATTGGATGGAAAAGGAAAAGCCCCTTTTCCGGGGCGTCTTTGCTCCCCAGGAAAGGGGCTTCTCTGCCCAGAGAACCTCAAAAACAGAAAAGTCCCTGCGCCTTCGCAGGGACCCCATTGTCCTGCAAGTATTTTAATCCAGGGGTTTGGAAAAAGTCAATACCCATACACCCTATTGACAGCAGTGCGTTGCTTTTCATATAATTAGCTTTGCCGCTGAAGGCAAGTTCAGAACACCCAGAGCTGGGTGGAGAGCCTGCGATAAGGCGCTTTTGCTCCAAGGGAGGAGCAAAAGCGCCTATTTTTTTCGCGAAGGGGGGTTTTTCTTCGTGCCCTGCAACTGCAAGACCCAGGAGGACGTTTTGCGGTTCTGTCAGGAAAACCGGGTGAAATTCATCCGCCTCTGGTTCACCGACGTTCTGGGAAGCTTGAAGAGCTTCGCCATTCCTTTTGAGGAGCTTGAGAATGCTCTCTACGAGGGCATGGGGTTTGATGGGTCCTCTATCAAGGGTTTCGCCCGTATCGATGAAAGCGATATGGTTGCCCTTCCTGACCCTACCACCTTTCAGCTTCTCCCATGGCGTTCCGGGGAAGAGAAAGTGGGCAGGATGTTCTGTGACATTCTGAATCCCGACGGGACCTTTTTTGAGGGGGATCCAAGGTATGTTCTAAAGAGGAACCTGAAGAAGCTTGCCGAGAAAGGCTATACCTTCTACGTTGGACCGGAACTCGAGTTTTTCTACTTTAAGAGCGATAAAGAGCCCATTCCTCTGGACAAGGGAGGGTATTTCGACCTTACCACTCTCGATGCGGCTTCAGACCTCAGGCGGGACACCATCCGTACCCTTGAAGAAATGGGCATACGGGTGGAATACAGCCACCATGAGGTGGCGTATTCGCAGCATGAAATCGACCTTCGCTATGCCGATGCCCTCACCATGGCCGATCACGTCATGACCTACCGCATCGTGGTGAAGGAGATTGCCCAGAAGTACGGAGTTTACGCCACCTTTATGCCCAAGCCCATCATGGGTATCAATGGGTCCGGAATGCACACCCATCAGTCGCTCTTCCGTGGCGATACCAACGCCTTTTTCGACCCCCATGACCCCTACTTCCTCTCGGATGTGGCCAAGAAGTACATCGCCGGCATTCTGCGCCATGCACGGGAGATTGCTCTGGTCACCAATCAGTGGGTGAATTCCTACAAGCGCCTCGTGCCGGGGTACGAAGCACCGGTGTACATCTGCTGGGCTCGAAGGAACCGTTCCGCCCTGGTCCGGGTGCCGATGTACAAGCCGGGGAAGGAGAAAGCGACCCGGATTGAAGTGCGACATCCCGACCCCGCCTGCAATCCCTACCTTGCCTTTGCGGTGATGCTTGCCGCCGGCATGGCGGGAGTGGAGGGAAACTATGAACTCCCCGAACCGATTGAGAAGGACGTGTACCACATGAGCCCTAAGGAACGGGAATCACTGGGCATCGAATCGCTCCCGGGGAGCTTGAAAGAAGCCATTGACTGTGCGCTGGAGAGCACAATCCTCAGGGAAACCCTGGGGGAGCATGTATTCACGTACCTCATTGAGAGCAAGCTCGCAGAATGGGACGAATACCGTGTGGTCGTGCATCCCTATGAAATCGAACAGTACCTCCCCATTCTATAGGAGGACGTTATGGAGAGGTTGTGGCGGATTCCTGCGGGGTGTGCTGTTTTTGGTATCCTCAACCGGGATGGCCGTCGGGTTTCAGGGGAAGCCGTCATCCAGGCGATGGCCGTGATGCATGAGCGTTCCAACGGGCTTGGGGGAGGATTCGCCGCCTATGGCATTTATCCCGAGTTTTCCGAACTCTATGCCTTTCACGTGCTGTATGATGATCCCCACCGCCGCAAAGACCTCGAAGCATATCTCAAAGAGCGCTTTGTCATAGAGAAGGCAGAAATCATCCCTACTCGAAAGATCCGGGCTATTCCGGTGCATCCCCTCTTCGTCCGGTACTTCCTCCGACTGCGAGGGGCAGAGGGTAACGAGGAGGATGAAGTCGTCCGGGCTGTTATGGACATCAACGCCCACTTCCCCAAAGCTTATGTCATCTCGAGCGGGAAGAACATGGGGATTTTCAAGGGTGTGGGGTATCCGGAGGACATTGGCGAGCTCTTCCGCCTTGATGAGTACGAGGGATACTGCTGGATCGCCCACGGGCGCTTTCCCACCAACACTGCCGGTTGGTGGGGAGGTGCCCACCCCTTTGGGTTGCTTTCGTTCTCCGTGGTGCACAACGGGGAGATTTCCTCGTACGGCATTAACCGGAGATACCTCCAGAACTTCGGGTATCTCTGTACGCTGCAAACGGATACCGAGGTCATCGCCTACCTTGTGGACCTTCTGGTACGAAGGCACGGTGTTCCCGTGGAGTGGTTAGGGGCGATTCTTGCCAGTCCCTTCTGGGAGCAGATCGATGCTATGGAGGAGCCTGGGAAAAGCCTGTACCGGGCGTTGCGTGTGACCTATGGTGGGGCCCTTCTCAACGGTCCTTTCAGCATTATTGTGGGCTTTCCCGGGGGGATGTTTGGCCTGGTGGATCGGGTAAAGCTCCGTCCTATGGTGGCAGCCTGGAAAGGGGAAGTTTTCTACCTGGCGAGTGAGGAAGCCGCTATACGGGAAGTGGAACCGGACCCCGAGAGGGTGGTGGAGTTGAGAGCCGGAGAAGTGGTGATTGAACGCGTAGGGGAGAAGGTCATCTATGGCCAGGAGTTTGCTCTTTCCAGAGTTTAAGATTGTGCGGGATGACAGCCGGTGCATTCGCTGTCAGGTGTGTGTACGCCAGTGTGCTCATGACGTGCACAGCTGGGATGACGAAGGCGACGCCATTCTGAGCGATGAGGCACGCTGTGTGGGGTGCCAGCGCTGCGTCACCCTGTGTCCTACCCAGGCTATTGACGTGGTGCGGCGAGAACCCGGCTTTCGGGCGAATGCCAACTGGAGCGTCCATCACCTCCGCAATCTCTACAAACAGGCCGAGACCGGGGGAGTCATTCTCACCGGTATGGGGTGCGACCTTCCCTACCGGATTTACTGGGATCATCTGGTGCTGAACGCCAGTCAGGTAACCAACCCCTCCATTGACCCTCTGCGGGAACCCATTGAACTCCGAACGTTTCTGGGGAGGAAGGAAGAATGCCTTGACGTCGACTGGAATAGCAACCCTCCCGTTCTCCACACAGTTCTTGCTCCTCAGCTTGAACTGAAGGTGCCGGTGCTCTTTTCCGCCATGTCCTATGGTTCCATCAGCTACAACGCCTTTCGGTCTCTGGTGGAAGCGGCGGAGGAAGTGGGAACGCTCTGCAACAGCGGTGAGGGAGGGCTGCATCCGGATTTCTACCCCTGGGGGAAGAACATCATCGTGCAGGTGGCCTCGGGTCGTTTCGGCGTGCACCCTGAGTATCTCCGGGTTGCGGCGGCCATTGAAATCAAAATCGGGCAGGGAGCGAAACCCGGCATTGGAGGGCACCTTCCCGGGGAAAAGGTCACCGCGGAGATTTCCCGGACCCGGCGTATTCCCGTGGGGAGCGACGCCATTTCTCCTGCCCCTCACCACGATATTTACTCCATTGAGGACCTGCAACGCCTAATATTCGCCTTAAAGGAAGCCACCGGGTACACCAAACCGATCCTGGTGAAGATTGCCGCAGTGCATAACGTGGCGGCCATCGCCTCAGGATGCGTGCGGGCAGGATCGGATGTGGTGGCCATTGATGGGATCCGGGGTGGGACGGGCGCTGCTCCGCAGGTCATCCGGGACAACGTGGGCATTCCGATTGAGCTTGCCCTGGCACAGGTTGACGAGCGATTGCGTCAGGAGGGGATACGACACCGGGCCTCCATTGTTGTTGCCGGTGGTATCCGCTCAAGTGCAGATGTCATCAAAGCTATTGCCCTTGGGGCTGATGCGGTGTACATTGGTACCGCAGCCCTCGTGGCTCTGGGTTGCCACCTCTGTCAGAAGTGTTACACCGGAAAGTGCAACTGGGGTATCGCGACCCAGGATCCTTACCTCACCAAACGCCTCAACCCCAGGGTTGGGAGACGCCGACTGGTAAACCTCCTTCGGGCCTGGGCGATGGAAATCAAGGAAATGCTTGGGGGTATGGGGATAAATGCCATTGAGAGCCTGCGGGGAAACAGGGAACACCTCCGGGCGGTGGGACTCACACAGGAAGAAATGCGCCTTCTTGGGGTGAAGCCGGCAGGGGAAGGGTGGTGAAGATGCGAATACGGATTCACGAGGAATTCTGCATTGGATGTCGGCTGTGTGAGATCATGTGCGTTGTGAGGCATTCCCAAAGTGGGAAAATCCTGAAAGCTTTTCGAGAAGAGCACCCCCGTCCCCTCCCGAAGGTAAGGGTAGAGGAGGAGGGATACACCTCTTTTGCCCTTCAGTGCCGTCACTGCGAAGAAGCCCCGTGTATCGAGAACTGCATGACAGGGGCTATGCACCGCGAGGAAGGGGTTGTTCTCTGTGACGAGGAGAAGTGCGTGGGATGTCTCATGTGCGTGATGAGCTGTCCCTTTGGGGTCATTCGGCGAGGAAGCGGGAGGAAAGTGGTGAGCAAGTGCGATCTCTGTGGGGGAAAAGGAGTCCCGTTTTGCGTGGAGTACTGCCCGAATGAGGCGTTGACCTATGAATGAGAGAAGGGTCAGGTATCTTCTTGTAGGGTTTTCTGTAGCTTCCTGGTGGGCTGCCCGAAGCATTCGGGAGGAGGATGCAGAAGGGCAGATTCTCGCCGTCAGCGAAGATGGAGAACTGTATTCCCGTCCCCTGATCACCTATGCCCTGGGCAGGAGGATTCCGGGACCCGCATACTGGGGTGATGTGGTCCGCGATGTGACGGTGCTCTGGGGGAGAAAAGCGGTAGCCCTGGAGGCCAAGGATCAGGTGGTGCACCTGGACAGCGGGGAACGGATTGCCTTCGACCGGGCGCTCATTGCCACCGGGAGTGTCCCGATTGTTCCTCCTGTTGAAGGGAAGGATCTCGAAGGAGTCTTTACCTTTACAAAAAGCAGAGACCTCCTGCAGGTGGAACGTTTTCTTGCCCGGTATCCGGTAGAAGAAGTGCTCATTCTGGGGGGAGGATTCATTGGCCTGAAGACCTGTGAAGCGTTCCTGGGCCGGGGGTTTCGAGTTACCCTGGTGGAGCTTGCGCCGCGCCTCCTTCCGGCCATGCTCGATGTCGAGGGTTCAGGGTACCTCGAGAGGGCTCTGAAGCGAGTGGGAGTCCGGGTCATCACGGAGAATACTGTTGCTTCCTTTGTGGACCGCGGGGGTCGCCTTTTTGGGGCGAGGTTGCAGAGCGGAGAGTTCCTCCGGGCCGATATGGCTATCCTGGCCGTTGGGGTTCGTCCCAATATCGACTGGCTCTCGAGTTCCGGTCTCTTGCTGGGGCGAGGGATTGTGGTGGATGAGCATCAAGAGACCTCTGTGCGAGGGATTTTTGCTGCTGGGGATGTGGCCGAAACAAGGCATTTCATCAGTGGGAAACGAACGGTCGTGGCCATATGGCCTGAAGCGGTACGCCAGGGAAAAGTAGCAGGGAAGAACATGGCCGGCAAGGAAGTACGGTATCCTGGAAGTCTTCCTCTCAATGTGATTGAGATTGGAGGCGTCTCTCTGGTGTCCTGCGGAGTAGTCAACCCACCTGACGACGCCTTTGAGGTCCTTTCAAGAGAGGAAGAGAGCCGATATCGGAAGTTCGTCATCCTTGACGGTCGGCTTGTGGGGTTCGTTCTGGTTGGCGACGTTGAAAAAGCTGGACTCTTCGTCCACCTTATCCGGGAGCGTTTCCCTCTTTACTCCTTGAAGGACAAACTCCTGGACGAACGCTTTGGCCTTGTTGCTTTACCCGCTGAGTATCGGAAATACCTTGTTCAGGGAGCTGGGGTTGAGGCATGAGGGTGCTGCATTGCCGGGGAAAACACTACCGTGACGTGAACGCCCTGGTGGAAGCATGGTGGAGGGAGGGCTGCCGCCATATTGTGCTTGAGGGGGTGTGCGGCCACCGGTATCTCGGGAGGGCCCTTGAAGGGGAGGGCCGCATCGACATTCGGGGGGTGCCTGGGGATGATTTGGGCATGTTCCTGGACGGTCCTTCACTCTGGGTCTTTGGGAATGCCCAGGACGGTGTGGGGAACACCATGAACCGAGGAAAGATTGTGGTCCAGGGAGACGCCCGGGACATCCTCGGCCTGTCCATGCGGGGTGGAAAAATCTGGGTCAGGGGCAACGTGGGGTACAGAGTGGGTATCCACATGAAGTCTTACGAGGACGAATATCCGGTGATCGTCATCGGAGGAGCAACGGGGGATTTTCTGGGCGAGTACATGGCTGGAGGGCTCATCGCGGTCCTCGGACTCTGGACCCCGGAGGGGAGGTCTCCGGTCGGGCATTTCGTGGCCTCGGGGATGCATGGAGGGAAGATTTTCGTCCGGGGTGCTGTTGCGCCGTCTCAGGTGGGGGCAGGAATCGGCCTTGACGTCCCCACGGAGGAAGAATTCGGCGAGCTTGAGAGGTACCTTGAGGAGTTCGCCGCCGACCTTGCCGTTTCTCTTCCCTCTTTGGACCGTCAGGATTTCGTGAAGATTTTCCCCCGAACGACCCGCCCGTACGGGAGACTTTACGCTTATTGAGGAAAATTGCCCGTTTCCTGCGCTCACCTCGCAAGAAGCTGCTAAAATAAGGGCAAGGGGGGTGAGAGGATGAACCGGTACCTCATGAACCCTGAACGGGTGAGGCGATATCTCAACCTCTGGATTGTCCGGGCGGTTTTCCGCTGGGTAACCCGCAGGACCCGCGATGGCAGTGTGAGGCTCGAGAAGCTCCTTGTGCACTACGGGAAGCCTAAAAAGGGCCTGTCCTTTTTGGAATTCCTGAGTTTTTTCCCCGTATACCTTGTGATCGATATTCTGCGGATACTCCTCCGCTGGGAGAAGGAGTACCTGGTGCAGGAAATCTTCGGGTCCCGGAACATCCGCCGGGCGACCATCAACCTTGCCCGGAGCGTGGCCGAATACGGGGCCACCCGCCCGCAGAAGTTCGCCAGCCCTCTCCTTGTGGTGTGGAACTTCACCAACCTCTGCAACCTGCGGTGCCGCCACTGCTACCAGAATGCGGGAAAGAGAACAGCGCAGCTTTCCCTTGAGGAGCGGCTCCGGGTGGTGGACGAGCTTGAGGAGAACTTTGTGCCAACCCTTGCCTTCTCCGGGGGGGAACCCCTGTGTGACCCTGAGTTCTTTACTGTAGCCAGGTACGCTGCTTCGAAGGAAATCTACCTTTCAGTGGCCACCAACGGTACCCTGCTCTCTGAAGACATGTGCAAGAAGCTCAAAGACCACGGGATCCAGTATGTGGAGGTGAGCCTCGAGAGCTCATCCCCCGAGTACCACGACCGTTTCCGGGGTATCCCGGGCCTCTGGGAGAAGACGGTAAAGGGTATTGAGAACGCTGTGAAGGCTGGTCTTTTGGTGGGTGTTGCGCCCACGGTGACCCGGGGGAACCTTGCGGATCTCCCCGCGCTGTACCGGCTGACAAAGGAACTTGGGGCCCATCGTTTCTACGTTTTCAACTTCATTCCGACCGGGAGAGGGCGGGAAATCTGGAGTGATGACCTGAGCCCCGAAGAGCGGGAGGAGATGCTCGAGGTCCTCTACGGGTGCCTCATGGAGAAGGAGATTCAGGTCTTCAGCACCAGCCCGCAGTTTGGGAGGAAATGCGTGGAGAAAAACCCCGAAGGCATCGTCATTACCGGGCATTACTCCGTTTCCGAGGGGAAGCTCGCCAGAGTCGGTGCCGAGTACGTGGGCGGCTGTGGGGCAGGGAGGGCCTACTGCGCACTGCAACCTGATGGGACGGTGACGCCCTGTGTGTTCATGCCCATTCCGGTGGGGCGGCTTTTTGAAAAGCGCCTGAAAGAGATCTGGGATACCTCACGGGTCCTGCGGGAACTCCGTTTGCGAGAGCTGTACCGTGGTCACTGCGGGGTCTGTGCATTCCGGGCGGTGTGCGGTGGGTGTCGCGCCCGGGCCTATGCCTACTTCGGCGACTACCTCGGTCCAGACCCGGGCTGCAAGTTCAACGCCGAGTGGTACTCCTCTCTAAAGGAAGAACCTTTTGCTCAGGTGACGGCCTGAGGAACGCAAACTCCAAAGCCCCGGAAACCCGGGGCTTTGGAGTCTACCCGAGGAGGATCTTCAGGCTCTCTTCTTTGTCGAGGTCCATGACGTAAGGAACACCGGTGACCTTTGCGGCTTCCTCGGTGAGGGCGAAGATATCATCACGGCTGATGTACTCGAGTTTGAACTTTCGTGCTCCAGCCATGAACTGCTTCAGCCCTGTGGCCAGACGGTCGAAATAGCCGTAGACGCCCAGGGCTGCGGGAGGAACCTTCTTCCAGTCACTGCCCAGGATTTTCTTCATCTCGGCCACGGCGGTGAAGATTTCTTCCACCTGGTTGCCGTACTCTGCGTAATCCTTGGGAATGTTGCCGCTGGCGATGAGCGAGCCGATGGTTTTCCCCACCATGGCAGCAGTCAGCGTGGACCTTCCCATGGCGACGAGTTTCACGTAAGGAGCCCCGAGGGCCAGCCCCTTGAAGATGTGATCCTCCATGGTGAAGCCACCGGCTATGGCGATGGCCGGAACGTATTTTCCTTTTTCTGCCAGGAGCTTGGCGTAGTTGTACGTGAGCGCCTCGAGGTACACGGTGGGGATGCCCCACTCGTTCATCATGCGCCAGGGACTCATTCCTGTCCCGCCGCCGGCCCCATCGACGATGAGTAGGTCAATTTTCCCCTCTGAGGCTGCCCTGAGGGCCAGGGCCAGGTCTTTCGGTCTGTATGCCCCCGTCTTCAGGGAGATGTACTTTGCTCCCCGTTTTCTCAGTTCTTCTACCCGCTTGAGGAACCCTTCAAGGGAGGCCATGCCAAGGCGAGAGTGGCGCTCGAACTCCTTGATGCCACCTTTTTCGGCGAGATCCTGGATGACTGGGTCATCGGGGTCGGGGAAGACGATATAGCCCCGGTCTTTGAGCTGCTTGGCTCGCTTGATGTCTGGAAGTTTGATTTCACCTCCGATGTCTTTTGCCCCCTGTCCCCATTTGATTTCCACGAACTCCACGCCCAGCTGCTCTATGACGTACTCGAGGGTGCCAAAGCGTGAATCCTCGACGTTTTCCTGAACGATCACTCCTCCGTACCCATCTCGCTGCCACTCTTTGAAGAGCCGGATCCGCCGCTCCATTTCTGGTGAGCGGATAACCTTACCGTTCCGGAACTCTGCATCAGGGTCCACCCCGCAGACGTTTTCCCCCACACCCACCATGGTGCCGAAGAGCGCCGAGCCGATGGCCACTCCTTCCCAGTTGTCCCGGGCAATGAAGGTCGAACCAAGGCCGGTGGTGAACCAGGGGGCCCGGAGCTTGATGTTCCCAAGGCGGAGCTCAATATCCACATTGGGGAAGGTGGCAACGTCGGGATCCGCAGCCACACCCTGGGCTCCTACGCAGGTTCCGTTGATGTTGAAGTGGGAGAAGTCCACTGGGTAATCTTTCTGGGAACCCGAGGTGACCTTGCCGTAGGGTTTTGGGTAAATGTACTCTCTGCCACGAATAGCAGACTTCCCAATTTCACAGTAACCCGGGCATCCGTCGAGACACGTCACGCACATGCCGCTGAACGGAGAGTAATCTTTCAGGCGAAGCCGAGTGTTGGTGGCTTCAGAAAAGTTGGGTCTTGAGAAGGACATACCTCTCACCTCCACCTTTGGAGTCGTACTGCCTGCGCTGGTTCACCATCTCAGGTTTTCCAACCTCCTTCCTTGAAAACAAAAGGCGTTCAGCACCCACAAAAGGGTGCCAAACGCCCTCGTTCTCTGGACATCTTCGTCCTCTGGCCGCCTTTGGCCAAGAATTTTTTACCAGAGGACCATGGAAAAGTCAATATCGTGTATAGAGGTTCAGGAGGTGTGTGACAAAAGCCTTGAAAAGGACGATATGGTGGGCTATAGTAAAGGTACAAAACTGAAAGGGAGGGATGTGGTGTGAAGAGGTTTGCAGTCGTGCTCTTTGTGGTTCTTGCGGTCCTGCTCCTCTCTGTTGTTATGGCCGAGGCCAAGTACAGGATTGCCTTCGTGCCCAAGCTCATCGGAATCCCCTACTTCAACGCTATGGAAGAGGGTGGGAAGAAGGCGGCGCAGGATCTCGATGTGGAGTTCATCTACACCGGTCCTGTGACGGCGGACGTGGCCAAGCAGATTGAAATCATCGATAACCTCATCACCCAGGGCGTTGATGCCATTGCGGTGGCGCCCAACGACCCGGCAGCCATTACCCCGGTTCTCAAGAAGGCCAAGGAGAAGGGCATTCTCGTCATGACAAGCGACACCGACGGTGCCCAGGACGTGCGGGACCTTTTCGTGAACCAGGCGCTACAGAACGAAATCGGGTACACGGTGATGGATGAGCTCGCCAAAGCCATGAACTACGAGGGTGAATTCGCCATCGTCTCCTGCGGCCCCACTGCCTGGAACCTGAACATCTGGATTGCCTATGAGCTCGAGCGCCTGGCCCAGTACCCCAAGATGAAGCTCGTGACCATCCGCTATGCCGAGGAAGACGTCCAGATGGCCATCAACGTCATGCTTGATCTCATCAACGCCTTCCCCAACTTGAAAGGCGTTATCGGTCAGTGCAGCACCTCGGCTCCGGGAGTTGCCGAGGCCATTGAACAGGCAGGCAAAAGCGGCCAGATTGTGGCCACAGGGCTTTCGGTACCTTCCATGATGGCCAAGTACGTGAAGAGCGGCACCGTGAAGTCCTTCGTCCTCTGGAACCCCATTGACCTTGGTTACCTCACCGTCTGGGCTGCCAAGTACCTCCTTGACGGGAACCAGTTCGAAGACGGGAAAGAGTACGAGGTTCCTGGCATCGAGACGAAACCCAAGTACATCGCCAAGGACAAGATGCTGGTCCTTGGGCCGCCGAAAGTCTTCGACGCCTCCAATATCGACCAGTACATGTTCTTCTAAAACTCAGGTGGGCGCCCCACGCCGGGGCGCCCTTTTTATTCGGAGAGATGGCGATGGAGTACATCCTGGAATGCCGCAAGATTTTTAAGTCTTTCGGAGGTGTGCAGGCGCTGCGGGGTGTGGATTTCACTCTCCGTTCCGGGGAAGTCCATGCTCTGGTTGGGGAAAACGGTGCGGGGAAGTCCACTCTGATTAAAATCATCTCCGGGGCCCTTCTCCCGGACCGGGGAGACATCTTCTACATGGGTCAGCCCGTCCGCATCGACTCGCCCCGGAAAGCCCAGGAGATAGGCATCTCCACTGTGTACCAGGAACCCCTGGTGTACAGCGAGCTCAGTGTTCTCGAGAACATCTTCCTCGGTCGGGAAATCCGGACGCCCTGGGGGAACATCGACTGGAAGAGGGAGGAAGAGCAGGCAAGGTCGCTTTTTGCCTCTCTCGGTCTTCCGCACCACTTTCTGCGGGAACCTATGGGCGAGCTCAGCGTGGGCCTGCAGCAGCTTGTCCTCATCGCCAAGGCCCTGGTGTATGAAGCAAAGGTCATTATTTTTGACGAGCCCACGGCGATTCTCACCGAACATGAGACCGAGCGGCTCTTCACCATCATCCGCAAGCTCCGGGACCAGGGTGTGGGGATTATCTACATCTCCCACCGCCTTGAGGAAATCTTCCGCATTGCCGACCGGGTGACGGTCATGCGGGACGGAGAGGTCCGGGGAGAGTTCCCTATCACCGCTGTCGACCGGGCGAAAATCGTCGAGCTCATGGCCGGGAAGCTCCTTGTGGAGGAGATCGCCCGCAGGGGTGTGAAAGGAGACCACCCTCTCCTTTCGGTGCAAGGACTGACGAGAAGACCTCGGTTTTTCGATATTTCCTTTGACCTTTTCCCTGGAGAGATTCTTGGCTTTTTCGGTCTTGTGGGCTCAGGCAGAACCGATGTTGCCCAGACCATCTTTGGTCTCTTCCGCCCCGAGAGCGGGAAGGTGTTCTTCGACGGCCGCGAGGTGAGCTTTGGATCTCCTGAGGAGGCCATGCAGGCTGGTATTGCCTACCTCCCTGAAGACCGGAAAGTCCAGGGGCTTTTCCCCATCCAGAGTGTGGCCTACAACATCTCGGTCGCCATCCTCAGGGAACTCGTGCGGCGCCTGGGGATTGTGGACGTCCGAAAAGAACGGGACATTGCCGAGAAGCATATACGGGAACTCAACATCAAAACCCCAAATCTCAAAACCAGGGTCTACAGCTTAAGCGGTGGGAATCAGCAGAAAGTTGTCCTTGCCAAGTGGCTTTCGGTAACGCCGAAGCTCCTCATTCTTGATGAGCCGACCCGGGGGATTGATGTGGCCTCAAAGTCCGAGATTCACAACCTCATCGCTCACCTTGCAGACCAGGGGCTGGCGATCATGGTGATTTCTTCGGAGCTTCCCGAAATTCTCAAGATGTCGGACCGGGTCATCGTCATGCACGAGGGGAGGATCACAGGGGTTTTCGAGGGCCCGGAGAAGACTGCCGAGAACATCATTCGGGCCGCAACGGGCGAACGGATGGCTGTTACCGGAGGTGTGGGGGTGTGACGAATACCGGATTTCGAAAAGTGCTGCGGCGGCGGGAATTCACGGTTCTGGGGCTCATCGTGCTCCTTGTCGTCCTTTTTTCTCTGACAACAGAGCGTTTCATGTCGGTGAGCAACCTCTCGAATCTCCTCCTCCAGCTTGCCGGAACGGCCATCTCGGCCATCGGCATGACCATGGTCATCATCACCGGGGGTATCGATGTTTCCGTGGGCTCCACCCTGGGGATGGCCTCGGTGGTGGCAGGGAAGCTCCTTGTGGGAGGGTATTCACCGTTTCTTGTCCTTCTCTCTGCCCTTGGTACGGGGCTTGTCATCGGCCTCTTCAACGGGACGCTCATCGCCTTCGGCAATGTCCCTCCCATCATCGTGACCCTGGGCATGATGAGCATCCTCCGGAGCCTCATGTACCAGCTCCTTGGAGGACGGTGGATTTCCGGAATCCCGCCGGCGATTCGGGTGATCGGTCTTGGCAAGTGGCTCGGTGTCCCCATATCCATGTGGATCACCGTGGTGCTCATTGCGTTTTTCACCTATTTCCTCTCTTCCCGTCCCCTGGGACGGGCGATTTACGCTGTGGGGAACAACCCCGAGGCCGCCCGGGTCTCAGGCATTGACCTCAGGCGGACGACGCTTTTCGTCTACGCCATTCTGGGAGCCCTGGCGGGGTTCGCCGGACTTGTTTACGTTGCCCGCACGGGGATTGTCCAGACGAACACGGGAAGCGGTTTTGAGCTTGAGGTTATCGCTGCGGTAGTGCTCGGGGGGACGAGCATTCTCGGTGGACGGGGGACAATCATCGGTAGCCTCCTTGGGGCCTTCCTTGTGGGCATCATCAAAAACGGCATGGTCCTCCTCAACGTCCCTGCCCTGAGCGAGGGCCTGGTTGTTGGGGTCCTCATTATCCTCTCCGTGATGATTGACGTTATTCGAGCTCGAGGGGAACGGTCATGAAACGAGTCCTGGACTACATTGTGGAGAACCGGGTGCTTTTCCTCCTTGTGCTTTTCGTTGCGCTCTTTGTGGTCTTTGCCGTGAGTGTCCCCGGGTTTTTCACCTTCTACAACCTCACGAACATGACCCAGTACGGGGTGGAACTGGGGCTTCTGGCCCTTGCGGAGATGCTCGTCATTCTCTCAGGAGGTGGGGGCATCGACCTCTCGGTTGGCTCCATGCTCACCATTGTGGCCATGATTATTGGCGTGCTCATCGGGCGGGTTGGGCTCAACCCTTCTCTGTCCATTCTCCTTGGGCTTTTTGCTGGGGCGGGCATGGGGTACCTCAACGGGGTTCTCGTGAGCTACACCGGAATCCTTCCCTTCATCGTGACGCTGGCCTCGCTCTACATCTACAAGTCCCTGGCCCTCATCATCGCCGTTGACCCCCGCTTTGGCCCCAATCCCATGCCGGTGTCAAACTTTCCCGAGTCCTTCTACTTTGTGGGGCAGTACCGCATTGCGGGGATTCCCTTCCAGGTCCTCTGCATTTTCATTCCGGTGATTCTTCTCCTCTGGCTTCTCCTTGAAAAGAGCATTTTCGGCCGGTATCTCTACGGGGTGGGCAGCAACGAGAAAGCAGCGCTCTTTTCGGGGATTAACGTCTGCCGGGTGAGGGTCACCGTCTACACCCTCTCGGGAATCCTGAGCGCCCTCTCGGGCTGGATTATCACCTCCCGCATCGCCAGCGCTCGGCCCGACATCGGTACAGGGTATGAGCTCCAGGCCATCACCATTGCGGTTCTGGGTGGGGTGAGCATTAAAGGCGGTGAGGGGAGTATTGGCGGAGTGGTGCTTGGGATTGCCATCATCACGCTCCTTTACAACGGCATGCAACTTGCGGGGATTCACCAGATCTGGCAGCTGGGGTCTCTGGGGGTGGTTCTTGTTGGGAGTGTCCTCCTCAACCAGGTCCTCCTGGCCCGGCGGAAGATATAGACTGGTGTGGGTGTTCATTTTTGGGGTTCTGATTGCGTGGGGGAGAGGGGAAGCTTTCGCGGAAAAGCACCTCGTCCTTCTTTCCCCCGCTCATGATGAGTATTTCTTCTCCTTTCTTGAGGTTTTCCTCCGGCGTTCCCTCCCCGACTACCGGGTTACCACTATAATCACAGGAGAAGGAATCCCCCAGGTTGAGGGGGCCATTGTTGTCGGTTTCCCGGAAGACCTCAAGGTCCTCGAGCGCTCACGAAAGAAGCCCCTGGCCATTGTCCTTGGGGAGGATGGCGACCTTTCCATCTCGGTCCTGGGGCGGGTGGTCTTTGCCTTTGAAGAGGTGGCGAGGGTTCTGCAGAAGGAGCTCTTTGCCGGGAAAAGAGGGGCATTTCTCTTTGTGGGAGGGGAACGCTCTCCTTTCCTGCCCTTTCTTGGGCTTCTGGGAGAGATTCGCTTTTTTGGAGAAGCAGAAAAAGAACGCGTGGTGGTGGTCGAACGGGCACTTCAGGCCCGACCGTTTTTCCGGGCAAAGGACAAACGCCCCTTTGCACTTCTTGTCCTTGAGGCGGCGACTGAGATGCTCTTTGCGCTTCAGGAGGGGAAGGTGGATGCCCTTATCGACCTGAAGCCCTCTGTTGTCGCTTCCTGCGTTGTGAGGATACTGAGGCGGTGGGAGAAAGAGGGGGAATGTTCAGAGCGCTGCACCGTTTCCCCTCTCCTTGTCACCCGGGAAACCATTGCCTCTGCCGACACCTATGAGGTCGTTCGCCGCTGTCTCTCCTGCCATTAGGAGGAAATCACTCCACCACAATCTCCCGGATCCACTTCACCCAGCGGCCTCCGTAGAAATCTTCCGCCACCAGGCGCGCGGGGAAACCGTGCTCGAGAGGAAGTGTCTCTCCGTTCACCCGTAGAGCCAGAAAGAGGAGGTCGATTCTCTCGCCCTCAAGTTCATCCTGAGAGAACTGGGCACGGTAGTTATCAAGGCCCACAAAGAGGATTTTCCGGTAGTCTTTTACCTCGGCGAGTTTCAGGATTTCTCGCAGGGGCACCCCTTCCCACTCCGCATAGTCGGCGAAAAACCCGGGGCAAATGAGGAGGACCTTTTTCTTCACCATGGGGAGTTTCTGGAGTTCCTCATAGGAAAGCCGCAGTTCCTTCCCCACGCTTCCCCCTTTGACTTCGAGATACCACTTTGAAAGATCAAAGTCCTTCGGAGGAACGCCGGTGGTGTTGAGATTGTCAATGGGGTCAAGGGGTAAAAGCGAAGCGTCCACCTCCGCCGGGTTCATGTGGATGATCTGGGACTTCGGGGTATCGGGGGATAATTTCACCCGTTCTTTGGCCAATCCCGCAACGGAAAGCAGGACAGAGACCCCAAAAACCACAAGCGCCGTCAGGTATTTCTTCATCGTTCACACTCCCTTTCTGCCCCTCTAAAACCGTCCGGGAAGAACTCTATTCCATTCCTGATTGGTCGGCAATTGCACTGGCAGGAACTTGACTGCATTGAAGCCGTATCGGAGAATGAGGGGAAGTGGTGAACCCAAAACTTGGATTCAAGGCATGGAAATCCGCCGGGGGACGTTTCAGGATTTCGAAAAGGTTGTGGAGCTTTTACGCTTGGTCTTTCCCCAGGATGAACGGGGATACTACTTCAGCTTCCTGCGTTTTGACCCCTTCTTCCACCCCCGAGATGTGTGGTTAGCAGTGAGTGGGGAAGAAGTGGTTTCCTGCCTCTTCCTTCTTCGGCGACTTTTCTCTGATGGTGAGCGGCTGCTTCTGGGCGGCGGGATTGCCAATGTGGCCACCCACCCCGATTTCCGGGGGAGAGGACTGGCCTCCTTGCTCCTTCAGGAAGCCATTGCTCAGGCGAAGAAGGATGGTCTTTCGTTCCTTCTCCTTGTCACCGAAATTCCCGCTTTCTACGAGCGTTTTGGGTTTCAGGACCTGGGGAAATTCGTGGCACGCATAGAACCGCAGGGTTCTGGACTCTCGCTTTCGGGTGTGAGAGGCGAGGAAATTCTCAGCACCTATGAGGCGTTCTACCGGAGCATGGGGCTCCTCGTCCCTTTTCGGAACCTCGGGTATCTGCGGGGGTTGCGGGTATGGAACCGCTACAGCTCCCGTTTTCGGGAGGGGAAAACGGTGGCTTCATTCCGCAAGGTTGGTGGGGTGGTGGGGTATTTCCTCGAGAGAGAAGCAAGCATAGAGGTTTTTGACCTTTTCGGTAAAGAAAATCTTCCGAACCTCCCCCAGATTCTCCAGAGCTTGGGGAAGCCTCTGCGCCTCTTCCACCACCTGGTGGTTCTCCGGCACCTGGGTGTTCCCTTTTCCCGTGACCGGGAGACGGTAATGGTCCTGTATCTTCGGGCCTTCTCGGGCGAGGTCTACCTCCCGGTGGCGGACTATTTTTAAAAAAGGAAACCTGAGATTATGCCACATCCTCCCCGGGTCTTTATCTTTTGCCGTTTTCCGGTTTGTTGGGGTACTCCTGGGTTGCGCATCGGTGCCAGGGCTTCCCAAAGCCACGTCCTTTCACCCCTGCCTGGAAAAAGCGAAGGGGTTTTCCCAGAGAGTCTACGGGGGAGCAAGGTCTCTAAGTTACCTCACCGCCGGCGTAAAATCCGGGCGCGCCACTGGAAAAGAGGGTGGACGAGCACGCTGGTCGGCGGGGAGAGGATTTCCCGGAAAAGCCAGAAGGACGGAAAGTCCTGTTGCACCTTTTCTCCAAAGGAGGCAGGCTTTTCCGGTTTTCTCTCACTGTCCTTCACCTTTTTCCTCCTCCTTTCCGAGCCGCTCCCTCATGCGGGTGTCGGCCTGGAGGTTCTGGAGGGAGTAGTAGTCAAGAACCCCAGTTTCCCCTCCCGCAGGGCGTAGGCTAAGGCTTTCGGGATTTCGGCTTCAGCCTCCACGACTTTGGCACGCATTTCCTGGGTATAGGCCTTCATCTCCTGCTCCCGGGCAATGGCCAGGGCCCGTCGCTCTTCGGCCTTCGCCTGGGCCACACGCTTGTCGGCTTCAGCCTGGTCCATCTGGAGCCGGGCACCGATATTTTCCCCAACATCAATATCGGCAATGTCGATGGAGAGGATTTCGAAGGCTGTGCCGGCATCAAGACCCTTCTCAAGGACTGTCTTGGAAATCGTATCGGGGTTTTCGAGCACTTCCTTGTGGGAATTGGACGAGCCGATGGTGGTGACGATGCCTTCTCCAACCCGGGCGATAATCGTGGCTTCGGTGGCCCCTCCAATGAGCCGGTCGATGTTGGTGCGAACGGTGACCCGGGCCTTCACCTTGAGTTCAATCCCGTCCTTGGCCACCGCGGCAACCACAGGAGTCTCCACAACCTTCGGTAACACACTCACCTGGACGGCCTCAAGGACATTGCGTCCGGCAAGGTCAATGGCGCAGGCCTTCTGGAACGAGAGGGGAATCCCGGCCCGCTCGGCGGCAATGAGGGAAATCACCACCCGGTCGACGTTGCCTCCCGCAAGGTAATGTGCCTCGAGAGCCCCACGCTGAGGTCAAGGCCGGCTTTCGTAGCCTTGATAAGGGGCAGGACAATGCTTGCGGGAGGCACTCGCCGCAGGCGCATGCCAATGAGCGTCAGGATGCTCACCCGCACCCCTGCCGCCAGTGCCGAAATCCAGAGCCCCAAGGGGACAAAGGAAAGGAACACCACAAGGATCACGAGGACCACAATCCCCGGAATGAGATATCCCAGAACGTTCACGATGCCGACCTCCTTTCTCTTCGAACCACAAGGACATTCCCCCGTACCTCATCAACCACCACTGCCTCTCCTGCCGCAATGAACTCCCCCCGGCTCATGGCATCGTACACCTTGCCCTCAATCTCCACCATTCCCGCAGGTCGGAGGACAGTCTTTGCCCGACCTTCCTTCCCTAAAAGCCCTGTATACGGGGAGGCTTCCGGTGCGCTTTCTCCTTTTGGGCTTTGCTCCCGAAGACTGAGTTTTCGCCAGAGGGGGTTATAGGGGAGAAAAAGGAGGAAAAGGAGCAATGCCCCTCCGGCAAGGGCAAGGTACCAGAAGGTCCCGAAAAGCGCGTTCAGGGAGAACAGTTGCTCGGTGGTCCGAAGAAGAAGATACAGGGATCCCCCCATGGCCGCAATCCCTAAAACCCCGGTGACTCCAAAACCGGGGATGACGAAAATTTCGAGAATAAGAAGGAGCATCCCGGCAAGAAAAAGTAGAAGGGGTTCCCACCCGGAGAGCCCCGCCAGGTACCTCCCACCGAAAACGAAAAGGAGCGAAGCAATGCCCACAATCCCCGGGACACCAAAACCCGGGGTCATGATTTCCAGGAATATCCCCAGAAAAGCCAGGAAGAGCAAAACGGAGACCACAGCAGGGTACGTCACGACCCGGGCCAGCGTCTCCGACCAGGAGGGATCAACCGTCACGACTTCTCCCCGGAGGCCGGCTTTCTCCAGTACCTCCTCTTGCCCCCGGGCGATCCCGTCAACGACTGTAAGCTCCAGGGCACGCCGGGCAGAAAGGGTGAGGAGCGTCCCTTTCTCCTTCACTCCCGGAATCTCAACTTCGCGGTCCACCATTCCGGCGAAGATCCGGGGATCCCGGCCCCGAGCCTCGGCAAGGGCCTCGATGTGCGCACGAATGGCCGACACCGCTTTGGGGTCAGGTTTTTCAATGTCCTCCCCACCAGAGCGGGGCTCGCTTGCCCCGATGCTCCCATCGGGAACGATGAATATCCGCTCGCAGGCCAGCGCAAGGAACACTCCTGCCGACCAGGCTTTGGAGTTCACAAAGGCAATGGTTTTCACCGGGGACCGGAAGATAGCGTCTTTGGCAAAAAGCATGGCATCGACCCGCCCACCAAGGGTGTCGATTTCGAAGACCACTGCTTCAGCCCGTTCCTCTTCTGCCTCTTTGAGCACCCTCTGGACGAAACTCGCCATGCCCCACTCTACGGCCCCAATACCGGGAATGTCCTTCAAAGAAGCCCAGAAGATGGTTCCCGAGAAAGCAAAAGCTGGCACAAAAAGAAGGACCGCCATCACCCCGGTAGCTGCAGCAACCTTACCCGTACCGGAGACGGCCTTTCTCAGCCAGCCCGAAGAGCACCCCACGGTCACTCCACCACAATCACCGAGTTTTCCGACCCGAATGCGTTGGGGACTCTCAGGGTGTTTGGGTCGGTGAACCACTGGCCGTCCACAACGTAGCGGTACTCATGCCGTCCCCGGGGGAGCGTGATGGTGATGCTCCAGTGCCCTTTCTTGGTCCTCTTCAAAGGGTGGCTTTGAGGGTCCCAGCGGTTGAAGCTTCCTGCTAAAAAGACCTCTGAAGCGGTGGGATATTCCAGGCGAAAGGTCACTCGAGGCAAAGGACTTCCCTCCTTGAGGCTCTTTGCAAAGGACAACCTTTTCGGTGAGGGATTATTCCCTGTATCTCATTTGGGTCGCAGGGTGACAAAGGGAGTGGTGACTGAGGTGGGGAGAAAAACCAGGACACCCCGAGAGACACTGGTTTCTCGAGTGTCCCACATGATGTGGACCTATACAGCGGCTTGAAATATCCCAGAAGGACCTGTATAATAGTCTCAGCAGGTCAGCATATGACTTGATGAGTCGATATGATTGTCAGAGAGAACCTGGTGGATCAGGCGAAAAAGCATATATTGGAGTATATCTTTAAAGAAAATCTCTCAAAGGGCGATAAGCTTCCGTCTATTGAGCAGTTGGCAAGCATTTTTTCTGTGGGTAGGTCTACGATTCGAGAAGCGATACGGAGTTTAGAGCAGTTGCATATTCTCGAAACTGTTCAGGGCAAAGGAACCTTTGTTACTGTGGATCCTTCTTCTTTAGGCAGAGATATTTCACAACTTCGCAGCGTGACTGAAATGGCCCAGGAATCGGGAATTACCTTGGTGAACTTCTGGGTTTCGCGAGAGGAGATTCTTGCAGATGATTTTCTCGCTCAGAAGCTGGAGGTGGAAGTAGGTACGCCACTTGTGTCTCTTCAGCGAATTCGGGGTTTTGAGGGAGAGGCCATTGTGTACCTCGAGGATATTCTCCCTAAGAAGTATACTCTGACCTTCAGCGAGGAAGATTGGAATGGTTCTCTCTTTCAGGCTTTGGAGAAAAGTGGCGTGAAGGTTGTCTTTTCGTGGGCAAAAATTATACCTTATATCCCTGACAGTGTTTTTTTGAAGAAAATGGGGCTTAAGCAGAGAGTACCATTCCTCCTTCTGCAACATCTTCATTATGATGCAAGAGGTCGAGTCATTGCATTTTCGAAGGATTACTACCACTCGGGGTTTTTCCATTTTGAGGTTTTACGTAGGAGATTGTAATGAGGGGGTTATTAGGCGTGAAGCTGGATTTTGAGATTATGGATATTGAGTGTGGGATGACGGAACGAATTCGGGCAATGCGAGAAGAACTTCTGAACATTGTTCCCCAGGTGTGTATAGAAAGGGCTCGTATTTATACTCAGGTTTATAAAGAAAATGAGGCAGATCCACCGATCCTTAAGCGAGCTAAGGCCCTAGCAAGGACCCTCGAGGAAATGAGTATCTTTATCTACCGGGACGAGCTTCTTGTAGGAAACCAGGCCTCCAAGCTGCGAGGTGCGCCTATTTTTCCTGAGTATTCTTGGGACTGGATAGTTGAAGAAATTGACCAATTCCATCTGCGCAAAGGTGATGTTTTTCTTGTTGATGAGGAATCAAAGAGGATTCTCTTGGAAGAGGTTATTCCTTACTGGAAAGGTAAGACCTTGTACGATCGCGCTATGCGAGTTACCCCGCCTTTTGTCCTTGAGGCACAGAGGATAGGAGCGATATCTGGCAGAGGAAATATAACTTCTGGAGATGGTCACATTATCGTAAATTTCCCGAAAGTTTTGGAAAAGGGTCTTGGAGGACTTCTGCAAGAGGTAAAGGAAAGAAAAGAGTCTTTGGAACCCAATGATCCCGAGTTTGTTCGGAAAAGTTTGTTTTATGATGCTGTGACGATTGCTCTCCAAGGAGTAATCCATTTTATTGAAAGATATGCCCAACTTGCCCGGCTCGAGGCCGACGTTGTTGAAGACTTGCAGAGAAAGAGTGAGTTAAAGAATTTGGCAAGGGTACTTGAAAACATTGCCCACCTTCCACCTTCGGATTTTTATGAAGCGCTTCAGCTTGTCTGGTTTGTGCACCTTGTAACCCAAATAGAAAGCAATGGGCATTCTTTCTCCTTGGGACGTCTCGACCAGTATCTTTACCCTTACTGGAGAAAAGATGTAGAACTGGGCCGCATTAACCCTGAACAAACTGTTGAGCTTCTTCAAAATCTTTTTGTAAAAATGTTTACTATCAATAAGATTCGGCCTTGGGCGCACACGCAGTTTGGTATTGGTTACACAACGTATCAGAATGTTACCATTGGTGGTCAGGATCGCTTGGGTCGTGACGCCACAAATGAGTTGACCCTTTTGGTTCTTAAGGCGGTTGGGGGATTGAGGCTCACCACGCCAAATCTTTCTGCTCGTTACCATGCTTCTTCTCCAAGGTTTTATCTTGAAGAATGTGCAAAGGTTATCCGGCTTGGTTTTGGCATGCCTGCTATGAAAAACGATGAAATTATCATCCCGGCTCTTATGGACAAAGGAGCAACTGTTGAGGATGCTCGAGATTACGCCATAGTGGGTTGTGTAGAGGCGGCTGTGCCTGGTAAGTGGGGGTATAGGAACACAGGCATGGCGTTCCTTAACGTTTTAAAGGTTCTTGAGTTGACTCTTTACGGTGGAAAATGCCCAGAGCACGGTGTTTGTCTCTGCGCAACAAAGTTGCCCCAGGAGTGCTTAACCTTTGAAGAGTTTTACGAGGAATTTAAAAAGCAGCTGGCCTTTTACACTAAATGTGAAGTGCTTATGGATGTGGGTGCAGACACAGCCTTAGAAGAACTCGTGCCTGACGCTTTCTGTTCCGCGTTGGTTGAGGATTGCCTTGGACGTGGCAAGAGCATTAAGGAAGGAGGAGCAGTGTATGACGTTATCAGCGGGCCTTTCTCTGGCTTGGCTAATGCTGCGAACAGTCTGGCTTCGATAAAGAAGCTCATTTACGAGGAAAAGTCTGTCAGCTGGGAAGAATTGCTGTCCGCTTTGCGGGAAGATTTTGAAAGTCCCAGAGGACAGTTCCTCCGCAAGAGGATTCTTGAAGAAGTTCCCAAGTATGGGAATGATGATGATTATGTGGATGAACTGGCTCGAAGAATTATGGAAGACTATCTCAGCGAGTTACGACAATATCGCAACACTCGCTATGGACGAGGTCCTATAGGCGGTAATTATTGCGGTTCCACCTCGAACATATCGGCAAATGTCCCTCTGGGGATGGCAGTGGGTGCCACTCCTGATGGAAGGAAGGCCCACGAACCCATCGCTGAGGGTGTCTCTCCTTTTTATGGTACGGAGAGAAGAGGACCTACCGGTGTCCTAAAATCTGTGAGCAAACTTCCAACGGTGAAGATGATTGCCCAACTTCTGAACCTCAAGTTCACGCCCTCGGTCCTGGCTACCGAGGAGGGCTTGCGAAAGCTTGTTGATCTCATTGTTACTTTCTTCCGTGATTTGAAGGGATGGCATGTCCAGTTTAATGTTATCGATGCTAAGACGCTACGGGAAGCACAGAAAAACCCGGAGAAATACCGCGATCTCATTGTGAGAGTAGCTGGTTACAGTGCTCTTTTTATTGCCCTTGACCCAAGGACCCAGGAAGATATTATTCGTCGCACCGAGCATTCTCTATAGTTCCGGGTGATCGTCTTGAAGAAACACTATGCTGTAGGGATTGATATTGGCGGCACCAAGCTCCGTTTGGGTCTTGTAAGTGAAGAGTTGAGCATAGAACGGTGTTTCATCACCCAGGAACATCAGTATTTTGCGCCACTGGAGTTAGCCGATTTTGTAGCAAAATCCCTTGCTCAGCTTCTTGAGGGACAGGAAAATGTATTGGGTGTGGGTGTTGGATACCCTGGCCCAATCTGGTTCACGCAGGGGTGTACTTTCTCGTATTCGAACCTTCGTCACGAGGGATGGGAGAAAGTTCCCCTGGCGAAGATGATAGAAGAAAGGGTGGGGTTCCCTGTACTTGTAGATAACGATGCTAATCTTGCAGGGCTTGCGGAGGTTCGTCTAGGAGCAGGGAAGGAGTACCGGGATGTTGTGTACATCACCATAAGTACGGGTACAGGGGGTGCCATCTTCTTCAATCGACAACTGTACCGCGGTTTTTTGGGAAGCGCAGGGGAATTTGGCCACATGGTGGTGGACCTTCGTGGGCCACAGTGCAAATGTGGGAACAGAGGATGTGTTATGTCTCTCCTTTCTGGTCTCGGCCTTGAGAAATTCATCCGGGAAGAGCCCTCTTGCAGGTTCCTTTTCCAAGATGGAAATAGAGAGGAGGATTGTGTTAAGAAGTTTGTGGAACTTGCGCAGTGTGGAAACCCCTCTGCTCTGAGCGCTATGAAACCCCTGGTTGAGTATCTTTGCATTGCCTTTCTTAATGTCGTTCATATTCTTAACCCTGAGGCCATAGTTGTTGGTGGAGCCTTGGGGAAAGCACTTCTGGCGCTCTTCCACAAGGACATTAGGGAGTACTTAAGTGCCCATTTACCGAAGGAGGTGGTGGAGAGAACGGAAATTCGAGAAGCAAAACTGAATGATTGGAATGGAGTTTTAGGTGGTGCAATACTTGTGTTTGAGAGTTTTGCGGCATCCGTGTGATAGGATCCCTTAGTAGAGTACCGGGTATTACTCTGGAGGAGGGAAACGATGAGGAAGTTTGTCAATCTTGGGATAACTTTGTTGTTTGGAGTCTTGTTCCTGGGGTTGGTGGGGATAGCCTTAGCTCAGGAGAAGGAGAACGAGTTCATTATCTTCCACTACTGGACAGCCGGCGGCGAGAAAGAAGCGATTGATGCCTTGTTTGAGCTTTACCAGAAACGCAACCCCGGGGTCAAGATCGTAGAGAATCCTGTGGCAGGTGGTGGAGGAGAAACAATGCTTGCGGTACTTATGAGCAATTTGGCTGCTGGGATGCCTCCCGACTCGTTCCAAGACCACCAGGGCAATCAACAGAAAGATTACATTGATGCTGGTTACCTTGAGCCAGTCGATGATATTTGGGCGGAAGCAAACTTCGAGGCTCGTATTAACCCCATGTGGGTTAAGACTCTGAAGTTCGGTGGGCACGTTTATTCAGTACCAATCAACGCTCATCGTACAAATTGGTTGTGGTACAACAAAAAAATTTTTGACGAGCTGGGTATCAAGCCTCCTGAAACTTATGACGAACTTCTTGAAGCTTGCAAAAAAATTAAGGAGGCAAAGCCCGACATTTCTCCACTGGCTTTAGGGACGAGGGAAAAGGTTTGGTCCACATACCTCTATGATATGGTTCTCCTTACCACCGGTGGCCCCGATTTCTACGAGCAGGCTAATACTGGTAAGATTGATTTCCGAAACGATCCTACCTTCCGGAAAGCGATGGAACGTTACGCTGCCCTTATTCCGTATATTTACCCGTGGCATGCTACAAAGAGCTGGGACGAGGCAGGGGCACTTTTAAAAACCGGTGAAGCGGCCATGTACTGGATGGGGGACTGGGTGCTGGGTTATTACTTGAGCATTGGTATGCAGCCCGAGGTGGATTTCAGCGCTACTGCCATCCCCAAAGATATCTGGATGGGTCATGCTGATACTTTCCCGCTCCCTAAAGGTGCGCCTCATCCCAATAATGCTCGGGACTGGATCAGAATGTGTACTACTCCTGAAGCTCAGAAAGCCTTCAATCTCATCAAAGGCTCAGTAACAATTGTAAATGATGTGCCTCCTGATGTATATCCTGACCCTTATCGCCAAAGAAGTGCTCATGACCTCCGTACCCTCCGGGCAGTGTGTGATGGTTTCCACGGAGGCATGATTACCCCAGCTTTTGGGAGCGAGCTCATGGATATCCTCACAAGGTTCCTTGTTGACCAGGATGTAGACGCTGCTATACAGGCTATCGCTGAAGCTGCTGAGAGAACGAATCTCGCTGAAGCCTGTAGCTGGTTCTGGGAACAGTAGTCTTTCAAAGTAGCCCTCCCCTCGCGAGGGGAGGGCTACTTTTTAAAGGCGAGGAGGCAAGGCGTGAGGTACTACAAGTTTCAGGGATTTGCGTTTCTCATTCCTATCTTGGTTATTATTGGCATCTTTTACGCCATGATCATCTGGGATGTGTTTGCTGCCTTTACTCACTGGCAGGGTTTGCAGCCAACGTGGAGGTTTGCGGGACTTTACAATTTCCTTCGTCTCTTTCAGATGAGCAGATTCTGGGTGAACCTCAGGAATAACCTTCTGTGGCTTCTCCTTTTTATCGCCCCGACTTTTCTGACAGGCTTTGTTCTTGCCTATCTTATTACCAACTTGGGAAGAGGAGAAGCAATTCTCCGCCAGATTTTCCTCTTCCCTATGGCTCTCTCCTTCATCATTACTGGAGTTCTGTGGGCATGGATGTATGACCCGAGTTCTGGGGTTATCAATTCGGTTCTCAAAGCTTTCGGTTTCAACACCTCGAAATTGGGGTGGATTGCTCTTCCCAAAACGGCCATTTACTGTATGATTGTTGCCGCTTTCTGGCAATATCTGGGGTTTGCTTTGGTCATCTATTTGGGAGCCATAAAGGGCATACCTTATGAGATGGTAGAAGCAGCCAAAGTGGATGGAGCTTCTCATTGGACTGTTGCCTTTCGCATCATTTTTCCTAACCTGGGGCATGCTACCTTAATCTGCACCACCATGCTGGCCATAACAACGGTGAAGGTCTTCGACCTTGTCTGGGTGATGACGAGAGGGGGTCCAGGGGTGAGCACAGAAATACTCCCTTACCTCATGTACCGTCTTGCTTTTGACTCAAGGGATCTCGGGATGGGTGCAGCTACGAGTATTGTTATTCTCCTTTTCTCTGCAGCTATGGTCATTCCCTATTCGCTCTGGGCTCTGAATAAGTGGGTGAGGACATGAAGGAACGATATTTCCTCCTGATTACCGGTTTGCTCGTGAGCATTCTGGCAGTGATCTGGATGGTCCCCATTTACGCTTTAGTTACCACCTCTTTGAAAACTCAGGAGGAGGTAGCCCTTCAGAAGTACCTCGATCTCCCTCGAAACCCCCAGTTTTCCAACTTTGGAAAAGCCTTTAACGCTCTTAAAATAGGCCTGAGAAATAGCCTTGTTATCAGCCTCTCGGCAACGTTTCTTTGTATATTCGTGGGGTCCCTGGCGGGCTATGCTTTGACAGGATTTAATTTTCGGTTTGCGACACCACTTTTCTTCCTCATCGTCGTGGTTACCTTCCTTCCCTATCACGTCATTCTGATTCCTATTACCCAGTTCCTTAAAACCCTGGGGCTTTTAAATAGCTATGCTGGTTTGATTCTCATCTATGTGGTGCTTAATGCGCCAATGGCCACTCTTATAACCGGTACCTTTTTCATGAAGATTCCCCCTGAGCTTGAGGAAGCTGCTATTCTTGATGGTTGCAAACCTTTCCGGTACTATCTGAGAATTCTTGTTCCGGTTTCCCTCCCCGGTCTTATTTCGGCAACCATTCTGGTTTTTATTCAGATTTACAACGAGTTCCTGCTGGGCATTGCTTTGACTCGCGGCCCCGATGTGAAACCGGTCATGCCTTTCCTCGCGGAGCTCAAAGGTACACAGATTGCTCAGTGGCACATCCAGATGGCTGGTGCGGCTATCACCTCGGTAATTCCTGTTCTGGTTTTTATCTTCCTGGGACGGTACTTTATATCCGGTCTTATGGCCGGGTATGGGAAAGGATGAGAAAGGAGGCAGGCCAAATGGCTACTCGAGGAAAGATCAAGGTCTTGTTTGTGGGGGAAACATGGATTGTTTCCAAGTTCCACATCAAGGGCTTTGACGTGGTGCCCTTGGGAGGTTATGAAGATTTCTCTGTGTGGTTCCAAAAGGGACTTGGTACCTATCAGGATCTCGAAGTCTTTCACATGCCCAATCACATGGCCATGGGGCTTTTTCCCAGTACCCTGGACACCCTGAGGGAGTACGATGTTCTTGTGCTCAGCGACGTAGGAAGGAACACCCTGACCTTCTACCCCGACGTTTTTCGGGTTCCTATGGGAACGGACCGTCTGACCCTGATAAGAGATTTCGTACAACAGGGTGGGGGTCTTTTGATGTGCGGGGGCTGGATGTCCTTCCAGGGCTTCAGGGGTATGGCGAATTACCATGGGAGCCCTGTTGAGGAAGCTCTACCAGTCTCTCTCTGCGAAGGTGATGACCGGGTTGAGACACCGGAGGGCGTGAAACCTGAATTTATTGTCGACCGCCATCCTATTGTGGAGGGAATACCCAAAGATTCCTGGCCTTTATTTTTGGGATACAACCGCCTCCACGCTAAGGAAGGAGCTACGGTTCTTGCCAGGGTTGGTAACGACGCCTTTATTGTTGTTTGGGAGTATGGAAGGGGAAGAGCTATGGCCTTTGCTTCTGACCTTGCACCCCACTGGGGAAGTGCCTTTGTGAACTGGGAGTACTACCCTAAGTTTTGGTACCAGAGTATTCAGTGGTTGGCAGGGAAGTGTTGAAAAGTGGTAGTAGGAAAAAGGACTTCTGGAGTCAAGGGAATAATTTTCGATATTCAGCATTTTTCTGTGCACGACGGGCCGGGAATAAGGACAACTGTGTTTTTGAAAGGATGTCCTTTACGATGTCTTTGGTGTCATAACCCGGAGTCCCAAAATCCTCAACCTGAGATCGGGTTTTCTTCCCAGAAGTGCCTTTCCTGTGGTATTTGTGAGGAGATTTGTCTTCAACGTGCTTGTAGTCTCGAAAATCCCTATCGGGTGGATCGTAAGAAATGCAATCTTTGCGGGATATGTGTTCAACACTGTCCCGCTTCTGCACTAAGGATTATCGGGCGAGAAGTCTCTTTGGAGGAAGTTGTGGCGGAGGTAATGCGGGATGAAGCCTTTTACCTCCAGTCTGGAGGGGGGGTTACTATCTCTGGAGGAGAACCCCTCTATCAGCTTGATTTTACCTATGCTCTGGTGAAGTGTTTCAAAAGACTCGGGTACCACGTAGCGCTTGACACTTCCGGGTATTTTCAAGGGAACGAGGAAGATGCGAGAATTCTTCTCGATCTCGCTCAGAAGGTGGACTTAATTCTCTATGACCTGAAGATTATGGATAGCCAGAAGCACGAAAGATACGTAGGCGTTCCTAATGTCACTATCCTTGAAAACGCCTATATTCTTGGTATGCGCTATTCCGATAAAATACTCTTTCGTTATCCTCTCATTCCTCAAATCAATGATTCAAAAGAAGATTTCGAAGCATTGAGGGACTTTCTCTCCCGCTTGCCGAAGGTACGACTTGAAATACTGCCCTATCATCGCCTGGGTTTGGGAAAGTATGCTTTAATCGGTCGGGAATATGAACTTGAATCCCTCCCCCCCCTCGAGGAGGGGAAGGTGTCTTCTTTGAAAGAAATTCTTTTTGGTTTGCCTGGCGTTGTTCTTGTTGGCGGGAGGTGAGGGCTGTCTAATCACTACTTTCACGCCTTTGGCAGGGGAACGTAGTACCCCACCTGGCGTAGCCTAAGGACCAGCTCTTTTGTTGCAGATTGGGAGGAGAGCTTTCGGTGGAGTTCTCTTCTTCTCCCATGGGCTCCAGAGAGGAGCAGGGAGAAGTACGCATTAGGCGAGGATGAGGAAGAGACGCTCATATCGTGAGGGTCTGGAGAGGACGAGTACTGGAGATCAAAGACGGTCCGGTGGTTCTTAAAATCCCTGAACCCTCTTTCAATGTCCAGAAATAGCAATACATTTGAGGGAGGCTCTCCAGCCTCTCGGGAGAGTTAGTAGCACGGAACCGGTGTTCTTCCTGGAAGGGGAAAAGCAAAGACTACGAAGAAGGCACCGGACCTTCTGGTGGTAGAAGACGGGACCAAGGTCCAGAAACCCAGGGTGGAGGGGGAAATCAGTGGGCCTTTCCATGAAGTGCTCTCCTTGGGCGAAAGTGTGGGCAGGTACTCGGACAATGTCCGAGAACTCACGTGTTCAAGGGCATGCAGGAACCGTGCTCGTCCGAATCCCCAGTCCGCAAGAAGCACCACCTTCCGGTCCTCTGGGAGGAATTCCCAGAGTTTCTCCAGAGAGGCTTTTTCCTCTTCGCTTTGACCCGTGGGGATCCCCCTTGGCTGTCACCTGCCACAAGATGGGATAGCTCTCTGATCACAGAGCACGTGAGTCGGAGGAGGTGGTGCCGTCCATCGTGGAGATCAGTCCAGGGGCCACGAAGAGGATTTCCCATTTCCCGGGAGACTGCAATCGATGCTCGCCTACTGCCCAGGAAGTGATCCACTTGCCTGATCCGGTGCTTGGGATACACCTTTCCGGGAATACCTCGGGCAATGACAGAGACTCCTCTCTGGGACTACATGAGACCTGGACTTCCCCCAGTTTGGATAGGTTCACAGAGATCTGCGGGAGGTAAGGCAAAAAGGGAGCAAGACCTGTATCCTAACTCAGTGTCGAAAACCTCAAGAAAGAAAAGCCCTACACTGTATAAAAGGAGCACAAAGGGAACAGGGATGCTCCAGGCATGTTCTGGAGATCCTCCACCTTTTGAGCTTCCCCTCAAGGAATGCCATTGCCAAGCTCGCTCAAGTCCATGGACTCTCCAAAAAGGGAAGGATTCGCCTTGAGGTCCTCGACTTTGCTCAGCCCCCACTCTGTGGCCGTCACCTGTAAAAGATAGGCATAGCCCGGAGCCTCCTTTCGGTGGAAGAAAAAGCGGAACCCCGAAAAACCCCAAAGCCCGGAAGGATAGGTCGAGAAGCCCAAGAAGATCCAAAAGCCCCAGTGGACCCCGAAGCTTGGAGGAGATGTAAAGACTCCGGGAGGAATTCCCGCTTCTCCGAAAGGGAGGCTCTCCGTCCTTCTTAGGAAAGCAGGTTTCACCGTGGGGAGCATCCTCAAATCCCTTAAAAACCTGTGGGCTTCTGAGGGAGGGAGAGAAACCGAGGAAGGTTTCTGCGACAAAAAGCCCACGGGGGAATCAAAGACCCCGAGTCATGAGAAAACCTTAAAGACTCCGAAGGTGGCATCTCCCAAAGACCTCATTGCCATCGATACCTCAAAAGTCACCCCCTTCCTGGAAGGGTGTATAAGCCATTCACCGCAAAGGACCTCATCTTGCGGTGGGCCTATTCCTCCCTCCATTTGAGGGTATTCCTCGAGGGACTCCGAAAGGTCCCCCCTTTCCCGCTCAAACCACAAGGTACTGGAAGGAGTTGATGCTCTGGGGAATTTGAGAGTCCTCGCAAGGATACGGTATCACGCTCTTCGTCCTTCCTCCAGGGTCTCCATATCCGTGGAATGGTGGAACGGTGCAACCGGACCTTCCAGGAAGTTCTCTCCGGCACTCCGAGGAGGAGGTGGATTATGACACCATGAATTCCCCCACCTCAAAAGGTGGATAGAAGTGGAGCATAGGAAAAGACCATACTGGAGTGTGAGGGAGAGGAGCCTTGGGAGGAGCTGAGAGATACTGGACTTTCCGAGTGTCCCACATGATGTGGACCTATACACGGACTTGACCCTATCTCAAAGCGTGGTATAATTCTCCCTTGGGGATGAAGCCCCCCTTTAAGTGCCCTTTGAGGGCTGATGGCTTCTACGGAAAACGTAGGGTCATCAGCCCTTTTTTTATGCGCCGGGCAGTTTTGGGGCTTTTGGTTACAGACGGGAGGTTTATCCTATGGCGGCAGTAAGCATCCTCTTCCCTAAGGGATTCCAGGAAGAGATGGTTCAGAGAATATCCCCTGAACTTGACTTTTTCGTGGACCTCAATCTCGACCAAATCATTAAAACTCTAACCGCCGGTCGGGAAGAAGAATACTGCATCCGGGCTTTCTTCTACCTCCCCCTGCAGAGTGCTGAGGTTATTCAGTACCGCCAGGAAGTGATGCGTGACCTTGAAAACGAGACCCTCGCTGAAAGAATAAGGGCTTTTTCCCAAAAGATGCACTCCATGCGTATACAGCTTACCTTAAGTAACAAGCTGTATTACCAGCACAACAAGGAAGGGTGGTTCCTTGAGGGCGTGGCAACATATTGCGAGGCCGTCGAACAGCTAACGCAGGATCTCTCCTTGATCGAGCTCCGGTCTCGGGGCCTTCGTGCTTTCCGTGAGTACCTCTCCCTATACGTTCAGTCTGATCGTTTCATTGCCCTTAGAGAGACTACGAGAAACCTTCAGCGTGATTTATCGACTGTACGGTACTGCCTCATTATCAATGGGGGCCATGTGAAGGTCCGAAAGTACAATCAGGAGGTGGATTACAGTACCGAGATAGAGAAGACCTTTGCCAAGTTCAGGCAGGGTGCGGTCAAGGACTACCAGGTCTCTTACCCTCAGCGTGTTGAGATGAACCATGTCGAAGCGAAAATCGCAGAATTTGTGGCTCGGCTTTTCCCAGAACTATTTTCTCGTCTTGAAGAATACTGTGTGAAAAATGCCGACTTCCTTGACGAGACCATTGCCACTTTTGACCGCGAAATCCAGTTCTACCTTGCCTATCTTGAGTACATCGCACCGCTTCGGAGAAAAGGCCTGGAATTTTGCTATCCAGAGGTATCCGATACCTGTAAGGAAATTTACGCGTATGGGGCTTTTGATCTGGCACTGGCCTATCAGCTCATAAGTGAAGGAAAACAGATCGTTCCAAACGATTTTTACCTGCGGGGCAGGGAGCGGGTGCTGGTGGTGTCTGGTCCGAATCAGGGGGGAAAGACCACCTTTGCCCGGACTTTTGGTCAACTCCACTATCTGGCGAGCTTGGGATGCCCGGTGCCTGGGAGAGCAGCGCGCCTTTTTCTGCCTGACCGGATTTTTACCCACTTTGAGAGAGAGGAGGATATCAAGAGTCTCCGGGGTAAGCTCGAGGATGATCTGGTTCGAATACATGCCATTCTGACACAGGCCACTCCGCGAAGCATTATCATTATCAACGAAATCTTCAACTCCACCACGCTGCGTGACGCCATATTCCTCAGCAAAAGGATCATGGAACAGATTCTCAGAATGGATGTCCTGTGTGTTTGGGTGACGTTTGTGGTTGAATTAACCTCCCTTGACGAGAGAGTGGTCAGCATGGTGAGCACTGTCCATCCAGACCATCCTGGTCTCCGAACGTACAAGATTCTCCGGAAACCAGCCGACGGTTTGGCTTTTGCTCTGTCTATTGCGGAGAGGTATGGACTTACCCGGGACCAGATAAAGGAGCGAATCAAAGCATGAGAGTTTTCCTCATGTTTCGCGACCGAGACTTTGTCCCTCAAGAGCGGTTTTCTCCCCTTGTGGAGGAATTGGTGGAGGACCTGGAGCTCGAAGTTCTTTTTACAGCCATGGCGCTTGGTGACGATTACCTTCACAGAGTGGCAAGAGCGACGCTGCTTTCAAGCCTGCACGACATTGATACCATTCTCTATCGCCAGGCCATTCTGAAAGACTGTCTCAATAATGCTTCCATCATCAAAGCCATGTATGCTCTGGTAGTGAAGGCTGTCGAAAGTAAAAAAAGGACATACCTTGGGGGCATCTTCTCCCGCTATCCATCTTCAATCCTTTCAGGTGCTGTGGAACTCTTGCAGGTTTTTGTGGAGATGCTCAGGGAATTGAGAAGCTTTGCCGACAGATACGCTCATCGATTCACGTCAGAGGGCTTTGTGAGGTTTTTTACCATGTTGCAGGAGGAGCTTGACGATGCCTATCTGGCCAGAGTTGAAGAACACCTTAGGGAGCTGAGGTTCCACAGAGGGGTTTTGATCAGTGCCAGGCTGGGGAAGGGCAATGTAGGTGAGGAATACACCCTCTGCAGATTTCCAGAGACAAAAGGTATCTGGATAAAAGCTCCGTGGCAGCGGAGATCCCCAGTATATTCCTTCTCTATTGACCCACGGGATGAAGGTGGGGCCAGAGCCCTGTCGGAGCTCCGGGATCGGGGAGTCAATACTGCTGCGAATGCCCTGGCCCAGTCCCAGGACCACGTGATGAGCTTTTTTGAGGCCCTTCGTCTGGAACTTGCTTTCTATGTTGGTTGTCTCAACCTCTATGAGCAACTTACTGCCCTTGGTGAGCCAATCGCCTTTCCTCTGCCCTTTCCCCCAGAGGAAAGGAACCACTTTGCCCTGGGGCTCTATGATCCCTGTCTTGCACTGACGATGCAACGGCAGGTTGTAGGGAACGACCTTGATGCCTGTGGAAAAGACCTTGTTATCATCACCGGAGCCAATCAGGGTGGGAAGTCAACCTTTCTCAGGAGCGTTGGCCTTGCCCAACTCATGATGCAATGTGGCATGTTTGTTCCGGCCGTATCTTTCAGCGCCAGCCTCTGCGAAAAGCTCTTCACTCACTTTCGGCGGCGAGAGGATATGACCATGAAGAGTGGGAAGCTTGATGAGGAACTCAAGAGGATGAGCGATATCGTTGACGAGCTTACGCCAAATTCCATGGTGCTTTTCAACGAATCCTTTGCTTCCACCAATGAACGGGAAGGTTCAGAAATCGCAAGGCAAATCGTCGATGCGCTCCTTGATAGACGTGTGAAAATCTTTTTTGTGACTCATTTGTATGAATTTGCCTACAGCTTTTCCGTCCAGAAAATGGAAAATGTCCTTTTCTTGCGGGCTGAAAGAGGAAGCAATGGAAAGCGAACGTTCAGGGTTGTTGAGGGTGAACCTTTAGAGACAAGCTACGGAGAGGACCTGTACAGGAAGATTTTTGGAATACCAGAGGATTTGCCCCTGAAAACAGGGGAGACCTCCATACGGCCTTCTGTTTTGAGGTGAGAGAACGGTGGAGGTGAGGAAGCAGTGGGCGGTCTTCTAACCCTCTTTCTGGTATTTCTTGAGATAGGCGCGGTAATGTTTGGTGGGCATTATGCCATGATTCCCATCTTGCGGCATATTGTCATTGCCCGATACGCTTGGATCAGCGAAAAGGAATTCCTGGACCTCTGGGCAATCTCTGAGTCCACGCCGGGTCCTACAGCGTTGAATGCTGCCACATATATAGGCTACAAAACTCATGGGTTTCTTGGGGCCGTAGTGGCTACGCTGGGGGTGATTATGGCACCTTTTTTGGTGATGCTTATCGTGGCCATAGGTATACACAGATATTACAACCATCTCGTTGTACGGAGCATTCTTTGCGGTCTTCGAGGGGCGATTATAGCCCTGGTCGCTTCGGCACTGATATCGATTGTTACTGGAGTCTATAAGGGGCTCAATGTCTGGCAGGCCGGGGTGACAAGTGCTGTAGCCATGGCCGCGTTTCTGGCAGTAGCTTTTTTCAAGCAGAATCCATTGGTTGCCCTGGGGTTATCGGCTCTTGTAGGCCTTGGAGCCGGGTTCTTTGGTCTCTGGAGGTGAGCTGAGTTTTTGGATGAAGTTTCCCAGGTGGTGACAGAGTTTACTGTAAGACCGTTCCATGGTTGGTGATTTCTGTTGAGTCTGTATGCATATAGGGGGAGGTCGTATGAGTCAGCAAAAAAGCGTAGCTTTAGAGGGAAAGAGGACCATTTTTGTTCTCTTTGAAGAGGCCCTGAGAGAAGTTGGATATCTGGGTCCCGACTTTGAGAGTGAGTATAAAACACTTCTGAGTCTTCAGGAGCGGTTGCTCGAGGAACGTTTTCACCTGGCAGTTCTTGGCCAGTTTAAACGAGGTAAGAGTACGTTTATCAACGCACTCCTTGGAGAGGAACTTCTCCCCACAGGGGTACTCCCCCTTACTGCTTTCCCCACCTTCCTTCTCTTTGGCCCAAGGCCCCGTGTGCGTGTTCTCTTTGAGGAGGGAAAGGAAGAAAGTTGGGAAGGGGACGACCCCGAGGAGCTCCCTCGCTTTCTATCCCGGTTTGTGACCGAAGTGAAGAATCCAAAGAACCTCAGGGGTGTGACCCAAGTAGAAGTATTTTACCCTTCTCCCCTTTTACAGGCTGGAGTTGTGCTCATCGATACTCCGGGTATTGGTTCTACGTTCCGTCACAATACCGAAGCAACTCTGAATTTCCTGCCGCAGTGTGATGCAGCAGTATTCCTTTTGTCTGCTGACCCTCCCATAACAGAAACAGAGGTTGAGTTTCTGAAACTGGTGCATTCCAGGGTGGCTCATCTCTTTTTTGTCCTCAACAAGGTCGACTATCTGCGCGAAGAAGAAATACCGTCGCTTGTCTCCTTTTTGAAAAAAGTCTTGCAGGAAGAAGTAGGGATGAAAGATGAACCTCTTATCTTTCCTGTTTCTGCTCGTTTAGCGCTTGAAGGAAGGATGAAGAACAACCCGGAACTTCTGTGTCAGAGCGGCATCTATGAGGTAACCCAACATCTTTTGACCTTTCTTGCCCAGGAAAAGCATCGTACCCTCCAGACAGCTCTGGCTAAGAAAGCTGTGGAGGCTCTGGAAAATCTCATCATGCACCTGCGTCTTCTTGTCCGCTCCTTAGAAATGCCACTTCATGACCTTGACAAACGCTTGCAAATTTTCACCGAAAAAATTCGGGAAGCAGAAAGTCAGCGTGTCCAGATAGGAGACCTCCTGACTGGCGAGAGAAAACGGATGGTAGCACTCCTTGAGGAGCAGGCCGAGGCTCTGCGCCAGAAGGCCCGAACACATCTTTTGGAGGTTGTCGAAAAGCACCTCACTTCGCCTGAGGGTGGATATGAAGAGGCAATCCGGAGCGATCTTGCTGAGGCTATTCCTGCTTTCTTCGAGCATGAGCTCAGTGAAATGACCCGCGCTTTCGAACAGAGGGTCACCGAGGCTCTCAAACCTTACGAGCAAAAAGTCAACGACCTTATAGAGACTGTCCGCCGGACGGCGAGTGAACTTTTTGATATTCCTTACTCCATACTCAGAAGTTCTGAGGCCTTCGTGGTGCAGAAGCAACCGTACTGGGTCACTCACAAGTGGTACACTCATTTCAGTTTCCTTCCCGAAGGGCTTTTCTCGATGTTCCTTCCAGCGAGAGTCCGCAAAGCCAGAATTGTCCGGCAAGTCCAGGAAGAAATTGAAGAGCTGGTAACGAGCAACGTGGAAAATCTGCGCTGGGCAACACTCCAGAACCTTAACCAGACCTTTCGTCAGTTCCACGCTGCCCTTGAGGAACAGCTTGAGAGGACCATCTCAGCCACTTATGGAGCTATTGAGAGGGCCCGTCTTAAGCGTATGGAGAAAGGCCAGGAAGCTCAGGAGAACCTGGCTCGCTTTCATGCAGCTATTGCGACCTTTACTGAGCTTCAGGCCGAATTCGCTGCCTTTTGCTGAGCAAATATTCCATGTATGTACCCGGAAACCATCCGGTGTCCAAACTTTACGGTTTCTACCAGAAAGAGCGATAGAGCAGACGAGATTTCTCGTGAGATCTTAGAGAGGTTGAGCTTTGATTTCAGAAAAAGCGTGTTTCTGCTCCTGACGGCAAAGTGGACACCCCCCTTGCAAAAGAACAGGAAACCGAGTAAAATACCACTTGCCCTGTTGGGCAAGCACCTTGACAAGTGAATACTGTCTGGGGAAAGCATCCTGCCAGAGTGCAAGGTTTGCGGTCAAGT
>Ga0078972_1001625_pt1 | contig 82627 bp, 71 predicted proteins | sample YelNatPaOPGAMG01_FD_67568 | JGI IMG/M metagenome (GOLD analysis project Ga0078972, IMG submission 67568) | Hot spring thermophilic microbial communities from Obsidian Pool, Yellowstone National Park, USA - OP-RAMG-01 (SPADES assembly) (version 2) | ecosystem: Environmental > Aquatic > Thermal...
ACCAAGCACTTCACGGTCAAAGAGATCAACGCGCTGGCGGCGTTCTATTCGTCGCCCGAAGGGCGTTCCATTTCCCGAAAATTCGGGGCTTACATGGCCGACGTCATGCCCGCCATCCAGCTGGAACTGGAGGAGGCGATGGAAGTGATCGAAAAGGAAGCGCACTGAGGCCGCTTGCCGCTCTTTCTTGCGACCAGGCATGCGGCTTGCAGGCAGGGCAGTGCGGCGTGTCCGTCCCGGCGGTAAAAGCCTCCGGGATGCGCACGGCTTCGGCTTTGACCCAAGGCGCCGGCGTTGCTCTGCTCCCGCAGCTTCTCCCGGAGGCTGGAGTCAAACACCCTGAGCCGGGGTGGGAAACCATGCGTCTGGACAGGTAACTTCCCTCGGGCGGCCCCATCGCGCAGGCGCCCGTCTTTAACTTACTGTGCTACATACGGCGCGAGTGTAACCGCTGGATGATCCTCGCCGACGACGGCAGGGCGCGGCGTCTGCCGGGCCGCAGCCAGCGGCGCTTCAAGGAGACTTAGTTTGGGAACCTCCCGGGCGGCGAAAAGACGGCGTGGCGGAGGAAGAGGGATTCGAACCCCCGAGGGCCTTTCGACCCTAGCGGTTTTCAAGACCGCCGCCTTCGACCGCTCGGCCATTCCTCCAATCCCAATCTAGCCGTTTTTGGCCGGCAGCGGCAATGCCGCGGGCCTCACTTCTCCACGGGCAGCAGCAGATGCGAGGGCCGCCCGGCGTCGTGATAGAGCGTCTGGCGCGCCGTCTGCAGCTCGGTTTCGCCGGCGATCGGGCGGCCGGTGTTCGGGTTGCGGTCGAAGCGCGGAAAGTTGCTGCTCGAAATGTGCAGGCGGATGCGATGGCCCTTGCGGAAGAGATTGCTTGTCACACCGGCTTCAATCGTCACCCGATAGATCTGCCCGGGCTTGGCCGCTTCCAAACGCTCCAGAGAGTTGCGGTACCGCAGGCGCAGAATTCCATCGCACAGGTTGACCGCGCGCCCGTCCGGCCAGACATCGATCAGCTTGGCCGTGAAGTCCGTGTCCGGCGCTGAGGTTGAGACCCACAACACGGCCCGCACCGGCCCAGTCACTTCCAGATCCTCTTTGAGAGGCTCGGTCGAAAACACCAGCACATCTTTGCGCGTTTCCAGCGGGCGCTGATCCATCGGCCCCCAGGGAAAGATCTTGGGATTGCAGCACACGGCTCCGCCCATCGTCGGGGCGGGGTTGCGCGGGTCGTACACGTAGCTGTCGGGTTTGCTCCGCCGCGGCGGAGTTTTCACCGAGAGCCGCCCGCCGTTCCATAGATAGAGGCGAAGCGGTTCCGACGGAGGAGGCCACTCTTTCGCCTCCTTCCAGCGGTTGGCGCCCATCAGGAACAGCCGCGCCCGCGCCTCTCCGCTCAGGTCCTGATCTTTGTTGATCCCCTTCAGCCACCGGTCGAACCACTCCAACTGAATCCGCCGGATGGGGAGATTCGCTTCCGGTCCGAAGTCGAACCCGGCGAAGCCCGAGGGCACATTGTGGGGCCACGGGCCCACTACGATCCGCGCCTCGCGGCCCATTTGGCGCAGCAGGCGGAAGGCCTCCAAATCATTCTCGGCGAAATTGTCATACCAGCCGGCGAAGATCAGGGCCGGAACCTTGACCTGCGCGATGTGTTCCCGGGTGCTGACCGCCCGCCAGTAATCGTCATAGGCGGGGTGATCCAACGCCGCCTGCCAGAAGTCGATTTGGCGTCCGGCCGCCGCGCGGTCGCTGGTCCGCAGGGGAAGATGCCGGACATATTCCTCGAACTTCGGCTCGGGCAACTGCGGCAGGCGAAGGTTCGCCGCCAGCCAGGAGAGCCGGTGGCCCAGCTTCATCGCTCCGCCCTTGGAGTAGAAGCGGTCTTCAAACTCGTCGCTGCCGGCCACCGCGGGCGAAATCGCCTTCAAATACGGACTGCCGCTGAGCGCCGCCTTCCATTGCACGATCCCCAGATAGGACGCCCCCACCATCCCGATCCGTCCGTTGCACCAACTCTGCCCGGCGATCCAGGCCAGCGTGTCGTAGCCGTCGTGCTCCTCCTGTTCCAGAGGCCGGAAAGCTCCCTCGGAGTGCCCGCGTCCACGCACGTCCTGGACCACCACGGCGTAGCCCGCCTTCAGGAACGGCTCATAGGCCGCCGCCAGATCCGGCCCCTTGCCATAGGGCGTCCTCACCAGAAGGGCAGGAACTCGCTGTTTCCCCCCGGGCCGGAACACGTTGGTGCATAGATGAACCCCGTCTCTCATCCGGACGCGGACATGGAGGTCCTTCTCGACGCCTTGCGGCCAAGCCGCCGCCAGCAGCAGAAACTGCGCTAGGAACGCCCGCCGGAACATTCGCATAGAATCCTCCAATAGCTCCCGGCCACGGCCTCCGCCGCGTGATGCGCGCGGATGTAGGCCGCAGCTCTGCTGCCCATCTCACCGGCGAGATGCCGCGCGGAGGCCAGCAAGACCATATCATGCTCCAGTTCGTCCTCTTCGGCAATTCCCGGCAGCACCTTCAAGCAGATTTCCGGCGGGAACCCTGACGTTTCCTCACTTTCGCTCAGAACGACCGGCTTGCCCGCGCCCATCAGGCGGATCGCCACGCCGGAAGTCTCGCCCGCGGGCGGATAGCGCAGATTGACGCCGGCATCCGCTGCCGCAAGGAGACGCTCGAAGCGGGCGGCATCGGTCCAACCAATCCGCACCACGCCTTCGGCCTTGAGCTCGGGCTGGAGCGAACGCTCCAGATCCAGGGAAGCGAACCTTCCCGCGACTAAGAGGACCGCGTCGATTCCCCGGGCGCGCAGCCGGCGAAACGCGCGCAGGACCGACGGCAGACGTTTCGTCTCACGCAGGTATCCGAATACGCCAAAGACGAAACTGCGCGCCGGAATTCCCAGGGCCTGCCGCAACCGCATGCGCTCCGCTTCCGGAATGGCCGGCGGCCGCCGCCATAAGTGCGGAATCTGCTCCACGCGCGCCTCCGGCGCGTGTTCCTTCACCATCCTGGCTGCGGCCGGATTGTGAACGATAACCGCGCGCGACCGCTCTGCGATGCGCCTCAGCATCGGGTGGCGGAAATACGCGTCGGCGCTTGCCGAACGCGTTCGCCCGGCCCACAATTCGGCCGCCGCCGGGCGGCTCCACTCGCCGTAGTTGTAGACGAACTCCTCGATGTAGGCATCCCGCTCGAGCTGCCCAAGCAGCAGATGGTGCAGCACGGCATCGTGCAGCACGGCCACTCCGGGTTGCGCCAGCGCTTGCCGATAGATCCTCCCGTGCAACGGGTTGTTGCCGATGTGGTAGAGATGGACGTCGGCGCGCCGCGCGCCCGCCTGGACTTCGCCGAATCGCCGCAGTTCCGTCAACAAGACCGCGGCGTAGTCCGCCACGCCGGTCGGCGCCGGAGGCAACGGCGAATGAAACCCAACCCTCACGCCTTCGTGCGGGGGCCGAACAGCGCGCTGCCGATCCGCACGTGCGTCGCCCCCTCCTCGATGGCCACCTCGAAGTCGTGCGACATGCCCATGGACAGAGCTTGCAACCCGTGTTGCTGAGCCAGCGCCCGCAGCCGGCGGAAATAGGGCCGCGAGTCCTCCGGATTCTCGGACCAGGGCGGCATCGTCATCAGCCCGGTCAGCCGCAGGTTCGGCATGGAGCGCAGGGCCTCGATCAGCGCGGGCAGCTCCTCGGGGGAGGCGCCGCTCTTGGATTCCTCCGGGCTAAGCTTCACCTCCAGCATGACCTCGACCGGCCTGCCGGTTTCCTGAAGGCGCCGCGCCAGCCGCGCCGAATCCACGGTCTGGATCACCTGGAAGAGCTCCGCCGCCCGCCGCGCCTTGTTCGATTGCAGGTGGCCCACGAAGTGAAACGTGGCGCCGCTCAGGTCCGCCAGCTCGGGCGCCTTGGCCTCGAACTCCTGCACGTAGTTCTCCCCGAAATGGCGCAGGCCGCATTCATACGCGTCCCGGATGACGCTTGCGGGGAACGTCTTGGTGACCGCCACGAGCGTGATCTCCTCCCGCTTGCGGCCCGCGGTCCGCAGGGCCTTCTCCATTCGCGCTTCCACTTCTTCGAGTCTTTTCCGGATCACGGCGGTAATACTATAATAAGCGCCGATGGCAGCCCCCGCGGGATCCGGCCGGCGGGATGATCCGGACCGGATTCTGGCGGCCATTGACCGTTTCCTCAATGCCAGCCGCCAGCCTGTGTTGCTCGAGCCGGGCGAGCTTCATTACCCCCTCGCCCCGGACTCTTTTGAGATACGCTCCAATCCGGCCAGCGTGACCATCGAGGTTTGGGACGAACGCCGTCACCTGTCCCGGCGGGTGCTTGGGATTCGCGCCGAGCAGCCGGGGAAGCTCGAGCTTCTGGTGGACAAGTTTCCCCGCCGCACCGGCCGGCTCTATCTGATCGATCTAGCCCGCCCGCCGGGCGCTAGCGCCGCGGTGCGCGAAAAGCGGCATCACTTCCGCGAACAGTTCCGGTTTCTGCTCGCGCGGCAATTCCCCTCCTGGAAAATCGTCGAACTCTCCTCCGAGCCTAACCTCGAGTTCAGTCTCTCGGGGCGCTATCCGCGGGCGATGCTGGCTGCGGGCCAGAGAGCGATGGCGGCGATTGCCGTCCCTCCACAGGAGGATTCTCCGGACGGCGCGCTCAGCTTCGGATTGGTCTGGCTGGATTATCTGCGGCGCAAGAGGCGCGCATTCGCTTTCGAAGCGCTCGCCTTGTTCTTTCCTCCCGGCCGGGAATCCGCGACTTGCCTGCGTCTGCGCTGGCTGGATGCTTCTCTGGTTCAGTATCAGGTCTTCGTCTATTCGCAGCAGGGTTACGTCGACGAGGCCGACCTGGCCGACTACGGCAACCTCGACACACGGCTCGAACCGTTCTGCGATTACCGCAAAGCGCTCAGCGCGCGTGTGCTGAAGTGGGTGGACGAGCTGGCCGCCGTTCCCGAAACCGAGCTTGTCGCCCACCGGGATGGCTCGGCGAGTCTGTGTGTGCACGGACTTGAGTTCGCGCGCGCCGCCGGAGACCAGCTCGATTTCGGCTTGTCCCGGCGCCATTTGGCTTCTTCTTCCTCTCTCGGTGAAATCCGGCGCTTTGCCGCGGAACTGGCGCGCCTGCGCTTGCCCGATCCTCCGGATCCCAGCAACGCCCTATACCGCCTTCAACCGGAGTCCTGGTTGGGCGCCCAGCTCCGCGCGTCTCTGCCTTCGATTGACGCGTCTTTATGCGCGGGGCCCATCTATGGGCAAGTGCCCGCCCGGGCCGGAGGCGACCGCGGCGTGCTGGACCTTCTCGCCGTGGATCACTCGGCGCGCCTGGCGGTGCTGGAGCTGAAGACTTCGGAGGACATTCATCTGCCCTTGCAAGCCCTGGACTATTGGATCCGCGTCGAATGGCACCTGCGGCGCGGCGAGTTCTCAAGGTACGGCTATTTCCCCGGTCTGGAGCTTTCGCCCGAACCTCCGCGCCTGTTTCTCGTCGCTCCTGCGCTGGACTACCATCCCACCACGGAAACCATCCTGCGCTTTTTTTCGCCGCGCATTCCCCTGGTGCGGATCGGCCTCGGGTTAGAATGGCGTAGGAAGCTGCAAGTGGCGTTCCGCGTCGAAGGTCGCGGGAGCCCTTGCGCGAGCTGACGGCGCACGTGAAGGCAATCCAGCAGATTCGCATCGCTCTGCGGCACCTCAATCCCGAGGAAATGAGGCTCACCGCCGCCACGCCGGTGACGATCGGCCTGGCCGCCGCTTCCAGCGAAACGCTGGCCGCGATGGAAGATTTTCTCGCTCCGCCGGAGTTGTCGCGGCGCAAGCGGCTCCAGGTCTTCGAGTCTCTCTATCGCATCGGCGACCCCGACGCTCCGCGCCATTTCGACATCATTCTTTGTGAAGCGGGGCTGCTGGATTCCCCTGGCGCGTTTCCCTTTGACCCCGGCGATCCTTCGCGCACCGTCGATCGAGTGCTCCGCGAGCGGGACGACCTGGCTCTGCCTCTGGCCCGGCGATTCCCGCCGTTCCGCGCGGCGGTGACGTCGCGCACCGTCCGCAAAGTCGCCGAGGAGAACGCGTTGTTCGCCTTGTTCTCCGCTCTGCCGAACTTGATGCCCAACATTTTCGAGATCGGCTGGGCCGTCGCCGAGTTCGCCTCCGACACTGCCGTCCTGACCGTCAACCAAATCCGGATGGCCTTTCTTTTGGCCGCAGCCAGCGACCGGCCGGTGGGGTTTTTGGAGCAGAAGGGCGAAATCGCCTCCATCGTCGCGGGCGCTTTTGGATGGCGCGCGCTGGCCCGGGAGCTGGCTGGCAAGATCCCACTCGGCGGCGGGTTGATCCCTAAAGCCGCCATCGCGTACGCCGGAACGATGGTTGTAGGAACCGGGCTGGAGCGCTATTACAGCCTGGGCTACGGACTCACGCCGGCCGAGCGTGATTCTCTATATAAACAAGCCCTTGCCAGCGGCAAGCGCTTCGCGCAGTGGGCGCTGCGCGCCCGGCGAGATGATTCGGAACCGTCATGAAGCCAGTTGCTTTGATTACCGGCGGCAGCCGCGGCATCGGACGCGCGATCGCCCGCGAGCTAGCGAGCACGCATCAGGTCATCGCGACCTATAAAGGACGGCGCGATGCCGCCGAGACTCTGAGAGCCGAGACCGGCGCCGAGATCTTCCGCTGCGACGTCGCCTCGGCCGCCGACCGGCAGGCGCTCCTGGAGTTCGCACGGCAGCGCTTCGGGCGCCTCGATCTGCTCATCAACAACGCCGGCATGGCGCCCCGCGAGCGGCGCGACATCCTGGAGGCCACTGAAGAGAGCTTCGACGAGGTTCTCGCCGCCAATCTCAAAGGTCCGTACTTTCTCACGCAGCAGGCGGCCCGCTGGATGACGGAGCTCGGCGGCGGTAGGATCGTCTTTATCACCTCGATTTCGGCGTACGCGGTTTCCGTGAACCGGGGCGAGTACTGCGTCTCCAAGGCAGGCCTCAGCATGGCCGCCGCTCTATTTGCTCAGCGGCTGGCCCGCTCCGGGGTGCTGGTGTTTGAAATCCGGCCGGGCATCATTCGGACCGACATGATCGCCGCCGTCGAGAAGGCTTACGAGGAGAAGATCGCCGGCGGCTTGTTGCCGCAGGGCCGCATGGGCGAAGGTTCGGATGTCGCTCGCGCGGTGCGCGCGATCGCCGGCGGGCTGCTCGACTATTCCACCGGCCAGATCCTCAACGTGGACGGCGGCTTCCATTTAAGAAGCCTTTAAGCCGCTTCCGTTCAGAACGGCGGCGCCCAGCGCAACCCATCAAACCGCGCGTAGTCCCGGTCTGTCGTAATCCACTGGCATCCGGATGCAATGGCCAGCGCTTCTTTTGACTGGCTTGGGCGGCGAAAGACGCGCGGGTGTGTGGCGATGCGCACCAGGGACGCGAGAACTTGTGCGGGCATGCCATACGGGCGCCCGCTTCGGATCACGGAATGCAGCCACGACCGGTACTCGGTGTGACGTTCAACGTCGCTTCGGAAGGCGTACAGCAGGACGTTGACATCGAGCAGGATCATCGCCGCCCTTCCAATATGTCCAGCAACGCCGCGCTGTTGTTGAGATCGACCCCGGGCAACAAACCGCCGCCGGCGCGGCAGACGGGCAGAGTCACACGCCGGCGCGGGGCAGGCCGCGGTTTCGCTAACACAAGACGCAAGCCTGGATCGATCAAGGCAGTCAAGGTCTCACCGCGCTTGGCGGCTTCTCGTTTGGCAGCCTTCAACAGTGCGTCATTTAAGCGCACCGTGGCCCTCATATGTCTAGACATACCATCAACACAGTCCGGTTGCAGGCGCGAGCGGAGTTTGCGGCGCGGCAGAGATGGCGTGCTCGGCTCCCGCGCTCAGGATCAGCCCCTCGCCCGTCTCGTATTCGTACGTACGAATCTCGATTCATGATATGAATCATTAGAGAGCGATTCCATGAAGCGAACCTTTTATGGCTGGTGGATTACCCTGGCGGCCTTCTGCACTTTCGGCATCTCTGTCGGGATCCCTTATTACAACATCCCCTTCTTCTACGACTACTTCGAGAAGAGCTACGGCTGGAGCCGCGCCGATATCACTCTGGGTTTTCCCCTGGCCGCTTTGCTAACGCTTTGGGTGGGCCCGCTGCTGGTGCACCGGTTTAGTCCGCGCAAGCTCATACTGGCAGGCACGGCGCTGACGCTGGTGGCCTTCACCGGCTTCAGCCGCATGAGCGGGCTGCTGTGGGTCTACTATTTTTTCTGGTTCGTCTACGTGGTGGGCTATATCTTCTCCGGCCCCATCCCGCACCAGGTGATCATTTCCCAATGGTTTCGGAAGTTGCGGGGCCGCGCCATGGGCTTGGCTTACGTGGGCGTGGCGGTGGGAGGCTCGCTTGGCTCCTTTGTGGTGAAGCCGCTGGCGGAGGGCTTGGGCTTTCAAGCCGCTTTGTTCATTCTGGGTTTGATGATGCTCCTGGCGTGGCCCATTGCGATTTGGGTGATGAAGGACCGCCCTGCGGAAATGGGCCTCAATCCCGACGGGGCCGCCGAGCCTGTTGCGGAGACCAAAGCCGAGCCGCGTCCCTTCCGCGACCTGTTGAAGACGCGCTCCTTCTATCTTCTGGCGATCGGCAGCTTGTGCTCGATCGGAGCGATCGGGGCGGTGAACCAGCACATGAAGCTGGTCTTCCTGGACCAAGGCTTCACCGACCAAGCGCAGCTCAACTCCGTCTGGCGCATCGCCAGCATGCTGACCTTGATTTCCAGCATCGCCGGCCGCCTCATCATGGGCTGGCTGGCGGACCGGTTTTCCAAGAAGTACGTCATGGCGGTGACGTACCTGCTGGTTGCTCTCACCATTCCGCTGCTGCTGCTGGTCCGCCCTGAGCAGACTTATTACCTCTATGTTTTTGCCATTCTCTTCGGGTTCGGCATGGGCGCCGACTATATGCTTATCCCGCTGATGGCGGCCGAGCAATTTGGCGTGAACACCCTGGCCCGCGCCATGGCCATCATTCTGCCCACCGACACGATCGGGCAGACGTGGTTCCCCTATCTGGTCGCCCGCCTCCGCTTGCACTACGGAGATTACGGACACGCCTTGAGCGCGGTGTTCGTGGTGGCCTTTGTCGGCGCGCTCGCCATCGCCCTGCTGCCCAAGAGAGGACCCAAGGATGAGACACTTCCGGTTCAAGAATCTCGAGGAAATTGAAGCCTGCGCCGCGGCGGTGGGCGCTTCCCATGTCCGTTTCGAGCACGATCCGGAGCGCGTGAAGGAGGCGCTGGCCCGCCGGCTGGAGACTCCGCGCTTCACGCTCGGCAACCGCATCGCAATCCACCCCATGGAAGGCTGCGACGGCGAGCTCGACGGGCGCCCTGGAGAACTGACCTGGCGCCGTTATCAGCGCTTCGCCTGCGGCGGCGCGAAGCTCCTCTGGTTCGAGGCCACCGCCGTGCGCGAGGACGGACGCGCCAACGCCAGGCAATTGTGGCTTCGCCCTGAGAACGCCGCCGACTACGCGCGGCTGTTGGAGATGGTCCGCCGGGAGCACGGTGCCCGCTTCGGCTCGGCCGACGATCTGCTGGATGTCCTCCAACTCACTCACTCCGGCCGCTACAGCTACCCGAAGCGGATCCCGGCCTGCCACAACCCCGCCGTCGATAAGAAGACCAATGTTCCACCGGACTATCCCATCATCAGCGACAGCGAGCTGGAGCGGTTGGAAGACGACTACGTTGCGGCTGCGCGCCTGGCGGCCGAGGCTGGATTCCGCGCCGTGGACGTCAAAGCCACGCACGGTTATCTCATCAGCGAGCTGCTTTCGGCCAAGGAACGGCCGGGGCCTTACGGAGGGCCGCTCGAGAACCGCGCCCGCTTCTTGCGCAACGTTTTGGGCAAGATCCGGGCCGCGCTTGGCGATCGCCTGATCCTCTGTGTCCGGCTGGGCTGCTATGAAGGCGTTCCCTATGTGAAGGATCCTGCTACCGGCCTTGGCGTGCCGATTGAACATACGGTCCCGTACCCCGGGTTTGGCGTAGATCCCATGAACCCGCTGCGCGAGGATCTCACCGAAGTCAAGCAGCTCATCGCCTGGCTGAAAGAATGGGGCGTGGCTTTGATCAATGTGTCGTTGGGCGTGCCGTATTTGAACCCGCACATCGGCAGGCCGTTTGAGAAGCCCGACGAAGGCAACTACGAGCAGCCCGAGCACCCGCTGCTCGGCGTCGACCGCCACTTCCGCATCGCCGGAGAGTTGCAGGCCTCCTTCCCGGACCTGCCCATGGTGGGGACTGGCTATAGCTGGCTTCAGCGGTTCATGATTCACGCCGCGGCTTGGAACCTTGAACACGGCCGGATTGCTGTGTTCGGCGCAGGCCGCGCCGCGCTTCCCTATCCCGACTTCGCCTTCGACGCGCTCGCCAAGGCCGAGCTTGATGACAGCCGCGTCTGCAAGACGCTCACGTACTGCACCTGGCTGATGCGCCAGAAGAACCACCCGCTGGGGCAATTTCCCACCGGGTGCGTCCCCTTCGATAAGTCGGTCTATGGGCCCATCATGCAGGAGGCCCGGCGCGCCTCGCGGCAATCTTCGTAAACCGGACCCAATCCTCTATTGTTTGTGACTAAAGTCATTTTCCAGGTGCTCGTTCGCGCCTCACACTGGGATTCAGGAGACACGGATGAGCGAACTGATCGACAACCGCGCCCACCGGGTTCGGACCTTGAAGGGAATCATTAAGGAGCTTCACGGGGGAGCCGCGCCGGAAACCGTTAAGGAGCGCCTCAAGACGATCGTGCAGGAGACGGACTACTCGGAGATCGTCGCCATGGAGCAGGAGCTCATGGCCGAGGGCATGCCGGTCGAGGAGATCCAGAGCATGTGCGACCTGCATTCGCAGCTTACCCGCGAGGTCTTGGTGCAGCTGCCGGCCAAGCCGGCGCCGCCGGGGCATCCCGCCGACACGTTCCGGCGGGAGAACGAAGCGATCCGGGGCGTGTTGCAGCGGATGCGCGAGGCGATGGCGGCCATCGAGAGGCTCCCCGACGAGGCGGATCCTTCCGCGGAGCTGCTGGTCTGGCGCCAGGCGTACAACGACCTGATGGATATCGAGAAACATTACCAGCGCAAAGAACACGCGCTGTTTCCCTATCTGGAGCGCTACGGGATTACGGGACCGTCGAAGGTCATGTGGGCCAAAGACGACGAAGTGCGCCGCTATTTGAAAGACTTGGGCGCGGCGCTTCAGGAACGCGGCACGACCGCCGGCGAGTGGAAATTGGTGGCCGCCACGTTGGGGCAGGCCGTTCTCAGCGCGGTTGAGGAGATGATCTACAAGGAGGAGAACATCCTCCTGCCGATGTGTCTGGACACCTTCACCGAGGATGACTGGGCCGAGATCTGGGCTGCCTCGCCCCGCTACGGCTGGTGCCTGGTGGAGCCGCGAAGCGGATACCAGCCACCCGAGGCCAAGCTCCGGGAGGCGGCGCATCTGCCCGCGGACAAGGGCGTGCAGCTCCCTACGGGAACCCTGACGGTTCAACAGTTGCTTGGGATCTTCACCACGCTGCCCGTGGATCTTACCTTTGTGGATGCGGAAGACCGGGTGGCGTTCTTTTCCGAGGGGCCGGACCGGATCTTCTCGCGCAGCCGGGCGATTCTCGGCCGGAAGGTGCAGCACTGCCATCCGCCCAAGAGCGTCGACGTCGTGGAGCGCATTCTTGCGGACTTCCGCGAAGGCCGACAAAGCGTCGCCGAGTTCTGGATTACCTTCCAGGGTAAGTTTGTCCACATTCGTTACTTCGCCGTGCGGGATGAGAGAGGCGAGTATCTTGGCACATTGGAAGTTACTCAGGACTTGACTCGCCTGCGCAAGCTGGAAGGCGAGCGGCGATTGCTTGAATATGACGCTCCGGCGGCGAATTAGGAGAAGAGATGCCTGTGCCCATCAACCCGGATACGCGCGTCGGCGACCTGCTGGCCGACTACCCGGCCCTGGAGGAAACGCTCGTCTCGTTGGCGCCGGCCTTCGCCAAACTTAAGAACCCGTTGCTCCGCCGGACCGTGGCCAAGATTGCCACGCTGGAGCAGGCTGCGCGCATCGGCGGCATTCCTGTGCGGGAGCTGGTGCTGAAGCTGCGGGAGGCGGCCGGAGTTTCGGGGGAGGCGGTCGAGGGCGGCGAGGGATCGCCCGGCTTCAACGGGGTCACACCGGAGTGGCTTTCCCGCTGCCAGGTCCGGTTCCGGATCGATGGCGACGAAATGCTCGAGCGCGGCGTGCATCCGATCGGCGAAGTGCGCAAGCGCGCTGCCGCGCTTCAAGCAGGCGAGATGGTTTTGCTGACGACCTCGTTCCGGCCGGAGCCATTGATTGAAACCATGCGCCGGGGCGGCCTCAGTGTGTTCTCAGCCGAGAGTTCGCCCGGGCGGCATTCGACCTACATTGCCCGCATTGGCGCTGATTGAAGGTCTCTGTCCGGTAATGCCGGCCTCCTCGATTTGCCGCAAGACTCGCGAGAATCTTCGCTGATAAGCGCCGCGAACTTGCGAAGCCCTGCGATCACGGTGTGGCCCCACAGCGAGAGGCTGCCACACATTAGAGTGCCTGCACCACTGTAAGGGTGGAATAAGCGCACAAGCCAACCACCGGCATGACTGCCGGTGTGGCACGCAAGACTGCGTGCTGCACGGAGAGGCCGGTGTGGTAAGCCTGGAGGCCTGCCGACAAGGCGCGCGGGCGGGGCGAGCGTGGAGGCATACGCCAGCACAGGAGCACGCGGGTTGCATTGCGGGTGGAGAGGCGGCTCAGCTACCAGACATGCCAGGCCACCAAGTGGGGCGGAGAAGGAGTGTTGCCAATGACCCGCATTTCCAAAACCAATTGCAGGTTCGAAGCGCGCCATCTTCTGTCTTCGATGCCGCGGAGGATTCCGCCCAACTGCTGCGGATCGGTCAGCAGTTGGCCACCGGCGCCCGTGCCGAACTGCTTGAGTCCGGCGACGAGAATCGCAGGTTGGCCGGAGCTGCCCGCCAGCAGGCGGGTGATAAGCAGGTAGTCCAGGTCGGAAGTGCCGTCGCTGGTCAGGACCGGCAGGGCCCACTGCTTGCCGGGTGAAGCCGTATCCACGATGCAAGCACGTCCGTCTTCGGTATAGCGAAAACGGAAGCGCGCATTCCGGCTCAATTCCAGGGTCCAGCGGTTGGTGTACGCGCCGATTTGGACCGAGGGTGTCTCCTTAAGATCGGCCAGATCCACTTTGCTGGCCAAGCGGAGCTTCACGCGCTTGCCTTCGAGGGCGAAGAAAGCCTGCAAGCTGGAAGAGGCGACCAAGTCGCCGAAAGCCACATATTGGTCCCGAACCTCAACGAAGTCCGAACCGGTCAGCTCCTCGGGCCGCAGCGCTAAAGAGCGCTGCAAGGGGATTTCTTGAGGAGGCAGGCGTTTGGCGCTTTCCCGAGTCACGCGGACGGAGGGGTGGAACACGATCGGGTGGGGCACGCCAATCAGCACCTCTTGCCCGGCGCTCAACAGAGGTTGCCAGAATTGTCTGGAAGCTGATTCTTCGGGACTCGCTGCGGTCCTGCGCCATGCGGCGAAGGCCGCCAGAGCCAGAACGGCCATCACCGGCAGCAGCCACCAGCGGCGGCGTAACATGCCGGGATTCCAGGCGGCGCTGACTGGCGACGGTGCGCTGCTGCGGGCCTCGGGCACAGCTAAGGGCTCCGCCGGCCGTTCCGAATGCCGGAACTCCGGCACATAGGACCCCGGCGGCAGGTGGATCTGCCACTCGGCTGCGGTCCCTTCGGGCGAGGAATAGTACTGCTCCAGCCGACGGCGGACCTCCCGGGCGCTGACCCGGACGATGGTGTCCTCGGCCAAGTTCGCGTCCGCGGGCCGGCCAAAAAGGTCGATGGCGATATGGCGCTCTTTTAGGTCGGTAAGCTGCGAGGCCAAGGCCTTCTCTACGACATACCGCAGGAAGTCCTGCGAGCGGTGGCTGCCGCGGAACGGCGGGCTGTGCAGGATCCGATCCAGCTCTGCACGCACCAAATCGGATGGAACGCGAGGTTCCTCGCGGCCGTTGGGAGCTATGGAAGTTTCCTTCGTCGACCCCACAAGCGCCTCTGTACAGTCTCCATTGTGCGCCCGCCAAAAATCGATTGCAAGGGATAATTAGGGCCATTGCAACCCATTGAGGAATAAAGTCTTCACCGTTAGACACCGTGAATCCCCTGTGATAGCGGCCGGCCCCGGTACAGAATACAAGTTGAAGGGGTGTGAGGTTTGCGCTTCCGAAACCCGGACCATTTGTCCATTCTGAGCAGGGTAGGGCGAATTGCGGGCCGGCACCGGGAGCGCGTGTCCAATTCAAGAACGGAGGATTTCCATGCAAAGGTCGTTGAGCACATTACTGTTAATCGTTCTGGCCTTCGGAACCCTGTGGGCGCAGACGCCCACGGGCACGCTTCAGGGGACGATCAAAGATCCCACGGGGGCGGTGGTGCCAGACGCGAAAGTCACAATCACAAATGTCGATACGGGAGAGTCCCGGACCGTAAATACGGACGCGACGGGACGTTATTTACAGCCGTTTCTGTTGCCGGGTAACTACAGAATCACGGTCGAGAAAACGGGTTTTCAGACACTGCGGCAGGAGAACATCCGGCTGGACGTGGCGCAGAACCGGACCGTGGATCTGACGCTGGCGGTCGGCGCAATCACTCAGGAGATCCGGGTGGAGGCGGCGCCGCCGGTGGTGGACGTCAACACCTCCTCGGTCGGGCAAGTCGTGGACACCAAGAGGATTATGGACTTGCCGCTCTCCGGCCGGAACGTCATCGCGCTGGCGAATCTGACGCCGGGCGTGAATCCGACCGGAGGAGGCGCGACGCCGGGAATGGGCGGCGGGCGCAACGCCATGAGTGAAATCCAGATCGACGGCGCGACCGATATCGCTCCCGAGAACAACGTCGGGATCAACAACCGCATCTACGACCCGCAAGTGGACGCCGTGCAGGAGTTCAGCGTTCAGGTCAACGCGCTCCAGGCCGAGTACGGCCGCTTTGCCGGCGGCGTCATCAACGTGGTGACCAAGTCGGGCACCAATGAGCTCCATGGATCCGCTTTTGAGTTCCTGCGTAATCCTTGGCTGAACGCCAACGGCTTCATCAACAACCGGCAAGGGCGCAAGCGCGCCGGGGCCAAGATCAACCAGTTCGGCTACACGGTGGGCGGGCCGGTGTACATTCCGGGCCTCTTCGACGGGCGCAACAAGTCGTTCTTCTTCACCGACTATGAAGGGACGATCAACCGCAATACGTCCAACGTGACGGCGACAGTCCCGCTGGGGGAGTGGCTGGCCGGCGATTTCTCCAACTTGAGAAACAGCACCGGAGCCTCGCTGATCGCGATTTATGATCCGACGACGGTGCGGCAGGATCCCAACGATCCGACCAAGTGGATCCGCGATCAGTTTCCGAACAACCAGATTCCGCCGGGCCGGATCGATCCGGTGGCGCAGAAGATGTCTGCGTATTGGCCCAAGCCGAACTTCCCGCCGCTCAACGTCTACACGCAGCAGAACAACTTCATCAACTCGGGCCCTGCCCGCAGCGACGGCTGGAAGCAGAACACGCGCTGGGACCACAACTGGACCGACAAGTGGCGGATGTGGCTCCGGCTGTCCTTCTCGGGAGGGACCAATACGCCGTTCAACGGCTTCGGCACCTTGGGAACCTCCTCGGGGGACGGGCCGAGCAATAACCGGCAGACCCAAGTCTCGCTGGACCACACCTACACGCTGAGCACGACGCTGATCGCCAATTTGCGGTACGCCTTCAGCCGCACCGCGTATAAGCGGGTTCCGTTCTCCGACGGCATCGACCTGACGAAGCTCGGCTTCAGCAGCCAATATGCGCAAATCGCCGCTCAGCGCGGACTGGAGTTTCCCAACGTGAGCGTGAGCAGCAATCTCTCTCTGTCGGGACTGGGACAGGCGGGCTGGACCCGGTTGTTCCAATACCCGATGAATCACTCGCTGACCGGCAGCATGAGCAAGATCACCAGCCGGCACAGCTTCAAGTGGGGCGGGGAGTTCCGGGTGCTGATGATCAACTTCGCGCAGTACGGATACCCTTCGGGAAGCTTCACGTTTGACCGGGGCTGGACGCAACGGGAGATCAACACGACCAGCTCCACGCAGGGCGTCGGCTTGGCGTCCTTTCTGCTCGGCCTTGGCAGCGGCGGCTACATGACGCACGAGCCTTCGGCGGCGTCGACCAGCAAGTACTTCGCGGGCTATTTCCAGGATGACTGGAAGGTGACGCCCAGGTTGACTTTGAATCTGGGCATCCGCTACGACATCGACCTGCCGCGCACGGAGCGCTACGATCAATACTCATTCTTCGACATCAACGCTCCTTCGCCTTTACAGGGCGTGATTCCCGCGTCGGCCTGTCTGAACTGCGGAAACCTGAAGGGGCAGATGAAGTTCGTGACGAAGGACAACCGGAGGCAGACGCCCACCGATAAGAACAACTGGGGGCCGCGATTCGGGTTTGCCTACAACTTCACTACGAACACCGTGATCCGCGGCGCATACGGCATCGCCTACGCGCCCTCTGCATTGCAGGCAGCCGGAACATCGGGCACCGCCGGCATGGAAGGGTACAACACGAGCTCAAACGTGTCCTATACCTTCGACGGCATGAGGACCATTTACACTTACCTGCGGAATCCCTACCCTGCCGGCTATAACCTGCCGACTGGGCGGGCTTTGGGCGCCAGCACCAATTTGGGACTGGGCGTCGGCGAATCGTTCTTCGATGCTTACAAGAACCCTTACGTGCAGCAGTGGAACCTAAATGTGCAGCGGGCCTTCCCGGGCAACATGGTGGTGGAAGTTGGATATCTGGGCAACCATACCATTGGCTTAGTGGATGGAGAGACCGGACGGCAGTACAATCAGCTTCCGGTCTCCTATCAAGCTTTCGGGGTGGCCTTACAGGACCAGCTGGACAATCCGTTCTATGGGAAGATCCCATATACGACGGGCGCGCTGGCTCAGCCCAAGGTCTCCCGCGCACAACTGCTGCGGCCGTATCCGCAATACACGAGCCTGTCTTCCTATCGCAAGCCGAACGCATACTCGATCTACCACGCCATGACCATCCGCGTGGACAAGCGCTTCAGCAACGGGCTCACGCTGCTGTTCGCTTACACCAACGCGAAGATGATCGATGACGCTTCTTCGGCAGTGAACTTCCTCGGCTCGATCGCCGGAACGCACGTCGACATCTACAACTGGAAGAACGAGCGCTCGCTGTCCTCGTTTGACATTTCGCAGCGGGCGGTGATCAGCTACATCTACGAACTGCCGTTCGGGCGCAACCGGGCGCTGCTGAGCAAATTGCCGGGTTGGCTGGATGTGGGGGTGAAGGGCTGGCAGGTCAGCGGCATTACCACCTTCCAGACGGGGCTGCCTTTGATCATCGGCGGTGTGACCAACAACACCAACATCTTCACCTCTAGCCAGCGGGCGAACAATAACGGGCACAGCGCCTATATCGACCACAGCGGACAGACGACCGATGAGAGGATGGCCAAGTGGTTTGACTACTCGGTGTTCTCGCAACCGCCCGCTTTCACAATCGGCAATCTGGCCCGCACGCTTCCGGACGTGCGGGCTCCGGGGACCAACATTACGGACCTGGCGCTGATGAAGAACACGTATTTTGGGCCGGAGCAGCGTTACAACTTCCAGTTGCGCGCCGAGGCCTTCAGCGCGTTCAATCATTTCAATTTGGGCGGCCCGGATACCAGCATCACCAGCGGGAACGTAGGCAAGATCACCAGCGGAGGCGGAACCCGCAGCATCCAGATTGCGGCAAAAATCCTCTGGTAGAGTCCTTCACCCGTCTGGGGCGAGGCAGGGCGAGCTGCCTCGCCCCATTTTTGTCTATACCGGCGGATACGCCCACGCCGGCAACATAGGCCTCCCGGCGTGGAGTCCGCGAGAGACTCAGGCTGCGCACAAGCGGGGCAGGTGGTACAGAAGAGAGGCTCAATTCGCCTGGGGCGGGCACGACGGTCCTGTTTTACGAATGCGATTTTGTGGAAGAGAAGGCAGTGGGTGAAGGGGGCCAAGGCCGGCTCGAAAGCCGGCCGCAGGCTGGAAAGCCTGCCCCACAACAAGAGCTTGCCCCACGAAAGTCGACTGCGTGCAAGAATGTCTGCCCCACATTGATGGCCTGATCGGATTAAGAGGAAGGCCGGAAGCCAACCACCGGCATGACTGCCGGTGTGGCACGCAAGACTGCGTGCTCCACGGAGAGGCCGGTGTGGCATGCAAGACTGCGCGCTGCACGAGAACATCCGGTGGGGCAAGGCTGGCGGCTTACTCCACGGGGGGAGCGATTGGGTGGAGGAGGGCAGTGGGTAAAGGGGGCCAAGGCCGGCTCGAAAGCCGGCCGCAGGCTGGAAAGCCTGCCCCACAACAAGAGCTTGCCCCACGAAAGTCGACTGCGTGCAAGAATGTCTGCCCCACATTGATGGCCTGATCGGATTAAGAGGAAGGCCGGAAGCCAACCACCGGCATGACTGCCGGTGTGGCACGCAAGACTGCGTGCTCCACGGAGAGGCCGGTGTGGCATCCGAGAGTGCGTGCTCCACGGAGAGGCCGGTGTGGCAAGCCTGGCGGCTTGGCGCACGTTCGCGCTGCGGGTGGGGCAGTCTTAGAGGCGTATACGCCACAACGTAGTCGTGAACGCCAAGGGCAGGAAGCAGCTCAGGCGGGCTGGAGGGGAGTGAGGCGCATATCGGCCGCCGCTTCGCGCAGCATGTCCTCGTTGACCTCTTTTTGCTCCAGTGCAAAGGCCATCAACAGCAGGTTGTCGCACAGGATGTTGATCACCCTTGGGATCCCGCGGGTGTAGCGGTAGATGCCCGACAGGACCTCAGGCGGGAAGACCGTCTGTTCCTCCATGCCGGCCTTCGCCATGCGGGTTTGGATGTAAGCGGCGGTCTGCTCCTCATCGAAGGGCCGCAGTTCGCAGCGCAGCACAATCCGCTGGCGCAGTTGGCGCAGGTTGGGCGCATCCAGCTTGCGATCCAGCTCGGGCTGACCGGAGAGAACGACCTGGAGGAGTTTGCCGGTCCGGTTTTCCAGATTGCCCAGCATGCGGATCTCCTCGAGCAGATCCCAGCTGAGGTCATGCGCTTCATCCACCAGCAGGGCGGCGGTTCCTCCCCGGCTGGCCTGCTGCAAGAGAAACTGGTGGAGAGCGATCAGAACCTGGGCTTTGGAGTCCGACGGGCAGTTCAGGCCCAGATCGTAGGCGATCATTTCGAAAAACTGGGACGTGCTGAGCCTGGTGTTGAAGAGAAAGGAAAAGGGGATCTTCTCGGCCTGAAGTTCATCCCGCAGGCATTCCAACATGGTGGTCTTGCCGGTGCCGACTTCGCCTGTAAGGACGATGAATCCCTTACGGCTTTTGACGCCGTAAGTCAGGCTGGCGAGCGCTTCTTCGTGTTGCGGGCTGCGGTACAGGAACAGAGGGTCGGGGCTGAGGTTGAAGGGATTTTCTTTGAAACCGAAAAACGCGTTATACATGAGCGATCCCGTGACTCCGCACGCCCCGGTTAGAGTATCTCAATCCGCCACCTCAAGCAAGCCCCATCCCGGCAGACAGGCGGGCTTGCCTTCCAGGAAGACAATGCGCCGGGTTTTCGGGAAGGGAAAGCCTGGAGCGGGCCCGCGGCCGTAGAGCTTGGTCTGCGCCAACAACTGGCGGAACGACGGATCGTCGGTCTCCAGCCATCCCACCCGGGCCAGGAAACCGCCTCCCCAGCCGACCGGCAGCAAACAGCCGGAAGCGTTCTGGCGTACCTCCTCCAGCCGGGCCAGCAAGCGCTGGATCCCATGCCGGAGGGCACTCAAACCGGTCAGCTCGGCGAAGCGCGCATGGGATTCCAGCACGGCCTGCGAGTACTGGTTCGCCGCTTCGAAGAAGGCGGTGCGGGAGGGCTCCTCCTTCCAGCGCAAGACCTCGCGGACTTCCGGACGCGTCAGATAGGATCGTTCGCTCCACCGTCCCTCGAAAACCGTGCCTGGGGCGGCCATTTCCGCAAAAGTGGGCGCGCCCTCTTCGGGCTTGGCCGCGTCGGCGGTTCCGCTGGGGGATTGCTTCCATCCGAAGATGAACCCATCTTTGCCGCGCGCTTTGAGCGAGGCAACGCGCAGCAGATAGACCTTGAATTGGGAAGGGGCTACCGTTTCGGAGTCCGAGATCTGAACGAGGCGCAGCGGATCGCTTCCGCCGGACCCGAGAACGCGGTCTTCGGCGGAGGCGCCCAAGCGGCGGGGCCGGTCCGCGGAAAGCTCAGAAGCCAAGTGCGAAAAAGGGCTCTTGCCAATGCGATGGAAAAACCAGGCGGTGCGCAGCGCGCCCTTGAGGGCTGTGGCCGGCAGATACGGGCCGCCGGGTCCGCTGGCGAAGGTGGGAATGTGGAGATTCTCGGTGCGCGCCCGTTCCCAGTGCTGGGCGCAGGAAGGGTGCTCGAAGGGGATCCGGCGGCCGGCGAAGTTCTGAGCAAAGCCGCCCCAGGAGGCGAAGTCGAGTTTCTCGGCCTTCTTAAGTTGGGATAAGTAGTTGTCCAGCCTGGGCCCCTTCGCCAGCAACCGGAAGATACGCTTTTGGTCCAGTACATTCACATGGTCTTTCCAGACCATGTAATCAATGGGGGAAAGCTTGCGGCCGTCTCCGGCTAAAACCGGCGTCAGGCAGGTGAAGCGATATTTCATTTCACCGGTTCCCTCCAAACAATTTCCGCGGCCAGCGCGAACCCGGCCCGGTAGACCGGGTGGGGCAGCCCTTCCGGGGCCACGTCCAGGGCGCGCCCGCAGGGCGCCTGGGGAGCAAAGAGCACGGCGCCCTCGGCAACCATCCGCGTAGAGGGCTTCAGGGCGCCGCCCGAGACGGCATCCACCCTTCCATTGCGTTCCAAGACCCGGTATTGGCCTTTGTTCCAATCCACGGCGTCCTGCTCGGAGGGCAGATAGGCCGACAGAAGCCACCAGGCGGTGGACTCGGCCGCTTCGGAGGGCGGTTCCTCACGGGTAAGCGCAGACCACCAATCGGCCTCCTCGAATTCGACGCGGCGGGCCCCGCCCCAACCTGCCGAGCGCCTGCCGCCGACTCCGGAGTCGCCCAACAACAACAAGGCTGCTTTCAGCGCCGGCTCCCACCGGGATCTGGCTTCCGCATCTGAGAATGCCGCCAAGAGCCACATGCCTGCGCCGCTGGCGAACTCCACGCAACCGAGCCGCTTTACGGCAGCGCCCTGCTCCAACCGGTCCACGGCGCATCCGGAGCGGACTGCGAAACGGAAAGGCGAAGATTCCCATTCCGCCGGCAACAGACACTGGCTCTCGCCGTCCACCCGCCACTGCTCCTCGGCGAGCGCTTCACCTTTCAGGAGAGCCTGCGCGGCTTCCAGGGGGATCAACCGCGCGCCCTTCCAGCGGACCTTCGTGGAAGGCGGGGGCGGCCACAGGTGCGACGGCGGGGGAACGAAGAGCCATGGATCCAGGAACGGGAAAGCGGAGCTGAAACGCACGGCGGGGCTGTCCGGCCGGCGGAAGACGGTCTCCAGCCACTCGGGGAGAAAGCCCAGCCGTTGCATGGCCCAAGTCACGGCAGAGTAGACGGCATCGCTGTGGAGGACGGCGGCGGAATCCTCCGGATCGCCGGAATCGGCTGCAATCCGCCAGGGCCCCGAAGGGTAGAATCGAGCGACGAAGGCCGTCTGCATGTCTATTCCGCGAGCTCGGAGGCAAACTCCGGCTTACTGACCAGAGCCTGGACGGCGGCCAAGTCTGCGCCGGAGAGCAGTTCCTTCTCCGGAGCGCCGGCCGCGTAGTAGCTCCTGCCCCGCCAGCTCAGGCGCAGGGAGTCGAAGCGCACGCGGCCGCTGCCGCGGGAACCGCCGCCGCCGAGGGTGTCGTCCTCCAGCAGGCGCAGTCCCTCGAGCAAAACGGGAACCAGCGACTTGTCCTCCTCGCAGAGCACGTCCAGAACGAACCGGACCTGGAAGCGCGCGCCGGCCGGAACGCGTTCCAGGGTTCTGGGGTTGGCCTGAGAGGTGATCCGGTCGATGGCGTTCTCGCTTTTGACCTCGGTGAGTTCGTCGTCGAGGTTTTCGCGCATCTGAGGGGTGATGCTGTCCGGGTCGAGGGGAGCGTCGTAGACGGTGAGCCGGGAGGGAGTGGCCGAAGAGGCCTCCAGAGGCTCGCCGGAGACGCGTTCCATGCGTCCCGGATTGCGTCCGAACAGCAAGCAGATTTCGTCATCGGGCCGGTCGCTCTGGTGGATGCGGACCTCCTGGCCTTTGCGGCGGCTCAGGTAGACCAGCTCGGAGGGGACGGCCAGTCCATGGGCCTGCTCCAGAAGGGAGCGCAAGCGGCCGCGCAGCGAGCTGCCTGGAACATAGGGGCGGCCGAAAGAATCCTTGACGACCGGATTGTCGGCGCCGCCGATCTCGAGCGAACCTTTGCCGGCGCCGATGTGGAGGCCGGTCTGGCAGTGCATCTGGCCTTCGAGAATGAGTTTTCCGATGAGCTTCAATTGGGTCTGGGCGGTATGGGTGCTCATGAGTCCTCGCTATTCGTTGTAAGCAACAATGGCTTCAAACAGATCCCGGAACCGCTCGTAACCCCGGGGGTCGTTCTTGCGGGTGACCTGGAGCAGCAGCTTTTCCAAGGAATCCAGGCTGCGCAAGGAGTGGCGGGCGATGGTGTAAGCGAGCCGGGCGCGGAGCATGACGAACTGGTGTTGGCGTTCGCTTTCGGGAGCCTGGCAGGCGCGGCGCACGGCGTTATAAAGGCGCCGGAGCTGGCTCTTGGTGCCGGAGTCCATATCCCGCATGCGGCTCACGATGCCGTGGGCCTGGTTATCAAGATAGAGGCTGTCGGAGATCAACTTGTCGAGATCGATCTCCGGGGGGCCTTCGAAACGGGAGCGGTCTTGCCGCCGATCGTCCTGCCGGCCGCCGCCTTCTTTGGGACCGGATTCGCGGGGTCCGCGGTTGCGCCCCTCGCGCGGTTTGGATTCGGTTTGAACGTCAGGCATGGATTACACCTCCGCTAACAGCCTGGCCCATTCCAGCGCTAACCGCCCGCCGGGCCGGACCCGGACCTGAGTGGCGCTCCGGGCCAGGATCTCGTTGGTCAAATGGTTTTTGAGCTTTTGCAGCTCTTTCTCGCGAGTTTCCCCGAGGGCGCGGGCCAAGTGGCGCTGCACTTGCCAGGGCTTCTCGAGGCGCCGGCCCCGGGCGCCGGTGAGGCTGCCGGCGGCGGCAGCTTTCCGGTAGAAGGCGTCGAGGTCGGCCAGAAAGCGCCGGGGATGTTCGAGCTCCCCGGCCATGCGCAGCATGGTTTCGCGTAAATCGGAAGCAGCCGCCAGCTGCCTCCATTCCAAAGTTTGTCCCAGGACGTGGATGCAGTCCTTGCCGCTGGATTTCGCCAGGTTCAACAGCCGTCCAGCCTGTTGGAATATCGCGGCCAGACTCTCCTCCGGGTCCCGCGCCAAGGCGATCGCCATGGTGATGGTCTTTCCTTCGGGGCCCGGGAGCTCCTTGAGATTCTCCTCGCAGAAGCGGTGGAAGAGCCGCTGGATTTCGCGGGCGAGCGGGATCAGGGCATCCCAGGAGCCGTAAACCGCGAAGTCATCGCCGCCGGAGTACAGAACGGTGGCCTTGCGCCAGAACTCGGGCAGGGAGCAAACCACTTCCAGTTCCCCGGCGAAGAACTGTTTGTACATAACGGAGAGCTGGACGTGTTCCTCGATGCTTTGCAGGCGGCGCAGGCGGATGCCCAGACTGTCGACGTCGCCGCGGAGCACGCCGAAGGTCTTGCGCCCTTGCGCGCGCTCGGCCAGTTCCTGCCGGGTGGCGGGCCGGTGTCCGTCTTCGGAAGCGGCGGTGTGGCGGGCGAGGCTAATGGTCTCCGGCGCGGCCGGCCCGCCGGTGAGCGGCCATACATGCTTGCCGCCGTTCAATAGGACCCGGCCGGGATGCTCCGGGGACCAGCCGGCGGCGCCTGCGGCGGGGAAGTCCAAGGCCAGGGTTTCCGTGAAGTAGCTCTCCACGGAAGGATCGGCGTTTCCAGCGGACTCCTCGAAGAAGCCGAGTCCGGCGGCGGCGGCCGGCGCCGCCAGTTTGGGCGCCAGTTCCTCGGCCAGACGCCTGCGCACGACGCTCCAATCGCCCAGATTTTCCGTGGCGGCGGTGATGAGCCGCAGATGGCCGCTGCTGAGCCGCCACACTTCCTCCGCCGCCGAGTTCATGAACTGCTCGGCCTGCGGCAGCATTTCCTGAGGCAGCACGATGATAAACTGGCCTCCGCCGCTGGAGCCCAACAGCAGCCGGGCCAAGCCCAGCTCGGCCAGCAGCGCACGGGGCAGGATTTCGCTGAGCAGCGTCACCCAGCGGGAGCGCCCGAGCAGACACATTTCCGACGGGGGGCGCAGGCTTTCCCCGCCGCCCGAGGGGGCGGCCAGGAACTCCTCAATTCCCGCGATCTTACCCTGAAGAAAGACTTGTACGGACATTCAAGCCGGCTAGCGCTGGAATTAGCCAGTCTATCACACCGGCGGGCGGCCTGCGCCCCGCTGCCAACCCCTCTGGCAAACCCGCAATAAAGCTTGGCTCTCAGAAAGCAGGCCGGGGGCGGTAGCCCGGCCGCGCGCGCACGCGGTAACGCTTGGCGGTATCGGTGACGATCTCGACGGTGATGCGCCGGAAGCCCTCATTGGGGTTAGGGGCAGGATAGTAAGTCACCGTGTAAGAGTTGCCCAGGTCTTCGCGGATGCTTTCAAAGGCCTCGACCTGGCGCTGCCAGGTGCGCGCGAAATACGCCTTGCCGCCGGTCTGAGTCGAGACGCGGCGGAAGACGGCGCTGGAAACCGGGTCCTTGTTCACGTCGTTGGTGGAGATGACGTAGATCGGAATGCCTTCGTCTTCGGCCAGAACGCGGACATCGTCGGGCGCGACGACGCTGGCGTTATCCGGGCCGTTGGAGAAAACGATGAGGACCTTGCGGCCGGGGACCTTGGCGGCGTCGCGGAGGGTCAGAAGCATGGCGTTGTAAAGCGCGGCATCGTCGCCCGCCACGGCTTTGCGGAGTCCCATGATGGCCTGATTGCGGTCCTGGGTGAGCAGCGAGGCCCGGCTCAGGTTGCGGCTGAAGGTGTAGACCGCCACGGAGTCGGCGCGGTCCAGGCCGCGCACGAAATCGGCGATGGCGTCGGAGGCGTAGACGAAGCTCCGGTACATGTAGTTGCTGGTATCGAACAGGACGAAGACGTTGGTGCCCACCAGCGGGTCGGCCGGGCGGCCGAGGCCGGTGTCGGCGGCCGCTTCCTCGGCGGGAAGAATGGGCCGCGTGGTGCCGTCGGGAAGCACCTGGACCGCCGGGTTGCTGCCCTCGGCAAAGGTGGCGATCCGCTGGGGGATGCCGTCCTCCAGGATCCGGAAGTCGGACGGTTTGAGTCCATTGACGTAGCGGCCGCGGCTATCCGTCACCTGGAAGGTGAGGACCACCATATCGACCTTGACCCGGAAAACCGGACGTTCCGGTTCTTGCGCCAGCGCCAGGATGGCGCCGGCGGCGGCCAGCATGGCGAAGGGAAAGGCGCGCTTGGTGAATCCAGTCATGGTCTGTCTCCCTCAGCGATTTGTCTGTAGGGGCCCGCCAGAGCGGCCTGCTGATCTCGCCGCAGTTGGAGGCGGGCCTGCTCGCCGACCTGCCGCAAGGAGCGCAGCACGGCCGGCCAATCTTCCAGATGGGTGGCAAAGATTCCCTCGATCGTTTTCTGCGTCCATTGCGGGATCAAGATGTTGAGCTGCGCCGGCGGGACGAAGAGCTCGTCGGCCAGAGCGGCGAAGTAGATGGCGTTGGACTCCCAGCTTTCGGCCAGGATGCGGCTGGAGTATCCCATCAACGTGGGGAAGGTCCGCAGGCTGAGCAGCTCTGGCCCGTAGGAGGCGGTGAGCGTCGGTTTGGGGGTTCCGAAGGCGCGCGAGATGGCGTCGTAGTTGATCTGCGCGGGTGACTCGGCCGCCATCTGGCGGATCCTGCGGGCGAACGGATCGCCCGGGCTGGGGCTGCGTTCGAGGAAGCGGCGCGCCAGCACGAACAGCTCGGCGGGGGTGATCTTCTGCACCGCGCCCTCGACATCGCCCTCCTGCAACGCCGCGGCCACGGCATAGGTCCGGGCCGGCAAGGCCTGCTCGGCGAGGATTTCCAGCAGGCGCTCCCGCAGAGTGCGGTCCAGGACGCCCTCGGCGAGCAGGTTGCGCGCATGACGCAGATGGAGGGCCAACCAGTGCATCTGCGCCGGAGTCACGTTCCACCAGCGTGGAAGCTTGGCGCTGACCAAAATCTGCGGCACGAGGTCGCCCCAGATCAGGGCCTGTTCGCGGGTGGGAATCAGGAAGTTCTGCTCACTTTCGGCCAGCGTGTAAGGCAATCCGGCGAGGGAGCCGACGAGCCTTCCGCCGGCGCTGGAAGGCCAGCCGGTGGCGTAGAGGTAAGCCTCCTGCCAGCTCACTTGAAGGTTGGCCTGTCCGATGAAGTCGTGGCTGCGCACGAAAAGCGGGTTGGAGCGCAGCAACTCGGCGCCGGGCGGCGCGTAGTAGGCGTAGTTGAAGCCGACCAGCGTGTCGCGCAGCAAAGGCGCCAAATTGCCGCGGATCTCCCGGAGGCGCTGCGGATCGCCGGCGGCTTTTTCCACCAGGGAGCGAAGGTTCAACCGCCGCTGGCGTTCGATGTGGCGGTCGGGCCAGTAGCCGAAGACCATCGCGTTACGCTCGGGGGCGCTCAGCGAAGCGCGGGCGGCGGTGAGATCGCTCAAGCGGGCGCTGATGCGGTCAATCAAAGCAAGGTTGGGTTTCTCGCCCTGGGCGATCTGCTCCAAATGGTCCGCGAGTTGGAACAAGGCGTTCAAGGGGATCAGCTTCTGCGCCTCCAGGTAAGAGAGCATCTCGGTGACGAGCTGGCTGTGCCATTCGCGGCCGGCTTGGGCCGGACCGGCCAGCAGGTCCAGCAGTTGCTCCTGCGGATTTCCTTCCGGGGCGCCCGCCGATTTCAACAACAGGCCCAGGCCCGCCCGGCTGGCGTCGAAGAGTTGAACCGGGTTTTGGACGGGTTCGAAGGCCGCCAACAAGCCGGTGAGCGCCGCATCCGCCTGGGCCGGCGGGATGGCCGACTGGCGGCACAAGATCTGCCACAGGCCGAGCAGGCCTTGGAAGGAGCCCAAGACGTCGGCGCGGAGAGCTTGATCCCGGAGGCGGTCCACTTGGGCGGCGTAGTCCAAGAAGCGGATGATCGTCGCATCCGGTAAGGAAGGCGCCTCATTGAGGACCGCGTATTGGGCCCGCATCTTGCGGAAATCGCGGATGAGGCGTTCGACGGTGGCGGGTTCCAGCGGCCGGGCGCGGCGGCGGTTCATGTCGCTCAAGGTCATGAACATGCGCAGCGGCTCGTTGTCCAGGCTGCGGCGGCACAAAGCGAACAGGGCCTCGAGCACGTCATCCGGTTCACGCCAGTCCTTGGCGAGGCGGGTCAGGCGGGCATCGTAGCGGCCTTGGGGCTGCTTGGCGAACAGGGCGCTCCAGACCGCGATGCCGCCGGGGATGTGCGGGCGGCCGTCCCGCTCGAGGCGCAGGCGGGTGGTGAGCAACAGCATATCGGTATTGGCGCGGAAGACGGGCCGGGCGGGTCCCGGGCTGGTGACGCGGCCGCGGATCGCCAAGTAGAATCGGCGCAGCCGTTCGGGCTCGGTGAGGTAGTCTTGAACCGGCCCGCTGATGCGGGAGAGCGCGTCGAAGTAGCTAGCCAGCCAGCCGTCGTCCCGGCTGATGAGGCGCTCGAAAAACTCCGCGCCCTTTTCGGGCGGCGCGCCCACCAGCTCCTGCCACATTTTCTCCGAGCGGGCGCCGCCGGGCACCACGGCTTTGCCGCCCCGGATCTGGAACATACTGCCGTAGAAGTCGAGCACGTGGGCGAAGGCGCGCAGACGCTGGGACGGGATGGCCTTCTTCAGCTCCGCGGCGGTCTCCGGGTCCGGCTTGGACATGGCCAGGTAGAAGCGGGCCAGGGAGGGATCGGAGATGAAGTTCTCGATGAACTGGCCCTCCTGCTTTTCGCGGGAGCCGAGCCAGTACTCTTCATCATAAAGGATGGGCACGCGGCTGGGCCGGTAATCGTATTCAAAAGGACGGTTGGTGCGCAGGGCCTGCTCCAGCTCGGCCAAGGGGAAGCCGGAGTCGATGGTGAGGAAGGCGCGAGTGGCGTTGACGGTCTCGAGAACCACCTCGCTGCCGCATCCGCCCCGCATGCGGTAGCCGAGGATGCGGAGCAGATCGCCCGTCCTTTCGGATTCGCAGGTTTCAATCCGAATTCTTCCCTCCGGCCCCGCCAGTTTCTCCAGTTCGCGGGCCTGAGACAAGTAGCGGGTGAGGAGTTTCAAAAACTCGGTCGGTTCAAGGCCCTCCTGGCGGCCGCCGGCGCGGAACCCGTTGATGACGACGCTGCGGGCCACATCGAGCAGAATCTCCTCCGGGGTCGAATCCTGCGAGACTGCGGCCATCCGCTTAAAGGAATTCAGAGGGCCGGGGATGGTGATGTAAGAGGGCGACGGGCGCGGCGGGGGCGGGCTGAGCGCAGCGCCCTGCCATTTCGTGCCTCCAGCCTTGTGGTACTGCTCTAAGAAACGTCCGGCCGCGGCGCGGTCTCCATCGCTCAAGGCGAGCAGCACCAACCTTTCCAGAATCGTCCGGCGCTCTTCAGGGGCGGAGCCGGCAGGCAGGGCGTCGAGCCAGCGTTCGTAGGCCCGGCGGGCAGCGGGGTTTCCGTGGAAGTCCAGAAACTCGGCGTATGCCCCGAGGACGGAAGCCGGTGCGTTTGGGGCGCCCGCGGCTTCTCTTAACAGGAGTTCAGCTCGGGCGCTGTCTCCATTTCGTTCCAGTTGCCTGGCTTGCTCCAGCACGTCCGGCTGGGCGAGCATAGCGGCGGCTACGGCGGTTCCCAGAATAAGCGCACGCGCCTGCATAGGTCCCTCGCTCCGGCGGATTTGTTAAATACTTTATCATGAATCCCACTTTATTGAATCTCCGTCAAGCCGCCTTTCGGCCGAGAGGACCGGTCGAAGAATTTCATAAGCACTAAAGCATCCCAAGAGGCGTGTCGCGCGTGGGGGCGGGGAAGGCCTGCTCCAGCTTCGCCAGTTCTTCGGGCGTGAAATCCCAGCCGGTTCCGCCGCTGTTTTCCCGGACATGATCCAGGCGTGAGGCTTTTGGAATCGTGAATACGTTCGGCTGCCGCGTCAGGAAATTGAGGATTACTTGCCGGGCCGTGCGGCCAACGCGGGCGCCGATTTGGGACAGGAGTTTTTCCTCCCGGCTTCCCGGGCGCGGGAAGCCGGAATGACCAAAGGGGCTGTATCCCACCACCGCAATACCGCGTTCGGCGCAGTAGGGGATCAAGCGGCGCTCGATGCCGCGGTCCTTGAGATGATAGAGGACCTGGTTGGCGGCCAGGCGCTGCGTGGTGAGGCAGCGCTCTGCGGCCTTGAGATCCTCGACGTCGAAGTTGCTAACGCCGAGATAGCGGATCTTGCCTGCGGCCACCAGGGCTTCCATGGCGCCCATGGTTTCTTCAAGAGGATGACTGCCGCGCCAGTGCAGCAGGTACAGGTCGAGGTAGTCGGTTCGGAGGCGCCGCAGGCTGCGCTCGCAGGCACGCAGCGTGCCCTGGTAGGAGGCGTTGGAGGGCAGGACTTTGCTCACCAGGAAGACCTCATGGCGGCGGCCGGCGATGGCCTCGCCGACGAGCTCTTCAGCGCGGCCGTTGCCGTACATCTCGGCGGTGTCGATGTGGGTCATGCCGAGGTCCAGGCCGAGCCGCAGGGCTTCCACGGCCCGGCGCTCGGCCTCGCGGCTGCCCTCGATCATCCAGGTGCCTTGCCCGATGACGGAGACGGGAACGCCGGTCCATCCGAACGGTTTGGTCAGCATGGCCGATCTACTTCTCCAGGCGGTAGGCCGTGAGGCCGCTCAGCAACTTGGGATAAAAGTCCGTTGATTTTTGGGGCATCACGCCACCGGCTAGCGCAATGCGCGCCACCTCATGCACGGAGACCGGTTCTAGGAGAAACGCCAGAGCGGCCTGCCCCTGGCGGACTTCCCGGAAAGCCGCCTCGGCGCCGCGCATGTAACGGATTCGTTTTTCGTTCTTCACATCTTCCTCTCCGATGCCGAGCAGGTCCTGGAGGATTCGCGCGTGGAGAAAAGATACATCGAGCGTTTCCGGGGCGCGGGGCGCCTCCAGCAGGTACAGGCGGTCCGGTGCGGCCGCCACACCTATGCGGACGATATCCGGGTGGGGTTCTTTCCAGGCCTCCCACAGCCCGCCGAGGCCGGCGAGCGGCTTGAGGCGGAACGCGGAGGCGGCCGCCTTAAGGAAAGCGTCCACATCGGCCTCGCCGACCAAACGGTGGGTGGCTAGAATCCGCAGCCCCGGCGAATCCAGGTTGACGAAAGTCATCATCAACTTGCGGGCGTCGGCGAGCTCGGGATGTTCGTTGCGGAAAGCGAGGGCGGTTTCGTAGCGGTGATGGCCGTCGGCGATGATCAGCTTCTTGTCCCACATGGCGTGCTGGATGGCGGAGATCCACACGGGTTCGGCGATCCGCCACAAGGTGTGGACGGCGCCGTATTCATCGGTGACGGAGGCGATGGGGTCTTCGGAGGCGGCTTCGTCCAAGACGCGGTCCACCTCGCCGGCGGGATCGGGGTAGAGCATGAAGATTTGCTCAAAGTGGGTGCGGGTGTGGCGGAGCAGTTCGAGCCGGTCCTGTTTAGGGCCGCTAAGGGTGTGCTCATGGCGGTGCACGATGCCCGCCGAATAGTCTTCGACCGGACCCAGGCCGATGAAGCCTTTGCGGACGAGCCGCTCGCCGGTATCGGGCACGGGGAATTCCTGGAAGTAGGCGAAAAGGCACGGCTGCGGCTCTTGAATTAGCAGGCCCTGCTGGATCCATTCGGTCAGATAGCGCGCGGCACGGGTATAGACGTTGTCCGAGGGGGAGTCTTCGGGGAAGCGCTCGCCGAGGATGATGCGGACCAGGTTGTGCGGGCTCAGCGAGAGGTAGCGGCGCTGCATATCCGGAGTGATCTTGTCGTAGGGCTGGGTGACGAGATCCTCGAGCGGGCCAGCCTGGGGGGCGTAGCGGTACGCGCGGAACGGGTAGATGTCAGCCATGATTCAAGTTTTTAGGATAACAAGCGCGTGCGGAAAGGAAGCATTGGGAGGAACTGCGGCTGTGGGGGGCGACAGCACAAGCGCCTTTGCCAGGCGAATAGGCGGGATTTGAGGCGATTTCCGGGTGAATGACGGATGGCGGCTGGTTCTTCCGTGCCGCTAGATGGTAGATGGGAGCGAAGATTCCGATGGAGTCCGGCGGCGTGAGTGCGCGGGGGCGGAAAGGCGCCGCCATGGTGGAGCTGGCGCTAGTGCTGTTGCCGCTGGTGGCGATCTGGGCGGCGCTGGCCGACTTTAGCTTTGCCATCTTTCTGAAAGCGACGTTTCAGCACGCCGTGCGGGAAGGGGTGCGCTATGCGGTGACCAGCCGGACGGAGCCGGGCATGGGGCACGATGCCTCGATCAAGGCGGTGGTGCAGCGGCATGCCATGGGGTTTCTCAACGGCCCGGAAGGCGCCTCCAAGATCCACATCCGCTATTACGTGCCGGGAACGTTCGCTGAGACGCAGAGCAACGCCGGAGGGAACATCGTGGAGGTTTCCATCGAAGATTTCCGCTGGAACTGGATGGCGCCCGTATTGCGCGGGAATGCGTCGCCGCTGACATTTGTGGTGCGCTCTTCGGACCGCATGGAGATGCCGCCGGGCGGGATTTCACCGGCACGTTGAGAGGGGAAGAAATGAGGAGGCAGGGAACGGTTCGAAGGCGGCGCGGGGAGCGCGGGACCGAGCTGGTCGAGTTCGCGCTGGTGATGGCGCTGCTGACGCCGCTGCTGCTCGGCAGCGTGGGCGCCGGACTGAATCTGATTCGCAGCATTCAGGTGGTGCAAGTTTGCCGGGATGCCGGCCACATGTTCTCGCGCGGAGTTGATTTCTCCGATCCGGCCAACAAAACCCTGATCGAGCGGCTGGCTCAAGGCCTGGATATCCGCGTTGAGGGTGGCACAGGGGTAGTGATCCTATCCACGGTCCTGATGGTGGGGCCGGATCAGTGCGCCGCCGGGGGGCTGTCCACGGGCAGCTGCACCAACTTGAACCAGCCGGTCATCGTGAAGCGGGTGGTGATCGGCAACGCCGGGGCCAGAGCCAGCGCCTTCGGGACTCCTCCGCCATCGATCATGGACGCCAACGGCAACGTATTGAATTACCTGACCAACACCGGAGCGCGGGCCACCGGATTTAACGCGGTGCTGCCGTTGCAGCCGGGCGACACCGCTTACGTTTCGGAAGTGTATGTGCCGTCCGCCGACTATAGTTTTCTCGGTTCGGCCAACAGCGGCGTCTACAGCCGCACCTTTTTCTGAACCAATATGAGGGTCCAATACAGCCACCGTAAGAAGCAGAAAGGAGTCACGCTGATCCTGACGGCCATGGCGATGGGAGTGGTCCTGCCGCTGGTGGGCCTGTCGATCGACGCGGGCATACTCTACGCGATCAAGGCCAAGCTGCAAGCCGCGGCGGACGCCGGGGCGCTGGCGGGGGCGCGTTCGCTGAACCGCGGGTTGGATCTGGCGAGCCAGAGCGACAGCGCGCGGGCCACGGCGCTGGCGTTCTTCAACGCCAACTTTCCGGAAGGGCATTTTGGGGCGCGCAACCGCTCGGCGAGCGTAACCATCACCGAGACCGCGTACCGCACGCGAACGGTCCGGGTGGACGCCACGGTGACGGCGCCCTCATGGTTTCTCGGCCTGCTGGGGATCCGCGCGACCGAAGTGCGGGCCACCGGGATGTCGTCGCGCCGCGACGTGAACCTGGTGCTGGTGCTGGACCGTTCTTCGTCGATGAGCGGGGCCATGAGCGCGATGCGCAGCGCCGCCCGGATGTTTGTAGACAAATTCGCCGAAGGGCGCGACCGCGTAGGGCTGATCGTCTTCGGAGGGGCCAGCGTGCTGGCGTTTCCCAATCCCTCGCCTTCGGGCCCTTCTCCTTACTTTAAGAGCGCCAGTCCCAATGTAGACACGCTCATCAGTCAGACCGTCAACGGGGGCAACACCGGGACCGCACAGGCTCTCTGGATGGCTTACCAAGAGCTGGTGAAGCTCAACGAAGCGGGGGCGCTGAATCTGATTGTCTTCTTCACGGACGGGCTGCCCAACGGGATCGTGGCGGACTTCAACCGGCCGGAGCCGGCGCAGAACTTGCTGCGCACCACGAGCGGCTGCAAGTACCGGCTGGTTCAGAACCGCCCCATGATTGGGTTCATCTCGCAGACTTCGGGATTCGCGCCGACGGGCAATACGGTGGGCATTAAGCTGCATAACGCGAGCACCGTCTCCAGCGTCAACGAAGGCGTGATCACCACCAACAGCGACGGCTGCGCCTACCGGAGCAACCAGAATTACATGCGGCAGGACGTAGCCCGCATGCCCGCGCAGGACTACTACGGGAACGCCACCACGGGCTACGTGCCAGTCGATTTGACGCGGGTGGATTCGCCGCAGCAGATCGGCTACGCTTCTTTGAACGCCGCCGACAGCGCGGTGCAGCGCATCCGGCAGGACTCGGCGCTGAACGTGGTCATCTACTCGATCGGGTACTTCGGCGGCACAGAATACCCGGATGAGGAGTGGCTGAAGCGAGTAGCCAACGACCCCAGGAGCGCGTCTTTTGATCCGTCAAAGCCGCCGGGCCTTTACGTCAGAGCGCCGACGACGGCCGACCTCAATTCCGCTTTCGCCACCGTGGCCAGCGAGATCCTCCGGCTGGCCTTGTAGCCGCCGCGGTCCTCGGCCCGGAGGTCGCCGCCTCCCTGTTGCACACGGCAAAAGCAGGCTGGGCGGCGCCCCGCAGCCGGCCGCTCCACCGGCCGCGCATCACTCTGCGAAAATGAAGCTGGATGACGGTTGAGATCGAGGGCGTAACCCTGCATTTGGCGCACCCGGACGAGCTGCCCGCGCGATGGGTGGGTCAGGAAGAGCCGCTGCGGCAGTTGCTGGCCGCCTGGCTGGTGATCGATCCGCGGGACGTGCCGATGAACCCGCGCCTGGTGGGCAAGCCCGGGGTGGGGAAGACCACGCTGGCCTACGCCGCCGCCAAGCGGCTGAAACGGGAGGTCTACATCATGCAGGCCACCGTGGACACCCGGCCCGAGGATTTGCTGGTCACGCCGGTCATCGAAGGCGCCGGCAAGCTGCGCTACGTGGCTTCCCCGCTGGTGACGGCCATGATCCGCGGCGGGGTTGTCATCCTCGACGAAGGCAACCGGATGAGCGAGAAGAGCTGGGCCAGCCTGGCCCCGCTTTTAGACTCGCGGCGCTACGTCGAGTCCATTGTCGCCGGGATCAAGATCAAGGCCCATCCGGATTTCCGCTTCGTCGCCACGCTCAACGACGACGCCTCCACCTTCGACCTGCCCGAGTACATTCACTCGCGCTTGCAGCCCCAGATTCTGATCGACTTTCCGGAGCGCGACGAAGAGTATCTAATTTTGCGCGAGAACCTGCCGTTTGGCGAGGAGAAGATCCTCCAGTATGTGACCGAATTTCTCCAGCAGGCGCACGCGGCCGACGAGCGGTATACGGTGCGGGACGGCATCAACATCGGGCGCTTCGCCATGAAGCTGCTGCGCGAGCTGAGCTACATCGACGAAAGCCGGGCGCTGGAAGCCGCCGTGCTGGAGACGCTGGGCGAAGAGGCGCTGCGCTATGTCCCTCGAGTCCGTAGCTGAAGCCGGCGGCCTGCGCCGTGGGCGGTTTCTGTACTTCCCCGTGGTTCCCGGCCGGATGGAGTTCGCGGCGGAAGTGCGGCGAATGTTGTTGCGGGAGCAGCCTCAGGCGGTAGCGATCGAGATTCCTTTCAGCTTGAGCATGTTCTTCAGCCGCGCCGTCGGCCGGCTGCCGGAGATGTCGGTGCTGCTTTATCCGGAGAACCCCTGGGCCGAAAACCCTGGCCAGGAGGAGGAAGAACGGATGGTCTACCTGCCGGTGGAGCCGGCCGATCCGTTCGTCGAGGCGGCGCGGACCGCGGAGGAAATCGGTGCAGAGGTGGTCTTCGCCGCGCCGGACGTAGGCGAGCGCCCGCATCTGCCGGACCTCTATCCCGACCCGTACGCCATCCGCTTCACCGGCCTTGAAAAGTACGTGGAGGCCTACCGGCTGCATCCGCAGCCGCGCAGCGAGCAGATCCAGATGTACGCCGGGGGCATCGCCTGGAAGCTGCAAGGGACGGACCCGCTGGCCAAGGTGGCGGTGATCGTTTCGCTCAACGTGGTGGACGCCGTGATGGATGCGATGGAGGAGCCGCAGGAGCCGCCTCCGGGCAGGACCTTCCGCTATGGACTGGATTTGATCAACCCGCATCCGGACTGCCTTGCCGAAATCACCAGCGAGTATCCTTACCTGCAATATCGGTATGAGCTCTTCCGCGAAGAGATGGTCGACGAAGGTTCCATCGACCGCCGGCGGGTTCAGTACGAGCTGCTGAAAGAGGCCGAAAGATCCTACGAAAAGGCTACCGGCGAGAAGATTGCGCACTGGCAGCGGCTGCTGGTGGCGCGGTTTTCCCGCAATCTGGCGCTGTCGTCGGGTGAGCTGGCCCCTTCGCTGTTCGATTTGACCACAGCGGCCCGCTCGGTGGTGGATGACAACTACGGTTGGGATGTGTGGGAGACGGGCGGGCGCTATCCGCCGCAGCGGGCCGAGTCCGATCTGTTGACCGAGAACCTCTCCGGGGAGCAAATCTGGCGGAACACGCGCCGGATCCGGCTGCGGCGGCGGCTGCCGACCCGCAAGCAACGGCTGCGGCCGGCCGGACTCAAGCCTCGCAAAAAAGAGAAGACGCCCGGCGAGTGGGCGCATCAGCTCGACGGCAACGCCATTTGCTCTTATCCGCCCGAGGACATCGTCGTCGAAGGTTTCGGGCGTTTCTTGCAGAAGAAGGCCAAGAGCATTCTCTCCGAAGAGAGGATGCATACGGAGCCTTTCACCACTTCCGTGCTGGACGGCATCGATCTGCGCGAGACGATCCGGCACTGGCATGAGAACCAGATCTACGTGCGCCGACTGGACAAGGTGGCCGGCGAGGTGGGCTCGGTGATCGTCATTTTCGATGAGGACCGCGAGGACCGTTACCCCTGGTTGACGACCTGGCTGGGGGAGCACGCCAACGAGTCGGACATGGCTTTCTATTCGACCAACCCGTTTGAGAAGCTGGTGGGGCCGGGGATTGGGCGGGCCGAATACGGCGGATTCCTCATGAGCCTGCCGCCGCGGCGGATGATCGACGTCTGGACGGATCCGGATTACGATTTCGCCCAGACCAAGCCCGAGCGGCTGCTGCTGGCGGGGCTGGATTATTCGATCCACCGGCACGTGGTCTATGTGGCGGCCAAGCCTCCGCGGTCGATTTACCGGAGCATCGCCGCGCGGCTGGGCCGGTCGATTCTGTACGTTCCGATCGGGGCGCTGGATCCGGCGAAGCTGAAGAAGATCCGCGTGGTGCACGTGCTGGACAGCCACGCGCGCCGCGCCGAGGCCAAGCAGTACATCTGGTAAGCCGCCGGCGCACTTGCGGGCGTGGCAGGCCTGCCGCAGCGGGGATGGGGGAGCAGGGGGACGGCGCAGAGCGGTCCTATATAATGAAAGGAAACGTCCGCCCGCCTCGAGTGGAAGGCAATTCCGTTTACAAGGAGAAAGGCTGGCGGGTGGCGGTCCAGGAAGAGCGAAGCGTTTGGCGGACCAAGAAAGACGAATTGCAGAGCCCCTCAGCAGAGGTTGAATGGTCAGCCTGTTCCCTTTCTCCGAATACTGGTGGTTTTACCTTGCTTTTACCGGGTTCGTGCTACTGCTGCTGGCGGTGGACCTGGGAGTGTTTCACCGCAAGGCGCACGTAGTTTCCTTCCGGGAAGCGGCGGTTTGGAGCGCCATTTGGGTCACCCTGGCGCTGGTGTTCAACTACCTCTTTTATCAATACGCGCTGTGGAGGTTCTCCCAGAGCGAGCGTCTGGCCGCAGTTGGGATTAACGCGGCCGCGGCGGCGCGCCAAGCCGGGTTGGAGTTTTTCACCGGCTATCTGGTGGAGAAGTCGCTCTCGGTCGATAACATCTTCGTTTTCGTTCTGGTCTTCCGCTACTTCGCCATTCCGGCCCAGTACCAGCACCGGGTGCTGTTTTTCGGGATTCTGGGGGCGCTAATATTCCGGGCGATTTTCATCACCATGGGCGCCATGCTGCTGCGCTATGAGTGGGTGGTGTTTCTGTTTGGGGCCTTCTTGATCTTCACCGGCATCAAGATGCTGTTTGTCCCGGACCGGGGTTTTCATCCGGAGAAGAACCCTCTGATCCGGCTTTTCCGCAAGCTGGTGCCAGTCACGGACGGCTTTGAAGGGCAACGGTTTTTTGTGCGCCGCGGTAGGAAGTGGTTCGCTACGCCGCTGATGGTGGTGCTGGTGTTCGTAGAGGCGACCGATATTGTTTTCGCCATCGACTCGGTTCCGGCGATCTTTGCGCTCACCCGGGAGCCGCTGATTGTATATACCTCGAACGTCTTTGCGATTCTGGGCTTGCGCGCCATGTATTTCTTGCTGGCCGGCGCGGTGGAGAAGTTCCATATGTTGAAGTATGGGTTGGCTCTGGTGCTGGTCTTTGTGGGACTGAAGATGGTTTGGCTGAATCACGCCTACGGCGGGAAGTTTCCCATTGGCATTTCGCTGGCGGTGATCTCGGTTCTGGTGGGAGTTTCGGTCGCGCTGTCGTTCCTGATTCCTAAGCGCAGCGCCCCGGCAGACGCCTAACAGTAGGCGCTCCCAGGCAGGCGGCCGTGGTATGCTCAGCAAGGAGCGTTTCTGCAAAGCAGGTGGCTGGCCGCCAATGTTGATCCAACACCATTGACCATGGGATCTGGCTCGAATACGCGCTGGTGAGCAAGCTCTGAACCAGGAGAAGCCTAAAGGCGCGCGGCGGATACCCAACCGTTTACAAGAGCGGGTCAATCCCGGGGCCGGCTACGGCCAAGTGGTGCGCTCCTTTTCTTTCATGAAGATACTTTTCATCGGGGACATATTCGCCTCGGCCGGGCGGCGGATTCTGGCCGAACAGTTGCCGCAGATCACCGCCTCGGAAGGCATCGATCTGGTGATTGCCAATGCGGAGAACGCCGCGGGCGGCTTCGGGCTCACGCCTCTGGTGGCCGAGGAGCTGTTCTCGATGGGCATCCATGTGCTTACCAGCGGCAATCACATCTGGGACAAGAAGGAAATTACCGACTATCTGGCGCAGCAGCCGCGGCTGCTGCGCCCGGCGAACTATGCGGACGGCGCTCCGGGGACCGGGGTGGCGATTGTCGATACGGCCGGGGGAGTTCGTTGCGCGGTGATCAACTTGCAAGGCCGGACGCACATGCCGCCCACCGACTGCCCGTTCCGGAAGGCGGACGAAATCCTCAATGGGCTCGACGCCTCGATAAGGGTGCGCATCGTCGATTTTCATGCCGAAGTCACCAGCGAGAAGATGGCCATGGGTTGGTACCTGGATGGCCGGGTGAGCGCGGTGATCGGAACCCACACCCACATTCCCACCGCCGATGAGCGCATACTGCCGCGGGGGACGGCTTACCAGACCGACGTGGGGATGACGGGCGCCTACGACTCGGTGATCGGCGTGCAGAAGGACATTGTGCTCAAGCGGTTTCTGACTTCGTTGCCGGTGCGGATGGAGGCAGCCAAGCGCGGCGTTGAGCTGCATGCAGCGCTGCTGGATGTGGATGAAGCGACCGGCCTGGCCCGCTCTATTCAGCGTTACACGGTTTCAGGCGGGTACTGAACCTCGACGAGGAACAGGCCCCGGGAGGGCAACGTGGGGCCCGCGCGCAGGCCGCAGCCCGGCTGAAGGAAGGCTTTCAACTCCGCCTCGCCCAAGTTGCCTTTTCCGGCCTCCAGGAGAACCCCCGCAAGATTCCGCACCATGTGTTTGAGGAAGCCGCTGCCGGTGACCCGGTAAATCAGGCGCTCGCCGTCGAGCCAGGCGCGGCTGCTAAAAATGGTCCGCACCTTGGAGCCGCCCAGGGCATCCTTCTCGTCGGCTGCGGCGAAAGCGGAAAAGTCATGTTCTCCTTCCAGCAGCGGGGCCAGTTCGAGAATGCGCTCGACCTGGAGGGGGTAGGGATAGTGGTGCACATAGAGCCGCTCGAAAGGGGGGCAGACTTCGCCGCGGTAGATCCTGTACTCGTAGGTCTTGCCGAGGGCGTGGTGGCGCGGGTGGAAATCCGGTGCGGCTTGCTGGGCGTGCAGAACTCGGATGGAGGCGGGCAGCAGGCGGTTCATGGCCTTCTTGAGGTTGGGGAGCGGGATGGGGTTGGAGAGGGTAAACGCGGCCACTTGCGCCAGGGCATGCACGCCGGCGTCGGTCCGTCCGGAGCCCAGCACGGCCACCGGCTTGCCTTCAATCTCCTCCAGCACGGCTTCGAGGGCGCCCTGGATGGTCGGCAGTCCGGGCTGCACTTGCCAGCCGTGGAATTCGGTTCCGTCGTAGGCGATCGTGATTCGGATGCGCCGCATAGGGCCAGCTTCACGAGGGCCGGGAGCCCGGCTTGACCACTGGAATTCCCTGGGCGCAGAGCGGGCACTGGTCCGGCGGCCAGGCGACGGCTCGCAGTGTTTCCAGGGCGACGCGGGGCACGCCCACCTCCGCCTCGCCGCCGCTGCGGTCGATGATGGAGCCGGCGGCCAACACTTCGGCGCCGGCGGCGCGCAGCACGTCGATCACTTCGCGGGTGCTCCCGCCGGTGGTCACCACATCTTCGATGACGACCGCGGTCTCTCCCGGCTGGAGGCTAAAGCCCCGGCGCAGGGTCATCCGGCCGTCGGCCCCGCGCTCGGTGAACAGGAAACGCGCGCCCAGCGTGCGGGCCACCTCATGGCCGATAATGAGCCCTCCAAGGGCCGGAGCGGCGACGGTTTGGACCTTGCGCCCGCCTAACAGCAGCCGCACCTTGCCGGCCAGCCGGCGGCCCAAGTCTTCCGCCTGCGAGGGATGCTGCAACACCAGGGCGCACTGGAGGTACTCAGAGCTGTGCATGCCGCTGGTAAGGCGGAAATGGCCGCGCAGATAAGCGCCGAAGGATTCAAACAGCTTGAGGATGCTGTCATCTTGCGGGTTCATTCGTGCCTACTATACCATTGAAAAATCGAGGAACAGAGGCGCCTTCCGGCGCGTTTAACTGTTCTTGAGGTCCAATCTCACCTTGCCAGGACTGAAACCATGAAGCGAATGCAAACTGCAACGGCGATTTTTTGCGTTTGGATTCTATCCCCCCTTTCCGGGCTTGCCCAAATGCCGGCTCCCTTTCAGGGCGCACCCCTGAGTCCAGCCGGCGGGCTCTATCAACCTTACCGCTGGCGGCAGGAACCGCCGGTGAATCTGAGCAACTCCGGCCGTCTGGATTCCCTAATCCGCGCCGGCCGGATCTATTTGTCCTTGCAGGACGCCATCGCACTGGCTCTGGAGAACAACCTCGATATCGAGCTCCAACGCTATGACCTGCGCAATGCGGATGCCGCCCTGTTGAAGGCGGAGGCCGGAGGAGCAGGCGTTCCTGTATACGATCCGGTGGCCAGCTTCAACTACAATTTCGCGCATCAGACCACGCCCCAGACCAGCTCTTTCGTCACGGGCACCAACTCGTTGGTCAACCGGGTGAAGACCGCCAATTTTTCCATTCAGAAAGGCTTTGTGACAGGGGCCACGGCGACTTTCGGGTGGAACAACACGTTCGCCCGCAGCAACTCCGGGCGCAGCGACTTCAATCCGTCGATGAGCTCCAACTTCAGTCTCCAGGTGGCGCAGCCCTTGCTGCGCGGCTTCGGCTGGGCGTTGAACAACCGCAATATCCGGATAGCGAAGAACAACCGTCAGGTCTCGGATCTGGCCTTCCGGGAGCAGGTGATCAACATCGTCGCCAACGTTGTGAACCTGTACTGGGATCTGGTCAGCTACAACGAAGACGTGAAGGTGAAGCGCCAGGCTTTGGCGCTGGCCGAGAAGCTGCGCAGCGACAACCAGAAGCAGGTTGAGATCGGAACGCTGGCGCCCATTGAGGTGGTCCGGGCCGAGGCCCAGGTGGCCTTGAGCCAGCAGGATCTGACCATTTCCGAGACGCGCCTGCTGCAACAGGAGACTCTGCTGAAAAACGCGCTCAGCCGCACCGGGGTGGCCAGCCCATTGCTGGCGGAGGCCCGAATCGTTCCGACCGATCTCATCCGCGTGCCGGCCGTAGAGCCGATCCAGCCGATTCAGGACCTGATCGCCCAAGCCTTGAGCAGCCGCCCCGATCTGGATCAGAGCCGCATTCAGATTGAGAACAGCAAGATCAGCCTAGAGGGCATTAAGAGCTCGCTCAAGCCTTCCTTGGACCTGGTCGGTTCGCTCCAGAACAACGGGCTGGCCGGCCAGATCAACTCCTTGCCGATTCCCTCCGTGATCCCCGGCCAGCCGCCCAGCCCGCGCACGTCGACCAACGTCGATCCCTTCTTCCTGGGGGGATATGGCAAGGTGCTGTCTCAGTTGTTTGCCCGCAATTTTCCTAACTACGCGATCGGGTTCCAGTTCAACGTCCCTCTTCGAAACCGGGCCGCGCAGGCCGATATGGTTCAGAACCAGCTCGCATTGCGCCAGCAAGAGATCCGCCAGCAGCAGCTCATTAATCAGATCCGCCTGGATGTGACCAACGCCCTCATCGCGGTGCAGCAAGCGCGGGCTACCTATGAGGCCGCGGTCAAGACCCGCATCCTGCAAGAGCAGACGCTGGACGCCGAGGAGAAGAAGTACGCATTGGGCGCGTCGACGATCTTCTTCGTGATTCAGGCGCAGAGGGATCTGGCGCAGGCCCGCTCATCGGAGGTCGCAGCTCTCAGCAACTACAGTAAGGCCCGGGTGGCCCTCGACCGGGCGACCGGGCAGGTGCTGGCGGCCTACGGCGTGGAAATCGAAGAAGCGAAAAGCGGCAAAGTGGCCCGGGGCCCAAGTCCGCTGCCGCCGGAGGAGAAGAACTGAGTCCGGGCGCCGTCTTTGCGCAGAGGCGGCGCCTGCGGTGCGGTTCCGGGGGCTGTTCGCAGCCTGGAAATGGAGCTGACCAGCAAGGGCTACACGGGTGTGTAAAAATGACCACCTTGCCGCGCTCAGCGGCCGGTGCGCGGGGTGGAGGAAAGCATTGACAGGAAAAGGGCCAGGACGATCAAGCCGCCGGCTGCCAGGGTGAGCAGAATCATGAGTGGCCCTCCTTTCACCGGCTGTGTTGCAATCTGCCTGCCAGCCTGGGACGGCGGGTCTGCGGGTGCGGTTTTTGGGTCCGGTTGCGGTTGACAACGCCACGGGCGTTCGATATAGTTCTTAACGTACTTATCTGCCAACGGCTTGTCGGTGGAAGCTCGCGCACCCGAAAGATCGGTTCTCTGGACGGGGAAGTGTCGCCGCAAAGGTTTGTGCTGTCCGGGCACCGGTGTGACGCGGCGGATCTGCCGGCCGTTGGGAGCGTTGTTCCGATGGAGAGATGGCCATGGCCGGCAACTCGGATGAGGCACGGAAGGATATGACCGCTCCTTCCGAAGTGAGCGACTACGAGCAACTCATAGACGATTACAGTCACTTTGCTCCGCCGGCCGAAGGCGAGGTCATCGAGGGGCGCGTCCTCAAGGTGACGCCGACGGAAGTGATCGTGGACTTCGGGTACAAGTCCGAGGGCTTGGTTCCCATAGAGCAAGTCCGCGAGCCCGACGGCAGCGTAAACGTCAAGCCCGGGGACACGCTGGATGTGGTGGTGGACCACCGCCAGCAGGAGATCGATGGCTACGTATTGCTGTCCCACGAGAGGGCGAGACGGATCCGAGCCTGGGACACGCTCGAAAAGGCCTACCGGGAACACCTGCTGGTCAACGCGCGGGTCTTAGGCCGCATCAAGGGCGGTCTGGCGGTGGATGTAGGAGTGAAGGCGTTCATGCCCGGCTCCCATGCCGATGTGCGGCCCGTGCATAACCTGGATTCGCTGGTTGGTCAAGATCTGCCGGTCAAAATCGTGAAGCTCAACCGCCGCCGGGGCAACGTGGTGGTGTCCCACAGACTAGCGGTGGAGGAGGAGCAAGCCGCGCGCAGGGCGGCGATTCTGGCCGCGCTGGAGGAAGGCGCGCTGGTGACGGGGGTGGTGAAGAGCCTCGCCGACTATGGCGCTTTCGTGGACCTGGGCGGGATCGACGGCCTGCTGCACGTGAGTGATATCTCCTACGGGAGGGTGACGCATCCCTCCGAGGTTTTGCATGTCGGCGATGAGATCACGGTCAAGGTTCTCAAGTTCGACCGGGAGAAGGGCCGCATTTCGCTTGGCCTCAAGCAGGCGATGCCGGACCCGTGGGAGCATGCCGCCGAGCGCTACCCGGTCAACCACCGGGTGATCGGCCGGGTGGTCAGCATCACCGACTATGGCGCCTTCGTAGAGCTGGAGCCGGGGGTCGAGGGCCTCATCCATGTTTCGGAGATGACCTGGAGCCGGCGGCTGAAGCACCCCTCCAAAGTCGTCAAGGTGGGCGACCAGGTGGAAGCCGTGGTGCTGGGCGTGCAGCCCAAGGAGCGGCGCATCTCGCTGGGCATCAAGCAGCTTGAGCCCGATCCCTGGACGACGGTGGAGTCGCGCTACAGCGTGGGGTCGGTGGTCGAGGGCCGGGTTCGGAAGCTGACCGATTTTGGGGCCTTCGTCGAGATCGAGGAAGGGATCGACGGTCTGGTTCACGTATCGGACTTGTCCTGGACCAAGCGCATTAAGAGCCCCTCGGAAGTGCTCAAGAAGGGACAGATCGTTCAGGCGGTGATCTTGAATATCGACGCTGCGGCGCGGCGGCTCTCTTTGGGAATCAAGCAGCTTCAGCCAGACGCTTGGGAAACCTTTTTCCGTTCGCACATGGTGGGCGACATCGTGCGGGGCAAGGTTTGCCGGGCGGCTACGTTCGGGGTGTTCGTAGAGCTTGCCCCGGGTGTGGAGGCGCTGTGCCATAATTCCGAGATACCTGGGGCTGCGGACCGGCGGCGCGACGAGCCGGCCTTGCCGCTCGGTGAAGAGTTTGATTTTAAGATCATCCGGCTTAATGAAGCCGAGAAGAAGATTGGTCTGAGTTTGCAGGCCGTCAGCGAGGATGAGGAGCGCAGCCGCTTGGAGGACTATCAGCGCCAGGCAGCCGCGGCTACACTCACCATTGAGGAAGTAATAAACCTGAAGGGTCAGGGCGAAACCCGCTCTTAAGATTCGCCTCAAGGAACTGCTCAAATACTCGAAGGAGACGAACGGAATGACCAAGGCGGATTTGATCGACGAAGTCTCGCGGCTGGTGGATCTGACGCGGAAGGAATCGGAGGTCATCGTGGAGGTGATCTTCGACAGCATCGTGAAGTCGCTGCGCGGCGGTGACAAGATCGAGATCCGCGGCTTCGGGAGCTTCCGCACCCGGGAGCGGCAAGCCCGCATCGGGCGCAACCCGAAGACCGGCGAGCGCGTGGAGGTTCCGCCCAAACGGATCCCGTATTTCAAGCCCAGCAAGGAACTCAAGGATCTGGTGAACGCTGAGGCGCCGGCCGCCGCGGCTGCGGACCCTGGTCAAGCGCCGCCGGCCTCGGCCTAGAGCGAGTCCGCCGCGAGACCTGCATGGACCGGCTCTGGAGTCCTTGGCGTTACAGGTACGTAAGCGAGGCCAACTCGCAGCAAGGTTGCATTTTTTGCCTCAAGCCGGCTGAGAATCAGGACGCCCGGAACTTCATCGTCCGCCGCGCACGCCTGAACTACGTCCTTCTCAACCTGTACCCGTACACCACGGGGCACCTGATGATTGCGCCGTATGCGCACATCGCCACCTTGGAAGAGACTCCGGAGGAGACGTTGGCCGAGATGATTCTTCTGGCGCGGGAAGCCGAGCGAGCGCTCCGGGCAGTCTACCGGCCGGCGGGTTTTAATCTGGGGATGAACATTGGCGAGTGCGCCGGCGCGGGCGTGGCCGGGCACATCCATCTGCACGTGGTGCCGCGCTGGCCCGCCGATTCCAACTTCATGACCACGGTCGGTGAAACCCGCGTGCTTCCGGAGAGGCTGGAAGACACTTACGCAAAGCTCCTGAAAGAGTTCGCTCCGGCGAAGTGAGCTTCCCCGGAACTGTTGACGCGTCAGTTGCTGCCGCCGAGCAGCCGGCCGCGGCGCTAGCGGGGGATGGTTGCAGCTACGGCGAGGCGGCGGGGCGGGTTGAGATCTTTGAATTGCGGTAGGCCACGGCCCCCACGGCGCCGGCGGCGGCGAAGTTGATGATGGCTGCCGGCTTATCCAGTCTTTCCTCCGGCATGCGCTTGCGGAGAATGCATTGCAGCAGGATCATGCCGCCGGTTCCAGCGGACTTGATCAAGACCGCGCGCTGGGCGCTGAGACCTCCATGGGCGTTTCGCAACAAGGGGTTGCTCTCGCCGCGTCCGGCCGAATAACCCGCATCGGCGATGTTGGCCGCCGCCACGGCCGCCACCGATACAGCCCACAACTTTTTCCATATTTTCCGCTCTTGCGCGGACGACGGTTGTGCAGCGGTGGTCAAGGCCAGGCAGACCGCAAGGGTTTGCGCCGCCAGCAGCCAATTCTTGTTGTGCATGAGCCGCTCCCTGAGCAACTCATCGGGCTGCGGCGACGCCGGGCGGCGCGAGCGGAGGGCGGGGAATACCCTAAACGAGGACTGTGATTTGGCTGAGGGACGGATGGAAACAACGGCGGGCCGGACCGGGGGCCGCTTGCGGGTTGTCCAGAAAGCGCGCGCCAGCGGCTCAAATGATTGTGCTCGACCGGGGCCGGAACCGCTATAATGGTTCTTTGGCTTGGGGCCAGCGCGCTGGGAGGTCCGCATGTTCCTGAATCGAAGGGAAATGGAACTCCGGAAGGTCCGATTTGAGGAGACCTTCCAGCCCGGAGAGATTGAATTCTTCGATCAAAAGCTCTGGCAGGCGGGCCCGCTGAGTGCCGCAGGGTCCGCGGAATTGCTGCCCAACACGAACGGTGAAATCCGCATTCGCGGCAGGTTGGAAGTGCTCATGGAGTGCGAGTGCGACCGTTGTTTGGAGGTGGCGCAATTCCCTCTGAAGCTGAGCTTCGACCTGTTCTACGAGCCTGTGGAAGAAGGGCCGGAGGATCCGGAGGTAGCGCTGGAGGCCGAGGACAGCACGATCGATTTCTACCAGGGCGAAGGGCTGGTCTTGGAGGATGTCCTCAGGGAGCAGGTGCTGCTGGCATTGCCGATGCGGCGCATCTGCCGGGAGGACTGCAAGGGCATCTGTCCGGTATGCGGTCAGAACCGGAACCGGGGCGATTGCGGTTGCAAGCCGGTGATCGTGGATGACCGCTGGGCAGCCCTGCGCGAGCTTTGACCGCCGGGGCCTTCGAGGCCGGCGGTATTCTACAAAGGAAACGGAAACTATGCCGAACCCAAAACGAAGACACTCGAACCGGCGCACCGCCAACCGGCGCGCTCATGACCATTTGCGCCAGCCGGGCCTGTCCGAGTGCCCCAACTGTCACGAACCCAAACTCCCTCACCGCGCCTGCCCCCATTGCGGGATGTATAAGGGCCGGGAGGTGATCGAAGTGGCTGAAGCATAGAGGGGCAGTTCGAAGGGCAAACACTCCTGCCATGGTCACAATCGCAGTGGACGCGATGGGCGGCGATTACGCGCCCCGCAACGAGGTCGAGGGCGCTGTCCGGGCTGCCCGCAGCCTCGGAATACGGGTGATTCTGGTAGGCAGGGAAGAGGAGCTTCGCGAGGAGCTGCGCCGCCACGACGGCGCTTCGCGGCTTCCCATTCAGATTGTCCACGCCAGCGAGCGCGTCACCATGGAAGACAGCGCCGCCAAGGCCGTGCGCGGCAAGCGCGACAGCTCCATCCGCGTGGCGTGCCGCTTGGTGCGCGACGGCGAGGCGGCGGGCTTGGTCTCCGCGGGCAACACAGGCGCGGTCATGGCCACCGCCAAGCTGGTGCAGGGAATGCTGCCCGGCGTGGACCGTCCGGCTCTGGCCTCGGCTTTCCCCACCATGAGCGGACGGCCCGCGGTGATGGTGGATGTCGGGGCCAACGTGGACTGCACCGAGCGCATGCTCGGGCAGTTCGCCGTCATGGGCGACATCTACGCCCGCGTGATCCTCCAGATCGAGAACCCCCGCGTGGGTTTGCTGTCGATCGGCGAGGAGGAACACAAAGGCAACGAGCTGACCCGGCGCGCCTACGCGTTGCTAAAAACTCTGCCGCTCAACTTCATCGGCAACGTCGAGGGGCGGGACGTGTACAGCGGCAATACCGACGTGCTGGTCTGTGACGGCTTCATCGGCAACGTAGCGCTCAAAGTGAGCGAAGGGCTGGTGGACGTCATCCGCCACATGCTCCAGCAGTCTTTGGAGGCGACTCTGGCCGGGAAGCTGGGCTACGTGCTTTCGCGCCGCGCTTTTGCGGATTTCAAAAAGAGGTTGGACTATTCCGAGTATGGCGGCGCCCCCTTGCTGGGTGTGCGGGGGGTTTGCATCATTTGCCACGGCCGCTCTAACGCTAATGCCATTAAGAACGCCATCCGGGTGGCGGCGCAGTTTTCGAGCGGCCGCATCAACCAGCGCATCGAAGAAGAATTGCACCGCTGGTCCAGCCTGGGGCTCGCGGCCGCGCAAGCGGACTGATAGAGGGATGCCACATCGAATTCGTTTCGCTGCTCTAGTCCTACTCGCCGTGTGTTTGCCGTTGGCGGCCCAACGGCTGGACCCGGTGAAATGGTCGCTGTCGCTCGATGCGTCCAAGGCGCCCCCCGGCGGCGAAGTGTTGGCGCGCTTCACCGCTCAAATCGACCCAGGCTGGCACCTTTACTCGCTGTCTACGCCCAAAGGCCCCATCCCCACCACCATCACGGTTGCGGAGAACCCTGCGATCGCTAGCTGGCGCATCTATCAGCCCGCGCCCGCAGTCAAGTTCGATCCGAACTTCGGCCATGATACGGAGACGTTCGACCAGCAGGCCGTTTTTCTGGCGGTTTTGAAACTCTCCCCAACGGCTTCTCCAGGGCAGGTCGAGGTCACCCTCCAATCCCGCTATCAAGCCTGCGATGACCGGCAATGTCTGTTGCCGGCGCGGCGCTCGGCCTCTGCTCATCTGGTGATCGATCCGGCCGCTCCTCCGGCTTCGGTCACAATTCCTGCGGGTTACCAACTGTTTGACCCGAACGCGCCGGCCCCTGCGACATCCGGCGCCCAGCCGGCTGCGCCATCTGCCGTGCCCGCCGCCGGCGCGGGGCTTCAGGGTCTGGGCGCATTCGTGCTGATTGCATTCGGTTTTGGTCTGGCGGCCGTCTTCACCCCCTGCGTCTTCCCGATGATTCCCATCACCGTCTCCTATTTTCTGCGACAGGAATCCGGATCGCGCAGCCGCGCCGCCCTCCAGGCGCTGGTGTTCTCGTTGGGGATCGTGGTTTTGTTCTCGTCGCTGGGCCTGATCGTCACGGCGATCCTGGGACCGTTCGGGACGGTTCAGCTCGGCGCGAACGTTTGGGTGAACACCTTTCTGACGGTGCTGTTTGTCCTGTTCGGCCTGAGCCTGCTGGGCGCATTCGAGATCACCCTGCCGAGCGGCCTGCTGACGCGCGCCGATCGCGCCAGCCAGCGCGGCGGCATCGCGGGCTCGCTTCTGATGGGGCTGGCCTTCTCGCTCACCGCCTTCGCCTGCGTGGGGCCCTTTGTGGGCACGCTGCTGGCGGGGTCCATCGCCGGCGGCGGGATCCGCCCGCTGGCCGGCATGCTGGCCTTCGCCGCGGGCTTGGCGCTGCCGTTCTTCTTCCTGGCGCTGTTCCCCTCCTACCTTTCGCGGTTGCCCAAAAGCGGCGGTTGGATGGCCCGGGTGAAAGTTGTGCTGGGCTTCATCATTTTGGCTGCCGCGCTGAAGTACGCCAGCAACGTGGACTCGGTCATGCAATGGAATCTCCTAACACGGGAGCGTTTCCTGGCCGCCTGGATGGTGCTTTTTGGACTGGCGGGACTCTACCTGCTCGGGCTGTTGCGGTTGGAAGGCGTGCGGCCTGACGAGAAGCTGGGCGTGGCGCGGCTTCTGATCGGGGCGTTCTTGCTGGTGTTCGCGCTTAGTCTTGCGCCTGGGATGACCGGCGGCCGCCTGGGCGAAATCGACGCCTATGTTCCGCCGCCCTCGCCATCGGGTCCAGCCGCGCAGTCCACGGGTCTGGTCTGGATGAAAGATCAATACCAGGAAGCGCTGTCCCGCGCCCGGGCTGAGAACAAATTGGTCTTCATCAACTTCACCGGCTACGCTTGCACCAACTGCCACTGGATGAAGGCCAACATGTTCACGCGCCCTGAGATCCGCGAGGCGCTGAGCCGCTTTGTCTTGGTCGATCTTTACACGGACGGCGTCGATCCTGCTTCCGAGAGCAACCAGAGGCTGTTGCAAGAGAGATTTGCCACCGTTGCAATCCCCTATTACGCAATTGTCGATGCCGACGAAAAGGTCATTGCTACCTTTGCCGGGCTGACCCGTAACCCATCCGAGTTTCTGGCCTTCCTGAATTCAGGGCGGTAGAGCGCTCCGGTGAAGAGTCGAGAAGGACGGCTTGTTCCCGGGCCGCACGAGGGGTCCGCCTACCTGCTCTTAACTGATACATCTTTCAAGGGCTTATGCTAAAATAAAAACTCAGAAGCGAGTCTCTGCCGGACGGCGAAGATCCGGCGAAAACAGAGGCGGCTCTGAAGGTGCGAAATTGGCTGACTCCGAACGTCCCGATTCCAACCAGACTCCCTCGCCGCCGCCCACTCCCACTCAGTTGCCCCTGGGCGGCGAAAGCGGCAAGAACCTGATCCCGGTCAACATCGAAGACGAGATGCGCCGGTCGTATCTCGATTACGCCATGAGCGTGATCATCGGCCGGGCGCTGCCGGACATCCGAGACGGGTTGAAGCCCGTGCACCGGCGCATTCTCTACGGCATGCATGAAATGGGGCTGCATTGGAACCGCCCCACGCGCAAGTGCGCCAAGATCGTCGGCGAGGTGCTCGGCAAGTATCACCCGCACGGCGACGCGGCCGTCTACGACGCCCTGGTGCGCATGGGTCAGGACTTCTCCATGCGCTACCCGCTCATCGACGGACAGGGCAACTTCGGCTCCATCGACGGCGACCCGCCCGCGGCCATGCGGTACACCGAAGCCCGCCTGGCGCGCATCGCTCACACGCTTCTGGAAGACATCGACAAAGAGACCGTAGACTTCCGTCCCAATTACGACGAAAGCGAGCAGGAGCCGGAAGTGCTGCCCGCGCGCTTCCCGAACCTTTTGGTCAACGGCAGTTCCGGCATCGCGGTGGGCATGGCCACCAACATCCCGCCCCACAACCTGTCGGAAATCATCGAGGCGGCCATCGCACTGGTGCAGAACCCGAATACTCCGCTTTCCAAGATCCTGGAATTGGTCCCCGGTCCGGACTTTCCCACCGGCGGCTTCATCTGCGGCCGCCAGGGCATCATCGACGCCTATACGCGCGGCCGCGGCCAGCTCAAGCTGCGGGCCAAGGCCGCTATTGAACGCATCGGCAAGGACCGGGAGTGCATCGTGGTCACCGAGATTCCCTTCCAGGTGAACAAATCACGCCTCATCGAGCAGGCCGCGGCGCTGGTGAACGAGAAGAAGCTCGACGGCGTCTCCGAAATCCGCGACGAAAGCGACCGCGACGGCATGCGCATCGTCTTTGAGCTCAAGCGCGGCGAGCAAGCGGAAGTCATCCTGAACAACCTTTACAAGCACACCCAGCTCCAAATCGGCTTCGGCGTCATCATGCTGGCCATTGTCAACGGCCAGCCGCGCGAGATGGGGCTCATCGAGATCCTCAAGCGGTTCATCGATCACCGTGTCGACGTGGTGCGCCGCCGAACCGAGTATCTGCTTCGCAAGGCCCGCGAGCGCGAACACATCCTGCTTGGCTTCAAGAAAGCGCTGGAGAACCTCGACGCGGTCATCAAGTTGATCCGCGCTTCCAAGACTCCGCGTGACGCGCGCGACGGGCTGATGGAGCGCTTCGAGCTGAGCGAGAAACAGGCCCAGGCGATTATCGAACTCCAGCTCCAGCGGCTCACCAACATGGAGCAGCTGAAGATCCTCGAGGAACTGGCCGAGATTCAGCGCAAGATCGCCGAGTACAACGAGATCCTGGGTTCGGACAAGGTCCTGCGCGGCGTGATCGTAAAAGAACTCAGGGAAGTGCAGAAAGAGTTCGGCGACGAGCGGCGCACCCAGATCGTCGAGGACGCCGGCGAGATTCGCCTTGAGGACCTCATCCAGAAAGAGGATGTGGCGGTCACCGTCACCCGCGGGGGTTACCTGAAGCGCACGCCGGTCGATACCTACCGCCGCCAGTCGCGCGGGGGCAAGGGCCGCATCGGCATGAGCACCCGCGCCGAAGACGTGGTCGAGCATCTCATCATCTCCAGCACTCACAGCTACCTGCTGATCTTCACCAACCGCGGCCGCGTCTACTGGCTCAAAGTCTACGAAATCCCCGATTCGTCCACCTCCGGCAAAGGCAAGAACATCTCCGGTCTGATCCACCTGCAACCGGATGAGGCGGTCAAGGCCTTCCTGCCGGTTCAGGATTTCGTCCCGGGCCGTTACATCGTCATGGTGACCCGCAACGGGGTCATCAAGAAATCAGAACTGACCGAATTCGACAATCCGATTTCGCGCGGCATCCACGCTATCAGCCTGGACGAAGGCGACGAGCTGATCGCCGCCTGCCTCTCTACCGGCGACGCTTTCCTTTTGCTGGCTTCCCACAACGGCAAGGCGATCCGGTTTCCGGAAAGCGAGGTCCGCCCGATGGGGCGGCAGGCCCGCGGCGTGCGCGGCATGGACCTGGAGCAGGGCGACTACCTGGTGGCCGCGGAAGTCGTGCGCGAAGGAGATCTCATCCTGTCGATCTCCGAGAACGGCTACGGCAAGCGGACGCCGCTCAAGGACTACCGGATCACACGCCGCGGCGGCAAAGGCATCATTAACATGAAAACCACGGCTCGCAACGGAAAGGTCGTCAGCGTGCTGGCGGTCGAAGACGAATCCGATGTGATGATCATTACCAAAGAAGGCAAGATCATACGGCTGGAGGCGTCGGAGATCCGCCAGGCCGGCCGGTCCACGCAGGGCGTGCGGCTGGTGAAGCTTGAGCCGGGCGATCAGGTCGCCGCCGCCTCGGTTCTTTCCAACGGGAACGGCAGCGCCGAAGAGGGCGCTGTCAACCAGCCCGAAATCCCCGGGCTTCAATGAGAGACCGGCTTCGGTATAATCCGAGTTATGGGCGCTTTAGCTGAGCTGGGCAACGCTACGACTGCAACCGACGCCGCCGCTTTGCAACAAAAGCAGGAGCGTCTGTTTGAAATCCTCCGGGGGCTGGACCGCGTGATCGTGGCCTTCTCCGGGGGCACGGATTCGGCCTACCTGGCTTGGGCGGCAGGCCAAGTCCTCGGCGATAGGGCGTTGCTCATCACAGCCGATTCGGCCTCCATGCCCGAGTCGCACAAACGGGATGCCGAGGAATTCGCCCGGCGCTACGGGCTGCGCCACGAATACGTCGCTACCCGCGAGTTCGAGAATCCGGCTTACGCCGCCAACAACCCCGACCGCTGCTTCCATTGCAAGGACGAACTATTCACCCGGCTGGAAGAAGTCGGCCGTGAGCGCGGTTATGCCCACATCGTCTACGGGGTCAACACCGACGATTTGGGCGACTACCGTCCGGGCCAGAACGCCGCTTCCAAGCACCAAGTGAGGGCGCCTTTGGTGGAGGCCGGGCTCAGCAAAGCCGAGATCCGCGAGCTCTCACGGCAGGCAGGTCTTCCCACCTGGGACCGGCCCGCCGCCGCATGCCTGAGTTCCCGCATCCCTTACGGCACCCCGGTCACCATCGAAAACGTGAAGACCGTCGAGAAAGGAGAGGAGGCCGTCAAGGCGCTGGGGTTCCGCCAGTTCCGGGTGCGCTACCACGGCGACCTGGTGCGGCTGGAGATTGCTCCGGAGGAGATGCCCCAGGCGCTCAATGTGGAGATGGCCCGGCGCTTCACGGAGATTTTCAAAGCTTTGGGCTTCCTCTACGTCACCCTGGACCTGGAAGGGTATCGCCAAGGCTCTTTCAACGAAAGACTTAAGAAGAAAAGCTAGGAATCCTCGTGCGGGCCCCCCATTTGCGGCGAACCGAGTGGGCCCTGATCGTTTACTTCCTCTACGCTTCGATCTTTGCGCTGTTCACTTCCGCCCGTGTGGAACTCAAATGCCTCACCGTCGGAGTGAACGCCACGATCATCGCCGGATACATTCTGCTGGCGTATGCCGCCGCTCTGCGAAACCGGCCGTTTTTCAGCATTCTGCGCGACTGGTATCCAGCGCCGTTGCTGCTGATGGCTTACCGCGAAATGGGATGGTATGCTCCGGCCGAGCACACCTATGAGCTCGAGCACGGCTGGATTCTCTGGGACCGTTTCTTTCTTTACGAACTCGGCGCAAAACGCGCCATCGAGAGTTTGGGCATTTGGCTGCCATCTGCACTCGAGATTTCCTACTCGCTGGTCTATACGATTCCCTATTTCTCGCTGGCCGTGCTCTATGCGTATGGCCTGCGCCGCCGCGCCGACCGTTTTCTGTTTCCCTTTGCCTTCTCGGTGCTGGCTGCTTACGCCTTGTTCCCCTACTTCCCCTCGGAGCCGCCCCGGACCGTCTTCCCCGGTGAGGACCTGCCTGCGGCGATGACCCTCTTCCGCCGCTTCAACCTCTGGCTGGTCGGCTCCTACGGCATTCACATCAGCGTCTTTCCCAGCGCCCATTGTTCCGGCGCCTTTTCGGGCGCTTTCGCCATGCGCTACGCCCTGCCGGAGAAACCTTGGGTCTGGCGCTTCTTGTTGGTCCTGGCGGTCTCGATCGCCCTGGCTACGGTGTATGGGCGTTATCACTATCTGGTGGATGCGCTCTCCGGCTTAGCCATCGCTCTGGTGGGGTTGTGGCTGGCGCGGCGAAGCGCAGTCCAACCAGAGAGGTAAACCAACCCCGGGCCCGGAGCGCACGCTCGCCTCGCTCCTACACAGGGAATCCTGCTCGCCCGAAGGTTATTTGGCCGGGGCGGACTTGGAGGTTTCGGACTTCTTGGATTCGGAGGAAGTCTCGGTCTTGGATTCGGCTTTCGAACTCTCCCTCTTCCCCGCGGATCCATTTCCGCTCGAACCCCGGGCGTAGTCCGTGATATACCAACCGCTGCCCTTGAATTGCAGCGCAGGCGGCGACAACAGCCGCTCTAGCGGACCGCCGCAGCCGCCGTCATGCACGGTGCGCGGAGAATCCGCATTCTTTTCTAAGACCTCGAAAACAGCTCCACACTTCTTACACTGATATTCAAATATCGGCATGGCTCGCTCACTTCACAGGCTGAGGCGTGCCCAGCGGCGTCAGGACCTCGCCGGCCCTGCCTGCTCCGCGCCGGTCCACGCCGGCTGGAGACGAGGAAGCGGTAGCCGCCGGGGCGCCCTTGAACAAAACTTCTATGGCTTTCTTCAGCAGCTTGTCCTCTTCCAAACTGGGAGGGGCTGAACGGGGACGCGGCGGGCTGGGCAGCTCCTCGTCCTCCAGATCCATCACCGGCTCCGATTCCACATAGCTCACCGTGGGCACAACGCCAGTGTCCTGAATGGCCTTGCCCGCCGGTGAGTAAAACTTAGCCACGGAAAGGATCAGGGCCCCGCCGTCGTCCAAAGTGATCGTGCGGCGCACCGCAGCATCCCCGAAAGAACGCTCCCCGACCACCTCCGCCCGCTTGTTCTCCATGAGCGCCGTGGCGGCGATTTCGGCTCCGTCGGCCGTGCCGCGGTTCGTCGTCACTACCAGCGGCAGCCGCGTCACTTGCTTGGAAGCTTGCGCACGGAACTCTTTTCGGGGATACTGCTGGCCTTGCACATAAGTCAGCAGGCCGCCGTCGACGAACAGATTAGCCAGCTCAGCGCCCTCCTCCGGGGTCCCTAACGCACAGTTGCGCAGGTCCAGAATCAAGCCCTTGGCGCCTTCTTTCTCCAGTTGCCGGATGGCCGCCGCAACCTCCGCGGAGCGCCCCGCCACCAGCGCTTCCGGACGGATGTAGCCGACTCCGTCGGGGAGCATCCGGGATTTCAAAGCCGGCGCCGCGATCAGCTCGCGCTTCAAGGTCACTTTTTGCGGCTCCGGATCCGGCACGCGCAGAAGCGTAATCTCCACCTCGGTGCCGGGCTGTCCGCGCAGCAACAACTCGGCGTAGGCCAGCGGCATGTCCCGCGTAGCGATGCCTCGAATGCTCTCAATCAAATCCCCAGAGGCGATCCGCTCTTTCTCCGCCGGAGAGCCGGGCAGTACCGATACCACCGCGATATAGCCGTAACGCTTGGCCAGCACCAAGCCCACGTCGCCGCGCAGCGAATCCTTCTCTTTTAGGTATTGCTTATATTGATCGGCGTTCAAATAGCTGGCGAACGGATCCACCGCTTCCAGCAGCCCGTTGACCGCGCCGAGCGTGACGCTCTTCATGTCCGGTTCTTCCACGTAGTCGCTCTTGATGCGGCTCAGAACGTCCGTGAAGACTTTGAACTGGCGATAGGCGCCTTCGTCCGGCGTGGCGGCGCTCTTGCCTAAATGCGCCCCCGCCAGCAGCAGCAACAGGAGGCATGCCGACGTGGTTACGATCCAAAGCTTGACTCGTGAGTTCATATGAGTGGTTCGCCCGCCTTGCGCACCGTGGGTCACCGGGCAGCCCCCGTCTCCTAAAGTATAGCAAACACGCCGCTGCAAACTCCCTCTTTTAAGGTTGATGCGACCGGCGGTGCTGGTTCAGCACGCGCTCGATGAAACGAAGGGTCTCCGTGTAAGGCGGCACGCCTCCGTAGCGGTCCACCGCCGCTGGGCCTGCGTTATAGGCCGCCAGAGCCTTGCGCACCTGGTAAGGGTCATCCAGATATTTCAGCAGCAACCAGCGCAGATACCGGGCCCCGGCGTCTACGTTCTGGTTTGGGTCGCGTGGATCGGCCTGCAATTCTCGGGCTGTGGCCGGCATCAACTGCATGATTCCCACGGCGCCCTTGGGAGACACCGCTTCTTGCCGGTAGCCCGACTCGGCAGCCGCTACGCTCAGCAAAAATGCCTCCGGCAATCCGTGCCTCGCCGCCGCTTGACGCACCAGTTCCTTGGGATCCGCTGCCGGCGGCGCTGCCGCGGCAGGGGAGACCTCCGGAACCGGCTCTGGGACCAGCTCCTCAGCCTCAATTCTTAAGACCTGCGCAGCCGGCATCTCCACGAATGCATTGCCGTGGTGGAGCCGAATCACATGGCCGAGCAGCTCATGGCGGTCGGCGTAGATGCGGAAACCGCTGGAGAGCACCGCGTACTCGCCCGCCAGCGCTGGATACGCCCCGGTCACCGTGATGATCAACCCAAGCAGCCAGCTCGCTTTGCGAAACATGCGCCTAACAATATTCTGACGCACTGGGCCGTTCTTCCGTTTGCCCGCCCGTCGGGCCGTTCATCGGGCGGACGGGGCCTTGCGCCCGGCATCGAGGTGCTCGAAGTTCAGCATCGCATTGAAAAGCAAAAAGAAACTTCCCTGCGTCTGCTGCCGCCACATGGGATTGTTGGCGAACATCACGATGTGCCCTTTGCCGCGCGGTACATCCACCACCGCGGGCCGGTTGGCCAGCTCCCGGCCTCCTGCCAGCATCCCGGACACGAGCAGCTCCTTTTCATCCGCGAACCGGAACACTACCCGCGGGCGCAGCGGCTCCGGGAAGAGATAGAAGCGTTGAGACTCTTTCTCCTCTTCGGTGAGCGGTCTTTCTTCCCACGGCTTCAATTCCGGCTTCGGCTCCGGCGGTGTGTAAGGCCGGCCTTGCACCACATCCGGATCGCTCGGCGACCCCCGGCCGCTGGACCTTCCTGCCGAAGCGCCGGATTCGGCCCCTCCGCTCGCGGCCCCTGTTGTGCTGACTCGAAAGATCGGCGCTTGGTTGAAATACACGGCCAGTCTCTCGCCGTAGCCGTAGGCGATCGGACTGGTCTTGTCCGCCACCACCGCGTTCAGAACACTTCCCCGCGCTTGGAGCTCCCGCGCGGGTGTGATGCTGACTCCTTCCACCAGGCCGAAGTCAATGGGTACCGACGCGTTCGACGCAATCGTGATGAACAGCCCGCCTTCTTCGACAAAGCGCCGCAGGTTCATCAAGCCTTCCAGTCCCATCCCTCCGCGGATGTCGTCCGTTTGATCCGGGGACGTGCCGATGTTCGGCGTCAACTCCGAGCCCCTCCAAGGCACCGGTTCGCCGTATAAGGGGAGGCCCATGACAACTCGCTGGGAGCTTCCGGGAACCGGCCCCAGCAGGATCACATCATATTTGGCACGCAGATTGGGCGTCGCGGCCAGCACTTGGCCGGAGATGTAGTCGTAAGGAATTTGGAGGGTGTCCAGCGCCAGCCGGAACCACCCCTCGTTCTGAGTGTTGATCCAGGTGTGCACCAAGGCGATCCTCGGCGCCGCCAGCCGGTGGGCGGCCACTTTGGGCGTTTCGCCCGCCGCGTGCGCCGTAATTCCCAGTTCTTGTGCGGCCCGCTCGATTCTGGCGCGAAGATCGGGCGGGTTCCCTTGCGCGGGGATGAGGAACGTCCCCGCTCCAAACTCCCGGTTCAAAGCTTTAAACGGCTCCTCGGCGGCCAGCATCTCCACATCCTTGAGGCGGAATCGGAACGTCGCCAGCGCGTTCTCGGCGTTGTGCGGGATCAGGTACGCTGCTGCGCTCTCCCCGCGGATGCCTCCCGCCGGCCGCACATGCCCCTCGACCAGCTTCATCGGCGCCTTCAGGATCGAGGTGTCGGTCACCCGGACGGTTTTCACGTTGCGGAGAGGCCCGAAGGACCAGCCCGTGTCATCGTAGGGGCGCGTGTCCTTCGCGTCGTAGTACTGGATGTCGAGCAGCATGTCTGCTTGCCGGCTGTATGGCTGATCCATCCGGATGACGTAGCTTCCAGGGGGGAACTTCTCCTTCTTTTCCTCTTTGCCCTCCTTGCGCGCGACCTCGATCTCTTTCTCCGCCCGGTGCACCTCCACGCCGTGCAGCCGCAGCAGGTTCACCAGCTCGGCGCACTCAAGCGGCCGCGGATCGTCGGCCGGGATCACCCACGCCGCCGGCCCTTCGGTCACCGCCTTGGCGACCGAGCGCCGGCTCTTGGCATAGAAGTTCTCCAAAAACTTGCGCCGGTTGGAGGCGAAATAATCCAGCGCGATCAGCAGCGCGCTCTGTTGCAGGTTGATGTTGTTCCTGTGCGACCACTTGACCTTCGGCAAAGGCGGGTTCGGCCGAAACCAGGTCCGCTGGGTCATCTCCTCATTGACCGTGCGCTCCAGCGTGTCGGCGCCGATGCCCCCGTAGGTTTCGTAGAACCTTCCGATGGCGTTCCGGCCCTGGGCCACGTACATCATGTAATTGGCCGCCCAGCCATCGTAAAATCCATGCGTCCAGACGCCTGGCACGCCCCGTTTGGTCATCCCCTCCACCTCTTGATAGGCCAGAATCTGCCACTCGTTGATCACGATGGGATCCAGCCACGGGTTGTAGGGTCCCATCCCGGTGGACACGTACAGGAACGGAATGGATTCATGCAGGTCGTGGAGCACCTGGGGATGCCAGTCGAGAAACGTCCGGACCATGTTCCGGCTCAAAGCCAGCGACAGCGCCATGGCGTCCCGGTTGTTGTCGTGCCCCACATACTTGCCCCAGTAGACGAGGTTGGGTGCGCGTTTGCCCGGATTGGCCAGCTTGTAGCGGTACACATCCACGTAGCGGTCGTGGCCGTCGACCTCCAGAAGCGGCGTCACCAGCACCACGCAGTTTTTCCGGATGTTTTGGGCGAGCGGCGTTTCCGCCACCGCCAGGCGGTAGGCCAGCTCCATGAGCATTTCCGGCGCGCCGGCTTCGGTCGAATGAATGCTGCCGGTGATCCAATACATCGGCACGCCTTCGTCCAAGAGTTTCTGGGCCTCTTCGGGCGGCGTCCGGCGCGGATCCGCCAGCCGCGCGGTGATTTCCCGGAGCCTCTCCAGGCGCTTGAGATTCGCCTCATCGGACACCGCGGCCAGCAGCATCTCCCGCCCTTCTTCGGTTCGCCCCATCGAAAAGGTGCGAACCCGCGGACTGGCTTTCTCCAACTGGCGGAAGTAACGGTAGATGTCCGCCGAATAGGTCAGCTTGCCCGGCGCTCCGATCACATAGCCGAGCGCCTTTTCCGGGGTGGGAACCGTGGCGGAGGCGGGCAGGTGATCCACCAACTCCGTCAGGAAGAAAGGTTCGGTGGTGTACTCCTTAATTTTGGCCGTGTAGCCCGCGTCCAGCGGCTGGGGGCCCTGAGCGGCCGCCGCCAAAATCAATCCCGGCAGCAGGCCGATCCAAAGAACGGTGAAAAAGCGGCTGTTTTTCATGGTTTATCCCCGTATGATAGTGGAATCGGCGGCGGGCCGTGGATTCCGGCCACCCGCTACGCGCGGCACTCCCGTCCGGATTGCCGCTATCATAAGGCAGTTGCGGCCTGATGACTACAGTCACCCATTTTGAATGCAGCCGGTGCGGCCGGCGCTTTGAGCCAGGAGGGCCCGCCGCACGCTGTCCATGCGGCGGCCCGCTGCTGGTGCGCTATAACCTCGAGGCAGTCCGCCAGGGCTGGAGCCGCGAATGGTTGGAACACGCGCCGCCCACCATGTGGCGCTATGCTCCGCTCTTGCCTGCCTCCGGCTTCGGCACGTCCGTCTCATTGGGCGAAGGCATGACGCCGCTGGTCCGCCTGCCGCGTATCGGCGAGAAAGCCGGCATGCCCAATCTCTGGATCAAGGACGACGGGGTGAACCCGGCCGGATCCGCCGAAGCCCGCGCCGCCTCTTGCTGGTTCACGATGGCGCTCCAGATGGGGCTCACCGAATGGCAGGCCTCCGCAGATGCCGTTGCGGCGCCCGCACTGGCGCTCTACGGGGCCGCCGCGGGTCTCCCGGTCCGGCTGGCGCTTCCCGCCTCGGCATCGCGGACCTCGTGGCTCGCCGTGGCTGCCGCAGGCGCGGTGGGGGAGTCCGCAGAGCCCGACTCCAACGCGCGGGCGGCCGGCGGGTCCGGCGCCTGGCCTTGGCCTTACCGCGTGGAAGGGCTCAAAACCCTCGGCCTGGAAATCGCCGAGCAGATGCGCTGGAATCCGCCTTCCGCCATTCTTTGCCCCGCGGGCGACGGCGCCGGCCTGGTGGGCATCTGGAAAGCTTTTGAAGAGCTGGCGGCCATCGGCTGGCTTGCCACGGGACCGCCCCGCCTGTTCGCTGTCCAGGCGCAAGGGTGCGCGCCTCTTGTGGACGCTTATCAGCGGGGACTCGAGCGTTGCGACGCTTGGCCCGACCCGCGCACGATCGCCGCGTCGATTCGAGCGGCGTTGCCGGATGCGGATGACCTGATCCTGCGGATCCTGCGCTCTTCGGGCGGCGGCGCGATCGCCGTCTCCGATGAGGAAATGCTCGATGCCGCCATCGAACTGGCTCGATCGGAAGGCGTTTTTGCTTCACCCGAAGGCGGAGCCTCTTTGGCCATCCTGCGCCGCCTGCGCGAAGACGGGATCCTTACGGAGGCGGACTCCGCGGTGCTCGTGAATCCCGCTTCCGGGTTCCTTTATCCGGAAGTCTTTACGGTCCGCTTCCCCCGCTCCGCCACCAGCGAGCAGGACAAACTCGGAGGCTTGATCACCCCGCGTTAAGGCATCCCTCGGGCGCGGCCTTCTCCTCCGGCCTAGACGTGCCGGCAGCGGCGGGCCAGGCCGTCTCCGGATCCGTCCAAAGTGTGTTTGCTCCGGCGCAACGGCAACGGTTAAACTGGTGTCAACCGATGCAGGGCGGCAAAATCACTCAGGTTCCGAGCGGGATGGAGTTCCTGGAACTTGTCCGCGAGGACCTTCAGAGGGTCGACCGGGAGATTCAGCAAAGGTCGGTGGCATCGGTGGAGGCCATCACCTCGATCGGCCACTACCTGCACAGCAGCGGGGGCAAGCGCTTGCGTCCGGCGTTGTTGTTGCTGTGTTCGAAACTGGTGGGCGGCAGCGTCCGTGAAGAGGCCATCCAGTTGGCCGCTGTGGTGGAGATGATCCACGCCGCTACGCTGGTGCACGACGACGTCATCGACGTGGCCGAGACCCGGCGTGGCCGGCCCTCGCCCAACGTGTTGTGGGGCAATCACACCTCGGTGCTGGCGGGCGACTGGCTTTACATGCAAGCCTTCCAGGTCGCTCTCGAACAGCGCGATTTCCGCATCCTCGATATCTTGATCAGCCTCACCCAGACCATGGTCGAGGGGGAACTGCTCCAGCTGGAGCGTCTGGGCTCGGCGGGGGTCACCGAAGCGGACTACATGGACTTGGTCCACCGCAAGACGGCGGCTCTGTTCTCGGCCTGCGCCAGGCTGGGAGCGCTGGTGGCGGGAGCAACGGATTCCGTGGAGGCCCAGCTCAGCGACTACGCCTGGAACCTTGGCATGGCCTTTCAGCTCGTCGATGACGTTCTGGATTTCACCGCGCAGCAGGACGTGCTGGGCAAACCCGTCGGAAGCGACCTGCGGGAGGGAAAGGCGACCCTGCCGTTGATCTACTGCCTGGAAATGGCCGAGGCCGCCGAGCGCCTATTCCTGGAGTCGGTGCTGCGCAAAGGCGCCGGGACCTCTGATTCGTTTGCGGGGGCGCTCGGTCTGATCCGGAAGTACCAGGGGATTGAGCGAACCATGGCCCGCGCCGAGACCTTCACCCGCGCTGCCAGGCGAATCATGGCCGAATTCCCCGAATCTCCTATTCAGCGCGCGCTTTTGGCGCTCACGGAAGCGGTTGTCGGCCGCGATCATTAATCTGCCGCACGAGCCTTAACCACCTCGGACCCGTGGTGTGGCAAATGACGCGCCGCTGAGTTTCCCAAAGGGCCTTGTTTTCGTATTCTGTTCGCCAACATAAAATTCCGGCGCACCTTTTGCTGTCCAGGTGCGGATTTTTGTTGACTTTTGCTCGTTTAAGCCTTAATATTTTTCTCTGGTTTCGGAGTCGCTGGTAGTCTTCAGCCGTTTAGAACTTAACCTGCAAGGCCCGCTATGCAGTTTCAAATTGGCGAGAAGGTTGTCTATCCGAACCACGGCATCGGCATCATCGAGAACGTCAGCAGCAGATCCTTCGGCAACCAGAGCGAACGCTTCTACTTGTTGCGGCTTCTTTGCACCCGCCTGACCGTCATGGTGCCCGTTTCGCACGCATGCGAGCTTCGGCTGCGCCGGCTGACTTGCAACGGCGAGGTCAACAAGGTGCTTTCTTTTCTTGCGAATGGCTCTTGCAACTTGAAGGGGGATTGGAAGAATCGCTTCAAGGAGAATTCCGAAAAGATGAACTCGGGCAGCTTGTTGGAAACTGCCGAAGTGCTCAAGAGCCTCCTGATCCTCCGCCAAACCAAGACGCTCTCGTTCCGTGAAAAGAAGATGCTGGACCGTGCGCGCCATATGCTGGTGACCGAGATCGCAGCCTCCCGCAGCATCCCGGAAAGCGCCGCGGTTCAGATGTTGGAGAAGGCTCTTGAAAAGGCTGCCCTGACCCTCCCGCCGCCCATGTGAGCGGTCCTGCGCAGCCCCTCCCTCCCCCAGCGCGAGGTGATTTCGCCGGGCTGCCTCAGTCATCTATCCTATCGGCTCACCCTGGACGCCTCCGATAAGCCGAGCAGCGGAGGCCGTGTCCGCAAACGCTACTGTTAACGTTGGACTACAACGTCCTAATAGCCTTTTCCGGTCTTGCCCGTGGGCGGGGAAGGCCTTATGGTGGGACTCGGGGAGATAGGCATCGCGGTGAAAAGCGCGAGTTGCACCTGGGTGACGGGATTCCGGTACGACGCCGGGCTCGGCGCCCGGCTGTCTCCCTGCGGTCCGGCTTCGAGGAGCGGACCACAATCAGGCCGGTAGAGCCCTATGCAGTGCCTGTATTGCGGCAAACAGCTCAGCGTTTTGAAAGAACTCACCGACGGCGAGTTCTGTTCGAGGCAACACCGCCTGCGTTACAAGAAGCTCACTCAGCTGGCGCTGAAGCGTCTTACCGCGGAGCCGGGCGGAGGGAATTCCTCCGCTTCCTCATCGCGCCCGGGAGCGCCGGACTTGCCGGTGGCCGGTTTCCGCCTGCCGGCAGGCGGCGTCTTCCGTTTCTGCCGTCCGGCGAGTTTGCCCGTCGCCCCCCAGATGGCGGCGCCGCTCGGGCTTCTGGCTCGCCGCGCTGGGATCCAATCGCTGCGCGGTTCCTCGCTCCAAGTTGGCGTTTTGAACACCCCGGCGTTCCGGCTAACTGGACCGTGCCCCTTGCCATCGTCAGGGACGCCTGTTGGCGCCGCGGGCCTTCGGCCCGGCTGGCTGCATCCGGCGCCCATGAGGGCTCCCGTCGTAAGGCCTTGCTTCAAGGCGCCCCTGCTCGATAGCCCCTTGGGCGATCCGCAGCCGGCCTGGAGGCTGCGCAGCCACAAGCCGTGCCTGGAGCCGCGACGAGTAAGCCTTGCTGCACGGTCCCTGCCGTCCTCGCCTTTGCTCGTGGAATCAATAGGCTGGCAAGCTCCCCGTTGGGTCCTCCCTCAGGCCGCGGGTCCGCAGCCGGTCCTTGTGGCGCGGTTACGGGCCCGCGGCCCCTGCCAACTGGACGCGCCCGCTCCCGCGGCCCGGACGATGGCCAGCGCGGCGCACACTCCGCTGGCCTTTGATTCGCCTCCGCTGCGAAAGCCCGCTCTCATGCCCGTCACCGGGCGTCCCGCGCCGAAAGAAGCGCCTCCTGCGGCGCAGGCGCCGGCGGGCAAGATGCTGCCGGCTAAACCTTTAGGGGCTGCGTCGGCGCCGGGATTTGGCGCCAGCGCGTTGCTGCCCGCCCTAGCGTCGCTTTTCCGGTACGGTCAGGTCCCCGGCACGCCCTTGTCCGAACCGAAGCCGGCCCAACGAGTGGCGGCCCGCGACCGGCGCTGCTCGCCGATCGCCTTTGGGGCATCCCCCTTTGCGCCGCCTTCGTTGCTCCACCGGCGCAATGCGTTGAACATTGTCGAGACGTTCGAGTATCTGAGGCCGGTCGAGGAGCCCGTGGTGCATTGGCTGCACAATCTGGTGCACTTTTGGGACCGGATTCCAGGCTATGTCCGATACGCTACAGCCGGCGCAGGCCTGATGCTGTTCTTGTGGGCGGCCTTCCCGGGCATGGCGGTGGCCGATCTGCTGGGTTCGCGCTTGGGACGCCTCGAGGAGACCATTCGGAGCCGTGCCGCGGTGGAAATCGAGGAGGATTTCAAAACGGGCATGCGGGACTGGCGCGGGCAGGGCGATTGGAGCCGGAGCTGGCGCATAGAAAAGGCGGGTTACGTCCGTCCCGGAAAGCTGGCGCTGTTTGAGCCTTCCATGAAAATGGACAATTACCGGGTCGAATTCCTGGTGCAGATCGAGCGCCAGGCGGTGAGCTGGGCCTACCGGGCCAAGGACGAGCACAACTACTACGCGGCGAAAATCCGGCTGGTCCGTTCCGGCCCGCTGCCGCTGTTCTCGCTGGTGCGCTACGCGGTGGTGGGCGGTGAGCCGGGGCCGCGCGTTGAGATCCCGATCCGCGTCATGCTTCACGACGGCGTTCCGTACCGGGTGCAAATCTCGGCCAACGGCAGCGATTTTTCGACCGCGATCGAAGGGCAGTTGGTGGACTTCTGGCGCGATGATCTGTTCCGCTCCGGAGGTTTTGGTTTCTTCGCCGACAGCGGCGAACGGGCGCGCATCTACTGGATGAAACTGAGCCAGAAAGAAGATTTCGTCGGCCGGATCTGCGCCTATCTATTTCCCAGCGCTTTGGAGACAAGGAGTGCAACGAGATCCCAATGAATCCGAGAAGAGCTGCGACGACTCAATCCTGGAATCCGGCCGCCGGCGGCATCGGCAGCGATCTCCAGGTCCATTCGGAACGGCGTGGCGCGTCCCACGCCCTGGCGCGGGCCGTTTCCCTGCATCTGGACGGCAAGCCCGCCGAGGCCCTGAACGAACTCTACTCAGCCCTGGAGCGGGGGGAGAAGGACGGCGAAATCTACTCTTCGCTCGGCCACATCCACTTTCAGTTAGGGCAATACAATGAAGCCGCCTCCAGCTACTGGAAGCTGATCCAGCTGGAGCCCGCGCACCGCACGGCATCTTTTAACCTGGCCGTGTGCTTGGAGAAGCTGGGCCGCTGGGAGGAAGCCATCGAGCGCTTCCGGCGGGCGCTGGAAGCGGATCCTGCCCGGAGCGAGGCGCACTTGGGCATCGGCATCTGCCACCTCCAGCTTGGACGCTTGGAGGCGGCTTTGGAGGCCTTCGACCAGTGCCTGAACCAGAAGCCGAGCCAAGAGGCCGCCTTGTTCGGCAAGGCGGTGACGCTGCAACTGGCCGGGCGCTTCGACGAGGCCGGAACCCTGTACCGCCGCATCCTTCAGCGCAACCCGCAGGCCGAAGACTGCTTAGTGAACCTTATCGCCATCGAGATGGCCCGCAAGGATCCGGCGCGGGTTCGGGAAAGCGCCGAGCAACTTCTGGCGGTGCGGCCGCAGTCGCAGGCGGCGCTGGAAGGGCTGGCGGCCTCGGCCCTGGCCTCGGGAGATCTCGAAGCCGCGGCGCGCTACTGCGCGAGGCTGGTGGAGGTGGCGCCGGATCACTTCGAGGGATGGTTCAATCTGGGAGTGGCGCACCAGAAGGCGGGACGGCTGGAGGAAGCGGGCCGCGCCTACGAGCAGGCGGTTCGCATCCGCGCGGACTCGCCCCAGGCGCTGGTCAATCTCGGCATCGTCCGCCAGGAGCAGGGAGAGCTGGCTGAGGCGCGGGCGGCCTACGAGAAGGCGCTGCGATTGGATCCGGAGCAGGCGGCGGCGCAATGGAACCTGGCTCTAGTGCTCGAGCAGTCCGAGGAGCACGCCGCGGCCGAAAGTCTGTACGCGAAACTGCTGGAAGGCAACCCGAAATGGGACGAGGCCCGCTTCCGGCTGGGCTATTCCCGCCTCCAGCGCGGCGATTTCCGGGGCAGCGCCGAGGCGTTTGAGATCTGCCTGAAGAACCGGCCGGGCTGGCACGAGGCACGGTTGAACCTGGGCATCGCGCACTGGAGGGCCGGCGACACCGCCGCCGCCCGGCGTTGTTTCGAGCAGGTGCTGGCCGCGCAGCCGGACTCGGCCGACGCGCTGCGCGGGTTGGCGGCGCTGGCCCTGGAGGAAGAGGACCACGCGGCCGCGCTGGCGGCGCACCGCCGGCTGATCGAACTCGGCGAGCGCAGTCCGGAGTTGCTGTACAACACCGGCCTGCTTTGCCAAAAGCAGGGACTCATGGAAGAAGCCGCGCGGCATTACCGGGAGGCGCTGGCCATGCAGCCGGACTTTGCCGAGGCGTTGTTGAATCTGGGGCACGCGCTCCAATCGCTCGGCGGGGAGGAGGAAGCGCGGAGCTGCTGGCGCAAGGCGCTGGAGGTGAAGCCGGAGCTGGCGCACGGATACTTCGAGGCTGTCGGCCGTTGAACTCTTCTGCCGCGCCGTAAACGCCGCGAAGCGGGGGATCCGAATCGCGGCAATGCCTGAACAAAACCGCGGGCGCGCTATCATGAGAGGATGATGCGTGCGATTCTTGCTATCCTGTTCGCGTTTTTCGCGGCGGCCGGTTTTGCTCAGGACAACGCGTTGACCGCTCGGGAGAAGGCGGAAGGCTGGATTCTCTTGTTCGACGGCCGCAGCTTGAACGGCTGGGACCAGGGCGGCCGTTCCGTGTGGCGCGCCGAGAATGGCGTGCTTGTGGCCGATCAGGGTCCGGCCGTGAACCTGCGCTACGAGACTCCCTTTTCAGATTTCATCCTGAAGGCCGATTGGCGGCAGGGCGCGGACGGCAACAGCGGCATTTTCATCCGCTCCGCCTTGCAGGGGCAGCCGGCGACCACCGGTTACGAAATTCAGATTTGGAACGATCACCCTGAGTTTCCGACCGGCAGTCTGGTCTTCCACGTCAAGGCCAAGCCGGTGAAGCCTGCTCCGGATGTGTGGCACACGTTCGAGATCACCGCTCAGGGAGACCACTACGTCATCGTGCTGGACGGCGAGACCATTCTGGACGCCCGCGACAGCAAGAGCAGGGAAGGCTATATTCTGTTGCAGCACAATCAGGACAAGCGGATCGAGTTCCGCAATCTGAAGCTCAAGCGGCTTGGCCCCGCATAGTCCGGCGGCCGCTGCGGCGGGATCCGGCCGCGGGGGCGCCGTGGCTGGATGTGTGCGCGAGATTTTCCGAGTGCAGCCCGCCGTACGCTCAGGCGTTCCCGTTCGCCGGGGCGGTCCCTAATCCTCTTCGACCTTGGAGACCGAGCTCAGCGCCATAGCGACGCGGGGCAGATCCAGGATATTTCGGTAGATCAGGTAACGCGGCTCCCAGTAGGATGCGAACTTCGACTTATAGGCGAGCAGTCCCTTGAAGCTGAACAGAAAGTTCAAGTGCTGAAAGAAGGCGTGGATCGCGCGCTCTTCCGGCGACGCTTCTTCCTGTTGATGAAAACCCGCCATCGGAGCCATCCCCAGATTGAACCGCTCCACGCCTCGCTCCTTGAAATGCAGGAAGAGTTTCACAAACACGAAGTCCATGACGCCGTTGGGAGCTTCCGTCCGCCGCCGCATGAGGTCCGCAGTCGCCTCATTGGTTTTGCAACTGGGAACAAGATTCACGAATGCCAGGATCCGCCCGCTTGCGTCCGTCGCGCAGAAGACCGTGGTCGAGCTCAAATAGGCTTCGTCAAAAAAGCCCAGGCTGAACCGCCTCTCCCGCCGGCCCGGAATTTGCAGCCATTCGTTGGAGACTTCGCGAAGCTCTCCGATCAGCGCGTCTGGGAGCGGAGGCTCATACAACTCAGTGTGGATGCCCTCTCTTTCCAACCGGTTTAGAGTAACGCGGAGGTTCCTGCCTGCCTTGCCTTCCAGCGTAAACCGGGGGAGCTCGACAATCGCTTCGTCTCCGATCTTGAGTTTCCGGAAGCCTAGCTGTTGGTAGACGGCCAGAAAGTCCGGCAGGGTTTGATAAAACGCCACGCCCCAGCCATTGTCAGTGCAAAAACCGAGAAAATCCGCCGCGATCTGTGGAATGCCGCCGGGCGGCCCCGCCGGATCCCCAAGCACCAGGGCGACTCCGGCCCCAACCCGGTAAGCGAGAAAGGATTGGCCGTCGCGGGAGAAGAAGAAGGACTTGTCGGGGCGGGCCTTGAAGAAGTCCTGCGAAGAGCGGCAATGGCGGCTCAGAATCTGGCGCGCCCGCTCCACTTCGTGAGGATGCGTCCGCCATTGATACAGCACCGGCCGGAAGGCCGCGTACAGTGAGTACAGCAAGGCGGTGGAACTGATGAGGTAGAGCGAATCCAGAAACCACCGGGCGTATGCCGTACGCGGCACAAGAGCGGGGTCCCCGCGCAGAGCGAGAAACTCCAAGGTATACCGCAGGGAGTCTCTCCAGCCGAATTGCATGCCGAAATCCCGGGGCTCCAGATACCAGAAACCGGCCACCCCGTAGCCGGCCGCGACCGCGAAGGCGAGGCCCACCCGCACGAACGCGCTCCGCCAGCCCGGAAGGCGGCTCCGCACCGTGAAATTCCGCCGCGTGGCATACAGCGCGGCCAGCAAAGCGAGCGATACAAGCGCCTCCTCGAAGTCCAGGCCCTTCGCCAGATGGAACCCTGCGGAAGCCGCCGCGGCGGCGGAGACCATCCAGAACGCGAGCCGCTTGCGGCGGTGGATATTGAGCGAAGCCAGCACCAGCGCGAAACCGGCCAGCAAGGTCCCGGAACGCGAGAAATGAACCACTTCCAGCGGAAACAGGCCGCGTAGCAAGCGGACCCGCTCCGGCAATCCGCGGCCGGCCACTGAATAGATGTTGAGCAGGCCGCTGGCCAGAGTGAGCAGAGTGATGGCCAGAATGAGCAGGCGCTTGCGGGGGGTCACTGTTTTGAGCGCTGCTTGGGCGGCGGAACCGCGGTCCGGCCCGGCCCGGCAGCGGGAGGCCGGAGCGGCACGTAGAACACCGAGGGCCGGCCCGAGCCCTGCTGGGGATAGAGATCCATCAACTCATAGATGCTGCCAGGCATATTCGTAGAGACCGGAAGCCCCAATTCGCGCGCGGCTTCCACGGTGATGGGGAAATCGTGGGTAAAACGCCCGTCGCTGAGCACCATGGCGAGGTTCTCCGCCTTGTCCCTCGGAAGATGCTTGAGCAGAATCCCGGTGACGAAGGCCAGAGTCTGCACCCGCGCCTTCTGCGCCACGTCGGCCAGCACCAGCATTTCGTCGCTTACATTGGCGGGCTTCTTGATCTCGACCATGCGGACGATGGAGGCAGCCGGCATGTCCCCGATCTGCGGATCTACGGGCCCCAGAACCGCGTTGGGATCCATGACGATCTCATCGGCCGCCAGCGCCATCAGCGTTCCGCCGCTCATGGCGTAATGCGGAACGAACACCGTCACTTTGCCTTTGTGTTCCGCAAGCGCGCGGGAGATCTGTTCGGCAGCCAGCAGCAGCCCGCCCGGCGTATGCAGGATCACATCGATGGGCTCGGTGTCGGGCGTGAGCCGGATGGCGCGCAGAACGGCTTCTGAATCTTCGATGCTGATCGAACTGCTGACCGGGAGCCCGAAGAAACTGAAGGTGTCTTGCCGGTGGATCATCGCGATGACACGGGACTTGCGCTGCTGCTGGAACCGGTCCAGGAGGTCTGCGCGGGCGGACGCCAACTTTCCCGGGGCCAGAAACTGGGAGAGGATCGCCCATGCGATCAGCAGCCAAAACGCGGCCTTCGCCCCTTTCCAAATCCAATCTGCCCAGCTTGATTTAGTCTCGGCCATGTGACGCCTCCCCACAGGATTCGCTGGCACGATTCTATCAGGTGCGCTGCGGTCAGGGAAAGTGACCCGTCCGGAGCGCCGCCTGAGGCGCGGGCAATTGCCGGCCCGGTGGGGTTGGCAAGTTGCGGAAAATGGGCCTTGAACTGGTATACTCTGGGAAGAACGGCGCTATCGTCTAACGGTTAGGACGGAGCCCTCTCAAGGCTCAAATACGGGTTCGATTCCCGTTAGCGCTACCAATATCCTTTCTATTTTCAATCACTTAACACTTCCAGGATGCACTGGGATGCACTCCGCTACTGAATCTTTTCCGGGCGTGGCTCCGCGACCTTGCGGATGACGCGCTCGAACGCCTCGGCTGCCCGCTCCTCATCGGACGGTAGGGCGTGCGAGTAGACCGCGGCGGTGATGTTCGGGTTGGCGTGGCCGAGCCGCTTGGAGACCGCCGGTAATGGCAGGCCGGCGCTCAGTAGCATGGAGCCGTGGGTGTGTCTCAGAGCGTGGAGCCCAACACCCTTGAGCCCTGCCCTGGCGGCGACCCGGCAGGCTTCAGCCGTGGTGGTATCTGGCTTCAAGAACCCGCCATCTGGCGCCGAAAAGACCAGACCATGATCGCGGTAGTCGGGCCCGAGTTCCCGCCTCCATTCGTCCTGCAAGGACCGCTGAAGCCGGAGCGCCTCGACCGCGGACGGGCCGATGCGGATGACTCTGGTAGTGCGCGTCTTGGTCTCCTTGATCCGCAGCCCCGCTCTGGTCTGTTCGAGCGATTTCGAAACGGTAATCGTGCCGGCGGAGAAGTCAACGTCCTGCCAAGTCAGGGCGAGAAGCTCGCCCCGGCGCATTCCCGTAGCGGCGGCGAGCCGTAGAATAGGTTCGACCCAGTGACCAGCCGCGGCGGCGAAGTAGCATTCGAGTTCCTCCGGGCTAAGGGAGCGCCGCTCCTTGCTCTCCGCGGGTGGCAACTTCACGGCGCCGGCCGGGCTTGACCGGATCAGCCCGAGGCGCACGGCATCATTGAGCGCGGCGCTGATGAGCCCTGCCATTCCGCGAACGGTCTTTGCCGCGAGCGGGCGCGCATCCCCAGCCTTCCGCCGGCGCCCGCCTGATTCCCGCAGACGCCAGTACTCGCGCTCCAGCATCAGCGTGGTGATCTCCGATACGGGCGTCTCCATGAGCCCGGCGTCGAAGTACGGCACCATGTACTTGTAGCGCTCGACCGTCTTCTTGCCGAGGCGCCGCTCGGCATCGGCGAGGAAGTTCGTCACGACTTGCCGGAGCGTGCGGGGTTCTCCGGTGGTGAGTGCTGCCTGCTCCTCAAGCTCGCGGATTCGATCCCGCAGGGCCGCGGCGGCTTCCCGCTTGGTTGGGAATCCCGAGGCGACAACCCGGCGCTGCTTGCCCCTGGGATCACGTCCAAGAAAGATCTGGTAGCCCCAGCCGCGATTCCGGCCGCGGAAGTAAATTGAGCCGGTCATAGTTCCACCCCCATTGCCTGCCCTAATTGCTCGAGCGCCTTGCGGGCACGCTCGCGCACAGCATCATCCTTGTGGCGTAGACCGCTGAGGGCATAGAAGATCGCCTCCAGGAATGAGGTTTCTTCTCGTCCGTGGCGAACGACCAGGAGCATTCCCCGCGGGGGGCCGGTGATTTCGTGGTACTTTAAGCGGCGCTCATGGTCGACGACCTCTTTCGTGGCAGTGTCGAAGTACCCCAGCAATGTCTCGCGCTCATACAACCGAAGCTGTTTCAGCAACTCAGCCACCAGCCGGGCGGCAAGATCGTTCTGACCTGCCTCGGCGGCGATCGAAGCGAGTACCGCCAAGGGGCCGGGCTCGGGGGTGCGTTCCCCTCCCTCGTACGCCGCATAACCGCGAACTGACAGCCCGGCGCGAACCGCAAGCTGTTGTTGGGTAAGCCCCAAGCGGGCTCGCAGTTCCTTTAGGACGTTCTTTATCATTGCATGCTCCTTGCATGAACACTTGACATGCTCATTGTGCATGTGCTACCTTATAATCATGAGCACCGCACATGATCAGAATAACACCAAACGACACCAAGAAGCAACAAAAATCGGCGTGGACCGCTCGATTTTGACGGTGGACGACGCCCTCCACCTGCTCGACGGCGCGGTGGGACGCTCCACCCTGTACAAGGCGCTTAAGCTGGGGCTACTGCCCCACAAGCGGCTAGGGCGGCGCATCTTGATCTCGCGAGCCCGGCTGATGCAGTGGCTTGACGACGATTACCGTCCCCAGCCGACCGAGGCCGCGGAGGTGGGGCATGCCCGCCGGGGTTGAGATTGCCGGAGACCGGGCGGCTGCCGCTACCTTACGCTGCGCAGCCCGCGCGCTGGGACTGACGTCTCGCGCACTGCTCGCGCTGCCTCCCGGTGAGCGGCGCCGACTGCTGCGCCGGGCGCGAAGGCGAGCCGAGCGCGAGTGGCAGCAGGCGTCAATGCGGCTGGATGCGGTGATCGCGGCGGAAGACTCGATGAGGGAGGGGCGGCTATGAGCCCGGCCGCTGCCTTGCCCGCTCCGGGGCACCATTCGGATTCGCCCGCCGGCGTTGACCTCGACAGCATGAGCCTTGCCGAGGCCGCGCTGTGGTACGCCTTGCGCGGCATTCCGGTATTCCCGTGTCGGCCGCGCGGCAAAGAGCCGCTTGTGGAGGGCGGCTTCCATGCCGCGACTACTGATGAGGCGCGCATCCGGGAATGGTGGCGGCGCTGGCCGGAGGCCAACATCGGCGTTCCCACCGGGGCCGCAAGCGGCTGGCTGGTGGTCGATGTCGACCCCCGGAACGGCGGCGATGAAACGCTCGGAGGCTGGCTGAGCAAGTATGGCCGCTGGCCTGCTACCGCCGAGGCCACTACGGGCGGCGGCGGGCGCCATATCGTTTTCCGGCATGTGGAAGGCCTGCGCTGCGGGCCGCTGGCCGCCGGCGTCGATCTCAAGTCAGACGGCGGCTACATCATCGTGGCGCCGAGTGTCCACCCGACCGGCGGGCGGTACATGTGGGATGGCATGGATGGGGCCGACTCCTTGGGTCGCTTGAGTGACCCGCCCGGCTGGCTGCTGCGCCTGGCGCGCGAAAAGCGCCCGCCGACGGGTTCGACTGCTGCGCCCGGGCGCAAGATCGGAGCCGGCCGCCGGAACACCGAGCTGACCTCCCTCGCGGGCGTCCTGAGGAGCCGGGGGGCGGGCGAGGCCGAACTGCTCGACCTGCTCGCCCGAATCAACGAGCGGTTATGTGATCCCCCGCTTAACGCTGATGAGGTGGAGCGCATCGCGCAATCGGTCAGCCGGTACGAGCCCCGCGCGGAGAGCGAGCGCCCCGACAGCCAGCGAGTGTTCGAGCACCTTGACGAGGGCCGCTACCGGATGCAGATTCCGGGTATCGCGTCCGAGCTGGAGATTGACTTGTTGCGGCGAGAAGACGGGAACCTCGTTGGCGAGCTGACTGCTCGATGCTACATGCCCGGGAATCGCGGGGTGGACGGGTTGCTTTCCATCGCAGATTTCAACGTCTCATCAGCCCGCGCGCGGATGGATCGCGCGAAGCTGATTGCTTCGAGGGCGAACACAAGGAGCGAAGAGTGTGACTGGCCGGGCATCGTCGAAGACTTCTGTCAAAGAGTGCTGCTGGCTGAGCGCGAGGGCGAGCCGGCGGTTGATCTGGCCGACGTGCCGGCGCGCCAAACCGACACCTGCATTACGGTGGAGGGATTCCCTGTTTTGAAACATCATCCGGTCATTTTGTTTGGAGATGGCGGGGCCTGCAAGAGCTACCTGGCGGTGTACCTGGCGTTGAAACTGACCGGACGGGGCGAGACCGTCATTTACGCAGACTGGGAGCTTGATGCTACCGATCACCGAGAGCGGCTGGAATCCATCGCCGGTCCCTTCCGTGGCATCAAGTACGTCCGATGTCGCCTCCCCCTGCGGGAAGAAACCGAGCGTCTACGGCGCATCGCCCGAGAGGAGGGCGCAACCTACCTGATCTGTGACAGCATCGCCTTGGGGTGCGACGGTCCACCGGAAGCCGCCGAGACCGCGATGCGGTACTTTCAGTGCCTTCGGCGCATCGGGCTGGGCTGCCTGCTGATCGCCCATGTCAGCAAGGGAGAGGAGGGGGACAAGAAACCCTTTGGGAGCGCCTTCTGGCACAACAGCGCCCGCGCAACCTGGTTCGCCAAGAGGGGGGAACAGGTAGGCTCGGAGAACATCGTCCAGGTGGCGCTATTCAACCGCAAGGCCAACCTGGGGCCGCTGCGCCCCCCGCTGGGGTTCGAGTTGAGGTTCGAGCCGGGAAAGACCACGATTCGGCGGACCGATGCGGCTGACATCGGTGAGTTTGCCGACAAAATGACCCTGGCTCAGCGTATGGCGCACCTGCTCAAGACGGGTGCCATGAGCGTTGCCGAGATCGCGGAGCGCCTGGAGGTAGCGGACAGTTCCATCCGGTCCGTAATGAACCGTAAACCTGGGATTTTCATACGGTTAGCCGATGGCCGGGTGGCCCTACTGGCCAAGGAGGGGGGCAGCGATGCCACGCAATAAGACCGAGCGTTGCAATGAGCGTTGCAACGCAACGTTGCAACCTGTGATGCAACGCCCCTCGATTTCCCCGCAAGTTGTTGAAAACATAAGTGCGTTGCATGCAACGTTGCAAGGTGTTGCACACCGTTGCGTTGCACCCCCCCCCATAGGGGGTGCAACGGTGCAACGCTGCAACGGAAAAACCAACGGATTAGAACATGTGGGGGCCATACTGGCGCGCCTGGCGGCTGAGAACCCAGAGCGCTGGGCTTGGCTACTCCCCCCGCCAAAGGATTTTTTGGAGGCACAACCGGCGGGTAGGCCGATTGCACAACCTCGCTAGCGTCAGGTGCGCAAAATTTGCGCTGTATGCAAAACTTGCGTTATTTACAAAACTTTTGTAAACTATAATTGTAAGTTATGCTCCACCGACTTCGCGCCGCATGGCGCACTTTGACCTCCCCGACGCTGGCGGGGCGTTCCGTGCAGTGGGATGCCGCCGCGCCGGTTTCGCGCTTGAAGGACTGGACCCCCGCACCCGGCGCGCCAAACGCCCCCTGGACCAACCCGGCCATGCTCCGCGCGCGGGCCGCTCACGAATACGCGAACAACGCGCTGGCCCGCCGGGGGGTGGACTCACTGGTGAATGCAGTCTGGGGCGGTAGCGGCATTACGCCCATGTTCGCCGACCGGGGCGTGCAAGCGTTATGGGAGCGGTGGGCGCGCGATTGCGGCGCTTCGGGGCGTCAGGACTGGACGGGCCTGGGCGCGGCGATTCTGCAAACCGTGATCGTCGCCGGTGAATGTTTCGTGGTTTTGCGCCTGGACGAAGCGGCGCCGGGCGTGCCGCTGGCGATTCAGATACTCGGGCCTGAGTTCCTCGACGAAAGCCGCATTGACGAGCGGACCCTGGCCGGCATCCGCTACGACGGCCTGCGGCCGGCCGGATACTGGCTGTTCAAACAGAACCCGACGCTGAGCGGCGCAAACCTCGAGTCCGTCTACGTTCCGGCGTCCGAGTGCCTGCACGTTTACCGGCCACTTCTGCCGGGCGCGCAACGCGGGCAATCGTGGCTTGCGCCCGTGCTGATCTCCTTGCGCGAGCTTGACGAGTACCTGCAAGCGGCGCTGGTTCGCAGCAAGACCGGCGCACTATTCGCCGGCTTTGTGCGGAGCGCTGAGGGCGGCAACCCGCTATCGCAAGCCGGCGCGGTTCCCGCGCTGGAGCCGGGCAGCATGGTTCGCCTGCAACCGGGCGAAGACGTGGAATTCAGCGAACCGCCGCCCATCGAAAGCGCCTTCGACCCGTTCGTTCGGGCGCAAATGCGGCGCATCGCCGCCGGCCTGGGCATCCCCTATGAGCTGCTGTCGGGCGACCTGTCGCAGGTCACCTTCGCGAGCGGCCGCGCGGGGCTGTTGGAGTTCAAGCGGACCGTGGAAGCGATCCAGTACGGGCTGCTGGTTCCGTTGTTCTGCGACCCGGTGGTGCGACGCTGGGCCGAGGTTGCGCGCGCCGTGGGCGCGCTGCCGGTTGATGCCGACACGACCGTGCGGCGATGGGTTGCGCCGGAAATTAAAATGCTCGACCGCCGGGCCGAGGTGCTGACCGACCTGTTGCGGGTGCGGGCGGGCTTCGCGAGCCGCAGCGAGATCATCGGCCGCACCGGCTGGCGCAGCGAAGACGTGGACCTCGAGATCGCCGCGGACAATGCGCGGGCCGATTCCCTGGGCCTGACGTTTGATTCCGACCCGCGGCGGACCACACAGCAAGGGCAATCAACGCCGACGGCGGCCGAACAGGAGGCGAGCAAATGATTCACAAGCAACCTTGGCGCGACCCGAACCGCTGGGACAGCCGCGGCCGGTGCGACCTCGCGAACGCCTGGCGGCTTATCCGGCAATTGCAAGGCGCGCTGAACCGGCTGCCCGAGCACAAGCTGGGGCGGCTGATGGACTTGAGGGATACGCTGGAGAAGTTTCATGAATCACGACCTACTCACTCGAAGCGCAACATTTGAACCGGAGACGTTTGACGCCGAGCGGAACACCGTTCACGTGGTGTTTTCGAGCGGCACGGAGGTTAAACGCCGCGACCTGAGCGGCGAGTATCTGGAGCGCCTGAGCCTGGACCCTGCGGCTGTGGACCTGACCTTTTTGCGCGGCGCGCCAGTCTTGAACAACCATGACCGCTACTCCGGAGTGCAGTCCGTTCTTGGCGTAGTCGAATGCGCGAGCGTGGACGGCAGCCGCGGCGAGGCCGTGGTGCGGTTCGGCACGCGGCCGGAAGTGCAGGGCATTGTGGCCGACGTGCGCGCGGGCGTGATTCGTAATGTGAGCGTGGGCTACACCGTGGAGCAATGGCAAGAATCGCGGGATAACGGTGCGCGGGTAAAAACCGCGGTGCGCTGGACGCCGCGAGAGATTTCATTCGTACCGCTGGGCGCTGATCCGGCGGCGCAAGTTCGAAACCTGGGAGGTTCAATGGAACAGCAAACTGCAAACGACCTGCAAGTGCAGGCGCGCAATATCGCCGTGACCCTGGGGCTGCCGGAAACGGCGGCGGATGAAGTCACGGCGCGGACCGAAGATCTGGAAACGGCGCGGCGGGAGCTCATCGCCGAGGCCGCCCGGCGGCAGCCGGTGATCGACACCCGGCAACCGGCCGTGGTGACCCGCGACTCGGGTGACGGGCTGATTGCCCGCATGGCGGATGGGCTGTATTCGCGCATTGACCCGCGGCATGAGCCGCAGGACGGCCGGGAATTCGCTTTCTCGCGGTTCCCCGAGCTGGCCCGGCGGCTGCTGGCCGAGCGTGGGCTTTCCACGCTGGGCAGCCCGGCGGAGCTGTTGAGCCGGGCCATGCATACTACCAGCGACTTTTCGGCGCTGCTGGCGGAGGTGTTCAACAAGAGCCTGTTCACGCTGCGGCAGGCGCCGAGTCCCATCACTCAGGTATTCCGGCGGGTGACGATGGGCGACTTCCGGGCGCGGCACATCCTTGAGGTGTCCGACGGCCCGGCGTTGGAGTTGATGAACGAGAGTGCCGAGGTCCGGTTCGGCAGCATCGAGGGCAAGGCGCTTGCGAGCTACAAGCTGGCGTCGTATGCGAAGGGGTTCAGCATTTCGTTCCAGACTTTGGTGAACGACGACGTGGGCGCGCTGAACGACATTGCGGCTAAGATCACCCGCGGCGCGCGGCAATGGTTCAGCGGGTTCCTGGCCGACACGATCCTTGCGAACCCGAAATTGGCTGACGGCAAGGCCGTCTTCCACACCGATCACGGGAACCTTGCCGGCACGGGCGCTGCGCCGTCCGATACCACCATTGGCGCGGCCAAGCTGGCGATTCGCAAGCAAGTAGACGCGAGCGGCAACCCGATTGGAGCGACGCCGCGCTACATCCTGATCCCCGCTGCGCTTGAGACCGCTGTTGACAAGCTGCTGGCGATGTTGTACCCCACGTCGAGCACGGAGGCCGAGACCGCCGCCCGCGGGCTGATTCCTCTGGTGGAGCCGCGGTTCGACCTGAAGAGTCAGGCGACGGCCTGGTACTTGTTCTGCGACCCGAGCGACGCGCCGGTGTTCGAGTACGCCGAGCTGCAAGGCTACGAGGGGCCGCGCGTGGAATCGCGGCCGGGCTGGAATACCCTGGGAACCGAGTTCCGGGTTGTCTGGCATTGCGGCGCGGGCGCGGTTGACCATCGCGGCGCCTTCAAGAATCCGGGGGCGTAGCGCATGACTTTGGCCGAGCTTCAGCAACGGCGTGACGAAATTGTCCGAACGCTGGGCGTGGCCCGGATTCAGTTCGGGGAGCGTTCGATCGAGTATGCCCGGCAAGCGGAAGCGCTTCAGGCGATTGACCGCGAGATAGCGCGGCTGGCGCAGCCGGGCGAGGCAAAGGTTTTCACGATTCAGACTTCGAGGGGATTGCAATGAAGAACTTCATTCAGGAAGGCAAGACTTTGACCGTGGCCGCGCCGGCCGCGGTGACGAGCGGGCAGTACGTCACTGTGGGTTCGATCCGCGGCGTGGCGGCTTACGACGCGGCGCAGGGAGAGCCTGTGGAAGTGGCGACCGAGGGCGTGTTCACGCTGCCCAAGGCCGCGGCTGAGGATATCGCGGTTGGCGACTTGTTGTTTTGGACCGGCACGGCCTGCACAAAGACCCCCGGAACCGGCAGCAAGCCGCTGGTGGGCGTGGCGGTGAAGGCCGCCGGCAGCGGCGTTGCGACGGTGGACGTCAAGCTGGGCGTTCACGGCCTGACCGGACCGGCGGAGTAGGGTTCTGCGAGTTTCGGGGGCCGCACAGACAGCGGGCCGCTTCCCCCGCGCGCGGGTCGCCGCTCCTTTCCCCGCGCGGCAAAGCGGCGCTCCTTTCGTGGACCGGCGGCGGTTGGGTGCGGGCCGCCGCCGAATTTTTGGCATGCCCAAACTGCGAGTTCTCGAACCGAAAATCAGTAAAGCCGAAGCCGACCGCCGCAAGGCCGTTGCGCTGGCTGAATTGCGCGAGCTGGAGTTGCGGCAACGCCGCGGCGAGCTGCTGGAGGCCACCGAGGTTCAAAAGCAATGGGCCGCCGGACTGGCGTCTCTCAGGGATAGGCTTCTTTCGCTTCCAGACCGCCTAGGAGCGGTTCTCGCGGGCCGGGGAGAGGTTGAGGTGCGGACCGTGCTTCGCGATGCGCTAGAAGAGGCGCTGAGGGCCATTCATGCCGACGGTTGAGGAAGTCTGGCGCGGCGCGCTGGAGGCGCTGCTGCCGCCGCCGAAGCTGACGATTTCGCAATGGGCCGACCGCTACCGGGTGCTGGGGAACACCTCCCCCGAGCCGGGCCCGTGGCGGACGAGCCGGACGCCGTACCTGCGCGAGATCATGGACTCACTCACGCCGGGCGCGCCTTGCGAGCGCGTGGTGTTCATGAAATCCGCCCAGATCGGCGGGACTGAGGTGCTGCTGAATGCGTGCGGATATCTGATGCACCATGCGCCGGCGCCAATCCTGCTCGTGCAGCCAACTGTGGAAATGGCGAAGCGCTTCTCGAAGCAGCGGCTGGATGGTCTGATCGAGGCCTCGCCGGTGCTGCGCGACAGGGTGAAGGATCCACGCTCGCGCGATTCGGGCAACACGGTGCTCATGAAGGAATTCGCCGGCGGCGTGCTGATTCTCACCGGGGCAAACAGCGCCGTGGGCCTGCGGAGCCTGCCGGCCAAGTACGTCCTGGCGGACGAGCTCGACGCTTGGCCGGCCGACGCCGACGGCGAGGGTGATCCGTTCACGCTCGCTGTGCGTCGGACGGTTGCTTTCGGTTCGCAACGGAAGATCCTCGCGGTGAGCACGCCGACCATCGAGGGTGTGAGCCGGATTGAGGCACTCTTCCGGCAGGGGGACCAGCGGTATTACTTCGTCCCATGCCCGCGCTGCGGGTTCATGCAGCGGCTGGTCTGGGAAAACCTCCGCTGGCCCGAAGGCGAGCCGCAGAAGGCGCGGTATCACTGCGAGGCTTGCGGCTACGCCGTCGCCAACCACGAGAAGACCGCCATGCTCGCCGGCGGAGAGTGGAGGCCCACAGCGGCCGGCGACGGGCGGACCCGGAGCTACAGCCTGAACGCACTCTACGCCCCCGTGGGCTGGCCTGGCTGGGGCGACCTGGCTGCCGAATTCCTGGAGGCCAAACGGACCCGTGAGACGTTGCAGGTGTTCGTCAACACAATCCTGGGCGAAACGTGGCGCGATGAGGCCGCAGTGCCGCTGGAGGCCGATGTGCTGTTCGGGCGGCGCGAGCCGTTCGCCGCCGAGGCGCCCGCCGGCGTGTGCCTGATCACCGCCGGCGCGGACGTGCAAGCCGACCGGATCGAGTGCGAGGTGGTGGGCTGGGGTGCTGGAGAGGAAAGCTGGAGCCTGGGATATTTCACGCTGCACGGCGACACCGGGCAGCCGGAGGTTTGGAACGACCTGGACCGCCTTCTTGCCCGCCAGTGGCGGCATGAGAGCGGGCTATTACTTCCGGTGAGCGCGGGGGCGATTGACGCCGGCTTTGAGACCGAGACCGTGCTGGACTTCTGCCGGGCGCGCCGGGGGCGGCGCATCTGGCCGATCAAGGGGCAATCTGGTTTCGGCAAACCGGTATGGCCCAGGCGGGCTACCACCGGAGGCAAGAACCGCGGCGAGCTTTATTTGGTGGGTTCGGATGTGGCGAAGGAAAAAGTCTACTCGCGGCTGCGCGTCGAGCGGCCCGGTCCTGGCTACTGCCACTTTCCGCTCGACCGGTCACGCGACTGGTTTGAGATGCTCGTGAGCGAGCGCATTGTGGTGGAGCGGGGCGCGCGGAAGTTCGCCAAGCCTGCCGGGGTGCGCAATGAGGCGCTGGACGCGCGGGCATATGCGCTGGCGGCGCTGCATTCGCTTTACATGGCCGGCTTGAAGCTGGACGAGCACGCCGCGGCGTTCCGGGGGCAGGCGCAAGGCGTGGGAGCGCCGCCTGCCGCGGGCTATCAAGTCGCGCGGAGCAGTTTCATTACCGGGAGGTGATTGCAATGTGGTTTCGACCGATTCGACTCTGGCTGACGAGAACGCAAGCGCGGCAGGTGCGGGAACGCCGACAATGGCTGGTGGTTCGTTCGCCGTGGCTGGAACGGCGCCATGACTGGCTGCGCTGACCAAGTGCCAGTCTACGACCCGGACGGGCATTTGCTGTTTCACGCCGAAAGCTGGTGGGTGCTGCGCTGCGGCAACCTGCGCCTGATCCGCAGCCGCAAGGGGCATGTTCGCCGGGCCTACGTGAGGGCTGACGCTCCGACTCCCTGGCTGGACCGGCTGCTGGCCGCCGGCAAAGGCAGCCGCCTGGGCTGGTGCGTCTGGCAACGCCTGGACGACGGTCACAGGGTGAGGACGCTGAAGGGCATCCGTGGGAGCCGGTGAAATCCGTGGGCAATTCGTGGGCAATTACCCCTTTTGCGATTCGGGTTCAGTACTGGGGCGGCAAGCTGAGTTTGGGATGCACTCAGGATGCACTCCCACGAAAACGCCCCGAAAAAGCATGGAATTTACGGACTGGGCAGCACGAAAAATCAACAGGTTAGCACGGGATAAAACAGGGAAATACAGCCGGATCATCTTCGATTCCCGTTAGCGCTACCAACTCCCGAATTGTTCCCGATCACTTCGTTTTCCGTAGCTTGCACCAATCTGCCCTTTGCGCGGAAACTCTCGAGTTGGCGTCACGGCGACCAACGCCGATTCACCGCTGGCTGCATTTTGGCGGCACCACGAATGTCATTGAGCGCTCTTTCAAGCGTCAGGCAAGCTGCGCAAGCCGGCGCGCTGCTCCCAAACATCGGCCGCTCCTTCTTCGTCGTCCGGGAGCGCGTGGCTGTAGACCCCGGTTGTGGTGTTCAGGGCGGCGGGGCACGGCCGCTTGCTCACGACCAGGAGGAGGAAGCCCGGCGCGAAGAAGTTGATTGCCGTCATTGCGCGGCAAACCCCGAGGGGGCTGGCGGCCGCCAGCCCTGCGCGTTGCACGCCATATGCCGGCCTGGACTGGCGACAGAATCAGGCCCCAGGCGATCACCGTATCGCGTCGCAAACATGAGGCTCTGAACGGAAGGGAAGCCGGGTGCGAAATCGGCGCGCCATGGTTGCCGCGGGGCACGAATGGGGACATTTCTAAAGAGGTTTGCAACGCCCGCGCCCGCGATCGGATTTGACATCGGCGCGCAACGTTTTGTAGGCTAAAGGTTTCGGTTCTATATTCCGCAGAGGAAAAGTCTGTTCATGAGCACGCAATTCCCTTCGGGGAGCAACATTCAGCGCGAGTGG